>Ga0315336_1005335_pt1 | contig 14144 bp, 11 predicted proteins | sample ASW5metaG_FD_204512 | JGI IMG/M metagenome (GOLD analysis project Ga0315336, IMG submission 204512) | Ammonia-oxidizing marine archaeal communities from Monterey Bay, California, United States - ASW #5 | ecosystem: Environmental > Aquatic > Marine > Intertidal zone | place: USA: California...
TTTCTGCCGGAATATGAATGCGTGTTTATCTCAGCACTTCATGGTTCGGGAGTTGCAGAGTTGACCAAAGCGCTTCGCGCAGCACGGTTAAGCGCCATGATGGAGATGGGTACGGGTGCTCTGAACCGGGCGCTGGGGGCGGCAATCGAGCACCACAAGCCTCCGATGGCGAACAATCGCACCATCAAACCGAAGTACGCGCATCAGGGGGGACGTAACCCCCCCACCGTAGTGCTTCACGGCAACGCGCTAAACAAGTTGCCCTCAAGTTATCTTCGATACCTGGGAAGGTCTTTGGCGCGGACATTCAAACTGACAGGAACCCGAATCCGGTTCGAACTGCGGATTGCCGAAAACCCCTACGATAAAGCCAGGACCGCCCGCCGGGGACGGCGTTAACGCGCGGGCTGGTTGCAGTTGGTGGGGATCTGAAGAGGGGCCTCAATCCTTCGCGGGTTGGACGGACTTCACTTTAGCCCGTGCGCGGCCTTTGGCAAAGCGTGCCACGATGGTATTGCCAGGCTGAAGTGTCGACGCTGAGCGGACAATCGTTTCCTTGTGCTCAAGCTGGACGATAGCAAAGCCCCGGCCCAAAGTCGCCAACGGGCTGAGCGCTTTCAACTGGCTCTCACATCCGACAAGTGCCTGGGTCCTATGTATCAGCCGTTGCTTCAGCCGTTCTGCGAGGAGGGTCCGACCGCTTGTAATCCTGATAGCAAGGCTGTTCAGCCGGGCACGCGGGGAGACCAGTTGCAAGCGCTGGACGTTCTGGATGACTTGACCCTTTTGATCTTGGTGGCGAAGCTGCCATCCGGACTGCAAACGCTCGATGAGGCTTTCGAGTCGATCGACCTGGTGTGAGAGCCGCTCGCTGGGGTGGCGCAGCCGCGCACTCGCGTTGTCGAGGCGTTGTGAAGACGCCTGTAACTGGTAGTTAAGGGTAGCCCCGAGGCGTTCCGCCTGTCCTCGAAGCAGATCGGTGAGGGCCTTGGCATCAGGGCTTACGGATTCGGCTGCCGCGGTCGGAGTAGCGCAGCGAAGATCAGCAGCAAAATCTGCTAGCGTAAAGTCGGTTTCATGACCCACTCCGGTGACCACCGGGATCTTGCAGCGCCGGATTGCCCGGACGACTGCCTCTTCATTGAATGCCCACAGATCCTCGAGTGAGCCGCCACCACGCGCGAGCACCGCAACATCGCAAAAGTTTTTGCCCACGCTCCGCAACGCCTCTACGATCTGCGACACCGCATTGTCGCCCTGGACCAGTACCGGTAACACCAAAACATCGGCAAGGGGAAAGCGCCGTTCGAGCGTCGTGAGGATATCCTGAAGTGCGGCGCCCTGCCCAGAGGTAATCACCGCAATCCGAGCCGGGCGATCGGGCAGCGGCCTGCGCTGGTCGGGATCGAATAACCCCTCGACTGCTAGCCGCTCTTTCAGGCGCTCAAAGCGGCGACGCAATTCCCCCTCGCCTGCAAGCTCAAGATAGTCAACGATGAGCTGGAAATCACCTCGGGCTTCATAGATGGATACGGCCCCGCTGACGAGGACCTCAGTTCCATTCGCAATTTCATCCCGATCGGGTGAGCGACGATTGCGGAACATGGCACACCGAATCTGTGCGCTCTCATCCTTGAGGGAGAAGTAAATATGTCCCGATGCCGGGGTAGCGAGATTTGAAATCTCCCCCGTCAGCCAGATAGAACCGAAATGCTCCTCTAGAAGTTCACGGGCCTGGCGTGTGAAATCACTAACCTGGTAAACAATGGGTTCCACGAGGGTATTGTGCCGTGAAAGACATACATCGGCCAGAGGAATCACGAGGCGGGAAAACGGCTCAAAGACGGGCGGTATGGCTACAGCCAAAAAAAGCCGGACAGCGTCCGGCTTTTTTTAACGAAAGAAAAGAGCGTTACTGGTAGATTGGGCCCGCACCTTTCTGTGTTTCGGCTTGAGCGATACCGGCTTGGGCCGCCCAGGAGATTCTCTCGGCGATGCGTATAGCCTCAGCCTCGTCCTGCCCCTCAAGTTTGGCCTTGGCGGCCTTTAGGAGTTTGGGGAGCGGAGCCGCTGTCCCGCCGGTAGCAGAGTCAAGAAGGCGCCACACCGCCCGGGCTTCTTGCGCTGCAGCGATATCCATTTCTGCCTGGGCGATAGCCTCTGATGCTGTGCCTGCCTGCGCTACCGATACGGCAATCATCATGCCCATTCCGGCGATTATCGATGACCAGGTGGTGAGTTTCGTCATAGGTTTTCCTCCGGCTACGATAAAGGATATTTATCTAAAGAAATCAGTCACTTAAGTCGATTCAACACACTACAAGTTTACCGCCCGGAAGTCAAACCGTATAATCTGTCGATGGAACATCCGGACCTTGCACTGACCTTCGATGATGTGCTGCTGGTCCCGGACCGGTCTGATGTTCTTCCCCACGAAGTTGATCTTTCCAGCGCATTTTCGCGCAATATTCCGCTAAACATCCCGTTGGTTTCGGCGGCTATGGATACTGTGACTGAGTCGCGGGCGGCCATCTGCTTGGCCCAGGCCGGCGGTATCGGGGTCGTGCACCGCAACATGACCCCCGTCGAGCAGGCGGCGCAGGTGAGCTCCGTTAAGAAGTACGAGAGTGGTGTCATTAGGGACCCTGTCTGTGTTTCGACCACGGCCACGGTCGCTGAGGTGCTTGCCCTCATCCGGGAAAAAAACTTCTCCGGTGTGCCGGTGCTCGATGAAAGTGGCCGCCTGACGGGTATCGTGACGAGTCGCGACCTTCGATTCGAGGATCGCTTTGATCAGCCGGTGACGGCGGTTATGACACCTCGTGAGCGGCTGATTACCGCACCGGAGAAAGCCACCCGGGAACACATTCGTGCACTGCTGCATGAGCACCGGATAGAAAAGGTGCTTCTGGTAGATGATGCATTCAACCTGAAGGGACTGGTGACGGTTAAGGATATTCAAAAACAGACCGAGTCCCCAGATGCCTGCAAGGATATCGAGGGACGCCTTCGGGTGGCGGCCGCAGTGGGCACTGGGCACGACTCCGCCGAGCGCTGCGGGCGTCTGGTCGAGGCGGGTGTCGATGCGATCGTAGTGGATACCGCGCATGGTCATTCGGTGGGGGTGCTCGAGCGCGTGAGAGACATCAAAAAAACGTTTGGGAACGTTGAGGTCATCGCAGGAAACATCGCAACGGCAAAGGCGGCACTGGCACTCGCCGATGCTGGTGTGGATGCCGTCAAAGTCGGGATTGGACCTGGCTCGATCTGTACTACTCGTGTCGTGGCAGGCGTTGGGGTTCCCCAGATTACTGCGGTTTCCGACACCGCCTCAGCGCTTAAGGATCTCGCGATCCCGGTGATCGCCGACGGCGGGATCCGCTTTTCCGGGGATATCGCAAAGGCCATCGCTGCGGGGGCGAACGCAGTGATGGTCGGTGGGCTACTGGCGGGAACCGAAGAGGCTCCCGGAGAGATCGAACTCTTTCAGGGCCGGTCTTATAAAAGTTACCGTGGTATGGGATCGCTCGGTGCCATGCAGGAGGGTTCCAAGGACCGGTATTTCCAGGAGGGCGAAAGCGATCCCGGCAAGCTCGTGCCGGAAGGGATCGAGGGAAGGGTTCCCTTCAAGGGCCCGATGGCGCAGATCATCCACCAGTTGACCGGTGGTCTCAGAGCCAGCATGGGATATACGGGATGCGCCACAATCGACCAGATGCGTAGCCGCTGCCGGTTTGTGCAGATCACCCATTCCGGTTATACCGAAAGCCATGTCCACGACGTTACCGTGGTGAAAGACGCGCCGAACTACCAGCGGGGCGGCTGAATTTGTCACAGCCAGGTGCAGGGATCGGCTCGGATCCCCATAGTGAGCGTATCCTGATCCTGGATTTTGGTTCCCAGTACAGCCAACTGATCGCCCGCCGAGTTCGTGAAGCCGGTGTCTACTCGGAACTGCTTTCGTGGGATGCCTCTAGCCAGGTGGTGGCGGAGTTCGGCGCGAGCGGCATTATTCTCTCGGGCGGCCCCGAAAGCGTGCACGGAACAGATGCGCCCAAAGCACCCGACGAGGTCTTCTCGCTTGGCATTCCGGTTCTGGGGATCTGTTACGGCATGCAGACCATGGCGGGACAGCTCGGCGGCGTTGTCGCCCCTGCCGACCACCGCGAATACGGCTACGCACAGGTGCGCGCGCGAGGGCATTCGGACATTCTTCGGGATATCGAGGACCATAGAACATCCGAAGGTCACGGCCTGCTGGACGTTTGGATGAGTCATGGCGACCGGGTCGAGGCACTGCCGCCTGGGTTTCACGTCATCGCCCAGACCGACAGCGCCCCCTTGGCCGGGATGGCTGACGAGGAACGGCGATTTTATGGCCTGCAGTTTCATCCCGAGGTCACGCATACCCCAAAAGGCCGGCAGATCATCGAGCGCTTCGTACATGATATCTGTGGCTGTGGGCGGGAGTGGACGCCGGCGAGAATCATTGACGAGGCCCTTGAGCGTATCCGTGCCAAGGTCGGACAGGATCACGTCCTATTGGGGCTTTCTGGGGGTGTGGATTCCTCGGTGGTTGCGGCTTTGCTCCACCGGGCCATCGGTGACCAGTTGACCTGTGTCTTTGTTGATACCGGCCTTTTGCGCCTTAACGAGGGCGATGATGTGATGCGGACGTTTGCCCAGAATATGGGGGTTAAAGTGCTGCGCGTAGATGCTGAGCAGCGCTTCCTTCAGGACCTTCAAGGGATAACCGACCCGGAAGAAAAACGCAAGATTATCGGTCACGCCTTTATTGAGGTATTCGATCATGAGGCGAAGAGCATCCCGGGCGTAAAGTGGCTGGCGCAGGGCACCATCTACCCTGACGTGATTGAGTCGGCCGGTGCTGCCTCCGGAAAGGCAAAGGTCATCAAATCGCACCACAACGTGGGTGGGCTACCGGATGAAATGAAACTGGGTTTAGTGGAGCCGCTGCGGGACCTTTTCAAGGACGAGGTCCGCAGGATCGGTCTTGAACTTGGGCTGCCCAAAGAGATGATCTTGCGCCATCCGTTCCCGGGCCCGGGTCTTGGCGTTCGAATTCTGGGTGAGGTCAAAAAAGAGTACGCCGAGCTGTTGCGCCAGGCTGATCATGCCTTTATCTCGGAACTTCGGGAAGCGCAACTCTATGAGAAAGTCAGTCAGGCGTTTGCGGTATTCCTGCCGGTGAAATCGGTCGGCGTAGTCGGGGACAACCGCGCCTATGAGTATGTCATTGCGCTTCGTGCGGTGGAGACGGTTGATTTCATGACCGCTAGATGGGCCGAGCTGCCTTACGACTTTCTCGAACGGGTCAGTAGTCGGATTATCAACGAGGTTAAGGGGATTTCCCGGGTGGTTTATGATATCTCGGGGAAACCGCCGGCAACCATAGAGTGGGAATGAGCGGCCGGGCCACTCTCTGTCAGAAAATCACCGACCGATCTGGACATCTAGGGTATCTGTTCTTGGTATGCGCGGATACACGAACTGAAAACTATGTCTAGAACTCGCAATGTTCTCGTAGCCGTGATGCTCTGGATTCTGGTTCCAGTTGGCTACGCGGGTGAGTACTTTAACGCTAATGAACAAGGGGCCGCCATCGACGGATTTGATCCGGTTGCCTACTTTGAACTGAAAAAGGCGGTTCGCGGAAGTGCCGCCCATCAAACGAGTTGGCAGGGTGTGACGTGGTACTTCTTGAATGAGGAGCATAAAAAAATGTTTCTCACGGATCCCGAGCGATTCGCGCCAAAATATGGTGGATGGTGTGCAATGGCAATGACTGGCGGCCAAGTGGTAGAAGTGGATTTCGAGAATGCGTGGACTGCGGATGTGTCGGGGTTGTACTTCAACCTGAACAAAGACGTAAGGCTGAAGTGGTTGCGGGGTTACAACCGCAACGTTCAGAAAGGGAATGAAAACTGGCCCGAGACCCGGTTGTCTATTGAGGAAGGCGGCGCAAAGATTCATCGTCGGGGGCAGATGCCAAGTTACTATAACGAGTAGAAGATCAACCTATAGTTCAGATAGTTCAGATCGTTCACATCAGTAACCCAGTAGTCACAGAATTCCTTCATGTAATCGAGATTGGTGTCCTAGCGCCATCCGCTGTCGTTTGGCATTTCGCGCCAAGGAAATGTGGCAACCCGTGCTCTTATGGCCGAAATGGTCTCGTCAGGAACAGTTATCGATATTGTCTAATAGCAGTAAAGAGGTTGAGGCTATAAGATAGACTCGAAACCTCAGGAGGACTTTCTCGGTAAATCTGGAACATGGAGGATAACGATGTCGATTACAGGAACCTGTCAATGCGGTTCAGTGGAGTTCAGTCTGCAGAACGATCCAATGATGCACTTTGTCTGTCACTGCAGTGACTGCCAGAAGCTCCACGGTAACTCGTTTTTTGGTTACGCCTATTCTACCGATGACATCAGCGTTACCGGCGAGATAAAGACTTATTCCTACGAGGGGGGAAGCGGTAACCTGTTACACATTGTCTCCTGCCCGAACTGTGGCAGCACGTTATATACACAGCCTGACTTGATCGAGGGAATGATTTATATCCCTGCCGGGATGCTGAAGGAGCATTATGACTTTGCGCCAAGGGTTGAGTTGTGGGCATACAACAAGGCATCCTGTCTCGCACCGGTAGTGGCGTCCGGTGAATCCTACGAGCATAACGGTACGCTGGAGCGCATCGGGGAACTACTCGAGAATCTCGACCAGAGATAGTAATGAGCGATCTAGAGCAGGAGATCGAGAAGCTCAAAAAAGAGAATAAGAAACTCTCTCTGGAGTCAAAGCTGAGAAAGTCGATGGCGGTCGAACTGGACCGCCAGAAAGAGTTGTTGCGTCAGGCCACCGAGGAGGTTGAGGCGCAAAAAGAGAAGATTGAAGGGATCTCGCTCAAATTGTCACGGTATCTGCCGGTTCAGTTATACGAGCAGATTTTCAGCGGCTCCCTAGATATCCATAAAAAGAGCGAGCGCAAGAAGCTCACCATTTTTTTTTCCGATATTGTCGATTTCACCTCCATCTCTGAGCAGATCGAAGCCGAGGAGATCAGTGAGTTCCTGAGTTTTTATCTCACAGAGATGAGCGCCATCGCCGAAAAGTTCGGCGGCACTATCGATAAGTTTATTGGCGATGCCATTATGATTTTCTTTGGCGACCCGAAAACCCAAGGCGATGTGCAGGATGCCAAGAACTGCGTCGATATGGCGATAGAGATGCAGTTGCGAATCATCACGTTGCAACCTTATATCCGAAAGGAATTCAGCTTTCCTGTGGATTTGCAAATCCGGATCGGGATCAATACGGGATTTTGCAATGTCGGTAATTTCGGCAGCACCAGCCGGCTGGATTACACCGCCATCGGCAGGGCAATCAATATTGCCTCCCGCCTGGAGTTCGAGGCCGAATCCGGCGAAGTGCTGGTGTCGGAGAATACCAAGATCCTGCTGGAAGATTTTTTTGGTTTTTCCTCGGAGCGGGTGGTGCATCCCAAAGGAGTGCCTCACCCCGTAAACTGCTACAGCGTCTCCCATGAGAAATCACTGAATCGGGAGAGCATCCTCGGAGAGTGCTTCAAACTGGTGATCAACGACTCGAATCTGACGGATAACGATCTGGATAAGTTAAGGGCATTTGTTGCTAAGTATTCGGAGGATTCCTCGGACGGGAAACCGGAAGCGGGCCAGGGATGAGATGGGTGGCTGAGGATGCAAGATCCCAGTAACGCGGAAGCTCAGGACAGGAAATGGATGCGTGAAGCCTTAGCCCAGGCAAAGCGCGCAGCTAATGGCGATGAGGTCCCGGTCGGGGCGGTGATTGTGCTGGATGACAAGGTCATCGGCGTTGGCCACAACCAGCCGATAGGCGCCCATGACCCCACTGCCCACGCCGAGATAGTCGCGCTTAGAGCTGCCTCACGCACTCTTGAAAACTACCGGCTTGGCGGAACGACACTGTACGTGACACTTGAACCTTGCCTGATGTGTGCAGGTGCGATTATTCAGGCGCGAGTCGAGCGTGTGGTCTTCGGTGCGTTTGATGAAAAAGCAGGCGCGGCCGGGAGCACGGCTAATCTGCTTCAGACACCGCTCGCCAACCACCAATGCCAGCTCACCACTGGTGTTTTGAAAGAGGACTGCGCTGCAGTGCTGGAGAAGTTCTTTGCAGGAATCCGGTCGGTCGATCAGGGAGCTATGCCGGCCTGTTCCTGAGCCGGCTCTTCAAGGTCTGTGATCGGGGAGTCACTGCCGGGCTGAAAGTTCAGATCGACAGCCGATAGGGCAGCGGGATTGACCCTGGGAAGGCGCTCCTCCCGAGGGGGGATGCCGAAGAAATCCCGGTAACATTTGCTGAAATGCGGTGCAGAGACAAAGCCGCAGGCAAAAGCGATGTCCACAATCGACCGGGAACTTCGCAGCAGCAGCGCCCGAGCACGGCGCAGGCGGATCTCCAGATAGTAACGGGTGGGCACGCACTGCAGATGTTTTTGAAAAAGCCGCTCCAACTGGCGCCGCGAGATGCCCACATGCGTCGCCAGTTCATCGAGAGTCATGGGTTCTTCGATATTGGACTCCATGAGTTCGACCGCTTCCACCAGCTTAGGCTGACTTGAGCCCAAACGCATTCGCAGCGGCATGCGCTGGCGGTCGGAGCCGTCACGAATTCGCTCGCACAGCATGCCTTCTGAAATCCGGTCCGAAAGGGCGCGCCCACGCTCCCGCGCAATGAGGGTCAGCATCATGTCAATGGGAGCAGTCCCGCCGGAACAGGTATACCGGTCGCGGTCGAGCTCGAAGAGTCCAGACGATACGACCAGATGCGGGAACTCATCATGCATGTCGGGGATATTTTCCCAGTGCAGCGTGCATCGATAACCATCAAGAAGACCGGCGCGGGCCAACTGGTAGCTGGCGGTACAGATACCACCGATCGCGACACCTCTTTTGATGAATGGCTTGAGCTTGTCCGCGAGCAGTTCAGGGTTTACTGAATGAAGGTCTGTCCCGGCACAGATGAAGAGTGCGTCGAGCGGCTCTTTACCGGTGAGTTGACGGACAGGATTGAGGCTGATGCCGTTGCTGGCCTGGCCGGATTCCCCATCCAGGGTGAACAGCGGGAACTGGTACAGCTCGATCTCCGAGGCGCGATTGGCGGTTCGTAGAGGCTCCACTGCGGCCGAGAAGGCCATCATCGTGAAATCCCGAAGCAATAGAAAACCGTAGCGACGTACCGCTGTCGAGTCGATCGGATAACCCGCTTTTTCCATACCGCCCCCCGTTTCTGTGCGCAGGAATATACCACCATAAAACCTGACCGGAAACAAAGTATTTAATTTTACTTTTCAGGCATACCGGAGTTTCCAGCAACCTCTAGAACAGACTCTGGTAGCATTCTCATCATACGTCGACAGACGCCAATACAAACCGGCTGCAATTTTACGATGACCGAATTCAGACAAGTCTCGCTGGAGGACAAATACCTTCTCAAGACAGGGCAGATCTTTGTCACCGGGATTCAGGCACTCGTTCGGCTGCCCATGCTGCAAAGTGATGCAGACCGTCGTTCCGGACTGCGCACAGCCGGTTATGTCACCGGTTATCGTGGCTCTCCTTTGGGCGCCCTGGATCAGCAACTCGCGCTTGCGCGAGACGAGCTTGAGGCTTGCGAGGTCCGTTTTCTTCCCGCGGTCAACGAGGATCTCGCAGCGACCGCAGTCTGGGGAACCCAGCAGGCGGGGTGGCGAGGCGATGGCCTCTATGACGGCGTATTTTCGATGTGGTACGCCAAGGGACCGGGGGTCGACCGCTCCGGCGATCCGCTCCGACACGGCAACCTTGCCGGCACCAGCGCGCATGGTGGAGTGCTGGTACTGATGGGTGATGACCACGCTTGTGAGTCGTCGACAACAGCCCACCAAAGTGAATACTCACTCGTCAATACTTTTATTCCGATCCTGAATCCTGCAGGTGTGCAGGATATACTGGATTTTGGTCTTTATGGCTGGGCGTTGTCCCGGTATTCAGGCTGCTGGGTTGGCCTTAAGAGTGTGCACGATACGGTTGAGGCCTCGGCGTCGGTCACAACGAGTCCAGACCGCGTCTCGACGCATATCCCGGAAGATTTCCTGATACCTGAAGGCGGGGTTAATCTTCGCTGGCCCGACACCCCACAGGCGCAGGAAGTACGACTCCATCAATTCAAACTTCCCGCTGTAACGGCGTTTTTGAGACGCAACCCCATTGACCGCCAGGTGCTCGGTGATGCGACGGCGACTCTCGGTGTCATCTCGACCGGCAAGTCGTACCTCGATGTAAGAAGGTCGCTGCTCGAACTCGGCATCGATGAGAGTCGGGCAAAAACACTGGGGGTCAAACTCTATAAGGTCGGTATGCCGTGGCCCCTGGAGTCGGACGGCCTCAGAAACTTTGCAAAGGGCACCCGTAAGCTGATCCTGGTTGAGGAAAAGCGGGGACTCATGGAGGATCAGGTCCGCAACATTTTATATGGCGTCACCGAAGCTCCTGAGGTTGTCGGCAAGACCGACGAGACAGGTGCGCCGCTTTTTCAGGTTTATGGCCGATTGGACTCCGCACAAATTGCTATGGCGATCGGGGACCGGCTCGTTGACCTCACACACGACGATACCCTGATCGGAGCACTGAAGCATCTGCGCGCCCGCGCGGAAAAAGCGGATCTTAAAGAAGCCCCGATGCGTCGGACCCCTTATTTTTGTGCTGGGTGCCCTCACAATACATCTACGTTGGTGCCGGAGGGTTCGCGGGCGCTCGCCGGCATTGGCTGCCATTACATGGCGCAATGGATGGACCGCGAAACGGCGACCTTCACCCAGATGGGCGGAGAGGGAGCGAGCTGGATCGGGGAGAGCTCTTTTAGCAGCACCGAACACGTATTTCAGAACATCGGTGACGGCACCTATTTTCATTCTGGACTCCTCGCTATCCGTGCCTGTGTCGGCGCAAAAGTCAATATCACCTACAAGATCCTCTATAACGATGCGGTGGCCATGACCGGTGGACAATCTGTGGACGGGCCGATGGACGTGATGCGCATCTCGCGTCAGATCCATGCAGAGGGCGTTTCCGAAATTGCCGTTGTAACCGATGATCCCGAGAAGTATCCCGGGGATGCAGATTGGGCACCCGGGGTGAAGATTTATCACCGTAACTTGCTCGCGCGGGTGCAGCGGCAGATGCGTGAGGTTTCAGGTACCTCAGCAATCATTTACGACCAGACTTGTGCCGCGGAAAAACGTCGTCGGCGCCGACGGGGCCTTATGGAGACACCGAACGAGCGCCTCTTTATCAACCAGGCGGTTTGCGAAGGCTGTGGTGACTGTGGCACCCAGTCAAACTGCGTCGCTCTTGTCCCTGTAGAAACCGATCTCGGGAGAAAACGTGCAATTGATCAGTCTGCCTGTAATCTCGATTACTCATGCAACAAGGGGTTTTGCCCAAGTTTCGTGTCTGTCATCGGCGGACAAAGGAAGATGCCGGCTCCAAAAGCTGGGCCCCTATCTCCCGATGAGGCGCCTGTCACGGATCCCGTCGATACGCGGATTGACCGTCCATACGGCATCACCTTGACCGGAGTGGGCGGTACCGGTGTCGTTACCATCGGCGCAATCATTGGAATGGCGGCCCATGTTGCCAAAATGGGGTGTTCTGTTCTGGATATGGCGGGGCTCGCGCAAAAGGGTGGAGCAGTGACAAGCCACATCATCCTGACAGCACAACCCGACGAGATCACCGCGACGCATGTCGCTGATGGCGGTGCAGATCTTCTGCTGGGCTGCGATGTGGTCACCGCTGCGGCCGAAGAGACGCGGATGAAGCTCAGCAAGAACACCAAATCGGTGATCAACACCCACAGGATGATGTCGGGTGAGTTCATCCACGAGCCTGATCAGAGATTTCCTCTGGATGAACTTCTCGAGACCATCGGCAATGCCAGCGGCGAGGTAAGTGCTGTGCCTGCGACTGCGCTGGCGAAGTCCATATTTGGTGACACGCTGAGCGCCAATATGATTATGCTGGGCTGCGCATACCAACTGGGGGCTTTGCCGATTCCTGGCGCGGCCATTGAAAAGGCCATCCAACTCAATGGGCGGGATGTAGACACCAATATCAACGCATTTCGTCTCGGACGGCAGATGGGTGCGGACCCCGAGGCAGCCGATGGCCTGCTCGGCAGCACAGCGCCTCCTGCTCGGCCTCCTGAGCAAGAATCAGAACAGGCCCTGCTGGGGCGCCGAATGGATTTGTTGAGGCGGTCGCATGGTTCTGGCACGGCTGCCCGACTGTCTACATGGATAGCAACAGCGCGCCAGCACATCGATCGTGAAAACGCGCCGGCGATTATTCCGGTCCTGATTGAAAGTGGGTTCCGGGTGCTATATGAAAAAGACGAGTACGAGGTGGCGAGACTCTATAGTGAGTTGCATTTCCGTCAATCCCTGGGCCAGGAATTTGAGGGTGACTTCAAGTTACGTGTGCATCTTGCACCACCACTGCTTTCGCGCTTGGATCCCGACACCGGTCGTCCCGTTATGCGAAGTTTCGGACCATGGATCTTTGCCGCTTTTCGCATCCTGAGCGCATTGAAGTGGATGCGGGGAAGATGGTGCGATCCGTTCCGTTACAGCAGCGAGCGGCAACTCGACCGGCGCATACAGGCTGCCTTCGAAAAGACCTTGAATCTTTTTTGGGAGTTCGGGACAGATCGGGATAACGTCGCTACGGTCCTACGAATGGCGAAGTGGCCAATGCGCGTCCGGGGCTATGGTCCGGTCCGGGCGGAGGCGTTCGAGAAAGCCATGAAGGAGTTCGACATGCTCGAAGCCGAATTCCGGGGGGATGTCAGTCAACACCAAGAGGCTGCCTAAACCGGATTCTTTACCTCCCGTTTAGGCGGCTTTACGGAAATAGTCTTTGAAGGCGTCGACGGTGTTGTCGATTCCGGCCCGGTCTATGTCCAAATGGGTGACCAGTCGAACGGGATTCTCGTGCGCTGTGATTAGTATTCCGCGCTCGTGCATGAACTGGGCTAGACCCTCCAGGCGGCGTTCCGACATGGAGACAAACACCATGTTGGTGCGCTGGGTGGTGTTCTGAATTTCAAGTTCTTCGATTCCCCCCAGGCCATTGGCCAGAACCATGGCATGTTCGTGATCTTCTTCGAGGCGTTTGATATTGTGTTCAAGCGCATACAACCCGGCGGCTGCGAGGATGCCAACCTGCCGGGTGCCGCCGCCGAGCATCTTTCGCCAACGTCGCGCCCTGTCGATGAAGGCACGGGAGCCCGTTAACACGCTTCCTATAGGCGCGCCGAGTCCTTTGGATAGGCAGGCTGAGACTGAGTCGAACATCCCGCCGATGGTGTCTGGAGCAATGCCACAACGTACCGCGGCATTAAAGACCCGGGCGCCGTCGAGATGAAACTGCAGTTGGTATTCTCTCGCCAGATTCTTGGCATCAGAAAGATAATCCATAGGCAGAGGCGTGCCGAAGAAGGTGTTTTCAAGACAGAAAAGTCGGGTGATTGCAAGATGAAAGTCATCCGGTTTTATCGCGGCACGAACAGATGCAAGGTCAAGGGTGCCGTCGCTCTGGTTTTCCACCGGCTGTGGTTGGACGCTCGCCAGCACAGCGCCACCGCCCCCCTCTTCAAGATAAGCGTGGGCTTTGGTGCCGGCGATATATTCCTCGCCCCGCTGACAGTGCGTCAGAATGGCAAGCAGGTTACCCTGGGTTCCACTGGTGACGAAAAGTCCGGCTTCCTGTCCGAGCAGTTCTGCGGCTTTTGCCTCTAATCGGCTTACCGTCGGATCGTCGCCATAGACGTCGTCCCCAACCGGTGCTTCGGCCATCGCCTGGCGCATTCCCAGCGAGGGTCGCGTAACGGTATCGCTTCGAAAATCAATAACAGCATTCATAATTAATTGATTGCGGGACTTGCCCAGGTTAGCGTTGAGCGATAATGTCGACGCTTACAGAAGCATTGACGAGTACAGTCGCGAGCACGTTGAACCTGATCATTCTGCCATAACCGATGAAACTGTGTGAGCCAAGCCCCCTTGGGAAATCGCG
>Ga0315336_1005336_pt1 | contig 14143 bp, 12 predicted proteins | sample ASW5metaG_FD_204512 | JGI IMG/M metagenome (GOLD analysis project Ga0315336, IMG submission 204512) | Ammonia-oxidizing marine archaeal communities from Monterey Bay, California, United States - ASW #5 | ecosystem: Environmental > Aquatic > Marine > Intertidal zone | place: USA: California...
GTTCCAGACCGCTTCGCCAGTAAGGCTCGAACATTTCCGCGGTTAGAAAAACGTTGTCGAGTTCATCTGAAGACAGGTCGTCGATAAAAGTCAGGTGGCGACCTTTGATCGAGGTTTTTTCTACCTGCGCATAGATGTCTCGTGGGCCAAAGTCCGGCGTCAATACCATAGTTGTGCTTCCTCGCTGATTCAAAGTTACTGTGCAGATCGCGGTGTTAACTACCGTTAAATCCTGGGCCAGGATCGATTGCTATTGCAGAACCCCGGGCAGGTTGGAACATAAGCTGTGTTCAGAAATTCTCTGAAAATACAGTTGCAGCACTGTACATTTTAAGCGAACTCCCCCAGCAGTCACCACTTGAACTGTTAGACAGCCCAGAACTGTGCTCAGCATCTGCTGTCAGTTGTAGTATTCGATCTCCTGGAGCCTGAGCCAGGCTATACGGTGCACCTGTCTGAGCGCTTCGGCAAATTCATCGTCCCGGCCACTGTCGATTCGTTTGCGGAAATTCTCCAGCACCTGCTGTCTATTTCTGCCGCGTACCGCAAGAATAAAAGGAAAACCAAATTGTTTGGTGTAGGACTGATTGAGGGACTGAAACTCCGCGTATTCAGCTTTTGTACACTGGTCCAGTCCCGCACCGGCTTGTTCAGATCGGGACTCAACTGTCAGGACATCACCCACGCCCAGTTTGCCGGTAAGATCAGGGTGTGCGCGTAGCAGTCTGAGCTGAAGTTCCGGACCTGCCTCCTCGACTATTGCGACCAGGGTCCGGTGCAGTCCTTCAGGCGAATCTTCGGTACTCGCGAGACCGTGATCCCAGGCCCGCTCAACAATCCAAGGAGATTTCTCATAGATATGACCGAACACTGCGATGAAATCCTCGCGACCCATTTCACTGGACTTGCGGTGATTCTGCAACCGATCATCCATCACTGTTAAACCTACACAACCGGGTGGTATTGCCGCCAGTGCCGGGCGATATCGACCCTTCGACAAAACCACACACCTTCGTGGCGCTGGGCGTGATCGATAAACCGTTCCAGCGCTCGAATACGGCCAGGTCTGCCGACCAGACGGCAATGCAGACCGACCGACATCATCCGTGGTATGCGGGAACCTTCCTCGTACAATGTATCAAATGTATCTCTTAGATAGCTGAAAAACTGATCCCCTGAGCTAAACCCCTGTGGCGTTGCAAACCGCATGTCATTGGCATCCAGCGTATAGGGCACGACCAGGTGTTGATGACCATTGACCGTTGTCCAAAAGGGCAAGTCATCGTTGTAGTCATCGGCGTCATACAGGAAACCGCCTTCCTCAGCCACCAGGCGACGGGTGTTCTCGCTGGTCCGGCCCGTGTACCAACCCAGTGGGCGTTCACCAGTCAGGTGCTCAATAATCTCGATAGCTTTGTGAAGATGTTCTCTTTCCATTGCCTCCGGTACGTCCCGGTAGTCAATCCAGCGGTAGCCGTGCGAGCAGATCTCGTGCCCTGCACTAACCACAGCGTCGGCTACCGCCGGGTTCCGCGCAAGCGCCATCGCGACGGCGAATACTGTGATCGGAATCTGTTTTTGTTCGAAAAGGTTCAACAGACGCCAGATCCCGACACGTGAGCCGTATTCATAGATTGATTCCATACTCATATGTCGCTGGCCAGGCCATGGTGCAGCACCGACGATCTCTGACAAAAATGCTTCTGACGCCGGATCACCGTGTAAAATACTGTTTTCACTACCTTCTTCGTAGTTGACCACAAACTGAAGTGCCAGCCTGGCTTCATCAGGCCAGTTTGCAGCAGGCACAGATCGCCCGTAGCCAACAAGGTCACGTGGGTAGACATCCTTTGGGACCATCGCTTTTACCTGTCTCCTTTAAGCCCACCGCATTGTGATGGGATGTGATGCCTACTGGATTTCGTGAATTCCAAGTCAAACATGTTTAAAGTTGCAGAAAAGACACGGCTGGTAGCCAGGTTTCCAGTTACCTTGCCGTGCGTATCGGCGCTTCTTCGCAACCGATAGTACTGACTGTAGCCGGAGCAACTGAATGGGACAACTGACAACTCATGTGCTGGATACGGCCCGCGGAAAACCTGCAGACAATATGAACTGGGCCCTGTATCGTGCCGACACCGAACGCACCGTGCTTGCCACAGGACGCACCAATGCAGACGGGCGGAATGCCGGACCGATCTTAGCGGGTGCAGCTCTCGTGTCAGGCATATACGAACTGGTGTTCTATGCTGCGGAGTATTTTCGAGACGCCGGATTTGAACTGCCGGACCCAGCCTTCCTGGATGAGGTGGTTATTCGATTCGGCATTGCTGAACCGCAGAACCACTATCACGTGCCTCTACTCATTTCACCCTATGGGTACAGCACTTACCGGGGGAGCTGAACCCTCACCCCGTCGGACAATCAGAACCATGCAACCCAGTAGAGATAAAGTCCGCTTTGTTCTCGGCAGTACGCCGCTTGAAATCAGTCTGGAGGATCCCGGTCTCACACTGCTGGATTACCTCAGAAACCAAGCCTGCCTGACCGGGACCAAGGAAGGCTGTGCCGAAGGCGACTGCGGAGCTTGTACCGTGCTGATCGCTGAACTGTACGACAACAGCCTCAAGTACACGGCAGCCAACGCGTGCATCCTGCTACTGGGCATGGTGGATGGAAAACAAGTGCTGACGGTTGAGCACCTGGCGTCGGACACCCTGCACCCGGCCCAACAAGCCATGATTGACCATCACGGCTCCCAGTGTGGCTTCTGTACGCCGGGCTTCGTGATGTCGATCGCCGCATTGCAACTCGATGTGCGGCACGGGGATTCAATCCAAACACCTGATCGAGAACAGATCGACCAGCAGCTCGCCGGTAACCTGTGTCGGTGTACGGGCTATGGGCCGATTATCGATGCGGCCCGCCAGGCCTGTACCCAGCCGTTACCGAACTACTGGTCACACCAGCAGGCCGCCGTTCAGTCCATACTTGGCCAATGGCAAAAACAAGATGACACGCTGCATGTCGAGTGTGAGTCGGGCCTGTTTGCAGCACCCCGCACAGAAGCAGAACTCGTCACGTACCTTTCCGATCAGCTCTCACCCCCGACCCTGCTAGCAGGCGCCACTGATATTGGTCTTTGGATCACAAAACAGGGGCGGCAACTCGCTACGCTGCTCTATCTGGGACAGATATCAAGCCTTAAAACCGTCAATCGCCGAGAAGATGAGCTTGAGATCGGCGCTGCGGTTTCACTACAGCGTGCAGAGCCCGAATTGACCCGCCTTTCACCGGACCTTGGGCTCCTGCTACGCCGGTTTGGCGCACGCCAGGTCCGCAGCCAGGGCACCATTGGCGGCAACATTGCGAACGGCTCGCCCATCGGCGATCTACCCCCTGCACTGATCGCGCTGGGCGCAACACTGCGAATCGGCTGCGCTAATGGTCAACGAGAGATTCCGCTGGAAGATTTTTTCGTCGACTATGGACAACAGGATCTCGCAGACAACGAATATGTGGCGTCGGTCGTGCTCCCAGCACACCCACAGCCACACTTTCGGTGCTGGAAGATCGCCAAACGTTTCGACCAGGATATCAGCGCTGTTCTTGGGGCATTTTCCCTGACACTGGTCGACGGTGTTGTTCACAACGCCCGCTTTTGTTTTGGTGGAATGGCCACCACACCGCGCCGGGCTTGTCGTTGCGAAGCCGCAATGGAAGGACGCCGCCTGGATGAGGACACACTGGCCGAAGCGCAAAATGCGCTGCAACAGGATTTTGATCCTATTGCCGATCTGCGCGCGAGTGTCCGCTACCGCCGGACGGTCGCCGCAAACCTGCTCGACAAGTATTTTCAGTTTCTGAACGTGACCGACGTGCCATCTGTTTATGAGTTTTCTTCGCCACAAGCCTTCACCCATGTCTGATAGCGCATCGATACTGGGCGCAGCGCTCAGCCACGACAGTGCCATAAAGCACACGACCGGGGAGGCGCTATATATCGACGACATACCAGAACCCCGCGGTACGCTACATCTGGTCCCTGGCTATGCCAACGCGGTTTGTGGGCAGCTGCGCAGTGTGGATCTGTCTGCTGTTGAATCTGCACCAAACGTTGTTGCTGTACTGCGCGCAGACGATGTGCCAGGAATCCTCGACATCAGTCCTACACACGCGGGAGACGACCCTTTATTGGCCAAAGACCGCATCCGGTTTTTCGGTGAGCCGATATTTGCGGTGGTTGCTCGAGGATACCAAGACGCCCGCCGTGCGTCGCGCCTGGCTAAAATAGAGATTGATTCACAAGACCCGATCCTAACAGTCGAAAATGCTCTGAATGCTCAGAGTTTCGTCAGTGAATCCAGACAAATACAACGTAACGACTGGCAGGGCGCCATCGAACAGGCACCCCATCGCCTGCGCGGCACCACCGTCAGCGGCAGTCAGGACCACTTCTATCTGGAGGGTCAGGTTTCTCTGGCGATCCCACAAGAAGATGGCGGGGTGCACGTTTATGCCTCCACCCAGCACCCATCGGAAATTCAGCATGCCGCCGCACAGGTGCTGGGCCTACCGGATCACACTGTGACCGTAGAGGTGCGGCGAATGGGGGGGGGATTCGGCGGCAAGGAATCGCAGGCTGCCCAATGGGCAGTGCTCGCCGCTCTGGCTGCCAGCAAAACTGGACAGCCCGTGAAATGCCGGCTGGACCGGGACCTCGACATGATCATGACGGGCAAACGGCACGACTTTCACAGTGAGTGGGAAGTCGGCTACGACCAGGATGGGCGGATAGCCGGCGTTGACATTCACATGGCTTCTCGCTGCGGCTGTTCGCACGACCTCTCCGATCCAGTGAACGATCGGGCGATGTTTCACGCAGACAACGCCTATTTTTACCCGGCCGTGCGGATCCGGTCCGACAGATGTCAAACCAACACGGTATCCAATACGGCCTTTCGTGGTTTTGGTGGTCCGCAGGGAATGCTTATCGCAGAACAGATCATTCAGGCCATAGCTCACGAACGCCGCCTGGATCCCCTGGATGTGCGGCGGCTTAACTTTTACGAGCACAACAACCGCAACCTGACGCCATACCACATGCAGGTGGAAGACTTCGTGCTTGATGAACTCGTTAAACAACTGGAATCGACAAGTCGTTACCGTGAGCGCCGTCAATCTATAAAAGCGTTCAACAGTACAAACCCATACCTGCGGCGTGGGCTCGCGTTAACACCAGTTAAATTCGGCATCTCTTTTACCAATACACCGCTCAACCAGGCCGGTGCACTGTTACACGTGTACAAAGACGGTAGCGTTCTTTTGAACCACGGTGGTACAGAGATGGGGCAAGGGCTCCTGATCAAGGTCGCACAAGTGGTTGCCGCTGAACTGCAGATTGACATCGGCCAGGTCCAGATCTCGTCAACACACACGGGCAAAGTACCCAACACCTCTGCCACAGCCGCATCGTCTGGGACAGATCTCAACGGCATGGCCGCACAAAATGCCGCGCGCACAATCCGTCGACGGCTCACTGCTTTTGCGGCCACCCATTACGACGTCGCAGAAAATGAGATCGAGTTCCAGCACGGGCAGGTCCGCATCGCTGACAGCTGGATGACATTTTCTGAACTTGTGCTTGAGGCTTATCTGCACCGGGTTCAACTTTCCGCGACCGGTTTCTACCGCACACCGAAAATCTGGTGGGATGCCGAAACAGCCCGCGGACGGCCGTTTTACTATTTCGCCTACGGCGCGGCTGTTTCTGAAGTGGTGGTAGACCTGCTGACAGGTGAAAACCGTGTCGTTGCAGTCGACATCCTCCACGATGTCGGCCGTTCACTGAATCCTGCAGTCGATGCCGGACAGATTGAAGGCGGTTTCATTCAGGGTATGGGCTGGTTGACCACGGAGGAAGTGTGGTGGGACAGTGATGGTCGGCTGATGACGCACGCGCCGTCGACCTACAAAATACCGGTGTGCAGCGACCGACCTACGCACTTTCGGCTGGACATGTACACGGGCAGTGAAAATATCGAAGCGACCGTTTATCGTTCGAAGGCGGTTGGTGAACCGCCACTGATGCTGGCCTTGTCGGTACACCAGGCCATCGCGGATGCGATCTCGAGTACCAGCGATCACGCCGAATTACCACAGTTGCGTGCACCGGCAACACCCGAAGCGGTACTGGATGCGATTCAGTCATTGCGACCATCGTAACTGCCAATGAATACCGTTAACCTTTCATCGATGAGTGCCTGTGGGCCGATTGACTGGATCGCCATAACGCGGCGACTGATCACAGAACGCCGTTGTGCGGTGCTGATCATGGTCACGGCGGACAAAGGGTCAACACCCCGGGACAGTGGCACCTGGATGCTGGTCTCAGACGACGGACAGTCCGGCACCCTGGGCGGCGGCGAACTTGAACGACTGGCCGAAGAAGCGGCCCGCGCCATGCTGGCTGGACAGGGCGCCTGGGAGCGCTGTTCACTGCATTGTGCACTGGGCCCGGACCTCAGGCAGTGTTGTGGTGGTCATGTCACACTGATGCTCGAGCCCCTCGACATGTCGGCAACCGAATGGCTGGCGCAGGCCGCTGAATCGGTGCAGATGGCTGACAACCAATACAGCGTACTTTTCCAGCCAAATGAACCAGCTGCCATACCCCGTATCATTACAAACGACGGAACTATGTCGGGTATCAGTGGCGCCCATCTTCAGCCGCTCACCGATACTCGTATGAGTCTGTTTCTGTTTGGAGCCGGTCATGTTGGTCAAGCCGTCGCCGCTATAGCGGCACAGCTGCCACTTCGCCTGACTGTCATCGATGGCAGAGACAATCAACGAGCACTCATCCCAAACGCAGACAATATTGAAGTCATGGGTATGGACTCGGCCGAACAAGCCGTAGCTGGGGTGTCGTCGGGTTCGGCCGTGCTCGTCATGACACACAGTCATGAACTGGATTACACCTTGTGTCATGCGCTGCTCACACAAAATAGCGCCTGTTTTGTCGGCCTGATCGGCAGCCGATCCAAAGCGACCCGATTCCGTAGCCGTTTAAGAAAAGACAAGGTTCCAGAAAAGTCCCTGGCCCGGCTGACCAGCCCCATCGGCAGTTCTGGTCCAAAAGGAAAAGAACCCGGTGTAATCGCCCTGGCTGCACTGTCTGAAGTGCTCACACTGAACATGGAGTCGGCTGAGCCTGTGCTGACACCATCCGTGCAGAGCGCCAAAATTACCCACACTGCAAACCACCCGCCTCATGAATCAAAAAAGTCATAACTTTTACATGCAACACGCTGCCGAGATATCACGGCAAAAAATGCATGCTGGTGAAGGCGGGCCATTCGGGGCCGTTGTTGTCCGTGACGATAACATCATCGGTGAGGGATGGAATCGGGTGACGTCTACCGCTGACCCGACCGCCCATGCCGAAATTGTCGCCATACGGAATGCCTGCAGTCGGGTCGGGTCCTTTAGCCTGGAGGGGGCGGTGATCTATACCAGTTGTGAGCCCTGTCCGATGTGTCTTGCCGCGATCTGGTGGGCCCGGATCGCCCGCATCTTTTTTGCAAACACGCGCGCTGATGCTGCCCGGATTGGATTTGATGATGCGGAAATCTATCAGGAGGTCGCCAGCGATCTACCCGACCGACGCATTCCACTTGTCCATTGTCCTAACCAAGAGGCAGCGCAGGCGATGCGGGAGTGGGCAGAAAAACAGGATAAGATCCCTTATTGATCTGTTGGCTGCTACCTAGCAGTACTCAGGCTTTCCTTTGGAATAACCAACTTACCCAGCACCACTGACTCAGGATCGAACGAGTGACTGAACAAGGACTACTGTCACTGACGGGCGTCGGCAAATCATTCCCGGGTTGCATCGCCAACGACAACATCGATCTGGATGTTGCGGCCGGCGAGATTCACGCCCTGCTCGGTGAAAATGGCGCCGGTAAAAGTACCCTGGTCAAAATCATTTATGGCGTATTGCGCCCAGATCAGGGAAACATCCGGTGGAAAGGCAAAGTGACGCGGATCGAGAATCCGGCGCAGGCAAGGTCACTGGGCATTGGAATGGTATTCCAGCACTTTTCCCTGTTCGAAGCGATGACCACACTGGAGAACATCGCGCTGGCCCTGCCCCCCGAAGATCCTGAAGCCTTAAGAGCGCGACTGGAGGAAACGACCAGTGCTTACGGCCTGGCATTGCAACCTGACCGCCACGTCTATGATCTGTCTATGGGTGAACGACAGCGTATTGAGATCGTTCGCTGTCTACTGCAAAACCCGCAACTACTGATACTGGATGAACCCACCTCAGTACTCACACCACAGGAAACCGATATCCTGTTTGAAACCCTGCGTATGCTGGCTCAAGAGGGCCGGGCAATTTTATATATCAGCCACAAACTTGAAGAGGTGCGGGCATTGTGTGATCGGGCGACAATTCTGCGCGGTGGACGCCGGGTCGATGATTGCCTCCCGGCGAAGGAAACTGCTCGATCACTGGCCGAGAAAATGATTGGGAAAAAAATCCAACAGGTCTCACGTCTGTCGCCCATTGACAGTAGTTCATCGATACATCTGGCCGTGTCGAACCTCAGCGCACACTCTGAACTAGCCCATGGCGTGGACCTCACCGATATCAGTCTTGAAGTCCGGGCTGGAGAAGTACTTGGAATTGCCGGAATTGCCGGCAACGGACAGGTCGAACTGATGGATGCTCTATCAGGGGAAGCCGGCTCACCGCTGGCTGGGTCCATCAGCATTCTCGGCACGAACGCGATCGGTCTTAATCCGACAGCAAGGCGATCTCTGGGCGCGGTGTTCGTACCTGAAGAACGAATCGGTCACGCGGCGGTTGCCGACATGACGCTGGTAGACAACAGTTACCTCACCGGCAATGTACGAATGAACTTCTCTCGTCGGGGTCTGATCGACTGGCCAGCGGTCACCCGTTACGCGGAAAATGTGGTCCAGGACTTCGACGTGCGCACCACAGGTGTCGATGCACTGGCCAGCAGCTTGTCAGGCGGAAATCTGCAGAAATTTATTGTAGGCCGGGAGATCCTGCAGGAACCTAGCCTGTTAGTGGTGTCTCAACCCACCTGGGGTGTAGACGCTGGTGCTGCTGCCGCGATACACGAGGAAATCCAACGGTTGGTCAGTGCCGGGGCCGCGGTGCTGATGATCTCTCAGGACCTCGACGAGGTTTTCCTTTTATCCCACCGGATTTCCGTGATCTCCCAGGGCACGCTCTCGGCGGCCCTGCCTGTTGATCAGATCACGCCTGAAGATATCGGTTTATTGATGGGGATCCGACACGAAGTCCAGCCCGAGGCAGATCATGTTACGGCTTGAGCCAAGAAGTACACGGTCGTTTGCCGCCGCCTGGCTATCGCCGGTAATGGCCCTCGTGCTGACAGCGATTACGGGCGGCGTGATCTTCCTGACCATGGGTAAGGACCCCACGACAGCGCTTTATATCTACTTTGTGGAGCCACTGACGACCACTTCGGGACTTTCTGAGGTTGCAGTCAAAGCGGGCCCGCTTATTCTGATTGGAATCGGACTGTCGTTCGGATTCCGCGCCGGTATCTGGAACATCGGTGCCGAGGGACAATACATTGCCGGTGCAATTGCGGGCGGCGGTCTGGCTGTTTACTTTTACGACAGTGAAAGCACACTGCTGCTCCCAGCGATGCTGGTGCTTGGTACGCTTGGCGGGATGGCCTGGGCGGCAGTGCCTGCGTTGTTGAAGACCCGATTTAATGCCAACGAGATACTGGTCTCATTGATGCTGGTCTACGTCGCAGAGCTACTGCTCGTTCACCTGGTACAGGGTCCGTGGCGTAACCCCCAGGGTTGGGGATTTCCAGGTACGCGGATGTTTCCGGACGTCGCCGCCCTACCGCTTCTGTTTTCGGGTAAGCGTGCGCATCTGGGTACGCTGATCACTTTAGCTGTTCCTTTTATCGCTTGGTTCATCTTGGCCCGGACCCGATTTGGCTTCACAGTCCGGGTTTTTGGATCAGCCCCACTGGCCGCCCGCCACGCGGGTGTTCATAGTCACCGAATGATCTGGCAGTCTCTCCTGATTGGTGGCGGACTCGCCGGTCTCGCCGGCGTGATCGAGGCCACTGGCACTATTGGACAATTGATGCCGGACATCTCTCCCGGTTATGGATTCACAGCCATCATTGTTGCCTTTCTGGGTCGACTTCACCCGGTGGGGGTTCTGCTGGCAGGCGTCGCGATCGCGGTCACTTATATCGGGGGCGAAGGCGCTCAGATATCGGCGGGACTGCCCAAAGCCGTTACCGGCCTTTTCCAGGGCATTATTCTGTTCTACTTGCTGGCGTTTGATCTCTTCACTCGATACCGGTTCGTCGTAAGCACGAGAATTGCGGAGCATTGATGGCTGAACTCATTATTGCGTCCGTGATGACGATGATGACTGCGGCGACACCGCTGATGTTCGCCGCGACTGGCGAACTCATCTGCGAGCGCTCTGGGGTACTTAACCTTGGAGTGGAAGGCATGATGTTAATAGGCGCAGTATTTGGATTTGCCACAGCCGCAGCGACTGGAAGTGCTCCGCTCGGCCTTCTGATAGCTGGCACCTCAGGCATACTTGCATCGTTAATCTTCGCGGTCCTGACACTCAGCCTGCTCTCAAATCAAGTCGCTACCGGTCTCGCGCTGACGATATTCGGTACAGGCCTGTCGGCACTGGTGGGGTTAGCCTATGTAGGAGAAACTATCGACCGAATAGCTGCTATTCATCTGCCTGTACTGTCTGATCTGCCCGTTGTGGGCCAATTGTTGTTCGGACACGATCCACTGGTCTATCTGGGTTTCATTGTGCTGGTCTGTGTGGCCTGGTTCCTAAACCGTTCACGCTGGGGGATGATTTTGAGAGCTGTAGGCGATTCTGACGTATCTGCCCACGCTATCGGATATCCCGTGGTGTTAATACGCTACGCCGCCGTGGCCTTTGGCGGATTAATGGCAGGCCTGGGAGGCGGCTACCTGTCGCTGGTTTACACCCCTTTATGGGCCGAACACATGACAGCCGGACGTGGCTGGATTGCCCTTGCTTTGGTTGTTTTCGCCAGCTGGCGACCTGGAAGGGTGTTGTTTGGTGCTATTCTGTTTGGTGGTATCACGATTCTTCAGCTTAATGCCCAGGCCGCCGGTCTTGGCATTCCTGCTTCCTTTATGTCCATGCTCCCTTACATTGCGACCATAGTTGTATTAGTCTTGATCTCCCGGGATGTCGTACGGATCCGGCTCAATGCACCAGCGTGTCTGGGCCGCCCATTCCGGGCAGAACGATAACAGACTTACAGACTTCACGTTAACCAACACCGGAGGAAATACGAACATGAAGCAACTCCTCAAACTAACCACAGTAATGCTCGCCGTGCTGCTGAGCTTCGGCACCATTACCCAGGTTTCTGCGGACAAAATGAAGGTTGGCTTTATCTACATCGGGCCACCGGGTGATCACGGCTGGACATACGCCCATGACCAAGGCCGACTGATGCTCGAAGAACAACTCGGTGATCAGGTAGAAACCACATTTGTTGAAGGCGTACCAGAAGGGCCGGATGCCGAACGCACCATCGCCAAGCTGGCCGAAACCGGGCACAAACTCATATTTACCACTTCCTTCGGCTACATGGAACCGACACTTAAAGCGGCCAAGCGCTTCCCAGACGTCAAATTTGAACACGCGACCGGATATAAACAGGCCGACAACGTCGCAACCTACTCTGCGCGCTTCTACGAAGGCCGCTACGTGCAGGGGCAGATCGCTGCCAAAATGTCGAAAAGTGGTGTGATCGGTTATATAGCGTCATTTCCAATTCCCGAAGTTGTTCGCGGGATCAACGCATTTATGTTGGGTGCGCAATCCGTGAACCCGAACATGAAAGTTAAAGTAGTGTGGGTCTACACCTGGTTTGACCCGCCCAAGGAAGCAGATGCTGCCAAAGTACTGATGGATCAGGGTGCCGATATGATCACCCAACACACTGACAGTACGGCTGCCATTCAAGCAGCTGCGGACCGGGGAGTTCTGGCATTTGGCCAAGCCTCTGACATGATCCACTTTGCACCAGACACCCAGTTGACGGCAAACATGAATACCTGGGGGCCTTATTACGTCGCCCGAACCCAGGCCGTCCTTGATGGCACATGGACATCTGGGGATACTTGGCATGGCATGGGGCACGGCATGGTCGTAATGGCGCCATTTACCAACATGCCCGATTCAGTACGTCAAATGGCAACTGAAACAACGGCAGCACTGACGTCGGGGAAACTCCACGCTTTCACCGGACCGATTCACAACCAAGCCGGTGAACTCGTCATACCGACAGGTGCGACAGCCGACGACGGTATGCTGGCTGGAATGAACTTCTACGTCAAAGGCGTCGACGACAAGTTACCGGAGTAAGTACTCGCTGATTGTTGTATTTACAAACCCGCTCCCGAATCCGGGAGCGGGTTTTCTGTACCTCGACCAATGTAGAAAACATAAGCATGTCCCGCACCTGGATTCGTGATCCACTGGCTATCTATGCGGACAATGCCGAGCGCGGTTTTGTCGTTAAAAATCAGGTCATTACAGAACTAATTCCAGCTGGGAAAGCGCCCACAGCACCGGTAGATACCACGTTCGATGCCTCTTCCTATGTTGTGCTCCCCGGGCTGATCAACACCCATCACCATTTTTATCAGACGCTCACACGCTCGCTGCGAACAGCCCTGAACAAGGAACTGTTCGACTGGCTTGGTGCCCTCTACCCAGTTTGGGCTCACCTGGATCCGGAAATGCTCGCGACAGCCACTGAACTGGCACTCGCCGAACTGTTGCTGTCCGGCTGCACCACGGCCGCGGATCATCATTATCTCTTTCCAAGCGGTCTCGAAAAGGCTATCGATATCCAGGTCGAAATGGCGCGGCGCATCGGACTGCGGGTGGTACTGACACGCGGTTCAATGGATCTTTGCGTAGACGACGGCGGCCTCCCGCCCGCCAGCGTCGTTCAGGATCCGGACACCATTCTGGCCGACTGCGAACGGGTGGTGGCTACCTATCACCAATCAGGTCCAGGTGCGATGACGCAGATCGCGCTCGCACCGTGTTCGCCGTTTTCTGTATCCCTAGAGGTCATGCAGCAATCTGCGCTTCTAGCTGAAAAACTAAACCTGCGGCTGCACACCCATCTGGGTGAAACCCGGGACGAGAACGACTACTGCCAGGCCCGTTTAGGTATGCGACCGCTAGACTATCTTGACCAATGTGGTTGGCTTCACGCCCGGACCTGGCTAGCCCATGGCATTCATTTTTCAGACCGTGAGATTAGCCGCCTGGGCCAGGCGGGCGTGGCGGTCAGCCACTGTCCGCACTCCAATATGCTGCTGTCATCAGGACTCTGTCGTGCGTGCTCTCTGGAACAGGCCGGCAGTCCAGTCGGTCTGGGAGTAGACGGGTCGTCATCGAACGATGCCTCTAATGCCATTGAAGAAGTCAGAGCAGCCCTGATGCTGCAACGACTCAACTCAGGTTCTGCCGTAGTCAGCCATACAGATGCCTTGCGCTGGGCCACGACAGGTGGCGCCCGGTGTCTGGGTCGCAATGACCTGGGACGTATTGACGCGGGTCTACAGGCCGATATCGCACTGTTCAAACTCGATGAGTTACGTCACTCGGGACACGACGACCCGCTTGCAGCACTGGTCCAATCCGGCGCACACCGGGCTGATCGCGTCATGATCGCCGGTCAATGGCGAGTGGAAGACGGCCGGGCCAGCCACATCGATGAGGCCGATCTTGTTGCACGACACAGTGCACTGGCCCGACGGCTGCGCAGCCGGGCGGGGCTTGAATAATAATAAGCATCATCTCAACAGCCCGACGTTCAGCCTAGCTGTAGCATAACAACAACAATGGAGACGCTTGATGAGCTATTTTTCTGATCAGGAAATGAACGAGCGTCTGGCGAACCTGCGGCGCGCCATGGACGAACAAAGCGTCGAGGCGGTTCTTATCACCTCGGTCCACAACACCCTGTATTACAGTAATTTCTGGATGATCCCCTGGGGCCGCGAACAAGGG
>Ga0315336_1005337_pt1 | contig 14140 bp, 10 predicted proteins | sample ASW5metaG_FD_204512 | JGI IMG/M metagenome (GOLD analysis project Ga0315336, IMG submission 204512) | Ammonia-oxidizing marine archaeal communities from Monterey Bay, California, United States - ASW #5 | ecosystem: Environmental > Aquatic > Marine > Intertidal zone | place: USA: California...
GCCCATCATGCAAGTACTTACAGCGGATTTTCGGGTTGACAGCTTCCGCCATTGCTAAAATTGGGCGTAAGTGCTGTTGTCAGAAGGAGATACGGGCGAGATAGCAACAGTGAATGACGGAAGCACCCCTGGGGAGAGCCAAGTTGAGTAGTCGAACAAGCCGGAAGACGAAGGGAATCACTGCTACCAGAATGCGCGGACGGCGGACTCGGCTGTCAAGTGAACCTGGCGCAAGCTCCTCAATCTAAACGGCTACGTAGTTTTGGCGAGGCACAGGCGTCGATACAGTGATCCCATCGGTCGATTGTCGCTGACCGACGTTAACTTGACAATGCCGCGACGACGGTTGAACGGGATTCACGAACGACTAAGGGAGGTGCTGCACGAATTGAGGGCGAGAGCCATACGATGAGGCGAATCGAACCCGTTCCTGACCGCCATGACAAAGCGCAGGTGCCTTGTGAAGCAACACCGGCTCGGCGCCCTTAGCTTGACAACGCCCTAGACTGGCTTGACCGATGTCGAATCCGCCTGGTCGCCCGTCGAATCGACAGCGCGGACCTTGTAATAGAGCCCACCATAGTGCCGACGGGGAGCGTTCTCGTCGAGGAACGAAAACGGCTCCTCAGTGACTTGCGGCCGGAAAGGAATACTCGCGATCTTCTCCGCGCGACGATGGACCTCGTAACGAACGATAGGGTCTCCCGCGGCATAGGCGCAGTTCCACAACACCTTGACTGGTCCCTCCTCGTCGGCTCGCTCAACCCTGACGTCCCGGGGCACTCCCAGACCGCTAGAGGGACGCTGGAAGAAGTTTGTATCGGTACCGTGCAATCGAGCCACGGTGTCTTCCATCTCCCGCCTCTTGGTGGATGAAAGCGGTTCGGCTACCTGGCAAGCAGCCAGGTCGGCGACGAGTTGATCTCGCGCGGGATCGCTGTTCTTGTCGATCAGCCCGATACCCGCGATGAGCGTGCTCATGCCCGGCGCCGAGAGCGTGTAGTACAGAAACTCCTCGAAACTCACCTTGCCCTGCTGTCCCACGGTTGGGACACTCTGGCCGGGCTGGGAGGCGTACTTCTTCTCTAGGCCGTACATGGCGCCGTCGGCGAATACCTTCATACCGATGATGCCCATGTTTTTAGCGGCGGCGACTGGCAGGGAGTTCGTTTGGTGACAAAAATAGTGTCGGTCGTTAGGGTTGACGGCCACCAGCAAGGTGTCGAGGATGCCCCGCGTATCGCGGCGGATAGCGTACATGTGCACGGTCGGATTTTCGTGTCCGGTGATTCCGATGTGGCGGATCCACTTTTTGTGATCAGGGTTCAGTCCGGTGTGATTCGTACCGTCCCGGAAGTCGAGCAGGCCTGCCAGGGCGCCGATGCGGGGCAGCGACTTATCGCCGGGCTTTTCCAAGCCTTCGTAGATCGCGTCAACCTCGGCGTCGTGAGAGAGAAAATGAACCTGCATCAGATCGATGTAGGCACCGTCGGGAATGGACCCCTTCCCGTCGCCGAAAAACTGGGTCAGGGAACGCTTGAGGTCGTCGATGCATGTCGAGCCACCGCCCGCCGAACGTCCCGTGGGTTCTGCGCCATCGCGGATCAGCGATTGGCGCCACCCGGTCTTAGTCGCCAGAAACAAGCGGCTCCGCAGGTTGGCATCGTAGCCTGCTTGGCCGGGAATCAAGTTGAGGATGCGGAAAGCCTTGCCGTAGTTGAGCTGACTGAGCTGGTAATTGTTGGCAGTCTCTAGGTAGGTGATCCCCGCCCGAATCGCTTTGACGATGATCTCGACGGCTTCATCGTCGGGCAGATCCCACATAACTTTGTTGCCGCCCGCGAGCCCAAACGTTGTGACTTCACGACCCGTGCGGCCCAGAACGCGGGTCTGGAGTTTCTTCTCTGTTGGGTGCGACCAGACACGATAGCGGCCGGATATTGGCAGGAAAGTGGTGGCGATACTGGCGGCACCAGCCCAATGCAGAGCCTGACGGCGAGTGAAAATGGCAGCCATAGCGTATTCCTCCCGGCGTGAGTTTGACCTGACTTTACCACGGCTGGGAGCTCTCCGAGAGAGACGATCGAACCACGGCACTCAGCTCCGTAAGGGGAATCTTTCAGGGCGAGGTTTCACATCGCGCTGGCCAGAGAATCGATGACCTTCACAACTGTCCGGAAGACCGACTGGCTCACCCCGATCGATGTTTGTGACCGGGAGATCCGTGTCCACAACTGTTACTTTCGCTTTGGTAGCTTGGTCGTTCGCCACCAGTTAACTTGACAACGCCGCGAGATCTAGCAAGATTAATGCGAAGGGGATTCCCGATGAGTACTCTCAACCGCCGATCGTTTCTTCAGAGCAGCCTGTCGACGGCTGCCGCGGCACCGGCTCTAGCCCCACAGCGTGCCGCCACCGAGAAGCCGAACATCCTCTGGATCTGCACCGACCAGCAACGCTGGGACACGATTCATTCCCTCGGGAACAACCGGATCCGAACGCCCAACATAGACCGGCTCGTGCGAGAGGGTGTCGCTTTCACGAACACATATTGCCAGAATCCCGTATGCACGCCGAGTCGCGGCTCGTTTCTAACAGGCTGCTACCCGAGTACCATCCGCTGCACGCGTAACGGAAACGACTATTTCCCAGAGCAAGAAACGTCAAAGCTCATTTCGCGCGTGCTCAATGGCTCCGGCTACGACTGTGGCATGGTGGGTAAGTTTCACTTGTCGTCCTCATACATGCGCGTCGAGCCGCGGCTCGACGACGGGTACCGCTTGTTTGAGTGGAGTCACGCGCCGCGCTGGGAAGAGCACTGGCCGATTGAGCAGCAGCGCTATCACTATTGGCTACGCGAGCGAGGCGGGGACTTTCGCCGTGACTACCGCAGCCAAAAACTCGAGGACTGGCCGGCCAAAGCGCCTGGGCGGCCCGGGCCTGGCATGGAGACGCGGCTCCACGAGGTGACCTGGTGCGGGGAGACAGCCATGGATTACATGTCGAATGCGTTGCGCCAGCCGTGGTTCATCAGCATCAACATGTATGCCCCTCATCCCGCGTTCGATCCTCCGAGAGAATTCCTGAAGCGGGTGGATGTCGACTCCATGATCTCCCCCGCTTTTCGTGATGAGGAGATGAAAACCCAGTTGCGGTTCAGCAAGATCGACCATCAAACGAAAGTGCCCAGGCATCCGAATTCCTACCAGGACAAGCACATGGTTGCGGCCTATTATGCGCAGATCGAGCTGATCGATTATCAGGTGGGCCGCATGCTCGAGACGCTGGAATCAACCGGGCAGTCGGACAACACGATTGTGATCTTCACGAGCGACCACGGCGAGATGCTGGGAGATCACGCACTGAACATGAAGGGCTGCCGGTTTTACGAAGGTGCAGTGCACGTGCCGCTGATCTTCCGCTGGCCCGGCCGCTACCGCGCGGGTTTGCGAAGTTCCGGACTCGTCGAGTTGACGGACATCACGCCGACCTTGTTGGAAGCCGCGGGCTTGCCCGTACCGGACTACGTGCAAGGAAGATCGCTGACGGGTATCCTGCGTGGTGACGCCGACGCCGGCAAGCACCGCGATTTCGTGCGCAGCGAGTACTGGGATTCCCTCAAAGAACCGAACAGCACGCGCGCGGATATGATGCGCGACGAACGCTATAAACTGGTCGTTTACCACGGTCACCAATTGGGCGAGCTGTACGACCTTGAGGAAGACCCACAGGAGTTCAACAATCTATGGGACAGCCACGACCATCGTGCAGCGAAAAACAGGCTGACCTCCCGGTTCTTCGACGATTTCATTCTCAAGGCCGACATTGGTTCCCCACGAATCGGGCCGATGTAAATACGGAGCGCTTGGGACCGGCATGGCGATGTGTCGTGCGCTAATAGTTGTGAATCACGTTCTGACACAGAATCTTTCGGCTGCGGCTCTGTTGGCTTCTGCTGAAGCCGCACGACGCGCGAACCGTTTCTTTTCCACAATCAAACGCCCGTGCTCCGTAAGTTCCGCTCTTAGAGTAAGGAGTTCACACTGATGAAAACCTCAAGACGCTCTTTTTTACTCTGCACCGGGGCAGCGGTATTGATCCCCGGCCCCCGCAAATTGTATGGGAAAGACCGCTGGGACCCGATGATCTCCGAGAACCTGTGGAACGTCGAGCCGCCCACGTTGCGCTGGCTCGCCCAGTTGGGCTGCAGGCATGTCGTCTTTCAAGGCACCGATCGAGTGGACGCTGACCGAAAGGGTCACTGGACTCTGGAGGATGTTCTTCGGCAAAAGAAGAACGTGGACGAAGCGGGCATGGTGTTGCAGTCGATGATGATTCCGATTGACTTCTACGTGCAAGCCCGGCTCGGAAAGACCGGACGCGACCAGGAGATTGAGAACGTACAGCGCACCATCCACGTGGTCGCCGAAGCGGGTGTTCCCATGATGGAATGGCGTTTCTGGCCGGACTTTTACTGGGACGAGCGCGTCGGCTACTACAGCACTGAGGGCCGCGGCGGCGCCCGCTACAAGGCTTTCGACTACGACCGGGTGAAGGACGGGTCACCGTTTCCCGAGATCGGCGTTGTGAGCGCGGAGGAGATGTGGGATCGCTTCCTCTATTTCACAAGAGCGATTATCGAAACCGCTGAAGAGGTGGGAATTCAGCTCACCATGCATCCGAACGATCCACCGGTGAAGAACATGCGCGGTGTCGCCCGGATTTTTCACCACACCGATGCTCTGCGTCGGCTCCTGAAGGAGATTCCGGGCCGTCAGAACGGGATTACCTTCTGCCAGGGAACGATAACGGAGATGGGCGTCGATGTGCTGAAAGAGATCCGTTACTTCGCCACTCGGGACCGCATCAAGCTGGTGCATTTCCGGTCCGTTCGCGGGACCGTCCCGAAGTATGTCGAGACGTTCGTTGACGAAGGAGACATCGACATGCTCCAAGCCATGAGAACGTATCGGGACTCCGGCTTCAACGGTCCGTTTGTTTCCGACCACACCCCGGGAGTCGAGGGGGATGTGCCCGGGGGCCACATCGGCCGCAGTTTTACTCACGGCTACATCCGCGGCCTTGTGCAGGCCGTGAACGCCATGTCTTGAGATCAAAGCTCGGGAGGCCTCGGCAGGGGCGATTGCTTCTCGGCGCCCAAGAGCAGGGAAGCTAGGAAGAAGTGCTTACTGTTGTTGCTGGTCGGCCCACTCCGCCCGGACGATGAGGACGGACCTGAACGGATCCAAGAACCTGCTGCCGGGAGCACAGGTTGACACGGCGGCGACCCGATTGAACGTCTCTCGTGCGAGCCCTAACCTCGAACTAGAGGACAGGTTTGCGTGTTCGGACACTGCGACAGCCTATGTCACATAAGTCAACGATTCCGCTCCTCAACCATTCCCTGCACCGGCCGAGCGCGTTTTCACCCGACAGCCTGATCGCCGCCGTGCGTGAGGAGCGTGGACTCAAGGCGAATAGTGTTCCCGCCGTCTGCGTGCTCGAGTTTGATGGCGACTTGACCGATTGGCTGGTCGAGCAGAAGCTCGCCGCTCCGTGCCTGGCGTGGGCTTGCTTTCACACAACCATGTTTGAGTTGGAAGTGGATGGCACCCGATGCGGCGTGATCCCGCGTACGATCGGTGGTCCGTACGCGGTTTTGATTGCAGAACAACTCTTTGCTTCGGGGGCGCGAGTGGTCCTCGGCCTCACCACGGCAGGCAGGGTCCAACCTAGCCTAGCCGTTCCCGCGTTGGTGGTTGCGACAAACGCCGTGCGCGATGAAGTCACCTCGTACCACTACTTAGAGCCTGCGCCAACCGTTGATGCTCCCGCGGAACCGGTTGAATTCCTCGTCCGGGAACTCAGCCAACTCGACCTCCCGGTCATGCCAGGTCAGGTCTGGACTACCGACGCGCCCTACCGCGAGACCGAGCAGCAGCTCAACCGACACGCACGGGACGGCGTGTTAGCTGTAGAGATGCAAGCGGCTTCCCTTTTCGCGTTTGCCGAGGCTCGTCGGGCTACGGTGGGGGTGGTCGCTCATGTGACGAACGCTGCCGACCTTGAAGGAGAGGACTTCAACAAGGGTTCACAGGAAGACGGGCTTCGACTCCTTCAAGCGGTGTGCCGGGCGGGCCTGCACTGTCTTGAAGTGGAAGGCTGTGCCTATCGTAAATTCCATCCATACTGAAAACATGGGGGTTATCAGCGAGCCCGCACGAGCCCGACTCGCCGTTCATCCGTCTGGCGTTGCAGTGTGGCCGAGGCTTGCAGTCAAAGTGTGGAGGGCGGGCCTGAGGCCAAATGAGTATTGTAAATCCTCGACTACAAACCTGAAGCACGAAAGGAAAAGCACGCGCACGTGCAGCTGACGATCTACGCCTTGGGCTTGAGCCGCAGAACCAAACTCCCACTCAAGCACTTCAAGTGTGCCTGGTTCGATGAGCACGACTACTTCGAATTCTTCCCCCTCAAGGGCGTCTGTCAACGTCGTGAGGATAGTTCCTACTATATTCAGAACAAGGCGGCACTGTGAACACTCTTGCGGGCGTTCTGTTCTTCATTGCGTTCCTGCCCTACATCTGGGCAATCGTGAACGGCCAGACAGTACCTTCTCCCGTATCGTGGGCCATCTGGGCAAGCGTTGACACGCTGGCCCTTCTGGCAATGAGAAAGGAGAAGGCAACGAGTGGTCAGTTGACGGGAGCCGTAACTGGTGCCTGGATTATCACAGTCCTCGCACTGGTCTTCGGCAAACCAACCATGGGTTTCATCGAGTGGGTCAGTATTGCTGGAGCCGCGGCAGGCATCATCCTGTGGCAGAAAACTGGCAATGCCGTGCTTGCGATCATTTGTTCGCAGGTCGCAGTGTTCACTGGTGCCATCCCGACGTTCGCCGGAGCGTATCAGAATCCAGCCCAGGAAGACCCCCTTGCCTGGTCAATCTGGTTCGTTTCCTGCATCTGCGCGCTACTCGCCATCAAGAAGTGGAACCTGGCGAACGCGTTGCAGCCGCTGACCTTCACGACGATAGAGACCGTCATGGTCACCCTCGTCGTCATCTGTCCCCATTTGCCGTAAAAAGCGGTGGGGACGTCTATTTTTATTGCTTGACTCAGGTTCCGAACACGGAAACCGTCTGATCCTCATTCGTCATGACCACGTCCGATGGGAGCCGTGGCTCCTGTGTTGATAACAGCATATTTGATGCCATCAAATTTGCTGTGGACCCCTGCCTATCCTATCCCGAAACCTATTGAGGTGCAACCGCTTGACTGTTCAGGGATTCAGCAGCGACTCGGCCAGCGGATCAGAGATTTGCGGCAGGCGAGAGGTCTCTCCCAGGAGAAGCTCGCTCAAACATGTGGTATCCATCGAACTCACATGACGAAGATCGAGGCGGGTACCGTCGGACCATCCATCTGCGTTCTCAACCGTTGGAGGCGAGGGATCGCTGAAACTCATCGCGGCACTCTTTCAACACACGCTCTGCTTTCTCTGGTTGCTCGGCTCCTTCGTAACTGCGGGCGAACTCCAAGCTCAAGTCGTCCGAGTACTCGGTTCCTGTGCTCGGGTTGATCTTCCTGCGCTACGCCGATCACAAGTTCACCCTGGCCCAGAAGGAACTCGAAGGCAAGGGCACGGGGCGGCGGACGATCGGCAAGCTCGACTACCAGGCCCGTGGGGTGATGTGCCTGCCCCAGGAAGCACGGTTCTCTAGCCTTCTGTCACGGCCCGAGGGCGAGAATATCGGCAAGGCCATCAACAGTTCAATGTTGTGATGCATCTTGGAAACGTAGATGCTCCCGCGATGATCGAAGGGGGTGACAAGACTGACGAAGATTCCGCTGAGCTTCATGGAAGGTATCAGTATGGCACCTATGCAGTTACCGGCAAGGTTCACGGGTGATCTAAGCAGAAGACACCGTGTCAACGACTTTCAATGACCTAGGTCGGGAATCCCCTCACAGCACCAGTGTCCCCCTCCGGGCCTTCGTCGAGCCTGAAAACGGGGCACATAGTAATACTGTCGGCAACCGGGCTGTCGAGGTGGATGTCGGCGGCGTGCAAGAGCTTGAACGTCATCGCGTTGCGCTCGCCGCCATCCTGGTTTCGTATTCGCGCCACACGCCCATGAGAGGAAAGTACAGGCCCACGCGGATCGTGCGCTCGGGTTCGAGGTTCGCAAGCAGCTCGCGATAGTCCTGCATCTGCCCGCGATATCTTTCGAGTTCGTTGCTAAGGAAACCTTCCAGACCGCCACCTTCGTGGACACTGGTCTTGAAGTCCACGATCCAGCGCACGCCGTCGGCATCCACGAAGGTGCGATCGACGCGCCGCTCGACCAGCCGCCCTCCGGCGATGCCCGCCAGCGCGAGCTCGCCGCGCGCGTCGCTGTGGGACGACGCCAGCGCCCAGCGGCCTCGCTCGTCCTCTAGCGTCCGGCGCAGGGCTTCCTCGACCTGGGCGGCGCAACGAGGCAGATCCTCGGGGCCGACGCCGAGCGCGCGGAGCTCGTTCTCCAGGCGAGGCCGCTCGCGGGCCGGCCGCCCGGTGTCCCATTGTTCCAGGCCGTCACGAGCGATTTCGGCCAGCGCCACGTGCACCACCGTTCCCACGTAACGCGCCAGGCGACCGACCCAGTGGAAGCTGATGTCCAGTTCGCGGCCGACCACAGCCTCGGTGCCCAGGGTCCGCGTAGCCGCTGGCTTGGGCAACGGCGGGACGGTCCAGTCCGCCGGCAAACGCCGGAACATTTGCGCCCGAGGGGCGGTCTCCTGCTCCGCCTCGGTCGCGTTCGAATCGGGCGCCGCGCGCAGCGCAGCGGCGAACTCGCCCTGGACCACGTCCCACAGCAGGTGCAACAAGGAACCCTTCTCCGGGGCTACCTCCGCCCTGGTGTGATTGGTTTCCTTCACCTTGACCGCGCCCAGCAGATGCAGCTCACGCTTGGCTCGGGTCGCGGTCACGTAGAGTAGACGGCGCGCTTCATGGTTTTCCATGATGCCTTCAATCCGCTTGATGGCGTCGTGGATGGATTCGGCCGACACGGCGGCGGAGCGCGACGGTGCCAACAGCAGATCGCGGCCACCGTCATCCGCCGGGACCTCCATCCAGCGCAGCAACCGGGAGTCTGGATTCCTTGACTTGCGGCCCAAACCGGGCGCGATGACCACGTCGAACTGTAAGCCTTTGGCCTTGTGGATGGTCATCACTTGAACGCTGTCGTCCGCGGTCGGATCGGGCGCCGCATATAACTTGTCAACGCGGGCTCGCAGCACCTCCAGGTCGCAATCGCGGCCTTCGTCGAGCTCGTCGAGCAGGCCGAAGTAGGTCTCGGCGTTGTCGAGGTCAGCGCTGTCGGCTAGCGCAGCCGGGCCGCCAATCGCCAGCCATACAGCTTCCACCCAGGCGCGCAAGGTGCGCGGGCGCGGCGCCTCCACAGCCTCGCGGAGCCGTGCCAGCCGCTGTTGAGCGGCGGCCGGCAGTTCTACGACCCGCTCGGCGTTGCACAATGATTTCCACACGGTCTCATCGCGTTGGGCACCGCATAACGCATGCAGCTCAGCCAGCGTCAGCCCGCACCACGGCGCCCGCAGCGTCGCCAACCATGCCAGCCGATCCGCCGGATGCAACAACGCTGCCGTCAGCGAGAGCAAATCCTGCACGGCCGGGGTCTGCGAGAGCGAATCGAGATCGACGCCGCGATAGCGCACTCCCGACTCGGTGAGCGCGCGCAAGATCTCGGGCAGGTGGGTGCGTGCTCGCACGAGCACCGCAACTTTTTCGTGAGGATATCTCAGACGCGCTTGAGTAACGATATCGACGACCGTGCACGCCTCTTCCCGGTCACACGCCTCACGTCCTTCGGCACCGTGCAGAAACGGATGGACGGCCACTTCCGGCCCCGGCTCGCCGCCGACCGCGCAAGCCGACGGCGCAAACGACACCGACCCGTGCGCGGGATCGACCGGCCCGTCAAACACGTTCGCAAAGGTCGCGTTGACCCAATCGACGATGTTGCTTTGCGAGCGGAAATTCGCTTCCAGCGTTAGAGTCTCCAGTGCGACGTCGCCCAACCTGGCTTCGCGCTCGGCGTCGAGGAAGTTGCGGACCTCGGCCTCTCGAAAGCGGTAGATCGACTGCATCGGGTCGCCGACCAAGAACAACGTGCGGCCGTCTCCGGGCGTCCAACCAGCGGTCAACCGCTCCAGCAGGCGAAGCTGGGTGAACGAGGTGTCCTGAAACTCGTCCACAAGCAGGTGCTCAATCGCCGCGTCGAACGTGAAGGCAAGATCGGTCGGCGACTCCTCGCCGCCAAGCGCTTGCAGTGCGCCTTGCGACAGCTCCGTGAAGTCCACCTCACCCCGCTCTTGAAACACCAGTCGAAGCTGGGCCGCCGCCACCGGCAGCGTCCGAATCAGAGCCTCGGCAACCGCCCACTGGGACTCGTCGTAGTGCGCAGGCGGCAGCTCCCGCACCGTCTCCAGCGCCTCGATGAACGCCGCGTCGCCTTCCAACGCCCGTAGCAGTTCCTGGAGGCTAGCCTTCTCCAGGCATTTGGCCGGAAAACCGAGATTCTTGGTGACGCCCCTCGGCGAGTACAGGCCGCCGGCCTTCTTCACCACCAACGCCGCTAGCCCCAGCCACTGCGGCAGCGCTTCGGCGTCAACGGGTGGAGCGCTCGTCATGCCTTCGCAGGCCACGAGCTCGTGGTCGGCCTTGTCGTCCTTCAGGTTGCGGGCAGCGAAGCTCGCCAACCCCGGCGCTTCGGTCAAAAACTCGCGTGGAGCGAGGTCCGACACCCGCTGCAGCTCCGATACGATGATCGTCTCCAGCGCCCGCTCGCCCTCGATGCGCAACTCGGCCGGGTTGCGTCTGACGACATGCCGCAGCCACTGATCGCGGCGACTGAGCAGCTCCACGAGCAATTCCACCAGCTTCGGCTGATTGTTATCGACGTGCCGTAGCAGCGTCTCGATCGCATCGCCGAAGCGCGCCTCCTCCAGCAGCTCCACCGTGCGAAGGGCCGCTTCCGCGTACAGCTCGGAGGCGTCGTTCACTGGTGCCGGCGGCGGCCCGAGCCTGGAAAGCCAAGGCGCTCGGCTGACGATCGACGTCGACAGCGAATCGAATGTACGGATCGCGAATCGCCGCGGATTCTCGGTGAGCCCCCACCCCTGGGCCTCGTCACGCTGGAGCGCGGCGTGCGCCAGCCGCCACGTGACGGCCTCGTGCGGCTTTTCGGGCTGTAGCCCGCGTCCCCGCGAGAGGGCGTCCATGACGCGGCGGCGCATCTCCGCGGCGGCCTTGCGGGTGAAGGTGATCGCGACCACGGCTTCGGGACGCGACACGCGAGCCAGCAGCGCCAGATAACGCTGGATCAGCAGCTCCGTCTTGCCCGAGCCCGCCGGAGCACGCACCAGGAACGAGACGTCCGGCTTGAGCGCGGCTTCGCGTTGGCTTTGGTCGACGACGCTCATTCTTGGCCGTCCTCTTCTTCGTCGTCGCCGCCGCCACCAAGCTCGTTCACGCGGCACAGCGAGCCGATCCCGCAATAGCCACACCTGCCGTCGCGCGGATCCACAGTCGCGGTGCCGTGGAGGAACTCTTCGGCGAGGCGTTCCAGGTTCCGACGCCACAGAGCCAGCCGGTCCGCCGTCAAGACGCCGGAATCGCCCCTTGCGCCGGTGGGCAGGTTCACGTCCTCTTCCACTGCCCCCTTGAAACCCATCGCGTCAGGCTTGAGCTTGGCGAACAGCGCGCCCGCCACCGGTTGCGGGTGGGTCACGGCATAGAGCGGCACTTGCGGCTCCAGTGGGCGCTCCTTGTCCCACTCCGAGGGTTTGGGTGAGTCCGTCTTGTAGTCGATCAGCACGTGGCGGCCGTCTTCGAACTCATCGATGCGGTCAATCTGCACATTCAGCGTCAATCCGCCGACCGTGACCGCCCGCCTCCGTTCCGCCTCCACCACTCGGAATGGCGATTGCCGACCCCGCTCGATCGCCAGCCACTCCGTCGCCAATTCCGTCAGACGCCGTCGCTCAATGCGCTCGAAGCGGTCCGGCAGGCTCACGCCGCGCCGTTCGGACAGCCGCACCAGCGCGGCCTGCGCGCCCCGCTCGGCAACATCGGGCAAGTCGGCGCGTTCTAGGCCGGCGGAGCCGCGCAATTCCTCCCAAACGCTTTCCAGAAGCGCGTGGACCAAGGTGCCGCGGTCCAACGCATCCAGACCCGGCGCCGCCGTCGGCAGGGGTTCGGCTTGCAAGCGTAACTGCGCGAAGGCTCGAAACGGACAATGCGCCTGGTGGGCAAAAATCTTAGAGCCGCCACGCGCTAACTCCCGCGCGCCGAGCGGCGGACCCGCCGGATCGGCGAACGACTCCACGACAGCGCCTTGGCGGACCGCCTCAAACAAACCGTCGTGGCTAGGCTCCGCGCTCTCCATGGTCGAGAAATGCTGAATCAAAGGGCTGGGACCGAGTTCGCGGTCTCCATCCGCCACAGCGCTGCTGAGGACGACACGCTCTGCACCGCCGATCAGGTTTTCCAGTCGCGTGCCGGCGAAGGCCAACTCCCGCTCCGGCGAAGCGTGAGGCAACCCGCGCTCCCGCTGCAAGTCATACGGGAGGAACGGGTTCGGACGCGCTTCGCCGGGCCAGGTGTCGTCGTCGAGGCGCGTAATCCACAGGTGAGAAAGCTCGGCGCCGGAAGCCTCCAGCAAGCCCAAAACTTCCACCGGCCCCCCCTCTCCCTCCGGCTGAAACATCCGCTCGGCGGCCATGCGCTCAAGCAGGTGGAGCGCGCGGCTCAACGTCAACAGCCCGCTGGTGGCACCGAAGGCGGCGAAGTCTGCCAACAAATCGTTCCACGCCGCCAGCACCTGGCGGTCGTCCCCGGTCAGCGTCTGCTCATCCCACGCGCTCAGCGTACTCAACAGCTCCGCGAAGCAGCCCGCCCAGTGCGCCGGCTGCGCGGACGGCGGCAGCCGATCCCACTGCGCCGTCCAGCTATGGAGCGCTGCAGACAGCCGTGGGAAACGCTCGTCGGACCGCAGCCCGCCGCGCAGCCGAACCTCGGTCAGCCCGTTGTCGCGCAAGCGCCGGTCGATCAGCGCCCTCGCCACGCGTTCGGGCTCGCCGCCCGCCACATACTCCGAACGCAGCCAGGCACTGGCCGTCGCCAGTTCGGCGCCATCCGGGCGCAGGCGTAGCGCGAGCAGCGCCGCGCGGACCAGTGCATAACGGGACAGCGGGATACCCGCCGAGATCTGAAACAGTCCTTCGGTCGCCGCGCCGCCGGCGACGAGCGACGGCGGGTCGAAAGCCTCGCGAAAGATCCGCTCGACCTCCGCCCGACGTGTGGCCAGGTCCGGCACGACCACGCCGATCGGCCCTGCCGTTCCCGAATTGACCAGCTCTCTCGCCCAGTGCGCCGCCGCCCGAATCTCGTCGCGCGGCGTGGCCAAGGAGCAGCGGAAGCATTCTTGGTTGCGGTCGGGCGAGGGCGTGACCGCTCGAACCGCCGTTCCCCTCTCGCGCAGCGCCGCCAGAAACGTCTCCTGGGCGGGAGTGAACTCGTCGAAACCGGCCAACAGCAGCGTGCCCGGGATCTGCACCCGGTCCAGCAGCGATGGCAAAGACGCGACAGCCCGGGCGGCGTCGATCCAGCCCTCACGGTCGCAGGCGGTCTCGAAGGAGTCCGCCCAGTGGTCGAACTGCGTCACATCCGGCGAGGACGAAGCTCGCGGCGCCGCACGACCCAGCCGCCAGTCGTGCAGCAACGCCCAGGCGTCACGGGCGAGCCGCGCCGTTTCCTCGACAGCCAGCAGCTCGTTCCCGGGTGTATCGTCGATGATGCGTTCCCAGAGCAACAGCTCCTGGTCCGCGCCGAGTCTCAGCGGTGCATTCTCGGTGGAGCGGCTCGCCGCCTCGGTCCACAGACTAGAGGCCCAAGCCTCCCAGGTCAGGATGGCGGGTGCGGTCCAGGCTCGCGCGCCCTCGGCCAGCCGCGCGGCGTGGTAGGCTTCGCGCAGCGCACGGGCCAGCCGGCGGTTACCCGCCACCACCGTTGCGCCCCCAGCCAGGGCAGCCAACGCCTCCTCGCGGGAGTTCGAGGGCAGCAGCTTCGCATGTTG
>Ga0315336_1005338_pt1 | contig 14138 bp, 11 predicted proteins | sample ASW5metaG_FD_204512 | JGI IMG/M metagenome (GOLD analysis project Ga0315336, IMG submission 204512) | Ammonia-oxidizing marine archaeal communities from Monterey Bay, California, United States - ASW #5 | ecosystem: Environmental > Aquatic > Marine > Intertidal zone | place: USA: California...
CAAAACTGCCGTGAGAGCGAAGCATGCCACGAGTCTCGTTCGAATTCGGTTCATCTGATTGTCGCTCCAAAAGTTAGGAAACGTGCGTTGTCAGAACGCAGGCGATCCAAACCATCTCTTACAGGATGTCGCCGTTGATGCGTTCTGTGGTTGGGTGGCAGATCTGACGCAGGAGTGCAGTGGGTCGGGGGAAGGATTGAACCCTTACTTATTCTTCAAGTTCTTCAATCTGAGTGACCTGCCGCACAGTGGGCAGAATGTCTGCGATCGAAACATTGTTGAGGTAGTCCATTTGCAGCGTCTCGGCGTGTGCCAGAACCCGCTTCAATTTGCAGAATTGTTCGATGATGCAGACACCTTCGGTATCGACGCATTCCAGGAGGCGGGTGTTGCCCTCCATCGCCTGGATCACATCACCGACGCGAATGCCTGCTGGTTCTTGTTTGATTTCGATGCCCCCGCCAATCCCACGAATGCTGCGGAGAAATCCGCGCCGCGCCAGCTGGTTGACGACTTTGGCTACATGGGCGTTCGAGATTCCATAGAAATTCGAAATCTCGGCAACGGTGACTCGCTGCGATTTGTGTGCCAGGTAAATTAAGGTCCGGAGAGCGTAGTCCGTTTGGAGGGCAAGCTGCATGTGGATTCTGCGCGTGGCTAAAAGATGTATGATCCGTATATCTTTTAGATGCTATACAGTTGCCGCGGGAGTGAGTCAAGCGCCGAGGACGACCGAGCGGATCCTCAGGAGACGCCATGCCAGGTTGCCTCGACCTTCCCAGGGGACGCGCGAACCCTGTTGGTCGTTGGACGACAAACACGTCGCGCGGAGATGAGGCTTGAGGCGAGAGACCGACGAAGACGTGGCGTGCGGCTTACGGTGACGTCACGTGGTATGCGCCGGTTGACTGGTGAGGTACCAGTGGCCAGGTGTCGGAACGAAAGGGGTAGGCGGGCAGCTCTCGGAAGTTCATCAGGCCGCCGCTCGGCAAATTGGACCAGGCATAGCGCACGGCCACTGGTTTGGGAACCTGTTCGCTCCAGACCTGCAGTCGTTCGTCTTTGACCACCCGCGCATGCGCGTGGTGAAACACGCGATCGGCACCAGCAATGTAGAATCCAGTTTCCACGTCCTGATCCAACCTCAATCCGCGGCGAGTGTCCCGTTCGAATGAGACCACGATCTTGGGGCCTTCGACCTGGATCCCAGTGTAAACCGGGCCGCGCCATTCGATCGGGCGGTCAGACTTCCAGGCCTTGGTTCGATAAACTTCGGCCAAGGCCCACCGCGCAGCGCGCTCTCCCACCGGCAATTTGCGAGCGGGATGAATGCTGCCGTTGGAGTTGGTGTCGTAGGTAACGATCAGCCCGGTGTGATCCGTGTTCCGCCAGGTGTTGAACTGAATTTCGCGAACAATGTTGGTGTGGTGGTTCATGTCGTAGGTCATGCTGCGGCGATTGCTCCATCCGGCGATCTGAATGATGCCCACCGGCAAATCTTCTCGGCCGAACAGCTTGCGCCAGTCCTTGATGACGCTGGGAAATGTCCGGGGAAAAGGCTTCCAGGATTCCGTGAACGAGTTGTTTTCTCCCTGATAAAACAGGACGCCCCGCAAACTGCAGTTCGCCAGTGGAGCGATCATGCCGTTGAACATGCCTCCCGGATGACGTTGATGGGCGGGATTGCGATAGGCGTTTCGATTCGGTCGCCGGGGCGCCTTTTCATTTTTCGCTTTGGCGCTGGCCGTGTCTTGTTCCCATTGTTTGAGCGCCGCTGCGAATCGACGTTCCGCTCCCTGCTCGCCACCGCCGTCGTTCCAGGCCTGCAAGTCCTGCTGGAATTTCTGGAAGTACGGGGCCATTTCCGGGAATTCCGCCAGCGTCTTGGGCGACACCCAGTGTTGGGCCATCGTACCTCCCCACGACACGTCGATCAGTCCGATCGGCACGTTGAGTCTGCGGCGCAATCGCTTGGCAAAGTAGTAGCCCACGGCAGTGCAGTTGTCGATTTGGGCCGTGGTACACTGCCTCCAGTTTCCTTCGGGCCGGTCCGGTCCTTCGACGGGGAAGTCGTTTTGCACCTCCATCCGGGCAATCTTCGGCAGGCGAATGAAGCGAATGCCGGGGAAGGCTGCACTCAGGATCTCCAGATCGGCGTCGCGCGTGGATCGCAGCGTCCATTCCATGTTGCTCTGACCGCCGCAAATCCAGACGTCGCCCACCAGGACATCGGTGATGGTCGTGTCCTGTTTGGCGGCCGAGACGGTCAGCGTCCGCCCCGTGAAACTCGCAGGCAGGGCCTGCAGTGCCACCGACCAATGGCCGTCCGCGTCGGCAACCGCTGTCTGCCGTTGCTCTGCAAATTGCACCGTGACCCGGGTTCCCGCGTCCGCCCAACCCCAGATGTTCGCAGGTTTGTCGCGCTGCAGGACCATTCCGTTACCGAAAATGTGTGGCAACCGCACAGCGGCCTGAACATCGCCGGCCGCGACCAGCAGGCCGGCCAGCATGCAGACGCCCCACAGGATCGGCGGCAGCGCGATCACGCCCGGATACACAGCACAGAAGCGACGTCGCGGGAAATGCCAGGACGTCGAGGTGGGGTTGCGGCACATAGCGCAGGCTCCGTCAGGCGGGAATGCAAGTCAGTGGATCAATGCACCAACTGCCACAGAATGAATCGGTGCCAACAGTCAATCAGGTGCGTTGATCATGACGCGATGGTCGCATGTACGCAATCCGCTCAAGCCGCGACAACTGAGGCCGGAGGTCTTCGGATGTCTGTGGCGTCGGCCGGATTGCGTTCCGTGTCCCAGACGCTCCGCTGACTCCGACGTCAACGCCGACCCTGCAATCACACAAAAGTCTCGGAATCAAGATGTTGGGCGATTGAAATCGCGGTGGTTTCGTCCAAGAATCCTCAGGGGCTGGTTGCCATCACTTGTCACGCTCGGCCGGTGCGGGCCGCCGCCTGTCTGGAGATCGGAGGGGTCATGTTTTCACTGTGCAAACCCGCTGAGCAGCAGGTCCTCGATTTCATCGAGACTCAAACGGAGTGCGACTATTCCTATCGTCCCTTCGTCGGCGCGACCCGGGATGACGCATGCCCGGCCGGATACGTCGTGGACCGCACGCGAATTCGACTTGGCAGTGGTCAAGACACGTACCAGGTGGCGAAAACGGCCTTGTTGGACTGGAAGCACTACGGGTTCGGCTGGTTGAATTTGTACCGACCGGCCGCGATGTGCGCGGTAGGACAAAATGTCGCGGTCGTGGCTCGAGCGGTTGGAGTCTGGTCGACGAACGTCTGCCGGGTGGTGTACGTGATCGACGAAGCGGAGCCGATTCGTCGTTCGGCGTTCGCGTATGGGACATTGCCCGGGCACGTCGAGTCGGGTGAAGAGAGGTTTCAGATCGAATGGCATCCGGATGACTCGGTGTGGTTCGAGATTCTGGCCTTCTCGCGGCCCAATCACCTTCTCGTTTACCTGGCCTATCCGTACGTACGGCGCATACAGAAACAGTTCGGCCAAGATGCCACTCGGGCGATGCAGGCAGCCGTGAACCACGGCCTCGAACAAGGTTCGGGCCCGGTGGCCAACGGATTTTCGGAGTAACATAGGTTGCCGGTCGGTCAACCCGGTTCGGGATGCGGACGCTGGAACCGTTGCTTATGTTTCCGAGTCCGGCGCGGTGTCGGGGGCCCGCGCGTGCCAGAAGGCCCAGGCCAGAAACACGGCCTGCAACGGCAGTCGCAGCAGGTGGAGTGCCGGAGAGGCCGGAATCAATTCCTGGTGTTGATAGATGTGGATGTTCGCTGGAAAGATGGCGATCAATACGACGATGACGCCCCAGGCGGCCGCTCGGGAAAATCGACGTGTCAGCAGCAGACCACCGCAGCCGGACTCCACCAGCCCGCTCAGGTAAACCAGAGCCAGGGGCCACGGAAGGTAGGGGGGCATGATCTGGACGTAGAAACCCGGCTGGACGAAGTGCATCATTCCGGCGGCAATCATGAAGACCGCCAGCAGGTATTTTGAAGTGGTTCTTGCGACGCTCATTGATCTTTCCATCCAACGCTCACTCTCCGCCATGATCGGCGCCGCACGGGCATGCGCCCGCACCCCCGTGATGTGGGCATGTGCCGGTTGGGAGCCCACCGCAGTCGTGGCCGCTTTGCCGGCAACGGATGACCGGCGTCGCCGCCAATCAACGACCTTCCGGCGGTGTGTCATCGTGAAAACCGCGACAGTGGACAACGGGCTGGGGGGGATACTTTCGATATTCCGGATCGGTCAATGCGACCTGGCATAGCAGGAATCGGGATCCTGTCCCGGACACCACGATCGTGACGTGTTGGCAAGTTTCGCACAAGCTGCGCGTCATGAGCATCTCCAGCCGCCGGGCGGTGCCATGAACCGGGGAACGTGTGGTTGAGCAGCGAGCGAATCGTGATCAGGGACTGCGGCCGAACTGGGGACCATGGCCGTACATGTGGTCCACCTCCACAGCGCCGCTCCACGCGATTTCTCCTGGTTGCAGCTGCAACGCATCGGCCAGTTTCTGCCGGTGCTTCGGGCTGGTCGTATATCGACCCGCGACGATCGCTTCAACCACCTTCTTGTCCAGCCCGCACAGTTCGACCAGTTGTGGCAATTCCAGGTCTCGCTTCCGCATCCATTCTGCCAGAGAGAGCGTGTTGTTGTTCATCGGCGATTTCGCAATTGACGGCATTCGGTGAGTACGGATGCGCTGGAGACCGAATGGTCTCTGCATGACTGCTGGGCGATCTCTTGTGGGACCACCTGCAGCATGGGCTGCAAGTCCGTGGTGGCCCCTCAGGATGAAGCCGCCTTGAGTTCCACGGGCAATTGATCGATTTTGGCGGCCAGGATGAAGTCGTTTTCGCTCAATCCACCAATGGCGTGTGTCCAGATTTCAATCCACACGTTGCGGTAGCCTTCGATGTGTAAGTCGGGATGGTGTCCTTCGGCTTCGGCCAGGTCGCCCACGCGATTCAAAAAGTCCAATCCCACGACAAAGTTCTTGACGGTCCAGTCGCGGCGGATACGTTGCCCTTCGTGTGTCAGTCGCCAATCGGTCAGTTGTTGCAGTTGGGCGTTGGCGGTGTCGATCGGACAGGGTTCGACTCCGCCTTCGCAGGGTTGGCAGCGTTTGGCGCTGAGTTGTTGTGGGGCTTGGATTTCCATGGCGTGCTCCGAAAACAGGACGTTAACAAGTCGGACGGCTGCGTGGAGATCAGGGTGTCGATTTCACGTTTTTCAGGACGCGATCAACCGCTTCAAACACGCGGGTTTCGACCGTATCCGTAAAAGGTCCCGGGAATTTGGTGTAGACCATGTGGTTTCCGCCTTCATAGCCACCTTCCCTGAGAACGCGTTGGGACGGCAGGTAGCCGAAAACGTCGTTGGAATAACCGGCCACCCACAACAGGGGCCCATTGTCCACGGCATGTTCCGTTTTGAATCGCCGAGCGTAATCGACGACCGTCTCGCCGCCAATGGCCACCAACAACATTTCCCGTCCCAGTGCGACGGCTTGAACTGGCAACTCGTAATTTCGAGGCACCTGGCGTCCCGCGTTCAGCTCGCCCAGCAGGTAATTGGCCTTCCAGCGTTTGTACTGGTTCTTGTCTTGAGTTTGCTGTGTGAGTGTGGCACGGTCCGCGTGCGGTTGGAATTCCAGGTGGGCCTGGCTGAGGTCAGCCCGCAATCGCCCGCTGACGAGTCGCTGTCTGCCTTTGAGAGCCGCTTGCACCGCGTCGGCCAGCGTCCGGCCGTGTTGTCGGGCCAGGGGGATCGTGCGTCGCGGTGACGGATTCTGGTCTCCCGCGGCCCCCATGACAAACATCGCCTGTGCCCCGGGATTGAGTTGTTCCAGACGTTGTTGTGCGAAGCCGGCGTAGTCTCCGCTGGTCTGGAAAATCGACAGAGTGGTATTGTGGCAGGCGTAGCCGAACAGGATGGCGATCACCCGCGATTGCGGATCGGTGACTTGCAGAACGGGGACGTCGTGGTCGACAGGTCCGATCAGGGCGCCGGCTTTCCTCAGCCGGGGGACATCGGCCTCTCGGTTATTGCGTCGATTGATGGCGAAGTCGGCCCGGGACTGACTGATGGTCAGGCGGGCTGGTTGCAGCTTGGCGATTGACTGGCCTACGATCTGGATGATCGTCGCTGCCAGCCGGTCCACATAGCGGTGCATCTTGGCGGCCATCGGGCCGGGAATGTTGTGGACCTGTTCGCGGTACAGCCGGATTTCGGGACCGGTGTGCGTGTGGGAGCAGTTGAGCAGCAGCCGCGCGCGGGGCAGGCCGAAGCGTTTGCGGCAGGCGTCGGAGACGGTGTTGGCAAGTCGCGGGGTGATGGCCAGCAGGTCGAGCGTGACGAAGACAAATCGGGAGCCCAGAGGATCCTGAACGGTCAGGGCTTTGGCGTTCAGGTCCAACAAGGTGCCTTCGCTGGGTCTGCGGCGCGAAGCGTAGCCGCCCATCCAATACGGACCTTCCGGTGTGATCGTGGCCCGCGCCACGCCCGCTTGCCAAGACGAGTCGGCTGCGGAGCCGTGGGCGGCATGCAGCAGCAAGACCGCGATCAACAGGCCGCTGGTTGTTTTCATGTGCCGTGTGTCTCCATTCCAGAAGTCCGATCTGTGTCGTGTTCCGCCCAGACTCCCGGACTGCGACGGATCGACGCTGCTGTCCGAATCGTCTGCACAACTCGAGACGGTTCAACTCAGAATATCGTGTACGACATGACCATGTACGTCGGTCAGTCGAAAGTCGCGTCCCCCGTGCCGATACGTCAGACGTTCATGATCCAGGCCCAGCAGATGCAGGATTGTGGCGTGCAGGTCGTGCATTGTGCAGATGTTCTCCACGGCATGCATACCGAGTTCATCGGTGGCTCCGTAAGCGGTGCCGCCTTGGATTCCACCACCCGCCAGCCAGACGCTGAATCCCTCGGGATGATGATCTCGGCCGTCGCGCGTCTGTCCGTGCGGAGTCCGCCCGAACTCGCCAGCCCAGATGATCAGGGTCTCTTCGAACAGGCCGCGGGCCTTGAGATCCTTGATCATTCCGGCGATGGCCTGGTCGGTGTCCAGGGCGTTTTTCTCGTGCATCTTCTTCAAAGCGCCGTGCTGGTCCCAGGTGCCGTTGGACGCTCCGGGAGGACATGTAATTTCCACGAAACGCACACCCGATTCGACCAGGCGGCGAGCACGCAGACACTGCAGGCCGTACAGCCGCTGCGACGGCACCTTGGAGTCGATGCCGTACAGCCGCTGCGTGTGTTGCGTTTCCCGCGAAAGGTCGAGGACATCGGGGACCAGCGACTGCATGCGGTAGGCCAGCTCGTAGTTCTTGATCGCCGATTCCACCGAGTCGTTTGTGCCCAACGAGCGAGAAAATGCCAGGTCTTGCTGTTTGAGCAGGTCGAGTTTGGCGCGCTGCACGAGGGCGTTGCTGTCGGCGGGAGTGATGTTGTCCAGCGGCGTGCCGTCGGCGTGGATCATTGTGGCCTGGTAGTTGGCCGGCAGGAAACCGGATGAGTAATTCTCCAGCCCCCCGCAGGGAACGACGCCAAAACTCAGGACGACGAAACCAGGCAGGTTTTCGCTGTCGTTGCCGAGTCCATAGTTGACCCACGAGCCCAGACTGGGACGGCCGGCGCCGTTCAGTCCCGTGTGCAGAAACAGCACTCCTGTCGAGTGGATTGGCAGGTCCGCCTTCATCGAGCGAATCACGGCGATATCATCGACACAGGATGCGATGTGAGGGAACAGCTCGCTGACCGGCAGTCCGCTTTGGCCGCGCTGATGGAAACGCCAGGGCGATTTCAACCACTTTCGGTTCTTGTTGGCCGTGGGATTGTCGATCTTTCCGGTCGGCTGGTTGTCGAGTTCGGCGAGTTTCGGTTTGGGATCGAACGAATCGACGTGCGACACTCCGCCATCCAGGAAACAGAAAATCACGTTTTTCGCTTTGGCCGAAAAATGTCGTCCGTTGGGCGAAGAGCCCGAGGACCGGTCGGCCATCAAGGCCGATAGTGCCAGCAGACCAAAGCCGTTGGCCGATGATTTGAGCAGGTCGCGGCGGTTCACCGGATACGGGCTTCGTCCCGGACAGCTGGACGTACGTGGCATCATCTGTGCGCCTCGGCTTCAGGGGATGTAAATGAATTCCTTGAGGTTCAGCATGACATGCGCGACGTCCTTCCAGATCAGCTGATTGGACAGAACGTCAGCGTCGGCCACCTTGTGCAACTCCGCCAACCGCGACACGAGATTGACGAATCGATCCGTTTCGGCCGGCGTTGGTCTGCGGCCAACCGCGGATTGCAGCATGTGGCGGATGCGGGAAGCGATGTTGTCGCCGGTTCCAGACAGCACGCGTTCCGACCAGACTCCCGCCTGCTGCACGACAAAGCGGTCATTCAGCAGCGTCAAGGCTTGGGACGGGACATTGGTGATGTCGCGGCGCCCCTGGGTAATCTTGCCACCCGGAAAATTGAACGCACTCAAGAATCTCGGACCTTCCATCAAGTTGATTTTTATGTAGACGCTCCGCCGCCCATCGCCGTCCAGTGGTCCGGCAAACAAACGCCGGTCGGTATTCGCTTGAGCCCGAAACGGCTGTACGCTCATTCCATACAGTTGCGTCTGCAAACGGCCCGAAACCGACAGAATGGAATCGCGAATCGCCTCGGCCTCCATGCGCCGCGCGGGAAAGTGGTGCAACAGACGGTTCCGCGGATCGACGGCCCGAGCGGTGTCATCGGCGCGGCTTGACATGCGGAACGTCTGAGACAGCACGATCTCGCGCACGAGGTTGCGAATGGACCAGTTCCAGCCAGCGGGAGGATTCTGGTCGGAATCCGTGAACCGGGCAGCCAGGTAGTCCAACAGTTCCGGATGCGACGGGAGTTCGCCCGCGCGGCCAAAGTCGTCGACCGTACGCACGATGCCGGTTCCGAACAGGTGGTGCCATACCCGGTTGACCAGCACGCGCGCCGTGAGTGGGTTGTGCTTCGAGGCGATTTGATGGGCCAGTTGCAGGCGGCCGCTGCCGCCCCGTGGGAGTTCTCTGCCGGGTCGCGACAAGACCTCGAGATAGCGGCGGGGCACGGTCGGTCCAGGGGTGCGGTAATCGCCATTCTCGAAAATGGGATGGTCCCTGCCGGCATCAAAGTCGGCGACGCCCGCGGAAAGCCGAGGACGTTGCAGGTCACGTTTCTCGATCTGCCGGTATTCGGTGATCAACGCGTCGAGTTCCGGCGCAGCGGTCCGGGAATTGTCGATCAGGCCCGCGGTCACGATCCACGAGAGCCAATACACGTCGGCGTCGGTCGCCTGATCCGTGCTCCAGGCCGAGACCGCTGATGCGACCACTGCACCGTAGTGGCGGGCCACGTCGGTCAATGACGTCGGAACGAATTCCTCCGCGTACAGGCGGGCAAGCGGGGCCAGCTCGGGCTTGGGAGGCGACGGGCCATCGTGCAACACCGCGCGCGTAATACCAAAATAGGAACGGGGGTCGGTCGCGGCTTCCGACCAGGGAACGCGGTCGTTTCGTGAGTCGCCTCCCAGAGTCCCCAGCTGATCCGGAAACTTGGGATTGTCGAATTTCGTGACCAATTCCGCGAACGTGTGCAGATCGCGGGCGTTGGACGGAATCGGGAACGTGATCCATGTCGGCTGGGCTGACGTCAGGGCGCGGTAATTGGCGTAGTTCAACTGGCAGTTGTTCGAAATCAGTCGCACGGCGCTGGTGTGTTCCCCCACCACCTGAAAACTGACGTGTTTGGCGGCGGTTGTCAGCACGGGAGAACGCAGAGTTCCGTTGAGCTTCTGGGATGCCGTGTGCGTGTAGAGTCCGGCCGGAAGAATGGACTGGATGACGTTGTCGCCGGCGTGAGCCACGGTGAACTCACCGCTGCGTGACCTGCCGCTCCGGAGCCCCTGTCCGCTGAGCGTCCAGGTCGGTTGCCTGCTCTGGCGAAAGTCGCCCAATGTCTTGAACTGTTGACTGTTCGATTTGGTCTGCGCGCCCCGCGTCTCCGCGTACTTACGATTCAGTTGATCCCAGGCTGTCTCGACATCCTCGGCGTCTGCAGAGTGGAGCCACCCGTAAAGTGGATGATCGATACCAGGACTTTGAACCTGTAACGCCTTACTCCAGCGTTGCAGTCGGGCTGGGTCGAGTCCCTGGGCCAGTTCGGCGGCTTGTGGCGACTTGCGTTTGCTGGCGTCGGCCGCCAGCAGGTAGCGGCCCAGGTCTCGTGACTGAGATTTCCAGTGTTCGCTAACGCGACGTCGAATCCGCGTTTTGAGCGCCTGGAGTCGTTTCAGTGATCCGGCATTCACCTGGGGCGAGTCGATGGTGTGCGCAGTCAGCCGTGAGCTCTTGAGCATGCCGAGTAATGCGTAGTAATCGTACATCGATATGGCATCGATCTTGTGGTGGTGGCAGCGTGCACAGGCAGCCGTCGTCGCCTGGAAGGCCTTGGAGAGCGTGTCGATCTGATTGTCCAAGATGTCGTAACCAATCGACGTCAACTCCACACAATCATCGTGATTCACCTCGCCAAAGCGGTAGAAGGACGTTCCGATCACCGATTCATTGATCTGTTGGTCGCGGTTCCAGCGCGGGTGCGGTAACAGGTCTCCCGCAATGTGTTCGCGCACCAGCTGATCGTAGGGGACGTCCGAGTTGAATGCGCGGATCAGGTAATCGCGATAGCGCCAGGCATGATGCACTTCGTAATTCCACTCGTTGCCGTGTGTTTCTGTGTAGCGGACGACATCCATCCAGTGCCGGGCCCAGCGTTCTCCAAAATGCGGGGACCTCAGCAACTGGTCGACCAGGGATTCGTAGGCTGCGTCCGGATCGTGTTGGGCGGCTTGCAGATAACGCGTGGATTGTGCTGGCGAAGGGGGCAAGCCTGTCAGCACCAATGTCAGCCTCCGCAGCAGGGTTGATGGATCGGCGGGCGGAGCCGCTGTCAAACCTGCCGCCCGTTGCCTGGCCAGGACAAAGCGGTCCAGATCTCCGAGAGGGATGTCTGCGTCGACTTTCGGCAGGTCCGGAGCGACGACCGGCTGCAGGCTCCACCAGTCGCGGCGGCTGTTGAGTATCGCCGGCCATTCGGAGTCGCCAGCCACCGGGTCCACTGTGTCCCGGGGATCGGGGGCACCCATCGCAATCCACTTGGCGAAGTCAGCAATCACTGCAGCGGGCAATTTGTTTGTGGGCGGCATTTTCAGTGACTCGTACCGGAGTGCTTCCAGCAGCAGGCTTTGTTCGGGCTTGCCGGGGACCAGGGCCGGTCCGGTCGCGCCCCCTTTGCGGACACGAGGCCGACTGTCGAGTCGCAGTCCACCGCGGAGCTTGGGCGACTGGTCGGAGTGGCACTTGTAGCAGGATTGAATCAAAACCGGCCGGATCCGCTTTTCAAACAACTCGAGCCCCGCCCGATCATCGCTCCGGCTGTCGGTCGAGCCCGCGGCGATCAGAGCCAGGCCGGCGGCCACACCACACAGCCAGTGCAAGCGACACGCTATCCGGGACAAAATCGCAGGCATCATTCCGTCGTCCAATGTGGGGGTGTTTGCAGGACCGATTATAGTCGGACCGGGGCAGCGGTGCACGCAAAACGGACGCCACTTTCCGGCCGTGGTTGACCCCGGTCGATCCAGGACGCGGTCGCCAGCAACAAATCACCGCCGCCATTGTGCGGGGTGCGCTGTTGTGCGACGCTGTAAACGCATTGAGCCTTCAGGGGCCGCAGTACGCGATGTGGTGCGATCCGCGGCGCGAGCGGACGGCAGACGGTCGTCTGTGTCCAGGTCGAGACGTTGCAGACACCAGACAAGGAGTGCGACATGTTGACACGACGATCCGTGGTCCTGGGAGCTTGTGCAACCGGGGTGAGTTCGGCCGCCCGCATGGCCTCGTCAGCCGAACAGACGTCGCCGACGCAACAGGTGACCAAAGCCGACGTCGAAGCCATGATCCAGTCGCTTTCCAACTGGGGCCGCTGGGGCAAGACCGACGAACTGGGCACTCTGAATCTGATCACGGCCAAAAAACGGCGTCAGGCGGCTCGACTGGTGCAGGATGGCGTTTCGGTTTCCATGGCGCACAACGCCGTGAAAACGAATCTGGATGGGGGCAGCCCCTTCGAACACGAAGTGACGATCAACAATCCCCAGGGTGAAGTTGGAGGAGCTGGCGACCGATATTCGGTTGCCTTTCATGGCTTCATGCACACACACATCGACTCGCTGTGTCACATCTTCCACAAAGGCAAGATGTACAACGGATTTTCATCTTCCGAGGTGACCAAGACGGGTTCCAAACGGCTGGGAGTCGAGCACTTGAAACAGGGTATTTTCACCAAGGCCGTCCTGATGGACATGCCGGCTTTGTTCCAGAAACGATTCCTGGATGGAAAAACGGCGATTCGGCCCGAGCATCTGGACGCCTGGGAAAAGAAATCGGGCGTGCGGGTCGAAAAAGGAGACGCCTTGCTGATCCATACGGGACGCTGGCGCCGCCGCGAAGTGGAAGGCAAATGGGAAATCATGCAGAATTCCGCCGGGTTGCATGCGTCCTGCCTGCCCTGGATCAAGCAACGCGATGTGGCCGTGATCGGCAGTGATCTGGCTCTGGATGTCATGCCTTCGGGAGTGGATGGTATCGAGCTGCCGGTGCACCTGGTGGTCGTGGTGGCGCTGGGAATGTGTATTCTGGATGTGCTCGACTTCCGGGCCGTGGCTGAACACGCGCGGCGACGCAATCGCTGGTCGTTCTTGTTGAACGTCGCGCCGCTGGTCGTCGATGGCGGCACCGGCTCGCCCATCAATCCCATTGCTGTGTTCTGACCCGGCTCTGTGTTCTGAAACCACGTCCGGACAGCGGCTGTTCAACTGGCTAGGGGAATGCCAATCATGACCGGCAGTCACATGACCGGCATTCAACATGACCGGCATTCAATGGTTCGAACACAGGCGCACGACATTCGATGAACAACGACCCAGAACGCAAGGAGTCTGTCTGTCGTGATGAATCTCAATGAGGATCAGAATCCACTGCATAGCCTGGATGAATGGGATGATGACGTCAAACTGCGTTATCCGGCACCGGAGCCGGATGGCGGGCACGAGCCGTCGATCGAACCGCCGCAGGACGATTCATTTCGCAACTACGGAAACGACGTGCGCGACGGTGTTCGTGAATTCTATCGACTGAACCACCAGGGACAGACAGTGGATTTTGTCCGCGCGCAGCGTCGCAAGTACCTGCCGCTGCGTACACGGAGGATGGGGATTTGGGAAGCGATGGACTTTCTGAACGAACTGGTGGACGACAGTGATCCCGACATCGCACTGCCGCAGATCGCTCATGCGGTTCAGACTGCAGAGGCCATTCGGCAGGACGGTCAACCCGACTGGCTGATCGTCGCCGGTCTGATTCACGACATGGGTAAGGTGCTGTGTTTGTTTGGCGAACCGCAGTGGGCGGTCACCGGCGACACGTTTCCGGTGGGATGCCGTCATTCCGAGAAGATCGTGTATCACGAGTTCTTCCAGTTCAATCCGGATTGGAACAATAGCCAGTATCGCTCTGAGGACGGCATGTATGAGCCTGGTTGCGGACTCGATAACGTGTTGATGTCGTGGGGACACGACGAATACCTGTATCAGGTTGTGCGCGATTATCTGCCGATCGAAGCACAGTACATGATCCGCTATCACTCGTTTTACCCCGGCCACCGCGAGCGGGCCTATCAACACTTGCTGAACGCGCAGGATCGCGACATGTTTCGCTGGGTGCGGAAGTTCAACCGTTACGATTTGTATACGAAATCCGAACAGCAGCCCGACCTGGATGCGGTGTTGCCTTTCTATCACCAACTGGTCGCTCAGTTTTTTCCCGACTCGATCTGGTGGTAGACGGGTAGACGGCTCGGGATGCAGCCGGGATGCCGACCGGACCGAAAACCGGCACCGCTGACGTTGTAGTGATCGCTACGCGGGCCGCGATGTGGACTCAGCGTGCAGGCCGTTCAGCGATCCGAATCCGCCAGTGTTTGAATTTCGTCGGTGGACAGTGC
>Ga0315336_1005339_pt1 | contig 14138 bp, 13 predicted proteins | sample ASW5metaG_FD_204512 | JGI IMG/M metagenome (GOLD analysis project Ga0315336, IMG submission 204512) | Ammonia-oxidizing marine archaeal communities from Monterey Bay, California, United States - ASW #5 | ecosystem: Environmental > Aquatic > Marine > Intertidal zone | place: USA: California...
TGCATGCTACGGAGAAGTCAATTGATACATATAAAGAAAAAATAACAGATGAGGAGAAAAAGGAAATAGAAGAGGCAATTAAGAACCTTAAATCTGTTTTAGATAAAGACAATACAAATGATATTAATGAAAAGACAAAAACTTTAACTGAAGTTGCAGGTAAATTTGGTCAACGGATGTACACAGAAGAGCAAGCTCAGACAGATTCCGGTACTGCTAACGATAATGCTTCTAATGATGATGTCGTTGATGCTGAATTTGAAGAGGTGAAAGAAGAGGTGAAAGAAGAGAAGAAAGAAAGCGATAGCTAAGAATACAGAAGGTTCAAAAAAATCCGCAAACCCTTTTAAAAGGTTTACGGATTTTTTGCATAATCAAACAAAGAGATTTCTCATTAAGACAAGTCATGGCAAAAGAGGATTATTACAAAATACTTGGTGTAGCAAAGAATGCAAGCGATGCTGAAATAAAAAAAGCTTATCGCCGACTTGCAATGAAACACCACCCTGACCGTAATGACGGCAACCCTGACGCGGAAGCAAAATTTAAACAAGCCAAAGAAGCTTACGAAGTATTATCTAGTAGCGAAAAAAGAGCAACATATGACCAATTTGGCCATGAAGGTGCAAATTTTGGTGGCGGTGGTTTTCGGGGAGGTGGCTTTAGCGGCGCTGGATTTGAAGATATATTTGGAGATATATTTGGAGATATATTTGGCAATGCACGACATAGTGGTGGCCCCCAAGCATATAGGGGTGCTGACCTCCAATATAATCTTGACATTTCTCTTGAAGAGGCAGCTTTTGGTAGCGATAAATCTATCAATGTTAAAGTAGGAACAACTTGTGACAGGTGCAAAGGAACAAGCTCTGAGCCAGGAACAGCTCCTAGCACGTGTTCTACATGTAATGGCACAGGACAAGTACGCATGCAACAAGGTTTTTTTTCGATACAGCAAGCATGCCACCAATGTAACGGATCTGGAAAAATTTTAACGTCTCCATGCCGTGCTTGTAGCGGAGTAGGAAGAGTAAAGAAAAAAAAGAAGCTTATTGTTAAAGTTCCTGCTGGCATTGAAACTGGGCAAAGAATACGGCTTGCAAACGAAGGAGAATCAGGTTTGAATCAAGGTCCTCCTGGAGATTTATATGTGCAAATTAATGTAAGAGAGCACCATTTATTTAAGAGAGATGATAGAAATAACTTGTTATGTGGTGTTCCAATAAGTTTCACAATGGCGGCCTTAGGCGGAGAAATTGAGGTGCCAACATTAAAGGGCAAAGTAAAAATCACTATACCTCCTGAGACTCAGACTGGAAAACTATTTCGGCTGAGGGGTAAAGGAATTCAAGATATTCGCGGAGGGGTAATGGGAGATATGCTATACAATGTTGTTGTTGAAACACCAGTAAACTTGAATGCTGAGCAAAAACAGCTGCTTACCCAACTTTCGAGCTTATTGGGACAACAGCACAAAAAACATAGCCCAAAAGAACAAAGCTTATTTGAGACGTTGAAAAAGTTTTTTTAAGGTTAATTATTATGACTGTAAAAGTTGCAATAGGGGGAGCTACGGGACGCATGGGCTCAACACTTATCGAGCTAGCTCAGATCGATAAAGAGGTCGAACTTTGCGCAATAACAGATACGAAAGATAATTTGCATGACAAACAGCTGCAAAAGTTAGGCATACCATTTACTGATGACTTAACAAAACATTTTGATGTTTTTGATGTTTTTATAGATTTTACAAGACCTGAGGGCACAATGAAGGCCCTGGATGTATGTATGCAAGGTGGAAAATCTTTAGTAATTGGAACTACAGGGTTTAACTCTGAAGAGCACACAAATATACAAAAAGCAGGCGATAAAATCTCTATAGTTTGCTCCCCTAATATGAGTGTAGGTGTTAATTTATTGTATGTTTTGATAAATGAAACAGTATGCAACTTGCAAAAAATAAACGATATAAAAGTTATAGATAAGCACCATAAGCATAAAGTTGATGCTCCATCAGGAACTGCATTAAAGATAGAAGAAGTTTTACGACATTCCCTAAAAGAGACCTCCAATAAAGGCACTGAGATTACAGTAGATTCCATTCGTGAAGGGGAAGACATTGGCCAGCACACAATAGATTTTAGTGCCCAAGACGAGAAAATAACGCTCATACATGAAGCAAGTAGTCGTCACGCGTTTGCAAGAGGCGCAATCCTTGCCGCAAAATGGCTAGCAACAAAAAAAACAAATAATAAAGGGCTATTCACAATGTCAGATGTGCTGTCTGATACTTAATTAATGTATTAAGCTGTTCCAGTTCACTTATACATCGAGTAAAATATACTCACAAATCATGGCGGGGAGATTTCATCTGAATTCACCCCGCTTTCTGTATGTAAGGCTTGGGAGACATCTTTGACAAACATAGCATTACTAGCGCTTGAAGATGGTAGTGTTTTTAGAGGCCGGGCAATCGGAGTTGAAGGTATTACCGTTGGCGAGGTGGTATTTAACACATCAATTACAGGATACCAAGAAATACTATCTGACCCTTCTTATAACCAACAATTAATTACACTAACATATCCACACATTGGTAATGTTGGAACAAACATCGATGATCAGGAGTCACGTAGTATTTTTGCTAATGGATTGATTGTTCGCGATATTTCAAAACAACATAGTAGCTGGCGCTCGTCGTCTTCTATAGAGAATTATTTGTCTCATCATAAATTAGTTGGCATATCAAATATTGATACAAGAAGACTCACTGTTTTGTTAAGAGAAAAGGGATCACAAAACGGTTGTATCATGTCAGGGGATATTAATGAAAAATTCGCGATCGATAAGGCCAAAGAATTTCCAGGATTAAAAGGCATGGATTTAGCTAAAGTAGTCTCAACAAAAGCTCCATACATTTGGGATGAGGGTGTATGGAGTTTGGATAATAAAAAGAAAACAAAACTGCTTACACCAAAGCTTAATGTTGTTGCTTATGATTTTGGCATTAAAATGAACATACTAAAAATTTTACGCACACATGGTTGCAAAGTGACAGTTGTTCCTGCAGAAACCAGTGCAGATGACGTGATTAGTTTAAATCCTAACGGTGTTTTCTTGTCCAATGGACCAGGGGATCCTGAACCATGTAGTTACGCAATCACTGCTATAAAAGAAATAGTAGACAAGGGAATTCCAACATTTGGCATTTGTTTAGGGCATCAATTACTTGGGCTTGCATGTGGGGCTAAAACTGTAAAAATGAAGTTCGGGCACCATGGTGCAAACCATCCTGTTATTGATCTTAGCACAGGCAAAGTTATGATCACCAGCCAGAACCACAGTTTTGCTGTTGAAGAAAAAAGTTTGCCACCCACTTTGCGCGCAACACATCGTTCTTTATTTGATGGCACATTGCAAGGGATTCATCATGTGAGCAAACCTGCGTTTAGTTTTCAAGGACACCCAGAAGCAAGTCCTGGCCCAAAAGATGTTGAGCCTCTTTTCGAGTATTTTATCAACCTCATTCACAAAGCAAATAAAAATGCCTAAACGCAATGATCTTAAAAGTATTTTAGTGATTGGTGCAGGTCCAATTATTATTGGGCAGGCGTGTGAATTTGATTATTCTGGCGTGCAAGCATGCAAAGCGTTAAAAGATACAGGGTTCAGAGTAATTTTGGTTAACTCAAATCCAGCGACAATCATGACGGACCCAGAGATTGCTGATGCTATTTATATAGAACCAATTAACTGGACTACTGTTGCTAAAATTATCGAAGAAGAAAAACCTAATGCAATTTTGCCTACAATGGGCGGGCAGACCGGATTAAATTGTGCACTTGACCTAAGACGTAATGGTGTATTGGAGAAACACAATGTCGAAATGATCGGGGCTTCGCCAGAATCTATCGATATGGCAGAAGATCGTGAGCTATTTAAAAAAGCAATGTCAGAAATAGGATTACAATCTGCACGATCATTTTTAGCACATTCTTTAGACGAAGCTGTGAAACAACAAGAAAAAATTGGCTATCCGACAATTATCCGACCATCTTTCACACTAGGCGGAAGTGGAGGAGGAATTGCAACTAATGAAAGTGAATTTTTAGAAATAGTAGCACACGGTCTTGAGATATCACCCACAAGCGAGGTATTGCTTGAAGAATCATTGCTTGGGTGGAAGGAATATGAAATGGAAGTTGTACGGGATTGTAAAGATAATTGCATTATTGTCTGCTCTATTGAAAACCTTGATCCAATGGGAATTCATACTGGTGACTCAATTACAGTTGCTCCCGCACAAACATTAACCGACAAAGAATATCAAATCATGAGAAATGCATCGATTGAAGTGTTACGCAAAATTGGCGTAGACACTGGCGGATCAAATGTGCAATTTGCTGTTAACCCTAATGACGGGCGGTTAATAATAATTGAGATGAATCCAAGAGTTTCGAGATCGTCTGCATTAGCATCAAAAGCAACCGGCTTCCCGATAGCGAAAATTGCTGCAAAACTTGCTGTAGGTTTTACGCTAGACGAGCTACAAAATGATATCACCGGTGGGCTTACTCCAGCATCATTTGAGCCTACTATCGATTATGTTGTTACAAAAGTCCCTAGGTTTACATTCGAAAAATTTCCAAAAGCTAATGACAGGTTAACTACGCAAATGAAATCTGTTGGTGAAGCTATGGCTATTGGAAGAACTTTTCAAGAATCTATACAGAAAGCATTACGGAGCTTAGAGATTTCGAGTTATGGTTTTGAAACAATTTTGGATCCAAAAAATAAAAATAACCAAGATATTTTAAATAAAGAACTAAAAGAAGCCGGACCAAGAAGACTTTGGTATATAGCAGATGCTTTTAGATTTGGAATGCATATTAATGAAGTTAATCAACTCACGGGAGTTGATGAATGGTTTCTTTCTGAGATACAAGATATTGTTGATACAGAGAAAGACATTCAAACACAAAAATTAACATCTTTAAATAAAGAGTCGTTGTTTTTATATAAGCAAAAAGGGTTTTCAGATAAAAGACTTTCTATTTTAATGAACACAAATGAGCAAGCTGTCAGGCGTTATAGATATTCATTGAGTATCCATCCAGTATATAAACATGTTGATACATGTGCCGCAGAATTTTCTACATCAACAGCTTACTTGTATTCAACTTATGAAGAATATTGTGAGGCAAACCCAACAAAGAATAAAAAAATAATTGTACTAGGAGGAGGGCCAAATAGAATTGGCCAAGGCATTGAGTTTGATTATTGTTGCGTACATGCTGCACTCGCTGCTAAAGAAGAAGGGTTTGAATCTATAATGGTAAATTGTAATCCTGAAACAGTCTCCACAGATTATGATACTTCCGATAGACTTTATTTTGAGCCTTTAACTTTAGAAGACGTGCTTGAAATAGTTCGATTAGAAAATCCATATGGAGTGATTGTTCAGTATGGTGGGCAAACACCTCTCAAACTTGCAAACGAACTAGAAGAAGAGGGCGCTCCAATCATAGGAACAAACCCAGATTCTATAGATTTAGCTGAAGATCGAGAACGCTTTCAAGCTTTACTGCAAGAATTAGAGTTATTGCAGCCACCTAATGCAATTGTGCACGAACCACAAGAAGCTAGAAAACTCGCAGATAGTATTGGATATCCTCTGATAGTTAGGCCATCTTATGTGTTGGGAGGGCGTGCAATGGAAGTAGTATTCAATCAAGATGAGCTGCTGCAGTATTTAGAAGAGGCTGTTAATGTATCGGATGATTCACCTGTATTATTAGATAAGTTTTTAGACGACGCCATAGAAGTAGATGTTGATGTTATTTGTGATGGTCAGGATGTTCTTGTAGGAGGCATTATGCAGCACATCGAACAAGCAGGAGTGCATTCTGGAGATTCAGCATGTTCTTTGCCGGCGTATTCTATAAATAAAGAAACTGAAGAACAAATAAGGGAGAATGTAGGGAAACTAGCACGAAGATTAAATGTTATAGGTCTTATGAACGCTCAATTAGCTGTGAAAAATAACAAAATATATGTTTTAGAGGTCAACCCACGTGCATCGAGGACAGTACCTTTTGTTTCAAAATCGACAGGCAAACCATTAGCTAAAATTGCTGCGAAATGCATGCTAGGAAAATCATTAGCGAAACAAAAACAAACACAAGAGGCAAAACTTAATTACTTTTCTGTCAAGGAAGCTGTTTTTCCTTTTGTAAAATTTCCTGGTGTTGATCCAATTCTCGGCCCAGAAATGAAATCTACTGGAGAAGTAATGGGAGTGGGCTTTAGTTTTGGTGAAGCTTTTGCAAAAGCTCAACTTGCTGCCGGGATAACTATTCCTACTGAAGGGACTGTATTAATCAGCGTTAGAGATGAAGATAAGAAGTCTATGTTATCTATTGCCTCTGAACTCATAAGTCTTGGTTTTAGCATTATTGCAACCGAGGGAACAAACACAGCATTGCAAGAGAATAATATAAAGTCTCAAAGAGTCAACAAAGTTGCACAAGGATCACCGCATATAGTTGACATGCTTAAGAATAACGAAGTTAGTCTTATAATTAATACAACTCAAGACAAACAAGCAATTGTAGATTCTGCTCATATTAGAAGAGAAGCTTTGCAACAAAAAATTTGTTACACAACAACCTTAACTGGAGCAAAAGCACTTATTGAGGCCTTGCGGTGCGGCCCATTAGATACAGTCCGTAGGTTATCGCTGATACAATCAGAATATGTTAATTAGAGAAAATTAGATGAACAAAATACCTATAACAGTCAGTGGAGAAAAAAAGTTAAGAACGGAACTTAAGCGTTTAAAAACAAAGGAACGTCCAGAAGTTATAGAATCAATAGCAACAGCAAGAGAACATGGGGATCTGAAAGAAAACGCAGAGTATCATGCTGCAAGAGAGCGCCAAAGTTTTATTGAGGGAAGGATAAAAAATATTGAAAGCATTTTATCGGATGCTGAGGTTATTGATCTTACAAAAATTAACGCTGATGGAAAAGTAATTTTTGGTTCAACTGTCAGTATCTGTGATGCTGAAACTGAAAATGAAATTTCATATAAAATTGTTGGTGATGACGAAGCAAATATAAAACAAAATTTAATTTCGTATACTTCTCCAATAGCAAAAGCACTAATAGGAAAAGAAAGCGGTGATGTTGTTATTGTCAACGCGCCTGCAGGAGATAGGGAATTCGAGATTGTTGATATAAAATATTTGTAAGATTCATTATGCCTAGACTCAATAAACGTTGGTTGCATGCCCATAAGAGAGATCAATTTTTTAATCTTGCTGCTCGAGAAGGTATGCGTTCTAGATCAGTTTATAAGCTTAGTGAGATCGACCAGAAATTTAATTTATTAGCTCCCGGTATGAAAGTTTTAGATCTTGGTTCATCGCCAGGCGGATGGAGCCAGTATGCCGCTTCAAAATTAGGCAAGAGTGGAAAGGTTTTTGCTGTAGATATGCAAGATATGAAACCGATCGAGAATGTGCATTTTTTGCAAGGAAATGTCACAGATAATGCGATATATAGCAAGATACAGGAAGAAATGCCAAAAATTGACCTTGTATTATCTGATATGGCCCCCAATATTAGTGGTATACCATCTGTAGATCAGCCGAAAAGCATATTTTTAGTTGAATTAGCTATAGACTTAGCAGCTAATACTCTTGTGCAATCAGGGTCAATGTTAGTTAAAATTTTTCACGGAGAGGGTTTTGAGGAGACAGTGGCAAAAACAAAATCGATTTTTAATAAGGTGAGAATTTTTAAACCAAAGGCATCAAAAGCGTTAAGCAAAGAAGTTTATATTTTAGCAGCAAGTTTAAAAGGAATTAATATAAATGAGTGATTTGATAAAAAACTTAATTTTATGGGCAGTAATTGCAGCCGTTCTAATGTCTGTGTTCAATAACTTTTCACCGCAAAGACAGGTTTCAAAATCACTTTCTTATTCAGAGTTTATACAAAGCGTAAAAAAAGGAGAAGTTGCTTCAGTAAACATTGCTTCTGATAATCGTACTATTAACGGTGTGTACAAAGAGGGCGGTAATTTTAAAACTTTTGGCTTGAATGATCAAAAAATGGTGGATGATTTGCTTGCAAATAATGTAGAAATAATCACAGAGCCTAAGGAAGAGCAATCATTTTTTAAAGAGATCTTAATACATTGGTTTCCTATGTTATTACTTATCGGTGTTTGGATATTTTTTATGCGCCAAATGCAGGGCGGCGGAGGCGGAAGAGGCGCTATGTCATTTGGAAAAAGTAAAGCACGCTTGATGGGTGAAGATGAAGTTAAAGTCACATTTAATGATGTTGCAGGAATTGATGAAGCAAAAGATGAAGTTCAAGAACTTGTAGAATTCTTACGTGAGCCACGTAAGTTTCAAAAGCTAGGCGGAAAAATACCTCACGGGGTGCTGATGGTTGGTTCACCAGGCACGGGTAAAACACTCTTAGCAAGAGCTATTGCAGGCGAAGCGAAAGTACCTTTTTTTACAATATCTGGATCAGATTTTGTGGAGATGTTTGTAGGTGTGGGTGCTTCACGTGTTCGTGACATGTTTACTCAAGCACAAAAACATAGCCCTTGTATTATTTTTATTGATGAAATAGATGCAGTTGGTAGGCATAGAGGCGCAGGTTTAGGTGGTGGGCATGATGAGAGAGAGCAAACTTTAAACCAACTGTTAGTAGAAATGGATGGTTTTAAAGGTCATGCAGGTATTATAGTTATTGCAGCAACAAATAGACCTGATGTGTTAGATCCTGCATTACTTCGCCCTGGTCGCTTTGATCGCCAGGTAGTTGTCCCACTGCCAGATATCCGTGGACGCGAACAAATATTAAAAATACATACGCGACGAGTCCCTGTAGCTTCGAATGTTAAACCAAGTGTTATTGCTAGAGGTACACCCGGGTTCTCAGGTGCAGATCTTGAAAATTTAGTAAATGAAGCAGCATTATTTGCAGCGCGGCTAAATAAGCACAAAGTTACTATGGAAGACTTTGAGCAGGCAAAAGATAAAATTATGATGGGAACTGAACGTAAGTCAATGGTAATGAGTGAAGATGACAAGCGTCTAACAGCTTATCATGAGTCTGGGCACGCAATAATTGGAAGAGTAGTTCCTGAGCATGACCCAGTACATAAAGTGACCATCATCCCACGCGGGAGAGCTCTTGGTGTAACTATGTTCCTTCCTGAAGAAGATAGATACAGTAATAGTAGGCAGAGATTGGAGAGCATGATATGCACTTTATATGGTGGGCGCATCGCAGAAGAACTTATTTTTGGCACAGACAAGGTAACTACCGGGGCGCAAAATGATATAGAACGTGCAACAGAATTAGCACGCAATATGGTAACGAAATGGGGGCTTTCAGAAGAATTAGGACCTTTAGCATACAGCGAAGAAGACGGGGAAGTTTTTTTAGGCCATTCAGTTACTAGACATAAAACAATGGCTGACGACACAGCTAAGTCTATTGATTCTGAAGTCAGATCTATTGCTGAAAGAAATTATAAAATGGCACGAAAAATTCTTGAAGAGAATATTGACAAAGTTCATCTAATGGCTGATGCCCTTATGAAGTATGAGACTATCGATAAAAAACAAATCGATGATATTATGAGTGGAAAGAAGCCAAGACCACCAGAACACTGGGATGATGAAGATCCAGATTCAACTTCATCCGAAGAGAGCAAAACAAAAGCTGATAGCAAAATTGGTGGACCAGCAAGCTCTCATTAAGAAGCGCGGATGAAAAATCAACAAAAGAATGAAAATGTTTCAGGCTTAAGCTTGGAGTATTGACAATTGCAGCCTGTATGAAAAAAAAATTATTTGGCACCGATGGGATAAGAGGAAGAGTCGGCGAACTTCCAATGACACCAGATTTTATTTTGAAACTAGGGCGTGCCGCTGGAGAGGCTTTAATTGAGACCACAAAGAACAATAAAATAATTATTGGCAAAGATACCAGAATTTCTGGTTATATGTTTGAATCTGCATTAGAAGCAGGGTTATCTGCTGCTGGTGCGGAGACTTATTTACTAGGCCCAATGCCAACACCAGCAATTGCATACTTAACAAGAACATTGCGTGCAGCTGCTGGGATAGTCATAAGCGCATCACATAATCCTTATCACGATAATGGAATAAAATTTTTTTCCTCAGAAGGAAAGAAGTTGCCGTCAGACGTAGAAGAATTAATAGAACAAAAGCTTGAAATATCACAATTTAATGCAATTGAACTTTATGTTGGTAAGGCGCACCGTGTGGACGACGCTGCCGGGCGTTATATAGAATATTGCAAGAGCACAATATCAGGAAAAACACGTTTAGCGCGCTTAAAGCTAGTTATCGATTGTGCCAATGGCTCAACTTATAGCATAGCACCCAGGGTTTTTTCAGAATTAGGTGCAGATGTTGTTGCAATATGTAACACGCCTAATGGCATTAATATAAACGAAAAGTGTGGAACAACTGATACTACTTTATTAGCAGAAACTGTAATAAAAGAAAAAGCTGACTTAGGTATCGCTATTGATGGAGACGGAGATAGGTTAATTATGATAGATGATCAAGGAAATATTGTTGATGGAGATGAGCTTTTATATGTGCTTGCAAGCGGGTATCAAGAAATTAATTTATTAAATGGTGGTGTAGTAGGAACTGAGATGAGCAATCTTGGGCTGGAAAGAGCGTTTCGTAAGAGAGATATCGATTTTAAAAGGACCAAGGTTGGAGATAAATATATTCACGAGTTACTCCAAAAACTCGGATGGCGTCTTGGCGGCGAACCTTCGGGGCATATATTATGTCTTGACCGTGCTACAACTGGAGATGCTATCGTAGTTGCGTTGCAAGTCTTGTCAGAAATTTTGCGGACTGAAAAAAACTTATGTGAATTAAAAGACCCTATAAAAAAACTCCCGCAGATTATAATTAATGTCCCCTTGCATTTTGAAAAAAATATACTCGAGAGTAAAAAAGTACAGCAAGCAGTTACAGACGCTGAAAATATCTTATCTGAGCATGGCCGTGTTCTTTTACGTAACTCAGGGACAGAGCCTATTGTTAGAGTAATGGTTGAAGGAGAAGATTATACTCAAGTAAAAGAATTGGCGGATATGCTTGCTACGGCAGTGAAAGAACTCTCTCAACAACAACTGCATTGAATTTATATCTCTGAAAAATTTGACAATGAGAAAATCAATAGTAGCAGGTAATTGGAAAATGAATGGTGATTTAGAAAACACCAAACGTCTTGTTGCAGCAATATTAAAAGGACTAAAAAAAGTAGAGAACACAGAAGTTATTATTTTCCCACCCTACGTTTATTTGGATTCTATAGGACAACAAATTAGAAATGTAAAAAATTCCAATCACAGTGAATTATTATGCGGTGTCCAGGATATTTGTGAAAATGAAAATGGGGCTTTCACAGGTGAAATCTCAACTTCAATGCTTAAAGATTTTTATTGTACACATATTATTATTGGACACTCAGAAAGAAGACATATATACCAAGAAAATAATGAGCTATGCGCAAAAAAATTCTTAATATCTGCAAGCGAAGGTTATGTTCCGATACTATGTTTGGGAGAGACTTTAGAAGAAAGAAACAATGACCAAACACAAGAAGTAATTACAGCCCAACTAGAAGCAGTGATTACCACATCTGGAATTGAGAGCTTCAAAAACGCAATAATTGCTTACGAGCCTGTTTGGGCGATAGGCACAGGACAAACCGCCTCACCTGAGCAAGCACAAAATGTACATGAATATATAAGAAGTGTTATAACTAAATATTCACAAGATTGTGCAAATGATATTAGAATACTATATGGTGGAAGTGTTAATGCTAAAAATGCAAAAAATATTTTTTCAATGCCAGATATAGATGGGGGTTTAATAGGCGGCGCATCCCTAAACGAAAAAGATTTTTTAACGATATGTGAATCAACATAGATTATGATTTATACGAGTTTATTTATAACAGCAGTAGTTCTTGCCATTCTTATTGTGGGCTTAATTTTGATGCAACAAGGAAAAGGTGCTGATGCTGGTGCAGCATTTGGAGCAGGTGTGTCAGGAACAGTCTTTGGCGCACGTGGAGCTACATCTTTTTTGGCAAAGCTAACAGCTTTTTTTGTCGCATTATTTTTTTCAGTTTGTTTAGGTTTGGCTTACGTTGCAAAAAAAGTTACAGGTCCAGAGGACAGTATTGTAGAAAAATCATCAAGCACTGTAGAAAAAATAGAAGAACTTACCCCTGAATTGGATCCAACTTCAGATATTCCTGAATAAAATTTTTAAATATATCTATACTATAAACTTATCAGTGCCGATGTGGTGGAATTGGTAGACACGCTGTCTTGAGGGGGCAGTGGCGAAAGCTATGCCGGTTCGATTCCGGCCATCGGCACCACATAAATTTTCCCCTTACATATTTCTTAATCTACACGTAAAATCGATTGTATTAAATTGATTGTATTGATAACAGGGAAGATTATGCTAGAGAATTACTTACCAATATTGATCTTTTTGCTAATGGCATCATTCATTGGCATGGGCGCTATTCTGCTTGGTAGACTTTTGTCTTCAAATAAGCCATCAAAAGCAAAAATGTCTGCATACGAATGTGGATTTGAAGCTTTTGGGGATGCGCATATGAAATTTGATATACGTTATTACTTAGTTGCAATTTTATTTATTATTTTTGATCTTGAGATTGCTTTTTTATTTCCTTGGGCGATAACATTGAGTACCACTGGTTTATATGGACTTATATCCATGGGATTCTTTTTATTAATTCTCACCATCGGCTTTATTTATGAATGGAAAAAGGGTGCCCTTGAATGGGATTAAGATGAATATTGCAGCCCAACAAATGGAAAGGGGATTTTTCACAACCACCTCAGACCAGTTGATTAACTGGGCTAGGACTGGATCAATGTGGCCAATGACATTTGGTCTTGCTTGCTGCGCAGTAGAGATGATGCACGCAGGAGCATCACGCTATGATATGGATAGGTTTGGTATGTTATTTCGACCAAGCCCACGACAATCAGATGTCATGATAGTGGCGGGGACACTAGTGAACAAAATGGCTCCAGCACTTAGAAAAGTCTATGACCAGATGACTGAACCAAAATGGGTTATATCCATGGGTTCATGTGCTAATGGTGGAGGATATTATCACTACTCCTACTCCGTTGTTAGAGGGTGCGACAGAATCGTACCTGTTGATATTTATGTTCCTGGATGTCCACCAACTGCTGAGGCACTTCTTTATGGTGTATTACAGTTGAAAAATAAAATAAAAAACTCTAACACGATAGCTAGATAAGCGAAATATAGATAACAAACATATGGAAAATCTGTTATCTAATCTAGAAAAGTTTTTTGGAGACAAAATAAGCAGTTCAAAAATTTCTTTCAACGAACTTTCTGTTACCGTCTCACCAGAGAACTTGTTAGTTGTAATGCAGGGTTTAAAAGATAAAGAGTCTTTTAAGTTTGACATGCTTGTTGATCTTGCTGGTGTTGATTATTTAGAATACAAAGAAGATGAGTGGATTTCAAAAGGGTCAACGCAATCTGGATTTTCAAGAGCCGTTAATGAAAAAAGTTCTGGACGCTCTTCATATCAAAAACCGAAACAAGTAAAAAAACAAGAACAACCTCGTTTTGTCGTTGTCTATCACTTGCTTTCATTAAAACACAACCACAGGCTTAGAATAAAAGCTATATGCAAAGATAATCTACAGCCGTCAGTGCCATCAGTTATAAACATTTGGAAATCAGCTGACTGGTACGAAAGAGAAGCTTACGATTTGTTTGGAATTGTTTTTGCTGGACACCCAGATCTTAGGAGAATTCTTACCGATTATGGATTCATCGGCTATCCTTTTCGAAAAGATTTCCCATTGATAGGAAATGTTGAAGTTATATATGACGAAAAACAAGAAAGGGTTATATATCAACCCGTCACTATAGAACCTAGAGTTGTTGTGCCAAAAGTTTTGCGAGATGACAATCGTTACACAGTAAATAAAAAAGGAAACAAGAGTGACTGAAATAAAGAGCTAC
>Ga0315336_1005340_pt1 | contig 14133 bp, 11 predicted proteins | sample ASW5metaG_FD_204512 | JGI IMG/M metagenome (GOLD analysis project Ga0315336, IMG submission 204512) | Ammonia-oxidizing marine archaeal communities from Monterey Bay, California, United States - ASW #5 | ecosystem: Environmental > Aquatic > Marine > Intertidal zone | place: USA: California...
AGGCTGAGTGAAAAGGTCAAAATCGCCAGCAAGATGGTCCACGATTTCAAGGTGTCCCGGCGTTCGACGACGACGGCGGAATGCAGCAAGGCGGTGCCCGCGAGCCACGGCATGAACGAGGCGTTTTCCACCGGGTCCCAAAACCAGAAGCCGCCCCAACCCAGCTCGTAATACGCCCACCAACTTCCCAGGACGATGCCGATGGTCAAAAACGTCCACGCGGCGAGCGTCCAGGGGCGCACCCATCGGGCCCAGGCAGGGTCAACCCGGCCTTCAATCAGGGCGGCCACGGCAAACGAAAACGCTATGGAAAACCCCACGTAGCCCAAATACAAAAATGGTGGATGAAACGCCAGACCTGGGTCTTGCAGCAACGGGTTCAAGCCGTTGCCTTCGAATGGGACTTCAAGGACCCGTTCAAACGGATTCGACGTCCACAGAATGAAGCTTAAGAACCCCACACCGATCAGCGACTGAACCGCCAGCACCCGCGCTCGTAACCCCGGCGGCAGATTGGTGCCGAACCACGCCACCGCCGCTCCAAACAGGGTCAGGATCAAGATCCACAGCAATAACGATCCTTCGTGGTTTCCCCAAACGCCGGTTATTTTGTACATCAGCGGCTTCAAGGTGTGAGAATTTTTGGCCACCGCCAGGACCGAAAAGTCCGAAACCACAAAGCTGTATGTCAGCGCGGCGAAGGCGATGGCGACAAATGCGAACTGGGCATTTGCCGCGGGCCGGGCCACGGCGATCCACGCGGCCGATCTAGTTTGCGCGCCGATCAAGGGGACCGTTCCCTGTACCACTGCCACAATAAGGGCGAGGATCAACGCGAAGTGTCCGAGCTCAGCAATCATATTCTGTCAAAATTCCCAGGCGCTAGTTGCCCTGCCATTGGCCCGCTGCCTTTAAGGCGTCGACCACGTCGGCAGGGATATAGGTTTCGTCGTGCTTCGCCAAAACTTCGGTGGCGACAAACATTCCGTCTGCCCTCAAACGACCCTCTGCCACCACCCCTTGGCCTTCGCGGAATAGGTCCGGCAATATTCCAGTGAAGGTGATGGGAACGACGTTCACCAAATCGGTGACCACGAATTCTACGGTCAGGCCATCGGCGTTGCGCTTGACGCTGCCTTCTTCTACCAAGCCGCCCAAACGGAATCGTCGCTGGGGCGGAAAATCTTCGGACACCACCTCGGTGGGCCCGTGGAAGAACACTAAATTATCCCCCAACGCCAGCAGCACAAGGCCGGTGGCGACCCCCAAAGAAATCAAGCCGGTGACCACGAAAATCATGCGTTGGCGCTTACGCGTCACTGCTGGCCTCCTCCGGCGCTGGGGTCGGCGCGGGTTCTGGTGGGGAAGTCTCAGTCGGAGAACCTTGTCGGCGCATGGGCCGGCGCGAATTCGCGGCCTCTAGGGCTGCTAAGATTTTTTTGTCGCGGCGCAGGGCAGTGAGGCTGGTCACCACCAAGCCGATCATGATGACCGCGCTAAAGGCATAAGCGGGCCAGACAAACCACGCGTATCCGCCCATTTCGAAATATGTCGCCAAAACTTTGTCACCCTGTCTTGCGGGCGCGGTCCGACCGCGTCCCGATTTTAGCCCTGAGCTTGCAGCAGCCTCAGGGAACGAATCCGACGCGCGATAATTTCCTGGTGCATGCGCCAAATCAACACGGTGAAATAAAACACCGTATAAGCACCAAGCATGATGAACATAGGACGCAAGATCGCCCATTCAATTGTCGAACCCCCCGACACCAAAACGCTGGGTCCCTGGTGCAACGTGTTCCACCATTCCACCGAAAAATGGATGATCGGCAAATTGACCGACCCCACCAAAGCCAGGATTGCGGCTGCCTTGCCTGCGCGCTCCGGGTCGTCTATCGCCGCCCACAAGGCCATGTAGCCGAGGTAGATGAAAAACAAGAGCAGCATCGATGTCAGTCGGGCATCCCATACCCAAAACGTTCCCCACATGGGTTGGCCCCACAACATGCCCGTGGCCAGGGCGGCGGCGGTCATGCCCGCGCCGATGGGGGCCGATGCTTTGGCGGCTATATCGGCCACCGGGTGACGCCAAATCAGCGCGATGGCGCTGGCAAAGGCCATGGAGCCAAAAATCATCATGGACAAATAGGCGCTGGGCACATGCACATACATGATGCGGACGGTGTCGCCCTGTTGGTAATCGGCGGGCGCGACCAAAAGCCCGTCGTACAATCCCCAGGTCAGAAGTGCCGCTGTGATTGCCGCAAACCAGGGCAGAAACGCGCCGCTGAGGCGCATAAAGCGCCCGGGATTTGCAAGTGCGTGTAAATTGACCATAGGCCTATTTTATCGTGGATTTCTGCGCGTTTATCAACACGACATGGTGAGAATACGGGTTATTCCATGTTCAGCCGCAAAGCCGCGGCGGATGCCCATGGGGCAAGCGCTATGGCCCCCAACAACATGGCGGTCAACAGCAACAGGTGGGGCTGTGCGCCCAGGCCGTTGACCCCTTCGTCCACTGCGATGACGCCAAAGATCAGGGTAGGCACATACAACGGCAGCACCAACAAAGACAGCAACACGCCGCCCCGGCGCACGCCCACGGTAAGCGAGGCACCAATGGCGCCGATCAGGCTCAACACCGGGGTGCCCAATAACATGCCGCCTGCCAAGATTAAAAACCCAGCAGGGTCCATGTTCAACATCATACCCATGATGGGCGAGGCGATGGCCAGAGGCAATCCAGTGGTGATCCAATGGGCTGTGCACTTGGCGAGGACAATGATTTCCATGGGCACAGGGACCAACGCCAACAGCTCCAAACTGCCGTCCTCGTAATCAGCCTGGAACAGGCGATCGAGGGAAAGCATGGCGGCGAGCAAAGCTGCTACCCACACCACACCGGTGGCGATGCGCCCCAAAATCGCTTGTTCCGGCCCCACGCCCAAGGGAAACAAGGTGATGGTCAGTAGAAAGAACATCAATGTCCAATACGTCCCGCTGCCTTGGCGCATGGCTAGGCGAATGTCCCGCCGAACCAGGTGCATGAATCCGGTCATGATGGGGGCTCCATTTGGCTGACGGTGTATGGCTCCAGGCTCAACGTGTCGGTGGCCTTTAAGGCCAAATCCGTGTGGGTGGCAATGATCGCCGATCCTCCGTCCGCCTGGTGATCGCTGATGACCCCCATCAACGTGTCGACCGCACTGTCATCCAGGGACACGGTGGGCTCATCCAACAGCCACAGCCTTGATGTGCTTAACGAAAGCCGGGCCAGGTTCAGCCGCTTGCGCTGGCCGGCCGAAAGATAGGCGCCGGGAAGGTCGGCGATGGCCCCCAGGCCCCAACGGTCCAAAGCATCCGCCACCGGGGGATCACCCTTGCTGCCAAGGCGCGCCCAAAATTGCAAACTTTCAGTCACCGACAACGCCGGTTTCACAGCATCCAGGTGCCCGGCGTAGGTAATCCGGGTCCGGTGGCCGTCACGATCTTCCGCAACAGGCCGGTCGTCCCACAAAAATGCCCCCTCTGCCGGGGGCTGGAACCCCGCCACCAGACGCAGAAGGCTTGATTTTCCGCTGCCATTTGGGCCGCGCAACACCAGCACGCTTCCCGCCGCCACCTGGAAACTAAGGGACTGGAAAACAAGGCGTCCGCCACGGACACAGGTCAGATCTTTGCCGGTCAAATTCACGGAGGCACCCAAGCACGTTCCCAGCGTGGGCGTCACCCACTTGTTAGAGGGTCTTCCAAGCCTCACCAATCGAGGCTTTTGTTAGATTTTAACCCTGGCGGTATTATCAGTTCAGACCACATAGGTTTAGTGCGTGCAAACCGAGCCAATTTTTGGAGTTCTCAGTGACTGATTTTCCTGACATCCGCCGCAAAATCGACGTGGCGGGGACCGAATATATTTATTTCAGTCTGCCCGCTGCCGAAGAAGTCCTGGGTGACTTGTCCCGGGTCCCGCGATCTCTGCGCGTTCTGTTGGAAAATTTGCTGCGCCACCTGAACGATCCGGATGCTGAAATAGCCTCACTGAAGGCCGTTGCCGGTGGTGACGTGGGTGGCGAAATTAAATTTTGCCCGGGGCGCATTTTGATGCAGGACTTCACCGGTGTTCCTGCCATCGCAGATTTGGCGGCCATGCGTGATGCCATGGCGGAATTGGGGGGTGACCCCAGGCGTATCAGCCCGCTGGCGCCTGTGGATTTGATTATTGATCATTCGGTGATGGTGGACCAGTTCGGTCACGGTGGCGCGTTGGGTAGCAACACCCGTCTGGAAATGGTGCGTAACAAAGAGCGCTATGAATTCCTGCGCTGGGGCCAAGCGGCGTTCGACAATTTCCGGGTGGTGCCACCGGGCACGGGGATCTGCCACCAAGTGAATTTGGAACATTTGGCCCAGGTTGTTTGGACCGGCAAAATTGGCAGCCAGACCTATGCTTTTCCCGACACCGTGGTGGGTACGGACAGTCACACCACCATGATCAACGGCTTGTCGGTTCTCGGTTGGGGAGTGGGGGGGATCGAAGCGGAAGCGGTGATGTTGGGCCAACCCGTGTCGATGCTGATCCCTGACGTGGTTGGGTTCGAACTGAGCGGCGGATTGTCCGAAGGCGCCACCGCCACCGACTTGGTGTTGCGGGTGGTGGAGATGCTGCGGGCCAAAGGGGTCGTGGGCAAGTTCGTTGAATTTTTCGGCTCCGGGATCTCCGCGCTGTCCCTGGCCGATCGCGCCACCATCGCTAACATGGCGCCGGAATACGGGGCGACCTGCGGGTTTTTCCCCATCGATCAGGAAACCATCAATTACCTGACCCTAAGCGGTCGTGACGAAGAACGGATCGCCCTGGTCGAAGCCTATGCCAAGGCCCAAGGATTGTGGCGGGATGACACATCGCCTGAACCAGAGTTCACCGATGTTCTGCGCCTGGATATTGCCTCTGTCACCCCTAGTTTGGCGGGACCGAAACGGCCCCAAGACCGGGTGGAGTTATCGAACGTGTCTGCGGGCTTCCGCGATGTGGTGGCTGACGCCGGGCACGAAGTTGATCGCCCCAGCGTGCCCGTAGAGGGGCAGGCGTTTGACATACTCGATGGCCATGTGGTCATCGCCGCTATCACTAGCTGCACCAATACATCGAACCCCAGCGTGATGATGGCCGCCGGATTGGTGGCGGCGAACGCTGTGGAGCGGGGCTTGTCGGTAAAGCCCTGGGTCAAAACGTCGCTCGCTCCCGGGTCCCAGGTGGTCAGCGATTATTTGGTAAAAGCAGGACTGCAAGACGCCCTGGATTCACTGGGGTTCAACGTGGTGGGATACGGCTGCACCACTTGTATCGGCAATTCGGGGCCCTTGAACCCGGCGATCACCGCCGCTATCCATGACAGCGACGTGGTGGCCGCGTCAGTGCTGTCGGGGAACCGCAATTTCGAAGGCCGGGTGAACCCCGATACCCGGGCCAATTATTTGGCCTCGCCGCCTCTGGTGGTGGCCTATGCCATCGCCGGGACAATGACCCTGGACTTGGCCACTGATTCCCTGGGCACAGATGGCGATGGCAACGATGTTTACTTGCGGGATTTGTGGCCCTCCAACGCCGAAATATCCGATGCTATCGCCAAGTCCGTGACCCCGGAAATGTTTCGCACCCGCTATGCCGACGCCTTTACCGGCAGCACGGAATGGCAAGCGATCCCGGTGGATCAGGGTCTGTCCTATCGCTGGTCCGATCAATCCACCTATGTCCGTCGGCCACCGTTTTTCGATGGCATGCGCCGTGACCCCACGGCCCCGGAAGACATTCAGGGTGCCCGGGCCCTAGCCCTGCTGGGGGATTCCATCACCACCGACCACATTTCTCCGGCGGGATCGTTCAAGGCCGACAGCCCCGCCGGTGCTTATTTGACCGCGCAAGGGGTCGACCAGAAAGATTTCAATTCCTTTGGTGCCCGGCGCGGCAATCACGAAGTCATGATGCGTGGGACTTTTGGGAATATCCGCATCCGCAACGAAATGGCCCCGGGCACAGAGGGTGGCATCACCCGTCACATGCCCGATGGAGCCGAAATGCCCATCTACAATGCGGCCATGGCCTACCAAAACGACGACGTGCCCTTGGTCGTGGTCGCGGGCAAGGAATATGGTACCGGGTCATCCCGGGATTGGGCAGCCAAGGGCCCACGCTTGTTGGGAGTGCGGGCGGTGATTGCGGAAAGTTTCGAACGAATTCACCGGTCAAATTTGGTGGGGCTGGGCATGTTGCCGCTGGAATTTACTGATGGCCAAAGCCGCAAATCGCTGGGGCTGGATGGCTCCGAGACATTCAATATTTCTGGCATTGCCAGGGGTCTGGTGCCGGGGGCGGCGCTGCCCTGTCAGATCGTCGCCACCAACGGTGATGTCACCGACATCAAGGTGCGGTGTCGAATCGATACCGGGATCGAACTGGACTATTATCGTCACGGTGGCGTTTTGCCATACGTATTGCGCACTCTTCTGGACGCAAACTAAGGCAAACTGCGGCTCCGTCACCGAGTTTTGATTGGCGCGGAGCCAAAACAAGTCATAAATCAATAGGTATGTTCAAACGCAGAACTCTCCTTTGGGCGCTTGCCTGGGCCGTTGCTTTGGCCGGAGCACCAGCACCGGCGTCGGCTGGGGAAGCGGTGACCGTTGTGGAACTTTTCACGTCCCAGGGGTGCAACGCCTGCCCACCAGCCGATGCTTTGCTCACCGACTTGGCGGCGATGCAGGAAACCGAGGAACTAATCGTCTTGGGGTTCCACGTTAATTATTGGGACTACTTGGGCTGGGCGGACACCTTCGCCGACGAGACCACCACCGGTCGCCAGCGTGCCTACATGGATCCGTTCAGTTTGCGGTCGATCTACACGCCCCAAATCGTTGTTGATGGGGTGGCCCAAATCGCTGGGTCAGACCGAACCGCTGTGATGGAGGCCATCGCCGCGGCTCAAGGCAAATCCATGATGATGGCGGCGACCCCGAGGGTGGTCCCCCAAGAAGACGGGCTGTACGTGAAACTTGAGCGGGCGCCGTTGGAAGGGGAAGCCGATGTGTGGATCGTGCTGTACGACAACCGCCATGATGTCGAAATTTTACGCGGCGAAAATGCCGGCGCGACCTTAACATATGTGAACGTGGTGCGGCGTTTCGAACGTTTAGGGGCTTGGAACGGCGACCCTGTGGATTTTTCCCTGGAAGGCGGCGTTCTTGATCCCGCTTTCGACAAATGCGTGGTGATTGTTCAGATGGCCGGGAACGGCCCGATCCTGGGTGCCACCCTCATCCACATCGCCGCCAACAACTAAAACAGATCGTGGCGGATTCTCAAGCCGCGTGAATCTGATCGTCATTTAGAATGCGACATTGCCGCGGCTATCACGTCGGCCATGCGGCGGGAAAACGCTGCGGGGTCGGCGGGCAGTTCTCCGTCGATGATCCTCGCTTGATCCAATAGCAGTTGAGCCGCGTCGGACATGGAATCGCTGGCCCCAGGTTTCCCAGCCCCCGCGGCCAACACCTTGATCAAGGCATGGTGCGGATTGATTTCCAGAATGCCGCTCGCTGGGGGCTGTTCCAATTGGCCGTGCTGTTTCAACATTCGGGCCAGGTGCCGGTCCAGATCGCTTTCTCCTGCCACCAGGCACACCGGGCTTTCCCGCAGCCGATCAGTGGTGCGTACGTCTTTGACCTGGTCCCCCAATTGTTGCTTCAACAAAGCGACCAAAGTGCTGAGCTCACCCTTGGGTGGTTTATCGTCGTCCGCGTCCTCGTCGTCTTTTTTGTCTTCGGTAGCAAGGGGCTCGAACTCGGCTTCGCCTTGGGTCACGGACACAAATTTCTTGCCTTCGAATTCTCCGACGGTGGGAACCCAAAATTCGTCGATGGCGTCGGGCAATAACAACACTTCGATGTCCCGCGCCAGGAACCCTTCCAAATGTGGGCTGGACACCAATTTTTCGGTGTCTTCACCGGCGATGTAATGAATTGTGGTCTGGCCGTCTTTCATGCGGCTTACATAGTCCGCCAACGAGGTTAACCCCGATCCGTTGGTGCTATGGAACCGCGATAATTTTAGCAGCTGATCCCCGCGCGCCGGGTCTTCGTAAATGCCTTCCTTCAGAACCGCGCCAAAATTTGCCCAGAATTCTTCGAATTCTTCGGGCTTCTTGTCGGCACGTTTTTCCAGTTCGCGCAGCACGCGCTTGACCACGGCGCTGCCGATTTTCGCCAATAAGGGGCTGTTTTGCAGCAATTCCCGGCTGATATTCAGGGGCAGGTCTTCGGTGTCCACCACCCCGCGTACAAACCGCAAATACGACGGCAGCAAGGCTTCAGCCTCGTCAGTGACAAACACCCGGCGCACATACAAACGCACACGAGACCGGCGATCCGGCTGGAACAAATCCAGGGGCCGCACCCCCGGCACATACAACAGCATCGAATATTCGATGCGACCCTCGGCCTTAACGTGGATCGTGGCCCAAGGGTCGTCATACACATGGGCGGTGTGGTGATAAAATTCCTTGTACTGGTCCTTGGTGATGTCCTTAGGCCGCCGGGTCCACAACGCCAAAGCCTCGTTCAAGGTCTTTGGGTCTTCGCCTTCGGTGGCGGATTCCAGCACCACCGGCAAGCCGATGTGATCGGAATAGGTTTTGACGATCGTGGCCAGGCGTTCTGGGTCTAAAAACTCTTTTTCAGCCTTCTTCAGATGCACCACCACCGAGGTGCCCCGGGACTCGCGGGTGGCCTCGGCCACGGCGAAATCGCCCTCGCCGGACGATGTCCAACGCCAGGCTTCATCCGCATCCGCCCGGCGGCTGATGACATCCACTTTGTCTGAAACGATAAACGCCGAATAAAACCCCACACCGAATTGGCCAATCAGCGACACGTCGGATTCGTCGCCCGACATGGCCTCAATCGCTTGGGCGCTGCCAGAACGGGCGATGGTGCCCAAATTGTCGATCAATTCGTCCCGGGTCATGCCGATGCCGTTGTCGGAAACGGTCAGGGTCTTAGCCTTTGGGTCCACGGACAGGGTGACGCGGAAATCGGCATCACCGCCAAGCAATTCCGAATTGGTCAGGGCCTCGTATCGCAATCGGTCGCAGGCGTCTGAAGCGTTCGATATCAGCTCCCGCAGAAAGATTTCTTTCTGGCTGTACAAAGAATTGGCGACAATCTTCAGAAGTTTGCTGACTTCCGCCTGAAATTGCATGGTTTCTTCGGGCATTAACTCGCTACCTCGACGTTGTGTTTCTGGGGCCAGATATGGGGCTTTGCGCCATTCCGCACAACCCCCACAAATCCCCAAATATTTAAGGGTTGCCGGGTGGTGTCCTGGTTCGCCACAATCGCGGATCGCCGGACCCGGTTTTAAGGTGTCCGTCCAACCAGTCAAAGGAACAAACAATGGCGCGGCCAAAAATCGCATTGATCGGCGGGGGAAACATCGGTGGCACACTTGCCCATCTTGTTGCCCAAAAGGAACTGGGCGATGTCGTTATGTTCGACATCGTCCCCGGAATGGTCAAAGGCAAATCACTGGATATTCAACAGTCGGCGCCCATCGGAGGCGTGGACGTCAAGTTGCGCGGCACCAAACGCTACAGCGCCATTCGCGGCGCTGATGTGGTGATTATCACGGCAGGTGTCGCCCGCAAGCCCGGCATGAGCCGGGATGACCTGATTGCCATCAACCTAAAGGTCATGAACTCCGTGGCCGAAGGTGTGGGGCGGTTCGCCCCCGGGGCCTTCGTCATTTGCATCACCAACCCCCTGGACGCCATGGTGTGGGCGTTCCGTCAGGCCAGTCGGATCTCGCCCCAACGGGTGGTGGGCATGGCCGGCGTGCTCGATTCGGCCCGGTTCCGGGCGTTTTTGGCCGAAGAATTCGATGTTTCGGCGGAAGACGTCAGCGCCTTTGTCCTGGGCGGGCATGGCGACGACATGGTGCCTTTGCCGCGGTATTCGACGGTGGGCGGTATTCCGTTGCCCGATTTGGTGAAAATGGGCTGGACCACCAAAGAACGCATCGCGGAAATCGTCAATCGCACGCGGGCGGGTGGGGCAGAAATTGTCGGCCTGCTGAAAACCGGATCGGCCTATTACGCCCCGGCAAGCGCGGCGATTCAAATGGCGGAATCCTATTTGAAAGACAAACGCCGGGTTCTGCCCTGCGCGGCGTATCTGGAAGGCGAGTACGGGGTGCGCGGTCTGTATGTGGGTGTGCCCGTGGTCATTGGCGCCGGCGGTGTTGAACGGGTGGTCCAGGTTTCATTGAACCGCACCGAAAAGGCAGCGTTTAAAAAGTCCGTGTCGGCAGTGCGAGGTCTAGTCAACATAGTGCGCAAGCTTGACCCGACGATGCGGGCGACCCGCAAACGCAGTTCCACCAAGCGGGCCAGAGCCAAGGCTGCCGCCTCCAATTAGCCGCCAAACCGGCCCGGTGCGGCGCCAAGATGGCACAAATTTGCAATCCCGCGGGTCGTTGCGATAAGTTTCTGTGTGTGCGCGGCCTCGATCGCGCACATTGTAATTCTGGGCCGCTGTCAGGCGGTATTCTCAAGGGGCCGCGGGGGAGCGGAATTCGCCAATGAATGTTCATGAGTATCAGGCTAAGAGCCTGTTGGCGGGGTTCGGAGTGGCGGTCCCCAGTGGCGCGTTGGTGGAAAGCTCTGGCGACATCGCTCGGGTGGTCGCCGAGGTCGGCGGCCCGGTGTGGGTGGTAAAAGCCCAAATTCACGCCGGCGGGCGCGGCAAGGGCGGCGGGGTCATCGTCACCAAGACGGCTGCCGATACCGTGGCTGCCGCCGAAAAAATCCTGGGCATGAATCTGGTGACTCACCAAACCGGTCCCGAGGGCAAGCAAGTCAACAAGGTCTATATCGAACAAGGTGTTGATATTACGAGGGAATTATACCTCAGCTTGCTGATTGACCGGACCACATCCCGGGTCACATTGATGGCCTCCACCGAAGGCGGTATGGACATCGAAGAGGTCGCCGCCAAGACCCCAGAAAAAATTATCACCGTTACCGTTGATCCGGTGACGGGTTTGCAGCCGTACAATTGCCGGACCCTGGCGTTTGGCATGGGGCTGGAAGGCCTCCAGGTGCGGGCCGCAACCAAATTGATGATGGGGTTGTACAAGGCCTTCATCGCCACTGATGCAAGCCTGATGGAGATCAATCCCCTGGCGGTGACCGGCGACGGCGACGTCATCGCCTTGGATGCCAAAGCGAATTTCGACGACAACAGCTTGTTCCGTCACAAAGAAATTTCCGATCTGCGCGACCTCACCGAAGAAGACGCATCGGAAATATTGGCCCAAGAAAACGAACTCAATTACATCAAACTGGATGGCGACATTGGTTGCCTAGTGAATGGTGCAGGGTTGGCGATGGCGACCATGGACATCATCAAGTTCCATGGCGGCGATCCGGCAAACTTTCTCGATGTGGGGGGCGGCGCACCAAAAGACCGGGTGATCCAGGCGTTCAAAATCATTTTGTCTGACCCCAATGTGCGCGGCATTTTGGTCAACGTCTTCGCCGGCATTAATCGGTGCGATGTCATCGCCGCGGGCGTGGTGGCTGCCGCCGCTGAAATTGGTGTGAAGGTGCCCTTGGTGGTTCGGCTGGAAGGCACCAAGGTCGAGGAAGGTCGCACAATATTGGCGGAGTCACCCCTCAGCATCATCACTGCCAATGGCTTGGCGGACGCCGCTGAAAAAATCGTCTCTGCAACCAGGGGCACTGCCTGATGTCCGTCCTGATCAATTCCGAAACCAAGATAATTGTTCAGGGGCTGACCGGATCCCAGGGGACGTTCCACACCGAACGGGCGCTGAAAGATGGCACCAAATTCGTCGGCGGGGTGACCCCCGGCAAGGGTGGCACTACCCATTTGGGCCTGCCGGTTTTTAATACGGTGGCCGAGGCCGTTGAAATCACCGGTGCCACCGCCACTGTGATTTATGTACCGCCGCCGTTTGCTGCCGACGCGGTTCTGGAAGCTGTGGATTCAGAACTGGCCCTGGCGGTTTGCATCACCGAAGGCATACCGGTCTTGGATATGGTCAAGGTGAAGCGCGCGTTGGCGGGTTCGAAAACCCGTCTGCTGGGCCCCAACACCCCGGGGCTGGTCACCCCCGATCAATGCAGCATTGGCATCATGCCTGGGCGCATTTTCAAGGCGGGTTCGGTGGGCATTGTCTCGCGCTCCGGCACGCTCACGTATGAAGGCATCGACCAAACTACGGCATTGGGATTGGGCCAAACAACCTGCATCGGGATAGGCGGCGATCCGGTCAATGGCACCAATCACATCGATTGTTTGGAATTGTTCCTTGCCGACCCTGATACGAAATCCATTGTTATGATTGGTGAAATCGGCGGCACCAGCGAGGACCAAGCTGCAGAATTCATTAAGACAAACAAGGTTAAAAAGCCCATTGTAAGCTTTATTGCAGGGGCCACAGCGCCACCAGGACGGCGCATGGGTCATGCCGGAGCGATTATTTCGGGTGGCAAAGGCGGTGCCGAGGGCAAGAAAGAGGCGCTGCGTAGTGCCGGTGTAGCGGTGGCGGATTCCCCCGCAGAAATCGGCGCAACTTTGCTAAAGGTGCTGAACGGGTGAAGCCATTGATCACTCCCGGCACCGGAGCCCGCATTTAGAAAAGCGGCCGCCCATGCCGCGGGGTGAACGGATGGAAAACGAAAGCGCGACTAAAATATTACCCGCCGGCTCCGATGCCGCGTTCGTGGAAGATTTGTACTTCCGCTTTCTTGACGATCCAAAATCAGTAGACCCATCCTGGCAGGAATTGTTCGGCGCTGAGCAGTCTGAAGCCGATTCGGCCCGAGCCAAGAATGGCGGCGCCAGTTGGGGCCGATCCCGGTCCTTCCAATTCGAAGAAGAAATTACCCAGGCGTTGCGGGACGCATCCGATTTCCGATCCGCCGCCATGGATATCATCCGTGCCCGCATGTTGATCCGCGCCTTTCGGGTGCGCGGCCATTTGCATGCCAATCTTGACCCACTTGATTTGGCGGAGGACGAACAACACCCAGAATTGACACCGGAATATTACGGCTTCACCGAGGCCGCATTCGACCGACCAATCTTTCTGGATAACGCCCTGGGTAAGGAACAAATGACGGTGCGGGAAATTTACGATTTTCTGAACCGCACATACAGCGCCAACATTGGTTATGAATTCATGCACATCCAGATTCCCGAACAACGGGCGTGGCTGCAAGTGCGCATCGAAGATCCAGCGTTTCACCCAAAATATTCACCGGCCACCAAGCGCGCGTTGTTGCAACAGCTAACCGAAGCCGAAGGTCTGGAACGTTTTCTGGGGCTGAAATACACCGGTACCAAGCGATTTGGCGTCGATGGGGCGGAGTCGTTAATCTCGATCATGGAGGCCATCGCCGATCGCGCCGCCCAAAAAAATGTGGAAGAAATTGTTATTGGAATGCCCCACCGCGGGCGGCTCAATATTTTGGCCAACACCTTGAAAAAGCCGGTGGTGGCGATCCTATCGGAATTCGAAGGGGTGCCGTCCATGCCCGGCGATGTTCAGGGGTCGGGCGATGTGAAATATCACTTGGGCACCTCAACTGATCGCGAATTTAACGGTCGGAATTTGCATTTGTCCCTGACCGCGAATCCGTCCCATTTGGAGGCGGTCGACCCGGTGGTGGCAGGCAAGGTGCGGGCAAAGCAAACCCATCACGGCGGCCATGATTATTTAAAGGCCATGGGCGTATTGATGCACGGGGATGCTGCCTTCGCTGGCCAGGGCATTGTCGCCGAATGCTTGGGGCTGTCAGAATTAAAAGGCTACAAAACCGGCGGCACGATCCATGTGATCGTTAACAATCAAATCGGCTTCACCACAAATCCAGGATTTTCCCGGTCGTCTCCGTATCCGTCGGATGTGGCTAAGGGGGTTCAGGCGCCCATCCTTCACGTCAACGGCGACGACCCCGAAGCTGTCACGCATGTGGCCAAAATCGCCACAGATTTCCGGGTGAAGTTCGGCCGCGACGTGGTGATCGACATGTTCTGTTATCGGCGATTCGGCCA
>Ga0315336_1005341_pt1 | contig 14133 bp, 9 predicted proteins | sample ASW5metaG_FD_204512 | JGI IMG/M metagenome (GOLD analysis project Ga0315336, IMG submission 204512) | Ammonia-oxidizing marine archaeal communities from Monterey Bay, California, United States - ASW #5 | ecosystem: Environmental > Aquatic > Marine > Intertidal zone | place: USA: California...
AAGACTCCGCAGGGTATGCCCTGTAGTGCGTGACGAACGAGACTTGCGGTCCTATCGCCGTCGTCCAGTTACCACTCCGAAAAGCCCTACAAGAGCTAACCAGCACGTGCTCGGCTCGGGTACGGACTGCAGCGTCTCACCTGGCGCCACACTACCAACCATCTGCTGCTGCCAGGCCAGAAAGTCGGTGCCGTCGCTCATGCCGTCACCGTTGGCGTCTGCACTGCCTGCTGAACCGAAGTCTCCCTCCCACATCACCAGGTCGGCTTCGTCGACGGTGCCGCTCAGATCAAAATCGGCAAACAGCGTCCGCCGAGCCAGCGCGTCGATTTCGTAGGTAAAGAAATCGCAGCATCCGGGACGGTTTCCGCCCGTCAAATGGAGCCAAGGGCCGTTAAGCTCTGCCTGCAATTCAACCGCGTGGCCCTGCGAATCGCTGCCGCTAAAGTGCAGCAGATTGGGGTCGTCAAACGTCCCGTCCAGTCCAGAAAGATTCAGCGCGTCGTCGAGAGGCAAACCCTCTGGATACCACGGGTGCGCCGCGACAGCTTCAACATCTCTAAACCAGGCGGTCGGTTCCAACAGCGGAAAGTTCACTTCGTAGCCGGTTACCAAACCGAACGTGCCTGAAATTGGCAGGGCAAAGTCGACACCGGCAAAACCGCCCGTTTGAAAAAGAGTACTCTCGCTAGGGACAAATTTGTAATCTCGCAGCACGAGCGGCGGCTGTCCAAGAGCGGTGGAGCAATACTGCAACAGCAAGATCAACCCTAGGGCTGTTAGCAATGTTTTGTTTCGAAGCATCGAATTCTCCCGCCGTTAAAGCTGCTCCTCCTAGCCGGAGGCACACCTGCCACCGGGACTCCATGGACCGCGTTGCGGTCCGGCTGGGTTTGAAGTGAAATCCAGCTAATCTCTCACGGTCAATCAACAGCCATCCGTAGCTTCCGATTATAACGCAAACCACCAACGGAGCAATTTATTTCAGGACTTCCGACGACAGCATCGCAGATAATAGGTTACCCACACCTGGCAGTTAGCCCTCGGGTGTGCCCCTCTCCGGCGGTGCCGAAATCCGTTTTACCGAGCCACAGTGTTCGCAGGCCGGCAGCAATGCATGCCGAACTGCTGAGCAGCTTTCGCACTTTTCATACAGTGTCGTCGAACAGGCCGGGCAGGTGTACGGCTCGTCGGCCACTCCGACGGTGGAAATCTGCGGAGACAGCCGGCGAATGCTCCGCCGCGTCCAGGACAGATACTTCAGTGGGCCGCGGCGGATCGGATGGCTACAGATCGGACAGAGAAACGACTCGTACGCCTCGCGATACTGTTTGACCAACCACTGCTGCTTGGGATAGGCCACCATTCGCAAGAGGTAAACCAAGGCGCGTAGCGTCACGGCCAGCGTCACCAGAATCAGCACGTACTTGAAATAACGGGCGGGAAAATATTCGTGCATTACCAGTCCAACTTTCAGCAGCACTGCTGATCCAAATGCGTAGACCACCGCCCAATAGGTACCGCTGCGCTGTCTGACGTACAACACGACCGCCACCAACAGCAGCGGTGTCAGGAAGGCGAGCTTCCACGCCGCGATCATCAGCCTGTGCCGTTCGCGCTGCTGATTAAACTCATTCCAGATAGGCTGCCGAGCCGTTTTCAATTCCTCTTCGTTGGTCCGCTGGTCTTCATTGGAGATGCGCAGTTGATCGCTCAGTGTGGCGATCTGTTCATTGAGCTGCTGATATTTTCGCTGATTGGCGAGAAACAGATGTTCACTTTCGCTTAGCGCGTCTCGTTCCGCATCGGTTGGGGTCACCCCTCTTTGCAGATTCAACCGCTGCAGATCGAGCAGCTGGTTCATCGTCGTCTGCGAACTGGTGGTGCTGTCGCGTAGAATCCGCTGACGACTTTCCAGCTGCTGAATCTGTCGTTCCGTTTCGGCAATCTGTTGTTTGAGCACCTTAGCTTGCTCGACCAGCGCCGGGTCAAGTTGAGTACTTTCTAGCTCAGCGAACTGAGGTCCCTCCCAGCTGCCGATGTCGCTGACAACGAATCCCAGCAGCCAGTAGAACAGCATTCCCAATAGAAAAGTGAACAGGATGATCAGCCAACGATGGGTCCACGGGCCCGTGTTGCTTTCAGAACGCATCGCTTTGTTCCTCCCAGATTCACCTTTTCCGGCGGTGAATCGCCACCAGCAAGATCCCCGCCGACACCAGTACACCACTGGCAGGCTCCGGCACGGCCTGCTGAGGTACGCTCAGCGCAACACTGCTGCCCGCCTGCTGTTGCCAGATGAGAAAGTCGGACCCGGCGACGTCGCCGTCCCCATCGGCATCGCCGTCGAAGTGCGTTGCCGCGGTCGTCATGCCGAAGCCTGTCGACCAATCGGACAAATCAGAGCCGTCGACTAGATCATTTTCGTTAAAATCACCAGCCAACAAGTCGGCCAATAGCGCCAGCTCGACGATTGACAGATCTTCCAATGGCATCGCGCCTTGCGGATCGTAGGCCGAGTTGAGCACCTCGAACGCAATATTGGCAATGTAACCTTGTGCAAACGAGGAGGGGTGGATTGCGTCGGCAAACGTACAGTATTGGCACCCTGAACTGGGACCCAACACCGGCGTATGGCCCAGCAAATCGAAATCGCTTGGATTGGCGTTCAAGTCTTCGAACAGGGAGAAGACGTCGACCAGATGCGCCCCATGGTTGTCTGCCAACGTAGCGAGCCGGTCGTTCCACTGCAGCGTTGCTGTTCGAAAGTTCGAAATACCCAACGTCACTGGCACCTCGGACATGTCAGGCAGGTTGAAGACAACCACTTCCATGCCTGCTCCACGCAACGTCGAGAGGGCCGTGTCGACGTTCGCTTCCAGATCGTTTAGAAAACCGTAAAAGCCAAACGTAATGCCCAGCACGCTATCGAAGAAATCGTTGCCGCCGATCCACAGCATTGCCAGGTCGCCGTTGCCAAACTGCGCGGCGGCCTGAGTATGTTGTCCATTGGCGATCAGATCGTCCGACGTCGAACCGGAGACCGCCAGTTTGGTCAGCCCCACACCCAGCCGATTCGCCACGTGTTCGGCTGCCACCGGGCTGCGGCTGTTGTCGGTGTCGTCCAACAGGCTGTCACCGAGCGTCACAACGTGGTTAAACGTCACTCCCTGGGCCGCGACCGCCAACAACAGCACGAGACCCAGACTTACCAACCACTGTCGCACCATCGGTACTCCTCCGTATCCTGAGCCGCCTCCCATCTGCATCCACACCCTTTGATTCTAGGCCCTGCTGCAATTCCGCACTACCAGTCCCGGATTGGCTGGGGCAAAGCCGCGGGTCCACCCCTACCACAAAGCATTTTCACTGAATATTCGGGAGAAGAGTGCCAGAAACAGGAAATTTTCACGATCAGTATAACAAGACGCTTGTGCGATCCTCTGCCAAAAGAGTAGGCTACCGCACAGAGCCCTTTCGACAACGAGTGTCGCTGGCTAACTGGACCAAAGACTCAGTTCACTCGCTGCGTACCTCGAGAACGTGCGAACCCTTGATAGCGGCGCCTTCGAAAGGGCTCTTTTTGTGCGCCTTTTCGGTGTCATGCTAGCCGCAAACTGGGAATTCCTGCCGACAGAACGGCATTTCTTTAAGTAGCTCAGTTGCCGTTCCCCGGTTTAATCGACTCGCGGCCGTAATCCTTAGGTCGATTTCGGGCCCTCTGTCGCCCCACCAATCGTGGTATGGCGTTTGCTCTCCTAGGAAATACTACTGCGCTATGAATGTGCCATAGACCCACTCGAAAAAGACTGGGCACTTGTCCCTGGCGGCGGTCCAGCGCGCTTGCGCGCTGTCGCTGACCCCGGCGAAGGTGCGCGGTCGCGAGTCGGCCGATGGCAGCGCAGTAACGATGTTCTGGCAAGGTTAGTCAGACCGACCCGGGGATGCTGCGCTGGCGGCTTTCCCATTGAGAATCCCCACATTTTCTGGAGATGTCCAATGTAATTCAAACCCTCGAAGACAACTCATTAACACCTGCAAAGGCAGCAAGGAACCTGCCGGTGAGGGAGCTGTGACGCTTTGAAAACAGAGTGTTATGGCAATCGTTAGCCGGTGCGCCCGCTCCCACGAACCAGCACACTGCTTGGTTAAGAACGGTTTGCGCGCCGCACCAAGCGACCTTCGTCGGACACTGCTGTGGCCAGGAAGAATGTCTGTGCGTTAACCGCCGTAGGCAGTGTCGCCTGCAGCTGGCTTGTCGGCCGGACTCCTTCCCGCCGCTGACCCATGCGCCTGCATGTGAGCCGACCTCAGTCTCGCCGTACCGCGGGGAGAGTCCGCCCAGGCGCGCTCACCGTCAGCGGAAGGTGCGCGCCATACTGAGCCCGCTTAACCAGCATTTCTGTTACTCGGAAGGGCGAAACCTTCACTATTTTGGTGAAAGGCTTCTCCCTGATTTGGTGGCATGCGCGCGGAAGCCCTTCTTTTCCAGGTTGAATCTGACCGCTGCCCGGCTCACCAGAATTGTGATTGCCGCTGAGCTTCTGCATATGGACTGTGGTGTGATTCGGCCGCGAACTCTCCGGCACGTGTCGCAAGTGCTTGTCTGGCCAAGCCCTAGTGCAAGTTCACAACGCCCACCCGCCCCATATCCACCTGACTGCCGCGGCCAGTTTTCTCTGGCACGCCAGTTGCACTAAGGGGACTCCAGCCAAACACCTAGAACCTCTTTCCTATGTGGCAAACAACCGTCGGATGCGATCGCCAGTCGATCGAGGATGGCGTTAACTCCGCGGTTCATGAAGCAACATAGCGTGCGTCAGTGGTCGTCCACGTGGCGACTGCAAGTGCGCTGTTGTTTTATGGCCCGGCGGAAACATCACACCCTTTAACCAAACGGTCGGAACATGGCTACTTCAAAATCAACTAGCGAATCCCGTGACCAGGGTGAGTTCGGGGCGGATGGAAAGCTTCTTCGACGCTCCGCCAAGAACGGAACGGCCATCGGCCGCAGGAAAACCTACCTGCGACGTAACCGCAAGCGGTCGGTCACACCCGCCCCTACCTGCGGCATTGGCGGTCGGCGCGGCCGGGTTTGGAACTGGTAGAGGAAACCCAGCGCTGGTGGAAAGCGGCGGGAACTGTTCGACAGGACAGTCCCTGACCGCGTTCGTTTCATAAACTGCCAACAAAGCCCTGTTCTACACTATGTTCTGCACTAGGATTCTCTCGCAGAGCAACACAGACCACAGAAAATCCAGCCATGCTCTCGGGCTATGCTCCACCGTGGCGATCTGCTATTATACCGTTAGCTTCGCTGGCTAACTTCCCTTTCCGGTGCAACGGGCCTGTTCTTCGACGGCCACCCTACCTCTGGAATAGAACACTATGACCCGCCTGCGGCCAATCTCACGCCAAGCGCTGACCCTTGTGGAGTTGCTGGTGGTGATCAGCATCATCGGTCTGCTGATTGCCCTGCTGCTGCCCGCTGTGCAAGCCGCCCGCGAAGCAGCCCGACGCTCCCAATGCCAGAACAATCTGCGCCAAGTAACGCTTTCGCTGCTCAGCTACGAATCGGCATTCCGGCGACTCCCTTCGGGCGGGACTTTCACCGGCAAGACGCGCGGCTCCTATGGTCATTCCTGGTGGGCTTACGTCTTTCCTTACATCGAACTCGACCAGCTCTTCCGCCAACTCGACTTGAAAGGCTCCACCACCGACAACCAAAATACCGGCTGGACCGGTGGCGCTATGCCCAACTTAAGAAACGGTCAACTACTCAGTGAACAGCAGTTCGACTTCATGTTCTGCCCCTCTAGCAATCTGGAGCGGAGCGTCACCATCTATCCCCACGCTTTCCAGATTGCATTGCCCCAGTATGTGGGCATCGCCGGCTCTGCCGAACACGCCTCGGCTCGTGAAGTGCCGATATTACCGACCGGCCAAGGAAAGATCAGCTTTGGCGGGGCGTTGCCCGTCGACACGCGCTTGCGGCTAGCTCGCATCATTGATGGCACTTCCAACACCATGCTCTTGGGTGAGCAATCCGATTGGTGTTACGACGCGGCCGGCGCCTTGATCACGTGCAGCAGCGACTGCTTGCACGGATTTATCATGGGCCCCCGACGCAACGGCTTTAGCCGCAGCTTCAATCTCACCACGCTCGCCCACCCGATCAACGAGAAGAACATCGAAGCCTACGGCGTGCAGGGCAATTGCGGCCCGAACCGCGCGGTCCAATCGTCTCATCCCGGCGGAGCCCACGTCGCGCTGCTCGACGGATCGATCCAATTCCTCAGCGACGAAACCGACTTGGCCACGCTGATGGCGCTAGCTGATCGCGATGACCAGTAGCGAGGGACCTCAGCACCTTGTGTGGCTTTTAAGGTCTGAGACTGCAAACTTACATTCCCGTGTTCTCGACGAAGGCGATGAAGTCCTTGCCCAGGACGTAGAGGCGGTGAGAGATCCTGTAGACCTTCAGCCCACTTCGCCGAGCCTTCCACATCGACCAAGAACTCAAGCCGAGTCGTCTCTTGAGTTCCGCGATCGTATAGAGGTCGCTGGCGCCTATCTGCCCCGGAATTTGTGTTGCTGCTTTTGCCATCCGTCGTAACCCACTAAGTTCACGGACCATGAACCTTCAATTCGGTTCAGCAAAAGTGTAGCTCGGCGGGACAGAACATCGTACGACTTCGGCGGATTAATCGTTACGTCCCAAACCAGTGATCGCGTCGCGCTATCCTCCTCTTCGTCACGACCCATCAAACTAGGCAACAGGAACAAACACCCTGGCAGGTAAAACGCTTAGCGTAGCACCTTCGCGGCGCCTCGTTCTCAGGCACACGCCCGCTCGGAAGCCTGCTCCTTGGCGGTATGGGTAGACTGTGACATCGCGGCTGGCTTGACGGAGTCGAGGCGAACAAGAGGCAGAGATTCTCCAGCCGCGTGCTTTGAGAGTGCAGACTTGAGTTGCGGCGGAGCGGCGACAACCGGCCGCTTGAAACGTCGGCCGATTCCCAGTTTGCGCAATATGGGCCACAGCAAATGGGCGTTCTCAAACAGATAGGGCCAGCGAAAGTAATAACTGGTAAAACACTTGGCGTGCAGTGCCTGTACTTCCTCACGTGTCAGATGCTCGTACTTCATCACCGGAGTATACATGTCGTATTCGGTGATACTCGCGTCGGAGAGCTTGTCTTTCATCTCCTCATAAAACGCGGTCCCCGGATACGGCGTGACTATGTTGAAGTTGGCAAAAGTCGGATTGAGTTGCTTCGCGTAATTCAGAACGTTTCGAATCGAATCGGTCGTGTCGTTGGGAAACCCGATCATGAAACCGGCAACAGAGCGAATGCCCAACTCGCGGCACATCGCCACAAACTGCTGCTGCTGATCGCCCTGAATCGGCATGCGTTTGTATTTCCGAAGAATCTGGTCATCGGGTGTTTCAATACCGACCGTGATGCTGGTGAGACCCACGTCGCGCAGCGCTTCGACCGTTTCACGGCGTAGAAGATTGATTCTTGTCTCGATGGAAAACTGGATCTTGCGCGGCAATCGCCCCATCAACTCAACCAGTTCCATTACGCGTGGACGCTTCAATCCGAACAGCGGATCACGGAACTTGAATGAACGAAATCCATACTTCCGCATGCCATATTGCATCTCTTCCACGATACACTCGGGTGACCGAAAGCGGGTACGGTTCTCGATCACGATGTACGGACAGTAGTTGCAGTTATAATTACAGCCGCGACTCTGTTGAATGAGTCCCGTGGGGAACTTGGTGAAGTCGTAACCTACGCGGAATCGGTGTGGAGAGAAGAGAGACCAGTCGGGAAACGGCAACGTGTCCAGGTCTTCCACGCTCCCCAGGTCGACTACGGAGCTGTCGGCAGAGAGTACTTCATCCAGCTTCCAGAGTAATTGTTCCGCCTCGCCGCGGACTATCGTAACGTCCAGATCGGCAAAGGCCTCGGGCATCGTATGGCCGACCACGCCGGTGACCAGGACCCGAGCGCCCGGCGTCTGCTTCAGGACTTTCCGCATCGCTGTGCGTTCCACGTCGAGCGTGACGATCGAAGGATTGAACACATACAGATCCGCGCCCGCTGGGGCGGCGTCCTCGCTGAACTGCACGGTGTGTCCCAGCTTTCGGAAGACTCCGGCCAGGTAGGCAAACTGCAGAGCCACCGGTCGATAGTCGCGCAAGTAAGCACGGCGGATGAGTTTTCCGCGAATCCCTCCTCTGCCGTGGTATTGGCCCATGCCAAATCCGCCGCCAAAGTCCTTCGTTACTTTCTCTTGACGAGTATCCCACAAGACGATGTGAATTGGATTGAACTCCTTTAAGCGGCTCGCGAAGAAACGCCAGCCGCCCATTGATTGACCGTAGGTTGAGGAGAAGCCAAACGACCGTCGGATGGCAAGTCAGACGATGGCTGGCGATCTTGGGCACCCGTCGTCAATGAGTCTTCAGGCCAGTGAACAATACGCATCCCGCTTTTCTCCTGCTGGAAAACAATGCGGGTCATCCCGTTGGGCAGAAGCTGGTAGGTAATGCCGCGCCAGCGAAAATGCCTCGCCCCAACCGTGCTAAGGATCGCGGCCCAGTTAACCAGCGTTGCCAGCGGCGTGGCGAGAATATCGAACCGAATAGCCCGGGTTAGCGCACGCCTACGACCTGGAAAGTACAGCTCTGCCAGGTCGCGTCGCAACGCAGCACGAAACATGCCACACAAATAAAGGGCCGCGCTGGCAGACGCTGGTATCCAGGCCCAGTCAGCCCGCATTACAAACGCCCCGGCAGAGGTCGCCAGCGCGGCCCAAAAACCCAACGTCATGATCGTCGTAGCCAGCAGCGTGACGGCCCACAGGCCAGGCATGTAATGCCAGCCGATCATGTACTGGCGACGCAGGAAATCGAACATCTCTCGGAAAGACAGGTCAATCGGCGAGGCAAGCATGCAAGCCGGTTCAAACTCGACACGCAGTTTCTTCTGTTGAACCAAATTCGTGGCCACCAGATCGTCGGTCAACATGCCATCCCACACGTCGCGCAGCTTCAACTGTTCGAATTGATCTCGACGCATCGCCCAAGAGCCTCCCCAGACCAGATTCACACCCTTGGGGCTGTACAGCGATGCCGCTGTGGCATTGATGCTGTGCAGTAGCAAGTTAGCCAACGTAGAACGCTCCGGCATAAACCAGCGGTAACCGGTGGTGATTCCCACGTCAGGGTACTCCAGCTGCTGTACGAGATCTCCCAGCCACGACGGACCTGGTCGAGCATCTGAGTCGACAAACGCAAGAATCTCCACGTCGTTAGCAAGGTGGCGAGTAGCGACCCGCAAGTTATGAACCTTCTGGCCGACGTCGACCGCCATTCCCGCCACCACCAGCCTGGAATCGACGTCAGGGAACTCCGCGATCAACTCCTGAATGATTGGGCAAGCAGGGTCGCGATCGCTTTCGACAATGAATACGAGTTCGTAGTTCCCATAGTCCTGGCCAAACAGCGGTCGCAGATTCTCCTGCAATCCAACGTCGATTCCCTTACAAGGTGAAAACAGCGCGATGCGAGGACGCGCCTCAATGCCACCATGCCTTTCCGCGGAACGGCCCGAGTCCGATCGACAATGCGATGCCACACTTTCTTCTGGCCCTTGGTTTGCACGCAGTAGAGAGCCATGCAGTCGCCCGCGAGCAAACCGACGAAGCTCCCACGACTGACAACCGAGTAAGAGAGTTACCAGTAGCGCCAGACCTGCAAGGACCATCGAAATAAGTAACCACGGAGAGAACATGATTCGCGATAGGTCGTACTGAGTTCCGAACGGCGAACATTGGACGGTCCTTGAGTTGCGGAAGCGTACTTCGTGGTACGTCTGCCCAACCTTGCACAATCTATCGGTTGGCTCGAATAGGAGCATTCATGTAATTGTCGCGAGCGCGGAAGAAGTTTCCCCCAAAACAACTCGACATGTGAAGCTACACCAGCCAGGTGTCTATCCTCTGTGCCAATCCGCACGCTAGTGTGTCACATCGTCGCACGCTGAGCGTATGCTTGCAGGTTTCACCCTGGAATTCACGGCACCAGCCGGATGTACTCTTGCACCCGGAACTGCCGCACCGCGGGAGTTCCGTCGCAAGATTGTGCTGCCAGAGTTCGCCCAGCTCGGACAAACACCAACAGTCATTCTGAAAGCACCTGCTTGAGTCGTTCCGTATCCTCGGCACCCCACTCCTCTGGCTCGGTAACTGCGATCCAAGCGTCGAGGTAGCTCGCGGGGGCATAGTTGTGCCCGTATCCGGAGGGCACGCTGGTCGCCATTGGCAAGTCACAAGCGATTTGTAGAAACGTCACAATCGGGTACCACCGCAGATAGGGCGACACGTCGGGTCCGCGCTCTCCGACCAGCCAGTCCGGCTCTTCAAAGAGTAGCTCCGGTGCGAAAAAGACCATCGGGTCACTTGCGTGTTGGACATAGACGAACCGCATCAAGCCCCAGCGCTCTCCTGCCTGGTCGAGTGAATTCTCCCTGCCAGTGAAACGCATCATCGACCCGTCCCGGTATGTCGGAAGCCAGGCCGGCGAGTCGGGATTTCGATTCTTGGTAATTGAAGACCAAATAGTGCTAGGAAATGGCGGCCCGCTCCAGAGAGCGCCTTGGATCGGATCGTCAAACAGCGTGAAAAGGTCTGCACAGACCTCTGAACCGAGCGAACCGAGGCTCAATCCGTGCAAGTAGAGTTTCGGTCTGCTGTCCTTGGGTAGACTCTTCCAATGGGCGTAGATCTCATAAAACAAAGTGCGGGCCGCGTCTCGCGAGCGATTTGGGTCCACCAGAATCGTGATCCAGCTTGGGAGATACGAATACTGCATACTTACGATCGCCGTGTCACCTGCGTGCAGATACTCCACCGTATCAACGGCACCCGGGTCGAGCCAACCTGTGCCGGTGGGCGTGGCGACAACCATCACAGAGCGGTCAAATCCACCCACCCGCTTGAGCTCCTCCAGGGCAAGCTCGGCCCGCTCCTGCGCCGTCTCTCTTGCGCCTAGACCGACATAGACCCGCAGCGGTCGGTCGGCTTCTTTATCCGAAAACTGGCTCAGTTGTGCTTCGGTTGGCCCGGTAGCGATAAAATCTTTCCCTCGACGTCCCATAGAGTCCCAAGCAATGAGCGACTCTGCGCTGCCCGCAGCCATCGGGTCGGTAGGCTGTTCGACGCCATCGTCAGTGGCGCCGTCGAGCTGCAAGAAAATGGCATCCGCGGCATCCAATGCTTGCTTGATGAGTAGGCCATCGACGATCGAAAGCAGAAGTGCGCCAACGACAAGAGTACTCACGACATACGAAACGCGCCGCGGAAGGACTCGGTTAAACTTACCGTCGACGTAGGTGTAGATTTTCCACAACATGCGTACCCCGGCGATCAATAAGATACCGAAGAGAATTGCGATCAGGGCGACTCGCCAGGGATAGGCACTTGCCAGCGGCTCCATCTCCATCAAGTCACGGATGGAGTTCTGCCAGATGGTTGCCCGCCACAAAAAGAAACCGGCGATCAGCGCCACGCCAACCGTCGTCAACCGCTTGGCAATGCGTTCAAGCTTGGTGCTCGGCTTGGGTAGTTCAAGGTAGAGCCACAGCCAAACGAAAACAACGCCGATGCCATATCCCACAGCCAACGCGAGCCCGGAAAGCAAACCCTGAACATAGTAGATTCGCGGCAAGAGCGACGGGGAAAGTGACGTGGAAAAGAAGACGGCTGCAAAGACCAGCCCGATGTAGGAAAAGGAGCCCCAAAGCCGACCAAGCAAGGATTGCAAACTCAATGTGAGACTCCGTTGATCAAGTAATAGAATTCAGTATCACTTCAGCCAAGTGCCGGAATAGAACACGGATGAATGCCGATGGGGCTGATTTCCACGGATCTGAGCGACCGAATCCACGTGAGGCATAGCGGTCAGAGCCGGTTCAACAAACTGCGAACAATGGCTTGCAAATCTGCGTTGATCCGCTCAGTCTGTGTTTATCTGTGTTCTATTGAGGGATGCGCAGCGAATGAGCCCCGACGCCAGCATTATACTCGCTATATCCGGGCTTCCGCTGGGCGCCCTCGGTTCAATGGCAGCGCAGGGGTCAATAATTCTTCTATTTGGCTGAATGGTTATCGAATTCTAAGTATTCCAAGTTGGAAGGTTTTGCCGGTACTTTCCTGAACCAGAGTAGAGGATAGAGGTCTGCAAAGGAAGTCATCCCAAGGTCAACACCACCCGCCGCAGCTTGCCCCAATCACTTTCGTTCCGCATTCCGCAATCCGATTTACGCATTCAATTTTGTCCCAATGTCTGGGGTCCCATGTTTTGGGTCAAAAGTCAGGGGTTCTGTCCGTCGTCACTCTGATTCACGACGACTATTGTAGTCCGCATTACAACTCGACCGGGACAAAAGGTCTCGACTTTAGGTCATTTTGTCTTTCTCTCCAGTGGACAAAAGTAGGGGTAAGGTCAGCCGAAGATGGCCCAATTGTTGGCGCGACATTCGGACATCAATCTGACGATGAATACCTACACCACACTGGACGTGCTCGATCAGGCAGTGGCTGTCGAGGCGCTGCCACCTGTTCCTACCGGCGAACCAAAGCCACTACAAACCGAGCCGCCATTGCGGGCAACTGGCACAGACGGGCGCGAGTTGCCGGATCAGGTATCGAAAAAGGTGCCCACTATGGTGCCGAGAGGTGCCGAAAATGGTGCCACTGGGCTCGCATCAAGAACGTTACGGCTCGCACCAGAATGCTCCGAAGAGCCCTCCGAAGGGAGCGTGATCAGAAAGATAGAATTGACACAAAGCTCCAAGAAAAACGCACCGTTTCACACTTCAGCGGGCGACTCTGCACCACCCTGCTCTGAAGTACCGGAGGTGGGACTCGAACCCACACGTCCTTGCGGACACTGGATTTTGAAACCTCTCAAGGTAGTCAATGCAACAGCCTCCAAAGTGTTGCACCTGCATTGCACCTTGTTGCTACTTCTATAGTTAGCTGATTCTCAGCAACGTTTTTTCCTCTCGCGGCATTGCTACCCCATTGCCGTATGTTGCCGACTTTCGTTGCACATCTGTTGCACATGGTTCGGTCGCGGTAGGCTCCGTATGAGAGGAAGAACTCATGGCCAGTATTCATCAAGATTCGCGTACCAGAGTATGGCAGATCGTGTTTCGTTGGGAAGGGGAACAGTACAAACGATCAGCTCAGACCAAGAGGAGGAAAGAGGCGGAGACATTACTCTCGCGAGTAGAAGATACGATCAAGATGATCCGCACTGGACATTTGGCAATGCCCGAGGAAGCTGATGCGCCGACATGGATTTTATCTCATGGCCGCCGAGCCAAGAGGCATTCGACGAACGAGAAAGGCCGGGCACTGCGCTTTGGCCAAATCTGTGACCTCTACTACGACGATCAGAAGGACAAGGCTGACTCCACGCTGACAGGGGAGAGGATTCATATCAGACATCTTAAGAGGCTACTCCGGGTCTCAAGTTCGATGGCTCATCTCGACGTGACGACTATGCAGCGATATGTGAATAAGCGCTCCTCTGAGAAGTGGCGCAACAAGCCAATCTCGGGACGTACTATCCATAAGGAATTGGTTACGTTTCGCCAAATATGGCATTGGGCGCGAGTACGAGGTCATGCCAAGGGCACCTGCCCAATCGTCGATGACTACGGCAAGAGAATCATCAGCGTGCCAAAGCGATCCGAGAAAGAACGGTTCCAAACCTGGCAGCAGATTACTCGTAGAATCAACCGTGAATCACTCAATGAAAAGGAAGTTGCGCCTATCTGGGAGAGCCTCTTCCTCGACGAGGATCAAGTCTCCGACCTACTTTCACACGTCAAGGAGCACGCAACGCAACCATATATCTATCCGATGTACGCGTTCGCTGCATTCACTGGGGCCCGAAGAAGTGAAATCATGCGATCACTAGTCGACGATTTTGACTTTGACCAACGCCTCGTACGCATTCGTGAGAAGAAACGCAAAAAGGACTTCGCCTCCACCACAAGATTTGTGCCACTTAATCAACACCTAGTAACGATCATGGAGCAGTGGTTT
>Ga0315336_1005342_pt1 | contig 14127 bp, 8 predicted proteins | sample ASW5metaG_FD_204512 | JGI IMG/M metagenome (GOLD analysis project Ga0315336, IMG submission 204512) | Ammonia-oxidizing marine archaeal communities from Monterey Bay, California, United States - ASW #5 | ecosystem: Environmental > Aquatic > Marine > Intertidal zone | place: USA: California...
TTCGGTTCAAAGCGTTTTCGGTTCCCTGCGGGGTCGGTGGCCCCATTCTAACGGTCAGGGGGTCACCCTCAAGGGTGATTTGCACATCTGCCGCACGGATTCTGCGCGCTCCAGCGTCTTAACATACGGCATAATGCTACGGATATTGGTTCAAGTTCTGCCTATGGAATTTTCTACCGGGGAATACCTGACCACCCGCGAGGTCGCTCAACTTCTGCGGGTCAAGGAGCGAAAGGTTTACGACCTCGTGGCCAGGGAGCAGATTCCCTGCACCAAGGCTACGGGAAAACTGCTTTTCCCCAAGGTCGCTATCGAGATCTGGCTTGCATCGAACCGCACGGGGCCAAAAACTGCGGGCAATCCAGATACTGCACCGAACGTTATTCTGGGCAGCCATGACCCTCTGCTGGAGTGGGCATTGAAGGAGTCCGACTGCGCCATTGCCAGTCATTTCGGAGGTAGTGTCGACGGGCTTGAGCGCTTCGCCCAAAAAGATGGAATCGCAACGGGCCTGCACATCTATGAACCCGAGACGGGTGGATGGAACATTGATGTGGTTCGTCAGCGCTTCACCGGTCAGGATATCGCTCTGGTTGAATTCTGTTGGCGCCAGCGTGGACTCATTGTGCAACCCGGTAAGGAAACTGTCATCAGCAGAATTGCCGACCTGCCCGGTCGACGCGTGGTGAAACGCGTGACCGGTACCGGTAGCCAGATACTGCTGGATCAGTTGATCCGCCGTGAAGGAATCTCGCCGTCCACTATCGACTTTTCTGCCGAGGCGCATACTGAAACAGAGGCAGCGTCTGCTGTTCTGGAGGGGCTGACCGATGCAGCGCTCGGGCTCAAGGCCCTGGCAGAGCGCTATCAACTGGGTTTTGTACCCCTCATCCGGGAGCGCTTTGACCTGCTGATCTACCGACGGTCCTGGTTTGAACCTTCCCTGCAGGCGTTGGCCCAGTTCTGCGCCTCGTCGGATTTTTGCGCCAAGGCCAAATCTCTAGCGGGTTATGACACCCGCGGACTGGGCACGGTCCACTTCAATGGATAACACACCTCTTCCCTGGGTTCGAAATCTTCAGGGTAAGGCGTTGGGAAAGAACAACTGCTGACCAGCACGCCTGAAGCTTGCTATCGCGTTCTGGCCTGCTTCACCGATCATCCAGTCAATAAAGGTTTGCCCAGCCTGGGCGTTCACATGTGAATGCTTTTTCGGGTTAACGAGAATGATGCCGTACTGGTTAAAAAGCGGCGGATCATCTTCATATAGCACCGTCAGTCCCTGCTTGTTGGCAAAACTGATCCAGGTCGCGCGGTCAGTCAGACAATAGGCGTTCATGCCCACCGCAATATTCAAGGTCGCGCCCATCCCCGAGCCCGTCTCACGGTACCAGCCCCCGCTGGCGCCCGACGGATCGATACCGGCCGCACTCCACAACGCCAACTCTTTTTTATGTGTGCCCGAATCATCGCCGCGCGACGCAAAAAGTACCTCGTCGCCACTGATGCGCGTGAGGGCATCGCTCACGCTCTGAGCCTCTGACAGTGCTGCCGGGTCGGCTGCAGGACCGACCAGAAGAAAGTCGTTGAACATGAGATCAAACCGTTTCAGCCCCCAGCCGTCCTGGACAAACTGTTTTTCGTCGGATTCGGCGTGTACCAACAGGACATCGCCATCACCGCGGATAGCATTCCGGATCGCTTGCCCGGTTCCCACCGCAACCACGTTGACTTTAATCCCGTGCGCCTTCTCAAAGAGAGGAAGAACATGATCATAAAACCCCGAGTTGGCAGTTGAGGTGGTCGACTGGACGACGAGCGCATCACCACCCGCGTTCACGCCGAGAGGAATACAGCTGAGCAACACCGCCGCAAGCAGAACACCGTACAGCAGGGAATTTCTTTTGTTGCGGTAAAGCTTGACCTGAAGAATGCGCTGATACATGTTGCGGACTTCCTGACCTTTCCTTATTCAGTAGGTCGCCGCAGCGTTCTTCTTGCCGAAGCTCTCGGTTGGCCGGATTAAGGCCAGTAGCAGATTCACCATTAAGGCTAGCAGCATCAGGATGATACCGAGCGCCATTGCCAGTTCCAGATCTCCTTTGGAAGTTTCCAGGGCGATTGCGGTCGTCATGACCCGAGTCAGGTGATCAATGTTTCCGCCAACAATCATCACGGCACCCACTTCCGAGATTGCCCTACCAAATCCCGCAAGGCAGACCGTCATCAGCCCGTACCGCCCTTCCCAGAGCAGGGTCATGACGCGATACCTCAAACTGATGGCAATCGAGGCGAAATACTCCGCGTACTCTGAGTTCAACTCCTCGATGGTCTGGCGGGCGAGCGCGATCACGATAGGCGTAATCAGGAACGTCTGAGCAATCACCATTGCAGTAGGGGTATACAGCAGGCCCAGCACCCCAAACGGACCGGTCCGCGAGAGTCCGAGATAGACCAACAGCCCGATAACCACCGGGGGCATTCCCATTAACGAATTGCTGATCACAATAAGGCCAAAGCGCCCGGGGAATCGCCCGATGGCTATAGCCGCCCCCGCCGGCAGGCCGATCAACAAAGAAAGCCCCACCGCAAACAGACTGACTCTGATAGAAAGCCCAACAATCTCCATAAGATCGGCATCTAGCGCTCCAATCAGGGAGAAAGCAATTGCAAATGAACTAGATATTTCCTGCATAAATATGTCTTTTTTACATATTTATGGAAATAATAGGGAATTTACCTTTATTGTCAAATGTTACGAAGAGGAGCGCTCTGCTTATCGTAGAGCGCCAGATTGGGTTCAGGTATCGAGTGCCTCAGCATTAAGATCGTGGGCGTCGTAGCCCGTGATCTTGACGTCAATGCGTTGGCCGGGAGAAAAAGCACCTGCGCCCGCGACGCGAATCACCCCGTCAACCTCGGGTGATTCGGCATAGCTGCGTGCCAGCGCACTGTCCCCTTCAACCTCATCAATCACCACCTCAGTCTGTGAGCCAACACGGTTACGCAGGCGACCCTCCGAAACCTCGGCCTGCACCTGCATGAGTTCTTCGAGGCGCTCCTGTGCCAGCAATGGGTCTACCGGATCAGGCAAGTCATTGGCACGCGCGCCGGAAACGGGGGAATAAACAAAACATCCAACCCGGTCCAGCTGCGCCTCACGTATAAAGGTCAGCAACTGCAGGAAGTCATCTTCCGTTTCACCGGGAAACCCCACGATGAACGTGCTTCGGATGGCGAGCTCGGAGCACCGCTGACGCCAGGACTCAATCCGCGCCAGATTATCTTCTGTGCTTGCCGGACGTTTCATCATTTTCAGCACACGGGGGCTTGCATGCTGGAACGGTACATCGAGGTAGGGCAGCACCAAACCGTCAACCATCAATGTGATCAGGTCATCGACATGCGGATAAGGGTATACATAGTGAAGCCGCACCCACACTCCCAACTCCCCCAGCGCTCTGGCAAGACTATACACATCTGGGCGCAGGGCATCTCCCGTCATGAGGTCTGAGTGTTTTTTCAGATCTATCCCGTAGGCGCTCGTATCTTGGGAAACAACCAGCAGTTCGCTCACCCCTGCTTCAACCAATTTCCCCGCTTCCGTCAGTACATCACTCGGACCTCGACTAGCGAGGCGCCCGCGCATGGTTGGGATAATGCAGAAACTGCACTTGTGATTACATCCTTCAGAAATCTTAAGGTAAGCGTAATGCCGAGGCGTCAATTTGACGCCACCGGGCGGCAAAAGATGATAGAGCGGTTCCTGCAATGGCGGCGCCTTTGCGTGCACCGCCGACATCACCTCCGTGGTAGCTTCAGGACCCGTAACCGCCAGAAGGTCGGGAAACTTTTCCTTAAGCATCTCGGCCCGCGCACCAAGACAGCCCGTTACGATCACCTGGCCATTGGCATTCATGGCTTCCTCGATGGTGGACAGTGACTCCTCCACCGCTGCATCGATAAACCCACAGGTGTTGACTACCACGACATCGGCATCATCATAGGTTTGTGAAAACCCGTAACCCTCTGCCCTCAACTGGGTCAGGATTCGTTCCGAGTCCACAGTTGCCTTGGCACAGCCCAGGCTAACAAAACCGACAGTAGGACGTGTCATTGGATTACCCTCGCGAAAGCCGTTAGCTCAGCAATTCGCGCCGGATACCGCTTTGCTGGAGTACCGTCGTCGCAATCTCTTCAACAGAAATACCGGACGTGTCCGAGGTTGCGATCCCGTGATGACGGTAAAGACCCTCGGCACGCCGGACCTCAAGCTGACACTGAGCTAACTTGGCATAGGCACTGCCAGAGCGACGTTTCTCGCGAATCTCATGAAGCCGCCGAGGGTCTATGGTTAAACCGAACAGGCGGTCGCGGTAAGGATGCAGCACCGGCGGAAGGCCGTCATCGAGAAAGTCGTCGTCGGTCAGCGGATAGTTGGCGCAGTAAAGTCCGAAATGCATGGCGAGATAAACGCAGGTGGGTGTTTTCCCACTTCGAGACACGCCCACTAAAATCATGTCAGCCTGGTCGTAGGCATCGGCGTTTACTCCATCATCACAGTCCATCGCGAAATGGACTGCATCAATGCGTGAGTTGTAACGAAGCGGATCGGTGACGCCGTGGCTGTATCCCGGCTGCCAACTTGGGACCACATTCAGTTCTCGAGACAGCAGCCCCATAAATGAGCTAAAAACATCAATCACCAGCGCGTTTGCCTGATCAATCTGCTTACGATAATCGGCATTGACGAAGGTGACAAAAACGATGGGCCGAGACCCATCGCTCGCGCTGCTCTCATTGATTTGGCGAAGCACGTCTTTCAACTTATCATCCGAGTCAACAAACGGGAGGACCGTCGTCACAAAGTGAACCAGCGGAAACTGCGTCAACAAGCTTCGGGCCAGTTCTTCAGCGGTCAGACCGGTACGGTCCGAGACCACAAAAACCGAACGCTTCTCAAGGCTCATCTCTTTCCTCCGGGTCACTTTTGTTAGGCATATACCGAATGTATAGCATACTCGCAGGAGCAGTCAGATCATGTTGACAAACGTCCAGGTGATCCCGTTCGCCGAACTCGGCATGGATGCGGTTCCGATCGTAGGGGGCAAAAACGCATCGCTCGGAGAGATGATCAGCAAGCTCAACCCGGTTGGTATTTCGGTGCCCGAGGGGTTCGCGACCACCGCCGATGCCTACCGGGCCTTTCTCAATGACGATGGCCTCGGTAAACGTATTGACCAGGAACTGGCGCACCTGGATGTCGAGGACATCGCGCAACTGACAAAGACAGGCAATCGAATCCGGAGTTGGATTATCGAGACGCCCTTGCCAGAAATACTGGCGCAGGAGATCAGTCAGTACTACGGGCAACTTGGAGAACATACCGCTGTGGCGGTCCGATCATCAGCCACCGCTGAGGATTTGCCCGAGGCTTCTTTTGCCGGACAGCAGGAGAGTTTCCTCAATGTGCGGGGTATCGATAACGTTCTCTCTGCAGTGCATGAAGTCTTTGCCTCGCTGTTCAATGACCGGGCGATCGCTTACCGCGTGCATCAGGACTTTGATCATGCGCAGGTAGCTATCTCGGCGGGAATACAGCGCATGGTACGAAGCGATATCGGCGCAAGCGGTGTTGCGTTCACCCTGGATACCGAATCCGGCTTCGCCGACGCAGTCTTTATTACCGCAAGTGTCGGCCTGGGGGAATGTGTTGTGCAGGGGGCGGTAAATCCTGATGAATTCTATGTACATAAACCCACCCTGAAGATCGGTAAACCAGCCATTACCCGAAGACGTCTCGGCAGCAAGCTGATAAAGATGGTCTATGCCGAAGGCGATGAAACGATACCGGTAAAAACGGTCGATACCTCAGCCGAAGAACGGAACCGCTTCTCGCTGACCGACGACCAGGTGGAAGCCCTGGCTGGCATGGCGATCACCATTGAAACGCACTATGGCAAACCAATGGATATCGAATGGGGGCTTGATGGGGAGTCCGGCGAACTCCTTATTCTTCAGGCACGGCCGGAAACGGTTCAGAGTCGTAACCACAAACAAGTCCTGGAACGTTACCGACTTAACCAGACCAGTCGGGTACTCTGCGAGGGCCGCAGCGTCGGCAGCCGCATTGGGGCGGGCACAGTTCGCGTAGTTCCCTCAGTGAAAGACCTCGACAGAGTGACTCCGGGAGACATACTGGTCACCGACATGACTGACCCCGACTGGGAACCCGTTATGAAGCGTGCAGGCGCGATTGTCACCAACCGGGGGGGTCGGACCTGCCACGCCGCCATTATCGCCCGTGAGCTTGGCATTCCGGCAGTCGTTGGCTGCGGCAAAGCTACCTCGGCGCTTACTGAAGATCTCGCCGTCACTGTCTCATGCGCTGAAGGCGATACCGGTCGGGTATACGAGGGGAAACTGGATTTTGAGGTCGAGCGAATCGACCTTAACGATATGCCCGAGCTGGCATTCAAAATTAGTATGAATATCGGCAACCCCGAGCGGGCTTTCGATTTTCAGGGGCTACCCAACGCCGGTGTCGGTCTCGCCCGACTGGAATTCATCATCAATAACACGATCGGCGTTCACCCGAAGGCTCTGCTCAACTATGAGCGGCTCGAATCGGACGTGCGGACTGAAGTGGACCGGGCAATGGCTGGCTATCAAAGTCCCGTCGACTTCTATGTGAAGAAACTGGCCGAGGGTGTTTCCCATATCGGCGCGGCCTTTCATCCAAAGCCGGTGATCGTTCGGCTTTCCGACTTTAAATCCAATGAGTACGCCAACATGATCGGCGGGCGGGAGTTTGAACCCCGGGAAGACAATCCGATGCTCGGCTTCCGCGGTGCGGCCCGTTATATCGACTCTGGTTTTCGTGATTGCTTCGAGCTTGAATGCCAAGCGCTGAAGTTTGTTCGGGATGAAATGGGGCTCACCAACATCTGGCTGATGGTGCCTTTTGTCCGGACGGTGGCAGAAGCCGAGGAAGTCATCGGCCTGTTGGCCGCCAACGGACTGGTACGCGGCGTCAACGATCTCAAAGTGATCATGATGTGTGAAATCCCGTCAAATGCGCTTCTGGCTGATGCCTTTCTGGAACACTTTGACGGTTTCTCCATTGGCTCCAATGACCTCACACAACTGGCATTGGGCCTCGACCGCGACTCCGGGGACATTGCACACCTTTTCGATGAGCGTAATGAAGCAGTGAAAGTCCTGCTCCACCAAGCTATTTCTGCTTGCCGGAGTGCCGGAAAATATGTCGGTATCTGCGGTCAGGGGCCGTCAGACCACCCCGATTTTGCCCTTTGGCTGATGGACGAAGGAATTGAAAGCGTCTCGCTCAATCCCGACAGTATTGTTCCGACCTGGCTTTACCTCGCCGGCCAAGAGACTGGCTAAGATCTAATCTCAGGCTGCACGGCTGGCGCGCTTGCGTTCGTGTTCACGCAGGTATTTCTTTCGAATCCGGATGGATTCGGGTGTGACTTCCACCAACTCATCCTCGTTGATGAACTCGAGTGCGTATTCAAGTGTCGTCGAAACCGGCGGCGAAAGCAGCAGATTTTCATCGGTTCCCGCAGCACGTATGTTGGTGAGCTGCTTGGCTTTCAATGGATTCACGACCAGGTCATTGGACCTTGAATGAATGCCGATGATCATGCCTTCATAGACTTCAACACCATGACCGATGAAAAGCCGCCCGCGCTCCTGAAGATTAAACAAAGCGTAGGCCAGAGCCTTGCCAGCGGCCATAGACACCAATACCCCGTTATTGCGCTCAGCGAGATTCCCGTCAACGCGAGGGGCGTAATGATCGAAGGCGTGGTACATCAATCCGGTGCCTGAGCTGATGGTCAGAAACTCCGAGCGAAAGCCGATCAAACCACGGCTTGGGACCAGGTAATCCAACCGGACCCGGCCGGCACCATCAGGCACCATATCACGCAACTGGGCACGTCGCTCTCCAAGACGCTCCATGACTCGGCCCTGGTAGGTCTCCTCCACATCGACGGTGAGCGTTTCAAAGGGTTCGTGAATCACACCTTGCTCTTCGCGCATGATGACTTCCGGACGGGAGATGGCGAGCTCAAACCCCTCCCGACGCATGTTTTCAATAAGGATCGAAAGGTGTAACTCACCACGGCCTGAAACCCGAAACTTATCTAGATCCTCCATGGGTTCAACACGCAAAGCCACGTTATGAATCAGTTCGCGCTCGAGTCGCTCCCTGAGATTTCGACTGGTCACAAACCGGCCTTCCCGCCCGGCGAAGGGCGAATCGTTCACCTGAAAGGTCATGCTCAATGTGGGCTGGTCAACGCTGAGCGGGAAGAGCGGCTCTACCGCCTCAGGATCACATAACGTATCTGATATGCTCAACGCATCGAGTCCCGTCACAGCAACGATATCGCCCGCGACCGCGCTTTCCGATTCGATGCGATCCAGTCCCTCAAATCCCAGGATCTGCAGGATCCGCTTCTTGCGAACCTTGCCGCCGGGCGCGGCGATTACTACGGCGTCATTTCGGTGGACCTGGCCACGCTGGATACGGCCGATTCCGATAACACCTACATAGGGAGAATAATCAAGCGCGCTGATCTGCATCTGGAAGGGACCATCCGGATCGACCGGTGGAATTGGCGCGTGCGTTACGATAGCTTGAAAGAGCGCCTGCATATCGTGGGCCGGGCCTGCGACCGGCTCCCGCGCAGCCCATCCCTGCAGCGCTGAAGCATAGATCACCGGAAAATCGAGTTGCGCTTCGGATGCGCCCAACCGATCAAAAAGATCAAAGGTCTGATCCAGCGCCCAGTCCGGACGGCTGCCGGGGCGATCAACCTTATTGATCACCACAATCGGACGAAGTCCGTGACTGAGTGCCTTCTGCGTAACAAAACGCGTCTGAGGCATTGGCCCCTCAACAGCATCGATCAGCAGCAGTACGGAATCAACCATCGACAATACCCGCTCAACTTCCCCGCCAAAGTCCGCATGGCCCGGGGTGTCCACAATATTGATACGCCACTGCTGCCAGCGAATGGCGGTGTTTTTCGACAAAATAGTGATTCCCCGCTCCCGCTCAAGATCATTTGAATCCATGACCCGATCTGTGAGTTCGCCGTGTGAGGTGAGCGTTCCCGACTGTCGCAGTAGCTGATCGACCAGCGTGGTTTTGCCGTGGTCCACGTGAGCAATAATGGCCACGTTTCGCAAATTTTCTATTGCTGGGTGCATCCCGGGAAATCCTGAATCGATGTGTACAAATGCGAGCGGTGGCGCATTATAGGGGCGCAGACCATTGATGTCGCCAACCCAGGCGTGAAAAGAGGGTTACGCTAAGCGGATAGCGTAACGAACGTCTGCCAGAGGCAGTGGCGCTTCAGCGAAGTGTCGCCTCAGTTGCGGCAGCCTGACCCTGAATCCGCTCGCGGTAGAAAGTATAGATACCGGCTCCGACAATCAGCACCATACCGACAGTCTCAAACGCGGATGGCACATCCCCGAAAATCATGAAGGAAAGAATCAGCACCGTGGCCAACCCACTGTACTCGTAAGGAGAAATCACCGCAGGGTCAGCGATACGGTACGCGCCGTGCAACAAAAGGAAGCCAGTGGTTCCGATTCCGGTTACCAGTACAAGATAAAGGTTGAGGGCGCTGCTATCAAACTGCCACGGGCGTGACAGAAACTCTATTCCACTAATTCCCAAGGAAGCCAAACTGCCGTCACCGAAAAAGAGTCCCATTAACCCGGACAGAACCGTCGTTACCAGATACATCACGATGATCTGCTGATAAACCGTATCTCTGTCTGCGGTTTTCTTGGCGATCAATATCGAGGTCGTATAAAGCACTGCGACTAATAACGGCAAAAGGTAAACCCAATTAAACTCCCCGGTTTCAGGCCTTGCAATAAATATGACGCCAGAAAACCCCACAAGCATAGCCACCCACCGGCGCACTCCTACCGAACTGCCAAACACCACGATGGACATGATGGTGATAAGAAAAGGGCTCACCATAAAGATCACCGTGGCATTCGCAATGGGAATCTTGGACTGGGCGAAATAAAACGTACCGTAACCAAAGAAGAACGCGACCCCTCGATACAGGGAGAGTCCGGGATAGGCTGTCCAAAGCCTGATCGGCTGTCCCATGAACTTTTGAAAACTAAGAATCAGCAGTATTCCCAACAGGGAGCGATAGAAAAGAATCTGAAACAAAGAGACATCGTCTGAAAGCAGCTTAATAATGACATCCTGAACAGCAAAGACAGTCATAGCGCTGATCACGAGTCCGATACCCCGATTGTTTTGCTGCTGACCCTTTATCATCTTTCTTCTTAAGCCGGACCGTCGGCAGGTCGGATTCTAGATAAGGCCAATCCAGATCAGGATCGAGTTGTCGTGCCCGCAATCATCGAGGTCGTTCTCATCGATAGTTGATCCCTGTGATATCGTCCGCTCCCAGAAAATTCCGGTTGCATGCAGGTGGCCGTAGCCCTTGCCCCATCCACGCTATCGCCAGACTCTGGCGTTGGAACTCTGCCGATCCATGAAAAGTCCCATCACCGCCTATCGGCAGCTTTTTGTCACCAACACTCGCCTGGTGATTTTCAGTTTCCTCATGGCCTTGTACTCGAGCTTCGGCCAGACCTACTTTATTGGTGTTTTCGGGCCGCAGATTCAAGCCGAGTTCGGTCTCAGCCACACACTCTGGGGAAGCATCTATCTGGCCGGTACGCTAATCAGTGCCCTGCTGATGCCTTTTACCGGCGCGCTGATTGACCGCTTTTCGCTGTCAGGTTATGCACTTGTAGTCGGGCTGGCACTGCTTGCTGCCTGCGCCTATATCTCGGTGGTGACGGGTCCGATAATGCTGGTACTGGCTATCTTTTTGTTGAGACACTCTGGGCAGGGCCTTGCCTCGCACGTTTCCATCACCAGTATGGCGCGCTATTTTGATCGTGAACGGGGTCGCGCAATTGCGGTTGCCTCTTTAGGGTATAGCGTTGGCGAAGCCATACTGCCCTTTCTCGCAGTCTTGCTAATTGCGCTAGTCGGCTGGCGCTGGACATATGGCAGCGCGGCAATCTTGATCGGAGTAACCTTGATTCCGGCAACGATCTGGCTCTTAAGCAATCACCACCGTTTTCACCGCCAATATCTCGACCGACTCTCCGCGAAGGACAATCCTGCGGCAACGGATGTGATTTCATGGACGCGAGGACAAGTGCTTCGTGACCTGCGGTTTTATGTCATGAGTCCCGGAATACTATCCTCACCGATGATCGCCACGGCTTTCTTTTTTCATCACCTAAATGTCGCGCAAGCCAAAGGGTGGTCTGGAGAGTGGATTACCGGCACGTATATTTTTTACGCGCTCGCTGGAACGATCACACTGCTTCTCGTAGGGCCTCTTGTCGATCGCTTCCGAGCCGTTAACCTGATCCAGGTCACAATGCTTCCACTGGTCGCTGCATGTTTTATGCTTGCCGTTGCTGATCATGCGTTCTGGGTGATTCCCTATATGGTCATGATGGGCATACACACGGGACTTATCCACACATCGGCGTCGGCGCTGTGGGCAGAACTCTATGGCCCCAAATACCTCGGTGCGATTAAGAGTCTGTACATCGCTTTGATGGTTTTTGCGTCGGCCCTGGGCCCGGTAGTCATGGGCATGCTAATGGACGCCGGACTCAGCATATACTGGATCTGCAGTTTCTTTGGCATCTTCATTTTGGCAGGAGCGCTCCTGATTGTTGTCGCCCTGCGCATAAAGCCCAACCTACCCCGGAATCAAACAGCCTAACCCTCCATGACCGAGTCCGCCAAACCTGCCGGAAGTTATCAAGACCTTGGACCTGAACAGGTTCTTGCTGCCGTTGAAAGCCAGGGGCTGCATTGTGATGGCCGACTGCTCGAGATGAACAGTTTTGAGAACCGGGTATATCAACTGGGTCTGGACGACGGCAACACGCTCATCGCCAAGTTCTATCGTCCTGACCGCTGGAGCGCGGAGGCGATTCTGGAAGAGCACGCCTTTTCTCTGGATCTGGCGTCGCGGGAGGTAGATCTGGTGCCACCCATTGCCGATAACAGCGGAAATACGCTGCGGTATTTCGGCGAATTCCGCTTCGCCCTGTTTGAACGACGCGGTGGACGCGCCCCGGATTTTGAAGATGCGGAACAACTGCGTCAGCTCGGACGGTTTATCGGGCGATTGCATGCAGTCGGTGGAGAACAACCCTACAGACACCGACCGATACTGGATGTCACCACCTTTGGCACAGACTGCATGCGGTTTCTTCTCGAGCACGAGTTCATTCCGACCGATCTGATCCCGGCCTACCAGTCGCTGGCCGAAGACCTGATCCAGAGAGTCACATGGTGTTATCAGCGCTGTCCGGACCTGAGGCTGATCCGGACACACGGCGATTGCCATCGTGGCAATATCCTGTGCTCCGAAGAGGGGCCGCATATGGTGGACCTGGACGATTCCCGAATGGCACCGGCCACACAAGATCTCTGGATGTTTCTTTCCGGAGAACGGGAAGAACGCGAGCGCTCCCTAAATACTCTTCTTGAGGGCTATACGGTTTTCACCGATTTTGATCCAGCGGAGCTCAACCTGATTGAGGCACTTCGTACCCTGCGCCTGATGCACTACTTCGCCTGGATCGCCAGACGCTGGACCGACCCAGCCTTCCCCAGAGCTTTCCCATGGTTTAATACCCCTCGTAGTTGGGAGCAGCATATCCTCGACCTGCGAGAACAGGCGGCGCTGATGGACGAACCACCACTCAACTGGCAACCAATGGGGTAGACCTGCCGACCTCGCCGGGGTTGTGCCTGACCCCGTTGCCAACCGCGCCTACTGCCTAACGTTATGGATCCCGGAGCACCTTCAAACTCACTCAGGACTTTTTCCACTCTCCTGCCGTTCCTCTGGCCGGCCGAGCGCGCGGATCTCAAAGCGCGGGTGCTTGTCGCCATGCTGAGTCTGCTCCTCGCCAAAGCGGCCAATGTCATGGTACCGCTGGTACTGGGTGATGCGGTAGACCGACTCGGCAACCTCAATCACGAAACCAATCTGTGGCTCGGAATCCCACTTTCCGTCCTTCTCGCCTACGGAATCTTCCGGTTGTCCTCGCTGGCACTGAATGAGTTGCGCGACGCGCTCTTTGCGCGTGTAGCGCAGCACGCCGTGCGGGCACTCGCACTGAAAGTCTTCGAGCACCTGCACTCGCTCTCGATCCGTTTTCATCTTTCGCGCAAAACGGGAGCGCTCAATCGCTTTATTGACCGCGGCACCAACAGCGTTCGTTTCCTGCTCTCCTTTGTTGCCTTCAACGTGGTCCCTACTATCATTGAACTGCTGCTGGTCGGCGGCATTCTCTGGGCGCTATTTGGTTTCATCTATACGGCTATTACGGTCACTACCATCGCGCTGTATGTCTGGCTGACTTTTGTCATTACCACCTGGCGCACCCGTATCCGGCGGGAAATGAATGATGCCGAGAACGACATCGGCAGTCGGACTGTAGATTCTCTACTCAATTTTGAGACAGTACGCTACTTCAACAATGAGACCCATGAGGTGGCGCGCCTGGATGAAGCCCTGGCGGACTACGAAACGGCTGCAGTCCGTACTCGAGAAAGTTTGTCACTGCTCAACGTGGCCCAGGCGGGGGTCGTCACAGCCGGAGTCACCCTGATGCTAGTGCTCGCCGCCTTTGATATCCGCAACGGGGACATGACGGTGGGGGATTTCGTGGTGGTCAACACCTATCTGCTGCAGGTCGCCATCCCGCTCAACATCCTCGGCACAGTGTATCGGGAAATCCGCCAGGCCATGGTGGACATGGAGAACCTATTTTCACTGGTAGATGAACAAACGGAAGTCGCTGATGCGACTCATGCCCAGCCGCTGCGGCACCAGGGAGGTTCCATTGAGTTTCGACAGGTCAGCTTTGGCTACGAAAGCGAGCGCACCATCCTCCATAACATCAGTTTTTCGATAGCCCCCGGCACCACCACTGCGATCGTCGGGCCCACGGGTTCCGGCAAATCCACCATCAGCCGCCTGCTGCTGCGCTTTTATGATCCGCAAAGCG
>Ga0315336_1005343_pt1 | contig 14125 bp, 9 predicted proteins | sample ASW5metaG_FD_204512 | JGI IMG/M metagenome (GOLD analysis project Ga0315336, IMG submission 204512) | Ammonia-oxidizing marine archaeal communities from Monterey Bay, California, United States - ASW #5 | ecosystem: Environmental > Aquatic > Marine > Intertidal zone | place: USA: California...
AGTACGTCCAAACCTTCGGCGTATTTGAATCGTTCCCCGGGATGGAAATGCAACGGTAGCTTGGCCAACTTTTTGATGTTATCCGCCAAGATCACCGACTCGGTAGTCCAGGCATCCGTGATTCCCGCATTTTTGAAAATTAGTTTCATGCGCTCATCAACGTCAATGAAGCCGTATCCGATTCCTGATGAATGCGTCAGTAGATGACGGATCGTTATCTCACGCTTGGCGGGGATGGTTTTGTAGGTTCCCTCAGCATAACTGTAACTATCCAGCACTTGTGCATTCTTAAATTCCGGGATCCATTTGGATATAGGATCATCCAGCTGAAACAATCCTTCTTCCCAGAGCATCATGACCGCAGTCGCCGTGATGGCCTTGGTTTGCGAAGCTATCCTGAAGATATCGTCCTTCTTGAGCTCACGACCTGAAGCCACATCCGCCACTCCAAAGGCCTTGTGATAGACAATTTTTCCGTTACGAGCCACCAGTGCAACCAGCCCGGGAACATCTCCATCCTCATTGGCTGATTCCGCAATCGCATCGATGCGTGCCAGGCGATCAACAGACATGCCAACACTTTGAGGCGAGCCTTCTCGGAGAGGAGGCGACTTTTGCGCTGAGGGAGTTTGGGCGCTTAAGACTGATGATAGAGTAAGCGCACTAACGAAAAAAAGTGTTCCCAATAATTGTCTCATAGTCCGTATGGTGGGCTCAAGGTGACGGCGCGACGGCGACGGGGCGAAAGCCGACGTCGGAGCCGCGGGTGGTCGGGGGGAGGCCGCCCTCGAGAGGGCCGCTGCGGTTCGCTGAGCGACAGCGCGCCGCGTTGTGGATGTCGTGCCAGCTGCCGCCCCGGAAGACCCGCTTGGTGGAGCCCGCATCGGACACCGGATTCGGACCGGCCGCCTCGGGCTTTTCGTAGAATCCTGCATCATAGACATCTTCGCACCACTCCCAGACGTTCCCGTGCATGTCGTGAAGGCCGAAGGGATTCGGGTCCTTGTCACCCACGGGGTGGGTGGTGCTCGCGGCGTTCCCACACCACCACATGAAGTCATCCGCCGTGGCGCAGGCATCACAATTAGGCGCGTTACAGTCACCGCCAAAAGAGTACGCCGTCGACGTGCCGCCGCGCGCGGCGTACTCCCACTGCGCCTCGGTCGGCAGCTGGAGCCCCGTCTTCTGGAGGAAACCGCCCGCCTCGGTCAGGTCAAACCAGGACACCCTCTCCACCGGCCGCTGGCCGTCGCCTGGGAAGTTGGACGGGATCTGGCCCGTCACCGCCTCGTACTGAGCCTGCGTCACCTCGGTCTTCGCGATCAGGAAAGGATCCAGCGTCACGGCGTGGACGGGGCCTTCGTCGAAGATGTGGTTGGGTTCCGTGTCCGGGCTTCCCATATCGAACGTCCCACCCGGCAGAAGCACGAAGACGATGCCCGTCTGATCATGCGTGTACTGGTCGGGGTCCATCGGGTCTTGGGTGAAGGTCGGCGTCACGACCGTGCAGTCGGTTTCGGTGAAGCAGTCGGGATCGTCACAGTCGGTGAGGCAGTCCAGGTCCTCGTCCACCCCCACCCCAAAGGGGGGGCAGTCCTCCGGCGTCGCGTTCCGGCAGGCCAGCAGATCCGCCTCGCACGTCTCGAGATCTGCCTGACACCCCGGGCAGTTTCCTCCTCCGCCGGGACACACCTCCGGCGCGGGGCCGCCCTGGAAGAGGTGGGCCAGGAGGTAGATGGCGTCGGAGAGGTCGAGGCCGTTGTCGCCGTTGACGTCTCCGTTTCCGGAGACAACGATAGCGCCGGCTCCCTGCCCGCGACCCCCGGCAGCGTGCGCCGGTACTTCTTCGAAGGCCCGCTCGAAGGGCCGCACGAAAAACGAGCCCAGCACCACGCCGGTGCCCAAAATCAGGGAGAAATAAAGGGACCTTTTCATGACGCGGCACTCCTTCGCTCAATAGACGAACACGCAACCAGGACAGCAAAAAAACCCTCAGGTCGGCCCCCGTCTGGGGGCACTGGCAACGCTAACTTCAGGAAAACCCGTGACTCGAGAATGAGTGCCCCAACTGTAAACCAGCCCAGTGGCTTCCGCTACTGATGTTTACGTAAAGTCGTGTGCAGAGAAGCCCAACCATCCTTGTTCGCGCAACCCAACACCTGTAGTCTGTGCATTGCTATTGGGCTTTTACAACGTGTACTTACCAGGAGAATGCCGTGTTGAGTCGTCTCAAGATGCTGTCAGTATTGGCTACCCTGTTCCTGTTGGGAGGAGTTTTCTGCGGCCCGCTGGCGGCAGGCACACCAGGGCTGGTCCTCTCGGATGCAGGCCGTAGCGACTACACCATTGTGGTCGCGTCGAACGCCTCGCCTTCTGAAAGGCACGGGGCAGAAGAGCTGCAGATGTTCCTGGAGCAGATCTCAGGCGCCAAGCTGCCCGTCGCCACCGACGCCGACACCGTGAACGGGCCCATGATCCTGGTCGGTCGCAGCAAGAAACTCGACGAGCTCGATGGGCTCGAGCAGATCGACTTCGATGCCCTCGGGGATGAGGGGTTCGTCCTGCGCACGGCACCACCCAGCCTGAGGGCGTCAAGATCGTGCGAAGAACGTGAAGGAGCGCCTCCGTGCGTCGCCACGCGCTCATATCATAGCGGTCGGTCAGAACGACGGGTTCGGTGGCTGGTGCGAGTGCTCCGAGTGCAGCGCCCTTGACGAAAAGGAGGGCAGTCACAGCGCCACGCTCATCAACTTCGTCAATCAGGTGGCGGATATCGTCGGCGAGGAGTTTCCCGATGTGGCCCTCGGCACGTGGAGTTACTTGTACACGAAGAAGCCGCCCAAGACGGTTCGCCCGCGCCCAAACGTTGTTGTCGCGATTGCACCCATCCAGAACTGTCTTTCCCACCCTGCGGCGACCGACGACGTGGACCACAACACGGCGCTGCGTCTCCTCGCTTACGCTTCGGGTTCCTATTCAGAATACTCAAGTTGACTGAAGACACTACGGATGGTCCGGAATGGACTCCGTCCCGTCCCAGATGGGCCGCATCTCCCATATGTCCAGCGACGTCAGCCTGGAATCGCCGCGGGCGCCGATGAGCTGGATTCCGACGCTATCTGATCGCGTGGGATAGATCCGGCTGGCAGCGGCGCGACCATTGGCGAACACCTCGATCGTCGATCCGTCGAGGAATATGTGGAGGCGTAGCGGACTACCACGCGACAGTCGCAGCGGCCCGCCCGTCGCTAACCGCTCGGTCGTCGAGTCCAGACTGGACCTCTGGCAGTCGAAGTAAAAGCGGTCCTTCGTGAAACTGTAGGAGATGCGTGTTTGCTCCTCGCCGTCGGGCGAACAGCGGACCGCGAGTCCCACGTGGCCTGAACGCGCCGCGTTGAACTCGGCCACGATCTCCAGGCGGTCGCCCGCCACGCCGTCGGGCGTGTGTGGCTCGCCGTCGGTAAGAGGGACGTCGGCAAGCGTGAAGTGCCGTCCACGCAAGGCCTTCAGCTCCGGTACCGGTTCCGAGCGCAGCCACCCGTCGGCATCGAGGCTGACCACGCGTGGCAGGGATATCGCTCCCGACCAGCCGGCGGCGCGTTGTGCTTCCCGCTTACGTCCCTCGCGCAGCCAGCCCCACAGGAGTCTGCGGCCCTGGTCGTCCAGCATCGTGTGTGCGGCGTAGAAGTGCGCGCCGAGGTCTACTCGACCGCGCAATTTACTGTCGTAGGTCTGATCAGCGTACGAGCCCACGAAATAGAACACCTTGGCTACCGGATTGCCGGACACGAGGAGCACGTGCCGGCCGTCCAGTGGAAAAAATTCGGGGCACTCCCACATCGCATCGGTCTGTTCCGAGTTGCCGGTCAACAGCAAGCCGAGGTACTCCCAGTGAATCAGATCGGGAGACTTGTAGAGTGGGAGCGTACCGCCGACGCCGTGAATGCCGCTGCCTACCAGCTGATACCAAGTGTCGCCTTCCCGCCACACCCAGGGGTCGCGAAACCCGGTTATGTCCAGGCCCTCCGGCAGATCCCTGATGACCGGATTGGCGGGGTGCTTGGTCCACGTGACCAGATCGTCCGAGCCGGTACTGATGCAGGTGCGTGACGTGTAGGGCCAGCCGGGCACCGACCCCGTGTAGACGATGGTCGGCACCCCGTCGTTGTCGACGGTCATGCCGCCGCAGCAACCATCGCTGTCCGGCCCGCCAGGCGTTGGCACCAGCGCGACCGGCAAGTGCTCCCAGTGTACGAGATCGTCGCTCACCGCGTGGGCCCAGACCCCCGCTGACAGGACTACACTGCCTGGCTGGTACTGGTAGAAGAGGTGATAACGGCCCTTCCACTGGATCAACCCCATGGCGTCACACGCGAAGTCGGCGGGTGGCAGAAAGTGGTAGCTCGGTCGATGCGGGTCGCTCAGGCCGCCCTCTGGCTTTCGAGGGGTTGTGACGCAAGACACCGCCAGGAAAGCCAGCGTTAAACTCGAGGCCAGGATGAAGCGGACGCCTTTCGACATGAAAAAAGGACCTTTGTCCTCCACTACGGTGCCGGCGCGGCGAGGCGGAAACCGACGCCGGGGCCGATGAAGTTCGGTTCGACGGCGTTGCGGCGCGCCGAGCGACAGCCCGCCGCGAACTCTTCATAGTTACCGCCGCGCACGACCCTTTCCCCGGGGCCCGGTGGAGGAATCTGGCGCTCCCCGTCACCAGGGTTTACCGAAAGGGCGTAGCTTCCAAACTCCTCCCGACACCACTCCCAAACATTCCCGTGCATGTCAAAAAGACCGAAGTCGTTCGCCGTCTTCCCCATCACGGGCTGGCTGGTAATACCGGAGTTCGCGCACCACCACATGAAGGAATCCACATCCACTGAGGGTGGGGGGCACGTAGTACAACCGACCACGTTGCAGTCATCGCCCCAAGAGAACGCCGTCGAGGTGCCGCCGCGAGCGGCGTACTCCCACTGCGCCTCCGTCGGCAACAGGAGCCCCGTCGTCAGGAGGAAACCGCCCGATTGGTTGAGGGTAGTCCAGGAGACCTGCTGCTTGGGCAGCTTCGAGGTGCTCACTCCCGGCGGGTTTATGACCCGGTCCCACTCCTCTTCCGTCACCTCGGTCTTCGACATTAAGAAAGCATCCAGCGTCACTGCGTGGACGTCGCCCTCGTTGCGCATGTCGTCGTTGCGATTGTCTTCCGTGACCGGGCTTCCCATATCGAACGTCCCACCCGGTAGAAGCACAAACTCGATCAGAGTCTCGTCCTCTCGGTACTCCTGGAGACCCGTCGTCGGGTTCGTCCCGATCAAGGTGAAGGTCGCCGTCCCCATCGTGCAGTCGATTTCGGTGAAGCAGTCGGGATCGTCACAGTCGGTGAGGCAGTCCAGGTCCTCGTCCACCCCCACCCCAAAGGGGGGGCCGCAGTCCTCCGGCGTCGCGTTCCGGCAGGCCAGCAGATCCTCCTCGCACGTCTCGAGATCTGCCTGACACCCCGCGCAGTTTCCTCCTCCGCCGGGACACACCTCCGGCGCGGGGCCGCCCTGGAAGAGGTGGGCCAGGAGGTAGATGGCGTCGGAGAGGTCGAGGCCGTTGTCGCCGTTGACGTCTCCGTTTCCGGAGACAACGACAACGCCGGCTCCCTGCCCGCGACCCCCGTCAGCGTGCGCCGGTACTTCTTCGAAGGCCCGCTCGAAGGGCCGCACGAAAAACGAGCCCAGCAGCACGCAGGTACCCAAAACCAGGGAGAGACATAGAAATCTTTTCATGACACGGGACTCCTTTGTTCCGGAGGTGAACACGCAGCCAGGACAGCAAAAACCCCCAGGTCGGCCCCCCGTGTGCTGAAACTGCCAACACTTGCTCAAAGAGGACCCTCTGACCCGAGAATAACCGTCTCCACTGTACCCCGACCCAACGGGTGCCGCTATTGAATTCAGGGGCTCCCCTGGTATTCCGTATACTGCGTTCCCGACCCCGACCCCGACCCCGTCCATCACGTGAGGATATCGTGGATCAATTGGCCATGGACATCGGTCAGGCTGAAATCACGGCCGGCGTGACGGTACGTCAGCTTCTCGTGGTTGAGGCCCAGGAGGTGGAGAATGGTCGCGTGTAGATCGTGGAACGTCGTCACCTTATCCACCGCGCGCATCCCCATCTCGTCGGTTTCTCCGTGGACGATTCCTCCCCGGATGCCGGCGCCTGCCATCCAGAGACTGAAGCCGTACGGATGGTGGTCGCGGCCGTCCTTACCAACGGAGTGGGGCGTGCGACCGAACTCCCCGGACCAAACAACCAGCGTCTCCTCGAGCAGTCCGCGTGCCTTGAGGTCCTTGAGAAGGGCGGCGATGCCCTGATCGACGACGAAGGCGTTGCGCTCGTGACCTTTCTTGAGGTTGCCGTGCTGATCCCAGGTGCCGGTGTTGCCGAAGAGCATGGGGCAGGTCACTTCGACAAAACGCACGCCGACTTCGACGAGGCGCCGAGCGCGCAGACACTGGATCCCGTAGCGACTCTTGTAGACGTCGCTGGAATCGATCCCATACAGTTTTCTCGTCGTCTCGCTTTCGCGGCTCAGGTCCAGCACGTCGGGAACCAGGGACTGCATGCGGTAGGCGAGCTCGTAGTTCTCGATAGCCGAGTCGACCGCGTCGACGGAGCCCTGGGTGCGCGAGAACTCCTTGTCCTGCTCCTGAAGGAAATCGAGCTTGGCCCGCTGCAGGCGAGCGTCCGCCGCGGCGAGGTTGTCGATCGCGGTCCCTTCCGTGCGGACGAGGGTGGCCTGGTAGCTCGCGGGGAGATAGCCGCTGGTGAAATTGTCCAGTCCGCTCGGAATGTTCATGCCGTTGTGGAGGACAACGAAGCCTGGCAGATTCTGGTTTTCGCTACCCAGTCCATAGTTCACCCAGGAGCCGAGGCTCGGATGCCCGGCAAGGCTGCGCCCGGTGTGAAGCAGGAGGTTCCCCCGCGAGTGCAGGGGAAAATCGCCCTGCATCGAGCGAATCACGGCAAGGTCGTCGACGCACTGCGCCATGTGAGGGAAGAGCTCGCTCACGGGGATCCCCGACTCTCCGTGCTGGCGAAACTTCCAGCGGCTCCCGAGCCACTGCCGCAGCCCGGCGCGCAGCGGGTTCTCCTTTTTCGAGATGCGCACATCCTTCCCGTCGAGCGCGTCGAGCTTCGGCTTGGGATCGAAGGACTCGATGTGAGAGACTCCACCGTCCATGAAGCAGAAGATGACGCTCTTCGCCTTGACAGGAAGTTGAGGTAGCGGCGCGACCGTCGGGGTCAACCCGGCATAGCTCTTGCGCGCCATCAGCGCCGAAAGCGCCAGCAAGCCAAAGCCATTGGCCGTCCGCTTGAGCATGTCGCGCCGGTTGAGCGGAGCCGCCAGGCACCCGGGGCAAACACCGAGGCGCGGGTCTTGTCGTTTTCTCATTCCGCTCATGGGGACCTATCTTCCTAACGGAGGTAAATGAACTCTTTGACGTTGAAAAGCGCGTGGGCCGCATCTTTCCAGAGGGGCTTGCTCGCGAGGATCTCACTCGGCGGGATCTGGCGGAGTGCGGCAAACTTCTCCACCGCCCTCGCAACGCGCGTCGTCTCTTTCGTCGTGGGGAGGCGTCCGATGGCCTCGAGGAACATGTGTCGAATCCGCGTGCCGACATCAGCAGGCCCTTCGCGGACCAGACGCGCGGCCCAGAGCTCCGCCGCTGCGAGCACGAAGCGATCGTTGAGAAGCGCGAGCGCCTGGGCCGGGACGTTGGTCCTGTCGCGGCGCCCGCACGCGGTTTTCGGATCCGGGAGGTTGAAGATCGAAAGAAACGGCGGCTCCTCGGTGAGCGTCACCCTGATGTAGATGCTGCGACGTCCGTGCCCGTCCAGGGGACCGCAGAAGAGCCTCCGGTCCGGACGCTCCAGGACCCGGTAGGGATGAATGCTGCGGCCATAGAGGGCGCGGTCCAGTCGGCCGGAGACCGCGAGGATGGCGTCGCGGATGGCTTCGCCCTCGAGACGCCGCAGCGGGTAGTGGTGGAGGAGGCGATTCTCCGGATCGGCCTCGCGGGCCGTCCCCAGCCCGGCCGTTTCCAGGCCGGCCGTTTCAAGGCAGTGGCTCGACATGCGAAACGCTCTTGTGTGCACGAGAAAGCGAATCAGCTTTTTGACGGACCAGCCGTCCCGGACGAAGCGACTGGCCAGGTAATCAAGGAGCTCCGGATGCGATGGCGCGTCGCCAAGCCGGCCGAAGTCGTCCGGGGTGCGGACGATCCCGGCGCCGAAAAGGTGGTGCCAGATCCTGTTCACCAGGACGCGGGCGGTGAGCGGATTCTCGGCGCTGGCAACGAGGTCCGCCAGGAGCCGGCGGCCACTTCCCGCCCCCTCCGCGAGTTGCCCCGCTGTTCCGCCGAGGATCTCGAGGTAGCGCCGCGGCACGAACTCGCCGAGTTGATGCGCGTTGCCCCTCACCCGGAGCGGCACGTCGAAGCCCCTGTCGAATTCGGCCACACCGACGACCAGGTTGGGAGGCGCGATTCCCTCTTCGACGGCACGGTACTCGAGAACCAACTCGCCGAGCCGTGAAGCGCTGTCGAGCGAATTCGGAAGCAGGTCCCGCTGCACGAGCCAGTTCACCCAGCGAGCGTCGGCGTCGTCATCATTGCCTGCGTCACCCCCTGTCCGGACCTCTCCTCGAGTTTCCGTCCGGGTTTCTGCCCACACCTCGAGGGACCGCGCCATCACCCGAGCGTAACGCTCCGCGACGTCCGCGAGCGACCGGGGCGGCGGATCGCGGAAGAGCCGCATCATGTGGTCCAGCTCGTCCTTGGGCGACTCGGCGCAGTCGTGAAGAACGACGCGACGCACGCCGAAGTAAGAGCGGATATCGTTCGGATCGAGTCTCTCTTTCGCGGCGATCTTCGGATAGGCCTGATTGTCCAGCTTTGTGACGAACTCGATGAAAGCGGAGATGTGCCCTTCTTCCGACGCGGTCGAGGCCCTCTGCCAGCGGAACTCCTCCCATTCGAGAGACTGGAACCCTTCGCAAAAGAGGGGGCAGTTGTCGTACACGTTGCGCCACGCGCTCCCGCCACCTCCGGCGACCTCGAAGCTCACGAACTTCTTGTCTTTCGCCAGGAGGGGGGAACGCAGCGAGGCATTAAGGCGGCTGGAGATACCGTGCGTGTGGAGTCCGGCCTGAAGGACAGACTGGACCACTCGCTCTCCCGGACCCGCGAGCGTGAAGTCACCACTCGGCGAAGGTCCGTCCTCGAGAGCCAACCCGCTGTAGTCCCATCCCCGGACCTGACCGGAACGAAAGTCGGCGAGCGGAACAAAGTTGTCCGCGTTGAACTTCTTCCGCTCGAGGTGCTCATCCTGGTAGCGAGTCTGCAACTCAGCCCAGAGCTGCGCCACGTCGCCGTCGCCTGCGCCGTCGCCTGCGCCGTCGACTACGGTCTTCCAGGGGAACTCGATGTCGGCGAGGGTGAGCTCCCTGGCGGGCTTTTTCTTCTTCTCGGCCTTCTTCGTCTTCTCCGTCTCCTCGGGACCTTTGAGGATCGCCACCCACTTCGAGAGCCGCTCCGGCTCGAGCCCTTCCGCGAGTCGTGCTGCCTCGGGCGTGCCCGTGTATCGCGCCTGCGCGGCGCGCAAGTATTTCGAGATACGCGGCGTCTCTTCCAGCCAGAGAGGGACGAGCGTCTCCTTGATCCTCGGTTTGAGCCGACGCAGCTTTTCCTTGCGCTCGTCGTGAAGCCCCGGTCTGTCGATCGTATGGATGACCTGGCGCGAGCTGACCAGGACGCCGCTGAGGGCGTAGTAGTCTCGCATCGAAACCGCGTCGAGCTTGTGATCGTGGCAGCGGGCGCACGACACGGTCATCGCTTGAAAGGCCTTCGCGAGGGTATCGATCTGATGGTCCACGGCGTCGAGGCCGACTCCCGGGAAGAGGCGGCTGTCGCCGTGGTCCATTTCACCGAAGCGCAAGAACGCCGTGGCGGTCAGCGACTCGTTGACTTCCTCGAACTCATCCCACCTCGGATTCTCGAGACGATCCCCGGCGATGTGCTCCCGCACGAGCTGGTCGAAGGGCACATCCTGGTTGAAGGCACGTATGAGGTAGTCGCGGAAGTGCCAGGCGCCACGCGTCTCGACGTTATGCTCATAACCGTGCGTCTCGGCGAAGCCGACGACATCCATCCAGTGCCGCGCCCAGCGCTCCCCGAAGTGAGGCGAGGCGAGTAGACGATCAACGACCTTCTCATAGGCTTCGGGGGAGGGGTCGCTCGAGAACGCTTCGACCTGCTCGGGAGACGGGGGCAGCCCGGTGAGGACGAAGCTCGTACGCCGCAGCAGCGCCTGCGGACCTGCAGGCGCTGCCGGGCGCAGATCCTTCTCCTCGAGCCCTTTCAAGATGAAGCGATCCACCGGGTGGTTCGACCACGCGGGGTCCCCCACCGCGGGAACCGCGGGTTCGGTGACCGGCTGCAGGCTCCACCAGGCGCGGCGCTCATCGAGCACCGCTTGCCAGGCCTCGCCCGCCGGGTCGGCCGAGCGTACGTCACCTGCTTCGGCGCCGCTCTGCTCGGCTTGCCCTGCGGTGAGCAGCGACAGCGTGATGATGATCGTGACCATGAGCCGACTTACTCCTAAACCTATATTGTCGAGCAGGATGGGGAAGGAATCAATAGCGTGCCGTGGCGTCGTTGTCGCTGGATTCGGGAGTTGTTCAACTCGGAAGCTCCCGCTTCGACTCCCTCAGCTTTCGCCTCCACCCCCATCGGCTAAGGCGCGCAGATGTTGGAGCAGCCATCAATAGGGGTGCACAGCTCCCCCAGTTCATGCGGAGGCCCGCCATTGAACAGATACGTCAAACCGTAAACGGCATCTGACAAATCGACGAACCCATCGTCATTCCAGTCGACCAGGATGGCGCCGGCCGCGGGGGTGCAGGGCAGGACGGAGGGCGTTCCCAGGAAGACATGTCCCAGGAGACAGACCGCGTCTGACAGGTCCAGTACGCCGTCCTCATTGCAGTCGCCGGGGACCCGGGCGTTGGTGCACGGGACTGCCACTCCTGTTGTTGCGAGGTCGAGACCGTCGTCGATGCCGTTACCATCACAGTCCAGTTCGGCTAAAGTGGCTTCTACCAAGTCGGGGTTGAAAGGACAGACAGTCCCCCCGAACCCCGACGAGCAGCAAGTGGGAGTTGCGCCGGCTGGCCCGACGCACAAACGCGCCTGCATCTCCGTCCCAACGAAACGGGGAAACCGGACAGTGAAGCACTCTAGGCTTGCACGTTTGCCTTTACCTCCGCCCAGGGTCACGCGGATGGAAGGACAGACAGTGTTCCTGGTGCAGTCCATGAGCGCAGCAACCATATCCGCTGCTGTTGTCCCAGCTGTGGGCAGGACAGGCGGGCAGTTCAGCTCCATGAAGTCCGGACCGTGTCCCAGCCAGTCAAACGTCAAGGCCCACGATGTGCCGCTAGAGCAGGGAACAGCGCAGGACCGTACACAGTAGAACTGCACCGTCGAACGTTCGAGAGAGTCATCTATATTGTTATTGTTGCAGTCGACAATTTGAGCAAGTACTGGCACCGCCTTGATCTTTGCCGCATCCTCGACAGCTACGAGGTTCACTACTGGCGGTCCCGAACCTTGCAATCCGTCTTTTATGGTTAGAGGACAGGATGCATTGCTGAGGGTCATATGGACAAGGTCGTAGGTCCCGACCGCAAGGGAGGCGATCACACCTGAATTAAGGACGACACCACTCACCGCTCCTTCGTTGGAGGCTCCGCTTGTAATCTCACTGACCCTTGTGCCACCAGAGAACATTCCCGTAGGAACGTCGTCAGCTAGCCCCCCTGTGAACGACAAGTTGGTGATGCAACCCGGGTCAGAAGCGATGCTCACAGACCAGCCCTTAACAGCGGCGGCAACATTGTTGATCACGAGCTGCACGGTGGCGCTCGTCCCAACCTGGAGAATGTTGATGTCGATATCCGGCGGGCCGAGGGGACGCGGAAAAGTTCCCGTGTAGGTCACGCAGGTAGTACCTGTGGGAGTAGGGTCGGGGCCTGGAGCTGGAAAGGGACTGGCCGGTGCTGCGCCCCCGAGCAGCAAAAAGTTCAAGAGGAATGAAATATCTGGCACAGCCACTATTCCGTTATCGTCGGCGTCAGCAGCGGCGAGGCAGCCTGGGGTCATCAATCCGTGCGCGAGGAATCCAAGGATACGCTGGCCATCGGCAACATCCACGAAGCCGTCGTCGTTACAGTCTCCCCGGATAAAGTTTGACTGAGCCAGAGACTTCGACGGACCAAGCAGACAGAGGAACATGCTGATGATGGTGAGGTGCGGTAATCCATGGCGACAATTTCGGAAAAATGTCGATCTCATGATAGAGACCTCCTTTCGGCAGTGCTTGCTTCGTACTGGAAGCGCTCTTCAAGACCCGGAACGAACACCAAGGAAGCGATGAGAAGCCTTTTCATAGCTCGGCTCGAACTCCCCTCCACAGACGAACCGACACGCGGGAAAGCACGCGATTCGGCCCAACAGACACCGGACCGGCCGACCTGTGCCAAAAAAGAAGACGGCGAGGCTTCCGCCCTCGGACGGATCCCCCTCGATGAGGGATGAGGGCAGCAAGATGGGCCGGAACTGGTGCGTTCGCAACCACGCGGGAGTCGTCCAAAACGGCGCGAAGGCGGCGCCGGAGGTACGATGGAACCCTCGGGAGAGCGGCGTTGGCTCACCCGGCTCTCCCGGTGAGGCAAAACTGCGGTAGGGACGACCAGCAAATCGCTCCTTGGAGCGAACGGTGCTTCTTCCCGCAACCCTGTCAAGATGGTAAGTGCTGTAGTGGGTTCGTGTCAAGCCCGCGTGGTCTTACAAGACGGATGCCTTCAAAGGTTTTCCCTATGTCGACTTTGTTTCATAACGGTATGACAACGCCCCACGCGGCGACATCGCCCCGAGCTCCCGCGGCTCCACCCTCTTCCTCGGTTTCCGGGCCGCCAGGCAGTTACCGTAGGCAGTATCAACATCTAACGGGCGTCTTCCCCACCCCCGCGTGCGCCAGCCGCCAGGAGACGACTCCCCCACCGCGAAGTCACCCGGTATGCCTCCAAGCCCATCGCGGCTTCGTTCCATCAAGCAACGAGCCACCGGCCCATAATTCTCCGCAGGAAGCAGAAAGGGTTCGGTTCAGCTCCTCCTTGAGATCGTCCGATACTAAAACTTGCCGGTAGATCAGAAAACTCATTAGAGCTTCCGATAGGAGGATGTCATGTTCGGATTCGCCGTCGTCGCGCAATTCTTTTTGTTTCCTTTCATCCTCTGGGGTTGTGTCCATTTCATCTCCAAGGAAGACAACGAGATGCAGTTTCTCAGCGCCTTTTTTGGCACAACGTTCGCCATCGTCGTGGCCCTGGTGGTCGGAATCGGCATGCGTACGCGGCTCGAGGGCATGGAGCTGGTCTTGGCCACTACCGGGTGCTTTTTCGCCATAATTTTCGCCTTCGTGATGTTTTTCGCGAAGATCAGGATCTGGCGTGCGGTCACCGCGACGCTTCTATTTTGCGCCATTCGGTTCACCTGCGAATTCGCCGTCTATACGGCCATTGTCGCGCCCGTTGCCGAAGCCGCAACCAAGCGCTGACTACGTAGGACGAGCCAGTCACAACGGAAGGGTCGCCTTAACGCCGACTTCCTTATTTCTGGGAAGAGCGTCAGACGTCACGCGATGATCTCTTTCACGACTCGCCCGTATACATCCGTCAGGCGAACGTCCCGACCGCCGTGGTTGTACGTGAGTCGCTCGTGATCCAGTCCGAGAAGGTGCAGAATCGTGGCGTGCAGGTCGTGGATGTGGACCTGGCCTTCCACAGCCCGGCAGCCCAGGTCGTCCGTGTCGCCGTAGGCCAGGCCCCCCTTCACACCGCCACCGGCCAGGAAAGTCGTGAAGCCCAGGGGGCTGTGGCCGCGACCGTAGCTTTCCGGTCCCGCCGTGCCACGCGAGACGTCCTGGTCGAAGGGCGTTCGGCCAAACTCGCCCGCGAACACGACGAGTGTGTCGTCGAGCAAACCACGCCGCTGGAGGTCCTCGATGAGACCCGCGAAGG
>Ga0315336_1005344_pt1 | contig 14125 bp, 10 predicted proteins | sample ASW5metaG_FD_204512 | JGI IMG/M metagenome (GOLD analysis project Ga0315336, IMG submission 204512) | Ammonia-oxidizing marine archaeal communities from Monterey Bay, California, United States - ASW #5 | ecosystem: Environmental > Aquatic > Marine > Intertidal zone | place: USA: California...
GCGCGACTCTTCGGTGCCGATAATCATGTCACAGGAGATCGCCAGCTCGAGCCCGGCCCCAAGGCACCAGCCCCGCACCTTGGCGATCACCGGTTTGTCGATCATGCGCACGGCCTTGTCGGTGCGGTGGATGCGTTTGCTGATGGCGCGCGCACCCATGCCGTCCAGATCTCTGGTTTCTTCCAGTTCGATACCGGCGCAAAACGCCTCTTTGCCCGCGCCGGTTATGACAAGGGCGATGACTTCATCGTCCTTTTCGGCAGTATCCAGAGCGTCCTCAATCTCCTTGAGCATGAGGTTCGTTTGCGCATTGTGGGTTTCGGGCCGATTCAGCGTGATGGTCGCAACCCGGCGGTCTACCTCGTACAAAATATCCTGATAACTCATGATAGCGGTTCTCCTGTGTGTGAATGTCGGCGTCAAGGTCACGGCCCGGCTCGATCAAAATCGTGATCTTTCCGCGGAGCCGCTAGTTTCGTTTAGTTCTCTCGTTTAATGATCAAGGCAACACCCAAGCCACCCCCACCGCATAGAGCGATAAGGCCAAAGGTGCCGTCATGGGTGTGTAGTGCGTGGCACATGGAAACTACGAGCCGGACCCCGGTAAACCCAGTTGGATGGCCGAGGGCGATGGCACCGCCATGCACATTTAGTTTCGCGCGATCCCAAGCGAGGACCTGCTCGTTTGCGAGTACCTGGGCGGCGAACGCCTCGTTCACTTCGATCAAGTCCATGTCATCCAGTTTCATGCCTGCCTTGTCCAGCACCGCCGGAATGGCAAACGCCGGCCCTTCCAACATATCTTCCGGCGCAAGTCCTACCTGCACGTAGGCCACCAGCGATGCCAACGGCTTTGCCCCGGCAGCTGCGGCCTTGGCACGCGTGGTCATAACGAAAGCGGCCGCCCCGTCGGTCACGCCCGACGAGGTCGCCGCCGTCACCGATCCATTCTCCAGAGCCGGTTTTAATTTGGCCATTTTTTCGATCGATGTGTCGGCCCGGAAGCATTCATCCTTTTCGAACCGGGATGCCGAGCCCGAGCGGGTTTCCAGAATTTCGACCGCCACCACTTCATCGTTAAACCAGCCCTCGGCCCAAGCCGTGGCCGCCTTTTTGTGACTCTCAACTGCGTAGGCCTCTTGGTCTGCGCGTGATATCTGAAATTTTTCTGCAGTTCTTTCCGCCAGGCTCAGGGTGCCCATGCCCGACAATGGCTCGACCACGGAAAAAAATTCGTCCTCGAGGACGATATTTCCGGTTCGGAAGGTTTTCCAACGGGCATTGGGCAGGATATGAGGGATCGTACTCATACTTTCCATACCGCACACGACGGCAGTCTCAATCTCTCCCAGTTGCAGGGCCTGGGCCGCCTCAACTGTCGCCCGCAGACCGGCGGGACACGCCATGTTGATGGTGTGGGCGGGCACCCTGGTCGGGACGCCGCCAAAGACTGCCGCGGTCCGGCCGGGGTTCGGCCCATTGCCCGATTGACGATTGTGGGCGACGAACACTTCGTCAACACTGTCGGGAGGCACGCCCGCGCGTGATATTGCGGCTTCGATCGCCTTGCCGCCCAAGTCATAGACTTTGAAATCATGCAAACTGCCGCCAAACCGTCCGATGGGCAGCCGCGCTCCGCTCGTAATTACGATATCGCTCAGTTCCATGTGTTTTCTCCCCTGCGGCAATCCGTGCCGACTAAATTTCTCGGCCCAAACGATGCGCCGAAAGAATCGCCGTACCGATGTCGCCTGGCGCGACGCAATCCCCAACCCTGTGCACTGCCGGCACCCGGTCCTTTAAATCCAAATATAGGCCGTCCGCGACACTGCGTGCCGTCGCCATCACGACGGTCGCCGCGGGAAGGGTCTCAATGTTGGTTGGCGCAAAGAGATTGAACACGTCAATCTCGCCTTGACGCACTTGGGCGGCCCAAGAGTTCACGCGCAGCCGCACTCCCAATTCCAGTAATCGAGGATACACGTGGGAAAAATTCATTTCCTCAATCAGCTTGGACCCGACCGTGGGATAGCAGGTAACAACGGTAACCTCGGACCCCTGTTCCGCCAGCATTTCCGCTAACCCCAGCGGCGTCACATGACCGTCCGCGTCCACGATGACCACCGACGGTCCGGCCGCGACGGCGCCCGTCAACAGCGCTTCAGGTGTAGTGACCGATCCTGCGGTATCCCAACCGGCGATTTCCTGGGGTACGACACCGGAAAACCCGGTGCCCAGATAATGCGCCCCCGTTGCAATAATCACGGCGTCGGCACCTAGCTCCACGACCTTGTCGGCTGTGACCTCAACTCCCATTTCCACGCTGACGCCACTTTTCTCCATCTGTAGACCGAGCCAGCGCACCACCCCTTCGATTTCGTCTCGCCGCGGCAGCTTGGCCGCCAGCAGGACCTGACCACCCAGTGCTTCGTTTTTCTCGTACAAGGTCACTTGGTGACCGCGCAGGGCTGCCACACGCGCGACCTCCATGCCTGCCGGGCCCCCGCCGATCACCGCAATTTTTTTGGACACTTCCGCCGGAACCAGGGTCTCGGCGCCATAATCTTTTTCCCGGCCGGCCGCAGGGTTCTGGATGCAGCCAATTGGTAGACCCTTAAATAAATTGCCCATGGTGTACTGATTGCAGAAGACGCAATGGCGAATGTCATCCACGCGCCCTTCGCGCACCTTGGCAACCCAATCGGGATCAGACACCAGGGCACGGCCCAACCCCACCATGTCGGCGTGTCCGTCCTGAAGTACTGTCTCGGCCTGTCCCGGGTCGACGAGACGGCCCGGCGCGCACAGGATCGGCAGCGCGTCAACAGCCTCACGAACGGCCGCCGCCACCGGCACGTTGAAGTTGGGGGCCCCATACATGGGGCTCATGGTCACGTGGTAGTTCTGGTGGGAACCAATGTCGATGTCGAGGAAATCCAACTGACCGTCGTCCTCAAGCCGCGTCGCGACGTCCACGATATCCGCGCTGGTCAAGCCGCCGGGCAGTAGTTCGTCCCCTACCAATCTGAGACCGATCACAAAATCATCGTCCACGGCGGCGCGGCATTGTTCGATCGTATCTCGCAGAAAGCGCATACGATTATCGATTGGTCCGCCGTACTCATCCTCGCGCTTGTTGAAGAAGGGTGACAAAAACTGTTCCAGCAAATAACCATGGGTCGCATGCAATTCGACGCCATCGTAACCGGCATCGCAGGCATTTATTGTTGAACGCACGAACCCGTCGATCGCATCCGCGATATCTTCCGCCTCCATTACCTTGGGCGTCGTGCCCACTGACACTGAGGGTACCGCCGACGGCGCGACCGATGGTCTGCCGTAACGCCGAGTGTTGGCCGCTTGCCCGATATGAAATATCTCGACGATGATCTTGGTGCCATATGCGTGTACCCGACCAACAATATCGCGCAGGCTGGGAATAATATTTTCATCCTGCATGCTGAAGTTAGGTACCGGCCATGCTTCGGACGCGGGGCTAACGTCCATCGCGCCTTGAATGATGAGACCAATACCGCTGCGCGCACGCTCGGCGTAATAGTGGGCAAGTTCCTCGGTCGGAAAGCCGGTCCGCCGGTCCACATAATTGAGGGTCACTGGCGAATGGTAGATTCGGTTCTTGATCTCTAAAGGGCCGATGTCGATCGGCTCGAACAGCAAAGGGTAATCTATCGACACGATTTACATCTCCAGTCGAGGCCGGACCTCGGCCGCGAACAGTTTCAGAGAACGTTCTCCCTGTTCGTGCGCGAGGTCAGGCAAGTCAAATCGGCACAGAAGTTGGCCGTACCCGGCTTCCTGCTGAAGCTGTTTCAGCCCATGAACGACGTCGTCCACGTCGCCGTCATCAGTTACTCGAATGTCGCGCACCACGGTCAAACAAACCTCAGCTTGGTTGCGGCCCGCTGCTTCCAACGCTCGCCAGAAAACGCTGGCCCTCGCGGCGACTTCGTCGACCGTCAATTCCGCGCCAAGTACCGGCGAATAACCCTTACCAGCCGCTAACAGTGCCGCGTCGTCATCGTCCGTCATGACGAACACCGGAGGGTGTGGAATCTGAACGGGCTTGGGCAATACAGATAAATAATCGAACGGCATGTCCACGCGATGCCATGGTGCTACATAGGGTGGGCTGTAGGGCTCGGACACATATGGCGAGCCCGCACCAACTGCATGGGTCTGGCCGGGTAGAGTGTGATACTCGCCGAGATAGGCGAAGGCATCGCTGGTCCACGCGTTGACAATAATGTCCAGCGCCTCGGAAAAGCGCGCGCGACGTTCCGCAGTAGGCACGCCGTAACCGGAAATCTCGTCATCCGTTGCCCCAGGATCGGTCCCGAATAAGATCCGGCCCCCGGACATCACGTCCAGAACCGCGACATCTTCGGCGGTCTTAACCGGATGCTCGAGCGCCAGTTTGACCATAACGCCCAGGCGGATGTTGTCGGTCTCGGCCACCAGCGCGCCGCCAATAATTAGCGGTACCGGTTCCGGTCGATCATCGGAAAAGTGGCTCTCACCAATCCATACAGATGAGTAACCCTCTTGCTCGGCGAGTCGCGCACGCGCTACCAGCCGATCGAAACCCGCGGCGGCATCTGATCCAACGGCCTTCGAATCGAGTACAATTCCTACCCGCATCAGTCTGTCCCGCTTTTGAAATGGGGCAGGACCTGGTCCGAAAACAATTTCATGTGCTTGAGGATGTTTTCGCTGTGGAAGTTGGCCTCCACTAAGCGGGGAAAGAACACGCTGCACCCCAGGTCTTCAAATTGTTTGATCCTGGAAACAACCTGATCGGGGGTGCCAATCACAAGACTATCCAACAGGAATTGAAAAGCCGGGTCATCGCGGGGCAGTTCCCGGACTGGTGTGCCGTCGGGTTCGCGTACGAAACCGAATGCGACTAGCTGCTCGGCGTAGACGGGGACAATTTCCTCCTCGATGGAAAGGTCGATATCAGCCTGAGTTTCACCAACCAGAGTATCGACTGCGACGCCAAATTTTTGCTGGCTCTTGGGTACACCCGCTGCGTCAGCGGCCGCCTTGTATTCGTCGATCAGGACTTTGATTTGCTCTAGGGTTTGCCCGGTTCCGGTGACACTTAAGGAAATACCCAGGCGCCCGGCGCGGCGGGCGGTCGCCACCTGGCTGCCACCAGCCAGCCAGAGTGGTGGACAGGGTTTCTGTGCCGGCTTGGGCCTCAACGACACATCCTTGTAGGAATAGTACTTACCGTTATGAGAGAATTGCTCTCCGGTGAAAGCCGCTCGCAGAACCTCAATTTGTTCCGAAAACCTGGTACCCCGGCCCTTTTTGTCAAGTTCGAAGCCTTCGAACTCCTCGGTCCGATAGCCGTAGCCAAACCCGAGAGCCAAGCGCCCATGGGACAAATGATCGAGAACCGCTACTTCTTCCGCGACCCGCAAGGGGTCTCGAAGTGGAAGCAATAAAGCCAAGGGCAGGACGGTGATGCTTTCGGTGCGCCGTGCAATAGCTGCTAGGACCGGCATCAATGACGGGCAATACCCGTCGTACCAAAAGTGGTGCTCGGTCAGCGCAAACCCGTCGAACCCCATCCGTTCTGCCTCAACCGCGTGCCGCAGCACTTCGTTGTACATCCAGGTGAACGAGCGTGGGCGGGACCGCGTACTCTGCATCCCGTGAAGCCCCATGCAGAATTCCATCAGCTGGCCTCCTCAAGACCAAAAATGTTCACCGCCTGCTTCCGCAGTTCGAACTTTTTGACCTTGCCAGAGGACGTCAATGGAAAATCGACAGCGCCGACAAAGCGCACGTAGCGAGGCGCCTTGTAATTGGACATGTGCTCCCTGCAAAATCCGATGATCTCCTCTTCGTCGGTCTCCTCGCCGGGCCTGAGCTCTATGTAGGCGCAACCGACTTCGCCAAGCCGCTCGTCGGGCACACCGAATACCTGAGCCATCTTGATTTTTGGGTGGGTGTGAAGCACGCCCTCAATCTCGGCCGGATACGCGTTGTAGCCGCCAACCACGTACATGTCTTTGAGCCGCCCGGTGATGCTGAGGTACCCATCTTCCCCCATCACCCCCAAGTCGCCGGTACGAAACCAGCCGTCGGGGGTAATCGCCTCGGCGGTTTTTTCTGGGTCATTGTAGTAACCCTTCCCAACCGCCGATCCGGGGTACACATCTTTAATCCAAATCTCGCCTTGTTCACCTAAGGGAAGCGGCTTTGCCGACTGTGGGTTCGTCACCTGTACGTGACAATTGGGGAACTGGGGTCCGACCGTGGTCGCGGTCTTTTCAATTGGATCGCCAATTAGCGTACACGTGGATAAGCCAGCACACTCGCTGAGGCCGTAGCAGTGGATTACGTATTCAAACCCCATGCTTTTCTGCATGGAACGAATAGTTTCAGGCGGGCACGGCGCACCGCCCACAACCGCCGCCCGCAACGATCCCAGGTCAAAGGTTTCGAGCTCGGGGTGATTAAGCATCATTATGTACATGGTTGGCGCGCCAGGAAACCAAGACACTTTCTCATCCTGAATCAACTGAAGCGCGGAGCCCGGCGTAAACGTATCATCGACAATGATGGTGTTGCCGGCCAGGACGCTCAGTTGCGACACATAAGCGCAACCAAAATTAGTCGCGAACGGGACACCCAGATACATACGATCGTCCGGACGCAGATCACTACGCTCGATCCAATGGTGAAGCGCAGCCATATTGTTGCGGTGCATGGACAGACCGCCCTTGGGAAAACCCGTCGTGCCTGACGTAAAGATGATGTTGCACACGTCAAATGGATTGACTGCCAATTGCGCACGACGCAGCAGGTCGTCCTGTCGCCAATCCTTGCCCAGCCCGCACACATCTTCAAAGCCATGGGCGCCTTTGGGTTTTCTGTCAGTCGGTCCCAAAAACACAACGCGCTTTAAAGTCGGAAACCGGGAACTCGAGAAATCATCTGGCGTGGACGCAAACAGCTCCGGCATTAGGTCCTCGAGCCATGCGCGGGCATCAATTTTGTCCCCAAGAAAACTCGCCTGAACGACCAATGTAGAGGCGTCCGAACGTTTAAGTGCGTAGGCCATTTCGTCCTTTGAGAACCGGGTGTGGATCGGCACGAGCGCGGCACCAATACCGTAAGCGCCAAACTGAGCCACCATCCACTCGGGGCAGTTGGCCATCCACAAGGCCATATTGTCGCCATGGGTGACTCCAAGGGAGAGAAGCCCACGGGAGAACTCCTGCACCCGCTCGTGAAATTCTCGGAAGGTGACGCGCTGGTCGTGATAAACGATCAGCTCCCGATCGGGACAGCGATCTGCCATATCGTCCAGAACGGCGCCCCAGGTTCGGTCGGTTGTTTCGTACCAATCATCGATCATGACATTCATTACATCGCATTATGATAAAAATGTACTGTAGTATATTTATATACTGTCGTATTAATTTTATTTAGGAGCGAAATTATCCGACTACGAGCCAGCCACGGCCAGTATCTCGTACAAAATTGTCATTGGTGGGGCTGAACAGTTGGAGCGCTATTTCGACAAGGCGCTTGGCGAGGGAGCGGGATCCACGATCTTTCTCAGTACAAGCGCCGGAGGTCAGTCAGCAGGCTAAATGGGGAGAAGCAGGAATGGATTTTAGGCTCACCGAAGAACAGCAAGCCATCCGCGACGCCGCGACCAAGCTCTGTGCAAATTATGACGACGATTATTGGTTTGACAGAGATCACGACGGTAAGTTCCCGAAAGAATTCGTGAATGATTTCGCGAGCGCCGGCTGGCTCGGCATCGCCATGCCCGAAGAATATGGTGGTTCTGGGCTGGGCGTAATCGAAGCTTCTGTCCTCATGCAAGCTGTCGCTGAATCGGGGGGAACACAGACGGCCTGCGCCGTGGTTCACCTCAACATTTTTGGTCCTAATCCCATTGTTGTGTTTGGGACCGATGAGCAAAAACAGCGCATGCTACCGCCGTTGATCAAGGGCGAGGAGCGGACTTGCTTTGGCGTCACAGAGCCTGATACCGGGTTGGACACCACCCGGCTGAAAACGCGTGCCGACTGGAATGGCAAAGAGTATGTGGTGAATGGCCGCAAGATCTGGACATCCGGCGCCCAAAAAGCCAACAAAATATTGCTAATCGCCCGCACCACTCCCATAGAGGAAACCAAAAAACCAATCGATGGCCTAAGCCTGTTCTACACGGATCTGGACAAATCCGCTGTCGAGATAACCGAGATCGAAAAGATGGGTCGTAAGGCTGCGGATTCCAACATGCTGTTCATCGACGGTCTCAAAATTCCAAAGGAGAACTTAATCGGCGAAGAAGGCAAAGGCTTCCACTACTTACTCCACGGGCTCAATCCGGAGCGTGTACTGACCGCCGTAGAGGCGATCGGTATTGGGCGTCGTGCCTTGAGCCGCGCCGTGGAATACGCCAAAGAGCGCGTGGTGTTCGGGCGGCCGATTGGTCAAAACCAAGCAATCCAGCACCCGCTGGCCCAGTGCTGGGCTGAGCTCGAGGCCGCGAACCTGATGGCGTTCAAGGCGGCATCTTTGTACGACGCGGGCGAACCCTGCGGCGGTGAAGCCAATGCCGCCAAATACCTGTCTTCGGAAGCCGGGTTCCGCGCGTGCGAGCGAGCAGTGCTGACCCACGGCGGCATGGGTTACGCAAAGGAGTACCACGTCGAACGCTATTTTCGTGAAATCATGATCTCCCGCATCGCACCGGTAAGCCGGGAAATGATCCTCAACTATATTAGTGAAAGAGTACTCGGCCTTGCCAAATCGTATTGAAAACCAACGAGGTCGTTAGCGGGAAATTCGCTTTCCCCGCGACAATAACCCGCGAAGTAGCGAACCTGCAGGCGGGCAACGAAGGGAAATACAGAGGCTATGCCATTCACCTGCGATCTAACCGGCGAGGTCGCCTTAATCACGGGGGCATCCCGCGGTATTGGCCGCCATTTTGCTCGTACCCTGGCCGCCAACGGCGCCTCGGTTGCCGTGACCGGGCGGCACATGGAACCCCTCAACGGCCTTCAGGACGAGATTGAGAAACTGGACGTCCGTTGCGCAGTTGCTTCCCTGGATGTCACTGACCCGGAGAGTGTTCGCGCGGGTTTCGATGCGATCGAAGCCGCTCTCGGCCCGGTCTCTGTGGTTGTGAACAACGCGGGCTTCTCGGTGGTTCAGCCCGTGGTCGAGATGTCTGAAGCTGAGTACGACCAAGTTCTCGACACCAACGCCAAGGGCGTCTTCCTGGTTTCCCAGGAAGCGGGCCGGCGCATGATCGCGCGGGGCGAAGGAGGCCGGATCATCAATATCGCGTCTAAATCAGCGTTCAGACCGTCACGGAACGTATCAACCTATGGCATATCCAAAGCCGCCGTAACCAGTCTGACCCGCTCGCTGGCGCGGGAATGGGCATCTCATGGAATTAAAGTGAACGCCATTTGCCCAGGGGTACTGTCAACCGAGATGACAGAATCATTTTACCGCTCGGCCGACGGAGAACGGGTTATCAAGCGCTGGCCACGGCGCCGGCTTGGCGGCCCGGACATTCTTGACGGTCTACTTTTACTTCTGGCTTCGCGCCAAGCTACCGCTTTTATCACCGGCGCCCTCATCGTCGCCGACGACGGACAGAGTCTTTGAGGTGAACATATTGTGACCCTATCTTGCGATCTTGAAAACAGAGTAGCCTTCGTTTCCGGCGCCACTAGCGACCTTGGTCAACAGTTTGTGCGCACGCTGGCTGCCCGCGGTGCAGCGGTCGTGCTGGCCGGACACAAAAGCAATTGCGTGGATGAGCTGGAAGCGGAGATCAAGGCCAGCGGTGGACATGGTCTGGGGATCGTGATGGACATTACTGACCCGGCAAGCATAAGGAATGCGGTTGAGGTCGCTGAGACCAAGCTGGGCCCCATCAACGTGCTCGTGAACAACGCCAGCATCAGCCGCGACGATTTAGCGGTCGACGTGGCGGAAGAAGATTTTGACGCGGTACTCGACACCAACCTAAAGGGGTCGTTCCTATTGGCCCAGGAAGTCGGCCGTCGCATGATTGAACACGGCCAAGGGGGAAGCATCATCAATATTGCGAGCATGATTGCCTACCCGGCCTTCGCTGGGTCTTCAGTTTACGACATGTCGAAGGCCGGTATGGTTGTCATGACACGCGCAATGGCACTCGAGTGGGCACGACACAACATCAACGTCAATACCGTTTGTCTGGGCGAGATCGCGACGGAAACGAACGCGGAGTACTTTAATTCGGAAATAGGAAAAACTCTGGTCGCGGGCTTTCCAGGTAAAGCTTTGGGGAAGCTTGAGGACTTGGAAGGGATTCTGTTGTTGCTGGCCTCGGACTCGTCAGCATTTATTACTGGCTCAACGATCGAAGTTGACGGTGGCCAAGCCCTTTGATCATCTGGAATTCGACACCATAATTGCAGCCAGCATCAAGGACGCGCCCTTTATGGCGCAGGAATTATCAGGGAGACCCGGACATGGGACCACTTGAGGGTGTCAAGATCATCGAGCTCGCGGGCATTGGGCCAGGGCCTTTCGCAGCTATGCTGCTTGCAGACATGGGTGCGGAAATAATCCGAATTGACCGTCCCCGGCGCGATGGGCCGGGCATACCGCTGCCTGACCGCATCAACCTCCTTAACCGGGGCCGTCGGTCGGTCGCAGTTGACCTTAAGTCGCCCGAAGGTGTCGAGGTGGTACTAAAACTTGTCGAAAAGGCCGACGCCTTGATGGAGGGTTTTCGACCGGGCGTGACGGAGCGCTTGGGCCTTGGTCCCGACGACTGCATGGAACGGAATCCCAAGTTGGTTTATGGCCGCACGACCGGATGGGGCCAAGACGGTCCCATGGCATCAGTTGCCGGCCACGACATTGATTACATCGCATTGTCGGGCGTTTTGGACCTGATTGGACCTAAAGACGGTAAGCCGGTGCCTCCGCTCAACCTCATCGGCGACTTTGGCGGCGGCGGCATGTTTCTCGCCTTCGGTCTCTTGTGCGGCATCATCGAGACCCAGAAGTCAGGCGAAGGGCAAGTCGTTGACGCAGCTATGACAGAGGGTTCGGCGCTGCTGGCCAACATGATCTTCAGCCTACGTGCAGCCGAGAGATGGGTAGAGAAGCGGTCCTCCAACGTAGTTGACGGCGGTGCCGACTTCTACGACACGTACGAAACCAAGGACGGCAAACACATGGCTGTCGGCGCGATCGAGCCACAGTTCTACACACGACTTATGGAACTCACCGGCTTGGACCCGGATCTGCTGAATGGCCAGCGGGACCGGGCGAATTGGCCTGGAAGAAAAGAGGAACTGGCCACCATTTTCAAGACCAAAACCAGGGACGAATGGGCCGCCCTAATGGAACGCGAGGAGGCTTGTACCGTGCCTGTACTGACGATAACGGAGGCTATGGAGCACCCGCACAACAAAGCACGAGGTGTTTTTGTCAATCACGAGGGCGTGGATCAGGTCGCGCCGACGCCGCGTTTCAGCCGTACCTCACCCGAACTCTCGCTGCCGCCGCCGGTGCCGGGCGAGCATACCGTGGAAGTTTTGAGCGAATGGGGTTTCGCGGACGGAGAAATAGCTGCGCTGAAAGAAAGCGGAACCGTCGTCGTAAGCTGACAGATCGCCGCCAAGACAATCGGGCTCTACCCGTTGAAATCGGCAATCAATGAAAAGATTTGCATCGGCGGAAAATGAAACCTCGGCTCTATAAAATTGGATTGCCCGAAGGCGAGGGACGAATGATAGCCGGAGTCCGCTTTTGGGGGTGAACTGGACATCGTTTAGCGAGTGGTACCGGCCCATCGATCCCGTGGTCGCCTGAGACGCCTGAGACGCCTGAGTCCCGTATCTTGGGGCCTAACACCCTCAGTATCTCTTTGGGTCATGTGAGTGGTACCGCTCGCACCTCGATGAGATGGTCGTTGTCATCCGCAGAAAATATCATTTGCTCAGGCGTGCGACCCGAAACAGTTGCGGCGGTACGACCGGAGTCCCGTTTGGGAACTCCGGTCTGTATTGGGCTTTCAAAGCATGCCCAATCGTATTGCAATTCCATCTCCGTATGCCGCATCGGCTTGTCGGAAGTAATCGAGTTGACGCTCGATGATATCCGATGGCACGCCATCCATTGCGCTGGCGATGGTATCCATCAGGCGATCCTGCTCGTCCTTCGGCATGATCCGAAACAAGTCGCCGGCCTGGGAAGAGTCATCGTTATCATCACGATGGTTATAGCGATCTGCCTCTCCTGCTATGGCAAGTGATGGCTCCTTGACGGAAGGATCATCGACCGGCCCGTTGAAGCTATTGGGCTGGTAGTTGACGGCACTTCCGCCGTTACCGTCAAACCGCATGGCCCCGTCGCGTTGATAATTATGTACGGGACATCGCGCTGCATTCACAGGCAAGTGCTGATGATTAGACCCGACCCTGTAACGTTGCGCGTCTCCATACGAGAGAATGCGCATCTGCAGTACTTTGTCTGGGCTGTGACTGATACCCGGGACTATGTTGGCGGGCGTGAAGGCCGCCTGTTCGACCTCCGCGAAGTAGTTCTCCGGATTTTGATTGAGCTCCAAAGTGCCAACCTCAATCAACGGAAACTCGCTATGGGGCCAGACCTTAGTCAAATCGAAGGGATTGTATGAGGTTTTTTCTGCTTCCGCCTCCGTCATGATTTGAACTTTCAACGTCCATCTCGGGAACTCGCATCTCTCGATCGCGTTATAGAGGTCGCGTTGGTGACTTTCCCGATCATTGCCGATGGTCTCAGCGACTTCTGCGTCGGAACTAACTTTGTGACCCTGCTCGGTTTTGAAGTGGAACTTCACCCAGAACCGTTCTCCCTCAGCGTTGATCAGGCTGTAAGTGTGCGAGCCGTAGCCATTCATGTGACGATATGACGCAGGTTGGCCGCGATCCGACATCAGGATGGTGATCTGGTGTAATGCCTCCGGTGCGTGTGACCAGAAATCCCACTGCATTGTGCTGTCACGCAAATTACTTTTAGGATCGCGCTTCTGGCTATGGATGAAATCCATGAACTTGTATGGATCGCGAATAAAGAACACCGGCGTGTTGTTGCCGACAATGTCCCAGTTGCCTTCCTCGGTGTAAAATTTCACCGCGAAGCCGCGTACGTCACGCTCGGCGTCCGCTGCGCCTTTTTCACCGGCCACGGTGGAGAAGCGAAGGAAGCATTCGGTTTCTTTGCCGACTTCGAACACTTTTGCCTTCGTGTACTTGGTAATGTCGCCAGTAATCTTCAGCTTGCCATAGGCACCGGATCCCTTAGCGTGGACGATCCGCTCGGGGATGCGTTCGCGGTTGAAGTGGGCGTGTTTCTCGAACAACTGCCAGTCCTGTGCCAGCAACGGACCCCTCGGTCCGGCGGTTAGGCTGTTCTGGTTGTCGGGTATAGGGCTACCGTTCGTGGCGGTCATGATCGGACATTTTCTCATCGATTTTCCTCCGTGTTGCTGGGTTCTTGATAGCTTCGACACCAACAAAGCTAGCGGAGAGTTTTCAATTTGAAAAATCGATTGTTATTATGATATCAATAGATAATTCTTATCATTAAGCCATCTGGATCAAAGTTTGATGAACATACGAGACTTGAAATATGTCGTCGCTGTTGCTGATGAAAGGCATTTCGGCCGAGCTGCGAACAAGTGCCACGTAAGTCAGCCGGCCCTTAGCGGCCAAATCCGCAAACTTGAGGATACCCTTGGCGTGGCCTTGTTCGAACGCACCAACCGCTCGGTCCGAATAACTCCAGTTGGAGACCTGATTGTCGCTCAGGCCCGGAGATTGATTACCCTGTCGGAAGAAATTGTGGCTACTGCACAGGCAGCTCGAGACCCGTACTCCGGGCAATTTCGACTTGGCATGATCTCGACCGTCGGCCCCTATTTGTCGCCCCTGGTATTGCCCAGAATTAAGGAGGACCTGCCGGATCTCTCGCTAAAACTAATAGAGGGTTTGACAGCCGATCTGGAGGCCAGTGTTGCTAACGGGGAGTTGGACGGCGCCATCTTGGCAACAGAACCAGAGGTTCCGCAATT
>Ga0315336_1005345_pt1 | contig 14124 bp, 12 predicted proteins | sample ASW5metaG_FD_204512 | JGI IMG/M metagenome (GOLD analysis project Ga0315336, IMG submission 204512) | Ammonia-oxidizing marine archaeal communities from Monterey Bay, California, United States - ASW #5 | ecosystem: Environmental > Aquatic > Marine > Intertidal zone | place: USA: California...
AAGCTTGATCGCGCTGCCGCGCGCTTGTTGCGCCATCGAGAGGTTCTCACCTTGTGCCAGGTGGTCAGACATTGGCGATTATGGTGTTTGGAAAACCAATTTTGGTCTGACGGCGGCACAAGCCTCTGCCCAACTCATCGAAGAACCGGCCGTGCCCACCGAAGATAAGTTGCAGGACCTCTTGGCGACACCCCAGGAGGCAATTGCCGAGAGTTCGGTGGTGATCGCAACGTCCCTGCCCGACGTCAGCGACAACGATGTGGCAAAGGTCCTGCTTTTTGCCCGGCTTGGTGAGCAACCGCCGGCGTTACCAAAGCCTGGTGGGGACCCACCTCAGACGGGCCTCGAACTTCTCGACCAGAAACTCCGCGCCGGACAAGACCAGCTGGCAATCCTTGCCCACGACGAGGCTCTGGGCAGTTTGCGGCTTGATGAGAGACGCGACGACGGGTTAGCCAACGGGACGCTGCAGGATGGAAACGGGGTTGTGGAGCCGGAGAGCCACGCGGATCACATCAGCTTTGACCTCGAAGTTGATGAACCACGGCGATCAGGCGTCGACTTGGATTTGAAATGAAAGGAAATTGCGTGGATGATTCCTCCCCGCCAGACGACGGATGACAATGTTCGACATTGGTTCGGCCTGGTTGCCATAATGGGCCTCTGTCTTCGAAGTGATCACATCGCTCTGAAAAACAGGTTTCACCGAGGACGTGGGGACTCCAGGAGCTTTTTTCGTTCCCGGAAGCTTCAGACGTTCACGTATCGCCTCCCGGTTAAAGTTGTCTGGAACATTATAATCCTGGTTCTTTTCGAGTTGCTCGAGCGTAACCGCCGGATCCTCCACCCCACTCTTTGGGACTTCGCCTTGTGCAACCCATACGATGGCATTCAACACGAGTTTCCGGAAATTGGGGTCACCCCAATTCCAGTGGAAGTGGCCGCCCGTGAATCCAAATCCGCGGGAGCCACTTTCGTTTTCCGACGCCCATGCCATATGCTGGACCTCCCCTTTGGCTACAGAAGCGCGTACATGAGGATTCCCGCTGCGGGCTCCGTCTGGACGAGCTAAAGTCGCCTGGGGTGGTATGGCTGAGAGAATGGGCGTGACATGCGCCATGTCCTTGCGAAATCGCATGTGGTAGTACCACTCATCGTAGATTTCGAAGGGTAGGACCCCGCGCGTGATTGGGTGTTTTGGAAACTTCTCGTACTTTGCCGTCCAGTGTGGGTTTACCGACCAGCCCGTTTCGAAATACCCACCTATCCAGTCGAGGAATTTCGTTCCTGAATCACCTTTGGGGACCTCTACCGCGTAGTGCATACACGCAACGCCAACCCCGTCTTTGACGAGTGCGTCTACCTGCCCTAGATGTTGGTTGACGGGATGACCGTTTCCTCCATCACTATACATGACGAGCGCGTCGATTCCTCCGAAGGCATCGGCGTCCTCCGGCCATCCATCCTTGAAAACACGCACTTCATAGCCCGGCATTGCCTTGCGAAGAGCAGCCGCCAGAATCATGCACCCGGCATAATGTTCGTGGGAGCCATATCCGTGGCTTTGGTGACCGGCCATAAAGGCGATGGTTTTCACCCCCGTGGCCTGCGCCGCTAATCCACACACATTCACGGTTAGTGCCGTGAGGAACGCCAAAGTCAGGACGATGGCCCTCTTGAATATTGGTTGGATACTGGTGACGATTGTTTTTTGCAAGGACATTTCTGGTCCCCATTTATTCATGAGTTGTTATGGAACCATCATACCACGGTGCTCTCGCATCGAAAGCAGACATGAACGATTCCCTCGTCGCACACTATCAAAGCGTGTCCCTGCAGGTGAAATAGGTGACCAATCGGACCTTCCCGACCGTATGAGTCGACCGGGACGTCCGGGATAAGTATGATATCGGGGCCATACTGTACGACCACAGAAAAGCGATCCGAGAAAAGTCATGACAAACTGGCAACTCGCAGATATCCACCACCTGGGAATGACCGTTGCAGACATCGAGAGATCGATCAAGTTTTATCGAGATACCCTTGGGATGACCCTGGTTGGTCGTCGGGAAAAGGTCGAAGAAGGCTATGTCATGAAGCAGACGGGGTACGATGGAGTGCAACTGAGTGTTGCATCGTTTCGCGTGCGTCCTGACAGCTCCAGTTCAATGGAAGTTGTTCAATATCTTAACAAGCCTGGCGAACCGGCTGACACTTCCTCAAATAAACCTGGTAACACGCACCTGTGCCTGGTTGTAGACGACCTGCGAGCCGCGTATGAAGAGCTCTCCGATCAAGGAGTGAAGTTTCGATCGGATCCAGTCGAAATTACCGCGGGCCCAAACAAAGGTGGGTTAGTGATCTACTTTTATGACCCGGACAATTACATCCTTGAGATGTTCCAGCCGGCTGCCAGAGGCAACGACGAATGACAAATGGTTATGCTTCACTGTTGGATTTGTCAGGAAAGGTCGCGGTGGTGACTGGTGCGGCGCAGGGACTTGGAGCCGAATTTGCTCGGGCCCTGGTTGAGTGTGGTGCCGTAGTGGCACTCGTGGATATCAACGGGGACACGGTCCGCCAGAGGGCCGCTGCTATTGGTGCAAACGCTGCGGGTTACGAATGTGATGTGACTGCGCGTGAACAAGTCGAGTCGGTCTTTGCCTCGGTGGTTGAAACCTCGGGCAAGATTGACATCCTGGTCAGTAATGCGGGGATTCACCGCCGAGTTGACCCGCTCGATTTCAACGACGATGACGTTGACGCGATATTTGATGTCAATTTAAAGGGTTGCCTGAACTGCTGTAGTGCTGCTGGAAAAGTCATGGTGCAGCAGGGACAAGGAAGTATCGTTATTATCTCGGCCCTCGGTGGAGGCCTCATCGGGTTGGGCCGAGCCGGTTCGGCGTACGGAATGTCCAAGGGCGGCGTCGTGGCACTTACGCGCGACCTTGCTGCAGAATGGACAGGCAAGGGAGTGCGGATCAACGGGGTCGCTCCCGGCTGGATTCGCACTCCGATGACAACGGCGCTGCAGAATGACCCCGAACGTGGCGGACGAATGTTGAAGCAGGTGCCAGCGGGTCGATGGGGAGAAGTCCAGGACGTTGCGGCTGTGGTCCTGTTTCTTGCCAGCGATGCATCGGCTTATATGTCCGGACATACCATACCGGTCGACGGCGGAGCCTTAAACGTGATTTCGCTGGATTAAGGGTGAACCATGTCGAGTGTCATGATTCAAGAACGGGAAATCCCGGCCGAATTGCTCGGTCGTCTGCTTGAATACTCAGGATCGCTGACGTCGACCAGTGAGTTGCAGAGGTCGTTTACCGAAAACGGCTATTTGCTGATTCGAGCTGCGATTGATTGCGAAAAAGTACTTGCGGCGCGTAGCGAAGTCATGTCTCGATTACACGCCGTGGGGGAAATTCAGGAACCGGCGATTGAAGGAATCGCAACGGGGATCAGCCAACGTCTGCGCCCGCAAGACGATGACGGAGAATTCTGGACAAGTGTTAATCATGGTCCCGCACTTCGTGAGGTAACTCACGGTGAAGGAACACGCAATATCGTCGGTCATTTGTTAGGCGCAAAAGCCCGGCCACATGATTTGATGTTTCTGCGCCCAACTGCTCCGGGGAAGACGACTTCGCTTCACTATGACTTCCCCTTCTTTGCGGGCTTCGGAGCGAATATCGTGACGGTATGGATTCCCCTGGGTAACGTTTCATTGAGTGATGGATCGCTGGTAGTGATCGAACGGTCCTTTGAATTCGACGATTTGCTCGGTCCGGTCCGACACGCAGATTTCACGGCAGACCACTCAAGCGAGGCAGTTCAATCTGCGGCTTACGAGGCTCAAAATGCACTGCATCCGGTAGATCTTGCCGAGCAACGAGGGGTTCGGCTTCTTTCGACTGAATTTAAAGCTGGCGACCTGGTGATTTTCTCGGGATTTTTGATGCACGGTTCGGTCGACAATAATTCGCCAGTTGGTCGAGTTCGACTATCGTGTGATGTGCGATACCAGCCAGCAAGCGAACGGTACGATGATCCGCGTTACTTCGGCGAAAAACCGACCGGTTCCAAGGGCGGTGGTTACGCCGATATGCGTGGAGCACAGCCAATTTGCTGACTTCGATGTTTAGTCGCGTCCGAAGCCCCACCGATCTCTTCTTGGGAGTTCATCAACGAGGCCCTGTTCCGGGGCGGGACAACCTCTCGCCGACCAACTTATGGCGGCTCCTACTATCGGCAGGAGAAATGGCGCTGTTTGCAGTTTCTGGACTGGTCGCTGGCCACAGAGTGAATGCGCCCGGGATCGTGGCCTGTTGAAACAACCACGATCGGATGAACCCGCAAGGGTGGTTGGAGTCACTCTTGCTTGCAGGTATCGTCCTGGGGACCTGTAGCCGATTGGTACGTCGCATGGTTCACGATGGGTGCTTCGGCGATGCGGTGTCCCTGGGTTCGCCCTACAGCATGGCCAACCACAGCCCCGGTCAATTTGACCAGTGGTTGCACCTGTGGCAACAGTTGGCCGATATCACCTCCTACTTCGGAGCCGAACTGCGGTTGCAGGGTGTGCCTGGCTTCAATGCGTTCTTGGATGGTCCCGTACCTGTCAACGTAGGATAAAACCTCATTTTTGTTCCGACGCTCCCGTCCCAGGCGGACCAGTGGCAAGCCATGTACCGCGGCGTACGTTCCAGGGTGCGGGCGGTGGTGCACGTCCTTGGCATAGGCCGATTGCTCGAGCGCCAAGGAGGGAATGTCCGAGTAAACATGGACCGTGTCGGTATAAGGGTTGTAGTGATCTCCCCCAAAGATTCGACCCGGGAAGATCGTACCTCCCAGCGTGTGTAGCGTGCCGACCGTATATCGCCACCCGGCACCAACCCGTTTGTTCTTTCGCAAGCGTCGCCAGTCGTCGAAGGGGCGGTACTGGTTAATGCGGACCTTCGTCGAAACGAGCCCGTTGGCAGCCATGTACTCGACCAGTTCGTTTTGCGTGTGGGGCGAAACGTGGTGATTGTCCGCTCGCCAGTTCCAGAGCAGAACTTTTGATGGAATTCCAAAGAACCAACCGATACCGTCGACGACCTTGCGGGGTTGACCCCGCTCGATGTCAATTGGGGTAGCCCGTTCACAATCACAGTGTGCAGCATCACAGCAAGGTGCTGTAACTTTCGGCTCGGCAGACGTACCACGAGCGGAGAGCAAAAAGACAACAAGACATACCCTGTTTCGACAAGCGCCAGACATCTATTTTTCCTGTGAGAATAGCTACCGCAACACGCGAGTTTTGCCGGCGGAGAGTACCGGGAACCTTAGCGAATTGGAAGAAGGATTTGGAAGAAGGATTTGGTGTGGGAGCGTGCGGGCCTGGTACCAGTTATGAAAAGGCCGGTGGAGTGCCGGTTGGTCGCGATTGTACCTGCTGCCAGCGATAGCAGAAGCGATTTACGTGGTTCTCGCCCAACAGTCCTCGAGTGTCAAAAATCGCCATTAAGCCACCGGCGTTGTGGGGCGGTGTGTTGCCCCAAACGCGCATCACCCTGCCTGTACCAACCACAACCGCTCCTGCCCGGCGAAAACGCGGCCCTGGCCCAAAGACGGTGGTTTGACGCCGGGCCGTTCTGTTTTAAACTCACGGTATACTGAATGCGTCCCGTCGCCTTTTGGGGCCGGGCGCATTGCCAGAGCTTCAGCACCTTTGACTTCCACACAAGGATGAGTTTATGTGTACGGTACCCTATAAAACATGTGTCGTGACTGTGCTGCTGGGCGGAATTTTCGTTGGGACGGGTGCCTGGGCGGTGGAACCAGGCCAAAATCAAATCCGCCCGCAAGTCACCGTTGTCCAAGGGGGTGAGTCGCACTTGCCAGCGGCGCAGTGTCGCAAGATGATCGTCGGGCCGGGTGTGAATCAACCAGATCCTTTCCCGGGATATAAGGGGTTTGTGGGCTGGGAATGCCCTGTTCGCTTGCGGGACGGGACCATGTTTGTCAGTTTCAACGCCGGCTATTGGCACGGTTCGCGACCAACGCCCCTGAAGCAGACCTACATCGACCAGTATGAGAAGAAGTACGGCCCGGTCTTCGACGTCCAGGCCCCCAGGGGTGGCCGGGCCATGATTTCGCGGTCGATCGACAACGGCGTGACATGGAGCAAGCCTGTGACGATGCTGGATACCCCCTACGACGATCGCCATCCGGCCATTACGGAATTGTCCGACGGGACTCTCGTGTGCAGCCTGTTCACGGCGGCCAGCGAGAAAGGCGATTGTGAACAGCTCGATCCGTCAAAGGGTGCTCGCACCGCGGTCGTGCGATCACGTGACGGTGGCCAGACGTGGGAGTCCCACCCTCACCGGTTGCCACCGGTTTTCTTGCAAGAGGCAACCGATGGTCCGCCGCTTGAAATGCCTGACAAGTCGGTGTTGCTGACCTCGTACGGGAGAGATAAAGAGTTGGACCGCTGGATCATCGGTGTGTTTCGCTCAACCGATCGCGGCGCCCACTGGGAACTTCTTTCGAAGGTTGTGGCCGACCACGATCAGCATGAGGCCAGCATGGTCCGCTTGCAGGACGGTCGGTTGGTCATGATCACCCGGCCCGAAGGGGCGTTGAGCTGGTCGACGGACGACGGACGATCGTGGACACCGCCGGTAACTTTCGGGTTCCGGATGTTTGCCCCAACGCTGCAGGTGCTTGCCGACGGGACACTGCTGTGTATCCATGGTTGCTACCACGGGAATTTGGGTGGGGGCGGGCTGCGGGTCATTTTCAGCCGCGACGGTGGAGCAACCTGGGTCGCACCTCACAAGAGATATGGGTTTGCAGTCGACAATACCTACGGCTACTCCCGCAGTTGCCTGATGCCCGACGGTGCCGCCTACCTGGCCTACATTGGGACCGGCGGACATCGTTTTGAGGATGCCAGAAACAACATGATCTGGTCGGTCAAGCTGCGCGTCAGGTCCGATCATTCTGGCATCGAACTGGTACCGGTGGCGGGTGGCTGAACCGTGTTTTGGAAATCGACAACCGGCCTGGCCAGTCACTCCCAGCGAATCAGGCAGGAAAAATCCAGACAATGTTGGACCGCCCCGGCCTCTGTGCCGTCGAATGGCTAATTCTGGCTGCTGATTTGTGGTGTATCAAGCGGGCTGTGCAAGTTGACCGGTTTTAAGCGGGACAGTTTACAAGTGGGATAACAAGGCAGATCTGCCTTGCCTTCCAACCACCCTCGGGCTGCTGGTAACCGAATTCTTCCCATGCAAGTCTGTAGGGACACAACTCGCACCAAGGATCTTTCTATGCCGGAAACTAAATCATATGTCGCAAACTAAATGTCGGCAGTGCGACAAGGTTTTCAGGTTTGGAAGGTACGCCGCACGCGCCACACCCAACCGGGTCCGAAGTCCGGGAGGCTGGCAGCTAGCACACCCTCCCGTGGCCGTGCAGCCCAACGAGCCTGCAGTCAAACACCGGCAGGAGCAACGAGCCTCGGGGGCTCGCTGCTCTCTTGAATCACCATCTGCTGTTGCGGTACAATGGCTCCCGGTGCCGTGCACCAAGTGTCCGATCAGGTAGTCATCCCACAGGCAAACTCACCGGGGTGTTTTTCGTATTAGCGAAACAGGTCAATGTGAGGGAGTGAGTTGGCGGCACTGATTGGATTCAAGTGAGGTTTTTTCCGTTAGTTTGCTGATTCGGGCACAATGGTGTTCGTTTGCAGAACGAGACAAAAGTCATGTCGACAAACTGTCGCGGGTTTACGCTTGTTGAACTCCTGGTGGTCATCGCCATCATCGGAATTCTGGTTGCCTTTCTGTTGCCTGCGGTTCAAGCGGCGCGCGAGGCGGCGCGGCGTATTGAGTGTGCCAACCATCTGAAACAGATTGGCTTGGCTATTCATAACCACCATGACACGTACAAGATTCTCCCATCCGGTGGCCGCTGGTGGTCCGACTACCCAAGCTTTTCGGGTGACCCCAACAACGAGACTGGCCCTTTTCAATACATGGGCGCCCCGGATATCGCGCCCGTTCAGGGAGCGGGATGGATGTACCAGATCCTGCCGTTTTTGGAGTACACAGCACTGTGGGATGGTTATGGGAACACAGGATTTGCGCGAGCCTACGAGCCTCTGCGGCATGCGATACCTGTGTACTTCTGTCCCAGCCGCCGAAGTGCCAGTGCAGACCCTTGTTCAGTTCCACAGCAGAAAAGGTATAAGAATTACAACAAGGTCTACTATAAAGTGACGGGGGGCACACTTGGCAAAAACGACTATGCTGGCTGTTGCCTGAATGGGGATTGGTATGATTTGCGCAACAAGTGGCATCTGTCCCAGTTCCCCGACAACAATGCTGTGAGCGCCGCAGGCTTTATTGACCTGCCGTGGGATACAGACGGTGCGATCATTCATACCGACTACTACGCCGGCCAAAAGAGGACCAGGGATCTGGCGGATCTCGTTGACGGCACGTCAAATACACTGGTGGTCTCCGAGAAACGGTTCAACCCAGACGAAATCGGAAAGAATACGGGGTACGACAACGAGGGTTACAGCTCTGGTTGGGACTGGGACGTTATGAGACGGGGAGATTGGCCTCCGTTGCCCGATCAGCCTGGTGTGAACCCCCTGTACCACTTCGGCTCGTCCCATTCATCAGGAGTCAATGCCCTGTTCGCAGACGGCTCAACACCTCACATCTCATATGATGTCGATATCGTTGTATTCGCAAGAATGTGCCATCCAATGGATGGTGGTTCATTCTCGATACCGTAACTCCTACTTCCATTTTCAGTGGAGAGTTGTTCATGTTGGTTGATCTGCACGCCAGGAAGTTCGGTCTGTCTTGGGCAGTGGTTTTATGCATCGCTACCGGAGGCTGCGGTAGTGGCGAGTCCCGCGTATCGGTGAGGGGGAAAGTGGTGGATGACAATCAGCCGGTTGCCATAGCCAACTACGAAGAAGGAGGGTCGTGCGTGCAGGTCGATTTCATCCTGCTCGACGAAGCAGGAAACGTGGCATCCGATCCCAATGCCCCCACGCAGAGTGCGTTCTGCAAGCAAGACGGTTCATTCGAGGTCCAGGGCATGGATGGCAAGGGTATTCGCGCCGGCAAGTATCGCGTTGCCGTGTATCTCCAAGGCGAAACGCCAAATGGTATGGGCGACGTATGGCAGGGAAAATTCGACGGGGATCGGTCTCCGTTCGTCGTCGACATAACCGGCGATGATGAAGTCGTTATCGACGTATCGAAACCGTAGATCCAAGCGCGGGCGATGCCACCGTCATACGAGGTTCTCGATCCCTTGAAACGCAGCCAGGTCTGCAGAAATCGATCGCGTCTGCGAATGAAGTTAAACGCACCAGGTGGGATAGATGATCTATGAGTCGGTGCTTTCGATGCCCCTTTGCTTCTCTTGTTCTGGCACTACAGCCGTGACTGCAAAGTTAGCTTCGCGCCGTTGAGAACAAAGTTGATCATCAAATTGAGAATTTATTCAAGGACCTGCTGGTCCGCCTGATGTGCTGCCTCGATCTGGTTGAAATAGACCTTTGTCTGTTCTGGTGGGATCGCAAGTGGCCGGGCCATGAAAAAGCAAATCAGGGACCAGACGGCCACAGCAATAAGTCCCTGCCAATTCCTGATCTTTTCCCCACCGCCATGCCCACCAAGCCAGGTAATCAGCACCAGCCCCGCCAAAAACAGGATGATCCAAGATGCCGACAGCAGGTCCATCTTCTCATCGCGCAAAGCCTGTGCGCCAATAAACAGGGTGCCACAAACAGCAAATACGAGCCCTAATTTCCAGATGATCGACCACCCCGTAAAGTAGAGCACCATTCCGCAAATAACAAAGGCCAGGGGGCAAACGAATTTGGCCCAGGACAACCGAAAGGGCCGCTCCAGGTCGGGTAGCTGTTGCCGCAGCGCCAGCACGCTGAGCGGTCCCAGGGCGTAGGAGATGACGACGACAGCCGTGAGAAAGGCAACCAGTTCTTGCCAACCTGGAAAGGGAAGGAAGAGAAAGAGCCCGACAGGAAACGATAATGCGATCAACAAACCTGGCGAGTGGTAACGATCCAAGCGGCTGAGCCGATGCGGCAGGTAGCGGTCGTGGCTCATGCCACGAGCGATTCGCACGCTCGAACCGAGATTGACCAATCCCGAGCCCAGCGGAGAGGCAATCGCTCCGGCAAAAACAATATAAAACAGCCAGAGGGCACCGAGCCCCCTGGCCAATCCGGCAATTGGCCCCACTTGATCGGTGAAACCAAGCTCTTGCCAGTTTCCCGGCTCGGGGAAATCTACTGGCCTCAGACCTGCCAGAAAGGCCACCTGCAGTCCGAGGTAGCAGAGCATGCAAAGGAAGATCGATCCGATCACCGCAATCGGGACATCCCGCTGCGGAGTTTTCGACTCACCGGCCGCGATTGCGGCACCTTGGAACCCGGCGAACGCATAAACCACGCCTCCATATGCCAACGCGTGAAAGATGCCTTCCATGCCGTAAGGAGCAAAGCCTCCTTCCTTGATATCGTCAAACATTTCCCAACGGAAAGCGATGACCATTAATGAAACTGTAACGACAACCACCAACGCGATTTTGACCCAGGTCAGACCGCTGTTGATACGGGAAAAAATTTTGATTCCCCGCCAGTTGATCAGCGAAAAAATAATCCAGAGCAACGCAGCGCACAAAAATCCGCGAAGTGTCAGGGAATGAGAAATCGTATGACCATCCGCAGCGAAATGTGGTTTGGTTAGCCAGGGGAAATAGATGGAACTGTACTGCATGATTGCCTGCACTTCAGCCGCCACGATGACCGTGAAGGTCAGCCAGGAACTCAGCGAGGCAAAAAAACCGGCCGTGCGGCCATAAGAGAGCAGGGAGTAACGGGTGATACCCCCGTTAATCGGCAGCATGGCGCCGAGTTCGGCAAAGGTGAGCGCTATGATCATGATCGCCAAGCCGCCGATTACCCAGGCGATCAAGGATGCCGGCCCGGCCAGTTGTGCCGTATAGAGCGGGCCAAATAGCCAACCCGATCCGAGGATGCCGCCAACCGAGACAAACAGCAACCCGGTGAGTCCAAGATGGCCACGATGATCGGGCATGGATAGGGTGTCTTTTATCTCTTTTTGGACAAGTAGGGGCGTCGCATACTAGAGGCGCTACATCCTAGTCGAAAATCACTTGCTCAGTATGTTTACTCAGTTCCACGCGATAAAGTAACACGGAACGTCCACCGCGTTTAAATTACGAGCACCATGTTCCAAGCAAGTAAAGGTCAGGTGCCAGAACGGTGGCATTCGCTCGGCATCTTGACAAGTAACGAGGATCGCGGACACCGTCACGAGCGAAAACAACGCCCGAACCGTGAACCCGATTGAGCCTTTGCGTACAGTCTATCGCCAAGGGTCGCAGGCGTACATTGTTGAAACCAGCACCAAACCGGATGGCTCTAGCCATCCAGGCCGATACGGCTGCCACCAGTCATCCTGGCCGCGACATTACAGGCCACCGCCATGATGATTCCGAGGATGCCGTACGCAATGGGAAGAAGCACAAGCAGGAAAATTGAAAAACCGACTCCAGACGGCTATCAGGAATTCTAATCCCAGCAGGTTCCACCTTACCTCCCAAATGCGTTACGACTTTATCCTGTAAGTGGCCGGGGAGCAAGAATCATGTTGGATTTCCCGTGAATGATTCAGCTTTTGCTCCGGGATCGCTCATTGCGATCCAATGGGTTCGTTAGCTGGTCAGTAGCCGTTGAGGCAAAACCCAGGGCAAAAACCAGACAGTGTCGGACCTCCCCGGTTGCGTCGCCGTGGCTTCGAGAAATTGCAGGGCGATTGAAGTTGCCAATTCCTACACCATGATCATCCTGATGCCCAGCAACAGGAGGAAGACTCCGAAGCCGATTCGCATTCCCCGCCGGGGGATGTGGTGCGACACCCTCGTGCCAAGTGGTGCCAGGATCACCGTCCCCACGGCAACAGTCACTACCGCCGGCCAGTAGACGTATCCTGTCGTCCACTGAATGTCGACCTTCCCGATGATGCCGGAGATCATGAAGGCAATAGTTCCGGCGACGGCCACTGGGAACGTGAACGTCGAACTCGTGCCGCTGATCTTCGCCACCGGGAGCCCACACCAGGTGAGGAAGGGAACGCTCAGCGCCCCGCCTCCGACACCCAGTAACCCCGACTTGAACCCGATGACAACACCTATCGAAGCCATGATCCCGTTGGATGGAAGGTCCTTGCGTCCGGCACTTGTCACCAGCCCGGTGATCATGGTCAGCGACACGATCGCCAGGATCACTCCGAAGATCAAAGCGAGTGTCCTACTCGGCAGGAAGTGGGCGAGTATGGCTCCGGCGACGACCCCAACGACCAGTCCCGGAAGAACCTTCCAAAAAATGGGCCAGATGATGTCACCTTGCTTCTGATGTGACGTGATCGACGAGATGCTCGTAGCGACCATGATGCACAACGAGGTTCCAATCGCCAGGTGCATCACACCGTCGTCTGAGAGGCTCATACTCTTGTAGATGAAATAAAGTGCCGGCACGAGGAGCATACCGCCACCGATTCCCGCAAGGCCCGCGATAAAACCTGCCGCAGCACCTACAGCGAGCATCAGGAGAATCCACTCGAGTATTTCCATCGTTTGCTCCTGACGAACCTGATCAACGACGCCTGGGGACCACCCGGGCATGCCCCGGCTACTTCGATTAACGGGTAGGAATTTTAATCCGGGTTCGGGGCCTCGTTTGGCCCGTGCGGGCGCAATTGTGGCACGATTGCGCTGAAGGTCAAAAATCTGGTCCAACGTTTTCCGGTACTTCCGGGCATGGTCTGAGCCAATTGCCATGCCGGCTTAGCCGAGGTTTAACTTTCCGGTGGCCGCTGGACAGTTATTATATTGCCGCAGCTGTTTTTTTTGCAGTCGTATCGATGTGTGGTCCTCGGGGAGAACCAGCTGGATTTTTCCCGGAAGAAAAGCCAGGCAGAACCATCCGGTAAGTACGCACAAACCTTGCGCAGAACGGCCTTGAATATTCTTTTTTCTGGATAGGGGTTGGCGTTAAATTCGCTTAAAGTCCAGGCGTTTAAATTGAGCACAGCTATCTTAAACTCGGGATACACGCTCACGAATGGCACAAGTTCAGCCGGGAGTTGGTCCACAACATCGGGGCGCATAACTATTTCAGCGTAGTTGACGTTTCCCGTATAGACGTTGAAAGAGAGGGCAGAGTCCCAGCGGTTCACGTTGTTCAAGACAGGCAAGATCCCAATAAAGAGGACAGCGAGCGCCTGCGGAATATTACAAAACCAGGGTGCACTAAACATTTTTTTGAAATCGAAGGCAGGCGCTTTGAAAAAAAGCACCCAGGTTTGTACCGCCACGGTCTGGCCCCACATCCAGGAACTGTTGTTCCAGTTGTCCCGGAACGGCCCGATACAAAAGAAAATGACCAGATGCATCAACATCGCATCGTAGAGCGCGATGTTACGGAATCGTTTTGTCAGCAGGCCTATCCCAATGAATACTTCGAACAGGGCGGCAAAAATCCCGAGGGTCGGCAGGAATGGTATGTCAAAAGGTAGAAGACTGGTCAGCGGCTCGACGATCCAGGGAAATTCCTCGTTGAAAAAATGCGTATTGAGCTTCTGCAGGCCACTCCAAAAATAGATTGCGGCGGTAATGAACCGCAATCCGACCAGAATACGGTGCGAATCGTTCTTACCTGCATGGTTTCTGAAGGTGACCAGAATCAGAAACAGAAAAAAGAATTGATAAAACGATGGCCACAGGCGATTCTGATCCTGCAGGAACAAAATTGCAAAAATCACCAGGACTAACGCAACCCATATTTTCGAGCGAAGCCCAATGACAACGGCCAGAAGTACCGTAACAAACAATGCGCGAAAAATAGAATCGACCGGGTGCGGGAAGGCCGGAACGAGTCCAAAAAGGGGAACCAGGGGATAAAACTGCCTTGAAATCCAAAGTTTCCAGGAGAAGGCGAGGCAGAGCAAAACGGAGATCGCCAGGAGCCTTGTAAAAAAGACCAGCCGTTTTTCTTCG
>Ga0315336_1005346_pt1 | contig 14121 bp, 13 predicted proteins | sample ASW5metaG_FD_204512 | JGI IMG/M metagenome (GOLD analysis project Ga0315336, IMG submission 204512) | Ammonia-oxidizing marine archaeal communities from Monterey Bay, California, United States - ASW #5 | ecosystem: Environmental > Aquatic > Marine > Intertidal zone | place: USA: California...
GCCGCTTTTCCAGCAATGCTATGAGGAAAAAGGAGCGAGGTGTTGTTGCGATAGAGATGCACCGGCGAGGGTGAATTAACTTATGCCAACAACTAATAGATCGGATACCCCGTTAAGTTAAATCTATTTAGTTCAGCACCAATCTCACGCACGTTGATGAAAGAGGTATTAGTCCTTCAGCAAAAGGAAATCGCTGGAATTAAAACACAGCCACGCCTGATCTCCGCTGTTTTTGGAACCACGGTAATCCTGCTGGGAGATATCCAGGGTATTGGTCCCCACTCCCTCGGGATTGATGCGGTAATAGGTCGTGTGCCCCCAGAAGGCGCTGGCGGCGATGGTCACTGGTAATCCCCCCGTAGATGGGGTATCGCTCAAAGAAAGATTTTCAGGCCTTACTGCGAGTGTGACCCGGTCACCAGGGTGTACGGCCTGATTGTTGTCATTGACTGAGACAGACCCGAGTTCCGCTGACGAGACCACTACCTGTTCCCCGATAGATTCAACGATTCCCCTCAGCAGGTTCATCTTGCCAATGAAATCAGCCACTTCCCGACTGCTGGGTCGCTCGTAAATATCCCGAGGCGGCGCTTGCTGAAGAATCCGGCCCTCATTCATAACGGCGACCCTGTCGGAAAGTGTCAAGGCTTCTTCCTGATCATGCGTGACAAACACAAAGGTAATCCCTACCTGCTGCTGTAGCATACGCAGCTCAATCTGCATTTCTTCTCGCAACTTCTTGTCTAATGCCCCCAGTGGCTCATCCAGAAGCAGTACTTTAGGTCGTTTAATCAATGCCCGCGCCAGGGCGACCCGTTGTTTTTGTCCGCCGGACATCTCGTCGGCGCCGCGTTTGTCAAAACCTTCCAGTTGTACCATAGCAAGTGCTGCTGACACCTTCTCAGTCTGCTCTTCACGAGACAATTTTTGCTTGCGCAGTCCATAGGCCACGTTCTGTTCGACGTTAAGATGAGGGAAAATCGCGTAATTCTGAAATACCATATTGGTGGGCCGTAAGTGAGCAGGCATATGGGTGATATCTTGCCCTTCGATCAAGATCTTGCCAGTGCTCGGTGCTTCAAATCCTCCTAGAATTCGTAGCAGGGTTGTCTTGCCACAACCAGATGGCCCCAACAACGAAAAAAACTCCCCTTTTCGGATCGAAAGTGAAATGTTATCCACTGCCGTGACATTGCCAAACGACTTTGAAACGCTGGCTATCTCGATAAATGCGTCAGCCAATGATCATATCTCCAGTTTGCGTATCAGAGGCATTGCGTCGGCGAAACCACTCTGCCAGTAGGACAATAAATACACTCGCGATAAGGATGCAGGCCCCGAGCGCCAGAACGCCAGGTAATAACTTAGGAAAGCGTAGCTGATTCCACATAAATACCGGGAGTGTAGGATCAGTGCTGCCCAAGAAAAATGCCATGATGAATTCATCGAAAGAAATGGTAAAGGTCAACAATAAACTAGCAACTATCCCGGGTAGCACATTAGGAAATGTAACACGCCAAAAAGTCCACCAGGAGTTCTCACCTAGGTCGTGAGAAGCTTCTTCCAAAGACCGGTCAAAGCCCTCAAAACGCGACATTAGTACGACCATCGCAAACGGAACACAGATTAGAATGTGGCCCGCTGCAATACTTACCAGGCCCAATGAGCCTCCCAGCCGTAAGATAAGAATCAGCAGTGCCATGGCCAGGATGATCTCCGGCACCACCAATGGGAGCATGATTACACCCACCACCGGTTTTTGTCCCGGCAATCGGTACCGCGTCACAGCGCGGGCACCCAGTATACCCAGGACGGTGCTGATCAAGGCAGTTGTGATACCAACCTTGAGGCTGTTCATCAAGGCCCGATGCAAAGCCTCATTGGCAAGCATGACTTGATACCACTTTAGGGTCCATCCACGCAGAGGGAAGCTGATATAAATTGAGTCGTTGAATGAAAAGAGCGGCAAAAATAGTACCGGCAGGTAAAGGTACGCAACATAGATCACGGCATAGGTGCCAAGAATGCGCGACGCAAGTTTCATGTTACGGTTCATCAGTTACGTCCGCTGAGACGCCTGGCAGACCAGGCAAAGGCGGCAACCAGTACCGCAACAATAGTCATTGAAGTCAGCGAGATCGCGGCGCCCGATGGCCAGTTGCTGCCTCGGCTAAACTGGAACTGGATCACATTGGCAATCATGTAGCCATCGGAACCGCCCACCAGTGAGGGTGTGACATAATCTCCTACGGTGGGAATAAAAATCAACACAGATGCCGCCAGGATTCCAGGCAGCGCCAACGGCAATACCACGCGAAAAAAGCGCATAAACGGACTGTCACCCAGATCCGTCGCTGCTTCCAGAACTGAGCGGTCAATTTTCTCCAGCGATACGTAAATCGGCAAAATGGCCACCGTCGCCCAGGCGTGTGTCAGGGTAATGACCACGGCGGTGGGGTTATACATTAGAAAAGTCAACGGCTCGCCTATGACACCTAGCGATATCAAGCCCGAGTTGACCGCACCGTTGTAACCAAGAATAACTTTCCAGGCGAAAACCCGCAGCAGGTAACTTGTCCAGAAAGGGAGGGTGACCAGAATAATCCACACCATCTTGTGACGTTTGACATAAAACGCAATAAAGTAGGCCAAAGGAAACGCCATTACCACGGTCGCGAGCGTAGTCAATCCAGAAATACCCAGCGAGCGCAAGAAGAGCACCCGGTACATATCCCTTGTGAGGGCTTCGACGTAGTTTTGCAGAGTGCCGCTCATGTCAAAAGACATGTGGCCTGTCTGCTGCCAGAAACTCATTAAACCCATCGCTAGGATGGGAATGCACATGAGAGCTCCAACGAGGCCCAGCGTGGGGGAGAGCAGCAAATAACCACGCACCGCTGGGCGGCGGCCCAAATGGGTGCGCAGCCACTCAAGGGGGTTCGGGGCTCTACGGTTCATCAGACTTGCGACTAGGATTGACCTGCCTAAAGATCACTACCGTGCTGTTCGCTGCGGACCAAGTTCCAATCTCCGGCAGGATTGGGTGGCACGCACGTCCAAGTGTTCGCACCTTGCTGGCTCAGGTTTAGGCAACGGCAACAACAGAGGTAAAGCGTTGCCTGATTTAAACCAGGCAACGCTTTTCGACAAGATCAAAATCCGGTCTTGGCTGCCTCGAAGTCGCGGTTGATGCGAGTTTCGACCTCGTCCGCCTGGGGCATCCCCATATGGCCTGAATTGAGGTAGGCGATGGGATCTTTGTCCAACCCCAATTGTGCGAGCACGCCCGGATCGGCCATCTTGAACGACTCGGAGTTGGAATGACCATAACCCCACCAGTCAATTATGTACACTCCCGTTTCGCGCGATGTCATCGCGTTCACAATGTCGTAGGCACCGTCCAGATTAGGCGCGTCCTTGTGCATCATCAGACCGCAACACCAGGTTAACGCGCCCTCCTTCGGGCTGGCGAATCGGACGGCATGGCCTTCGGCTGCAAGACCAACCGGAGTTTCGTTCCAGGTTATGGCCATCACGATCTCGCCTGATGCTATTGCTTGGCCCAGTGATGTCATGTCGTTGGTGAACATCCGAACCTGAGGTCGTAGTTTTTTCATGAGCGCATTGGTTTTGTCGATGTCTGCCCCGGTTAATGGCTTCCCGATATCGACCCCGGCAAGAATCGCCAGGCAATACCAAGTATCTGCCGCGCTATCGATAACGGCAATGCGCCCTTTGTAACGCGGATCGAACAGCATCTCCCAGGATTCTTCTTTACCCTCAAGGTCAACAAGGTCGGTACGATAAGTAATCGATGTGGCGCCCCAGTCAAAAGGCATAAACCACTGCCCTGCTCCATCACTAGCGCCTTGCAAATTCACAAGAGCACCAAAAAGATCTCCGTAGTGTTCCAGACGTCCTTTATCCATCGCCTGAAACATGCCCGAGTCTTTCCATCGTGGTACGTCGTTAGAGCAGGGATGCGTAATATCGACAACAAAGCCCGCTTTCATCTTAGTAAAGCCTTCCTCGGCGTCGCCAAACGTTACGTAGTTTGGTGGGCCACCATGCTTGGCAATGTAGGGGGCAAACATGCCGTCGTCGTCATAACCGCCCCACGTGAAATAGGTCGCGTTATCTGCGGCAGTTGCTGAGCGAATTCCTAAAGGCATTGCGCTAAGGGCGAAGCCCATAGCGCCCAATGTTTTGAGCGCCTCTCGGCGCGTAAATTGCCCATCTCGAAGACGTGCAATAAATTCATTACTTTTCATATTTATCCTCCTGGTCGTGTCAATAGTTGAAAACACTACTAGCGGCGTAATCACCACCTCAGCCCACTAAATTTATTCTATACGCAACAGACCGTCTAGTGGCGGTATAACTGGAATGGATCGCAAGTTAGAATGTAATCTCTTATGTCTGTGCCTTACCCAGAAACCTTCAAGACCTACGATATCTGCAGAATCGTCGGTCAATGTCTTAAAAGAGTCTCTTAAATATGGGCCAGAAATTGCAGCAACACCGCCGTTTCTTATTAAAGGCAATAACAGCATCAGTGTTGGCTCCGCGTATCGCGCTGGGTAATGATGTTACTAACCCCGAGGTGGTAATTATTGGCGCTGGTATTGCTGGCTTAGAGGCGGCTAAAACGTTGCAGAATAAAGGCATTAGTTTTGTAGTGGTAGAAGCCAATTATCGTATTGGTGGTCGTGTTCATACGAATAACAAGGTTTTTGGCCTGCCGTTCGATACTCATGCACACTGGATGAGGGCTTCGCCTACGAACCCATTAATCTCTCACGCGAGAAGTAATGGTTTTAATATCTATCGAGACGACGGCGGGCAACAATACTTTGTTGGCAATCGTAAAGCCACCCAGGAGGAATTGACCGATCTTTGGAAAACCGATGCATTATTTAATAAAAGAATTCGGAGTTCTGCCCTGAGTGGTGCAACAGGGCAGAAAGATAACGCACGGGCTGCACTTGGTGATGACTTTTTCTTACAACCTTGGGGATATACGATTGCATCAGAGTATGGCGTCTGGGATATGGCACAAGACTCTAAAGATTGGTCACCGAAAAGTTGGTGGAACAGCCTGGACGCAGACAACTGGTTTTGCGGCGAAGGCTATGGCGCGGTCGTAGCTCATTACGGTCGGGACATACCGGTCAGTCTGGGAACCGCAGTCAGAGAGATTGACTGGAGCGGTGATCATGTCGAGGTAATGACCTCAGCTGGAAAAATCAGGGCACGGGCTGCGATTCTCACCGTATCGGTAGGTGTGCTCGCGGCTGAACGCATAAAATTTACCCCCGCCTTGCCGGTTGAAAAACAAGAAGCAATTGGTGATATCGACATGGCGGTTATGAACTACATCGGCCTGTTGTTCAGTGAAGATATTTTTGGCTTTGGTCCAGATGCTTATGTCTATCAGCAACAAACTGATGAAACCGGTGTGGGATATCTCACCAATACCAACCATTCGAATCTTACTTACGGCTATGTAGGGGGCAGCCAGGCAAAAGCATTGGAACGGGAACCCATGGAAACGGCCATTGCCTACGGTCTGGACGGTATCAAAAGTATGCTGGGTAATGATGTAGAAAAGAGACTTTTGAAAGGCTTTGCCACAGCCTGTGGAAAGATACCTTTGTTCGACGGCGCATACTCCGCTGTCAGGCCAGGCAAGTCTGCAGCTCGTGCAGTACTCGGCAGAACTCTGGCTGAAAAACTCTTCTTTTCAGGGGAGGCTACCCATAGAGTACAGGCCAGCACCGTTAATGGCGGGCTCGAGAGTGGCCGCGATTCAGCAAACCAGGCCGCGGCATACATCAAGTCAAATAGTTAAGATTAATTTGCGCACATGTGTCCGGATAAAGTTTTTCATTCTCACGACAAAGGTAACAATACTATCCCTTATAGATAATGTTATTTTTTGACGACGATGAGCAAGTGTTTTAAAGATGGTAGATCTAAAATGGTGAAAGCGACAGACAAATATCTGAAGACGTTACTGTCTTATTACGAAGAGGAAATCGAAGGTGAGGCATATTTCTATGGGCTCGTTGATTATTTTGAAGAACAGGAAAAGCTGACGGTACTCGCCAGGGTAGAGCGCTGTGCGGCTGAGTCGGTTGTGCCGCTGCTTGAAAAATATGGGCTGGTTTCCCGGGATGAATCGGAGCTCAAAACACGGGGAGAGAGTTATGTAGGACGACATGCATCGTTCGACTGGTTCGAGTTTATGACGTACATGGTGAACCGCTACCCTGGTTATCTTGAAGATTTCACTGCGCTCGAAAGAATGGCCCCTGAAGAAGATCGACATGCTCTGAATAGCCTGACGAATCATGAAGTGGCGGCGATTGAATTTGCAAAGCGGGAGCTGGCGGGAGAACCGGATAGCCTGGTACCCCTGTACGATTATCTCAATACGTAGTTACACCCATACACAACACCATACAGCTGTCGGTAGCGCTTTTGACAACAATGTTGCCGATGGAAGACTGAATAAAACAGTGGCAAGGAATTACTTATGCAAGACGAATCAACTGTAGATCAAATTAGTTCTTTGCATACCGCACACCAGCCGTTCGCAACGTTGTTAAGATTGTAGCCACCACCACCATAGACCAGGAGACGTCCTTCGGCGTATTTGTTTGCCAGTTCAACCAGTCGCTTGGTTGCGTGTGCATGTGCTGCCACAGAGAATCGAAGGTGGGTCAATGGGTCCCCATCCATGCTATCGACACCCGCTTGAAAGATGATGAATTCGGGCTTGTGGTCTTCGACAAAGGATTCAACCTGGGACCAAGCGCGAAAAAAATCACTGTCGGTGCTGCCCGGTGCCAGTGGGATATTCAGCTTGGTACCCCGTGCAACCCCCTTACCGTCCTCGTTGGCAGCCCCAGTTCCCGGATAGAGATAACGACCGTCCTCATGAATGTCAGCGATAGCGAGGTCAGGGTCTTCTTCGAACGCATAGTAGACGCCGTCACCATGGTGGGCATCAATATCAACGTACGCGACACGAGCAATTCCAAAACGGTGTCGCAGTGCCTCGATTATGATTCCACAATCGTTGAATACGCTGAACCCAGCAGCGCCATCCCGCCGAGCATGGTGAAGTCCGCCAATGGGTACAAATGCGCGGTGCCAGTTATGTTCCATAATTCGACTGATCGCAGCTAATCCTGTTCCAACGACAAACCGACCAGCATCGTAAATTCCTGGATACGCAGGGGTATCACCACAGTCGAGATACCCTCTGCCGATAGTCGACTGCTCCTCTACGCGCTGAACATACGCCGGCTCATGAAACAAAATAAGGTCGGTAACGTTACACGCCATAGGAGCTGCGATTTCCACGCTTCGATCAATTCCTGCGGAGATGGCCGCAACGCGAAATGCAGCGAGGCGATCCTGCCTAAGGGGGTGTTCCTCACCGAAACCATACCGTCCAAGTTCTTCTCCCCAATAGATGGTGAGGTGTTTGTTGTTCATTGCGCTAGTAAGCGTAGAGATTCTGCAGAATCCAAATTATCCACAAACATTTTTGTAGAAACGCCTTGATGTTGCCAAGAAGGTAGTCAATTCAGTAGAAGCAGTGCAGTACATTATTAACTGGCTGTACCCAGGTTACCCCAACTGACCACGTGCTTTATCCGGACAGCAATCACAGGCAGGTCGCTGATCTGCATTCCGTGTAACTGAGGATAGCGAGCCTTTAATAGTCCCTGAGCTTTTGTGTGCTCTTCACCGTGGTCCAGTAAAGCGGCTTCGCCCTGTACCATCACCCAGCCGAGTCGAGCCCAGTCCTCTTCATAACGGTCGACCACTAGCGCAACGTGTGGATTGTTTTGTAGATTCCTAATTCGCTTGAGCGGCTTGTTCGTCAGCCGCTTCGGTTTCTCGTCGATCGTGAAATACACCGAGTTATCGGATACCGCGTAGCAGATCGGCACGACGTGCGGCTGACCGCCGGGTTCTGCGGTTGCGAATCTGGCGACCCGATGATTGTTCAAAAAGCCACGTGCTTGATCGGTGAGCATGATTACAGGCGGTGAAGTTAGGAAGCGATAAATCTAACACGGTCGCGGAATTGGTCATTCGTGCAAATCACGAATTAGGAGTTCTGATAATGTCTTACTGTGTGGTCAGACATGCCAGACCCATAAGTAAAAGCAAAGCTAGATGCATACAGTCTGTAAACAAAGTTTGGGCTACAGCAGTTGAAAGAGCAGGGATAGCGTGGACGCCGCGGTATTTTGTGTGGCCTAAAGTGATGACGGAGAGCCCCCATGTTGCTGATGAAAGCGTGGTGAACACACCAAGAGTTGCCGGCCATGAAAATCGGAAGACTATAAATGAATACTATGAACCCCGGCAAAAGGTGATTATGCTGTTTATACCGGGCTAAGGTACTTACAGACAGCAGCCGTAGTCGGCAGCTAGGATTGTTGGAGACTTAGAACCATTAAGAGGAGGAGGTCCATGCGATTTGGGATTAAGACGGCACCTCAGCATACCAGTTGGGGGGATATGTTGGATGTCTGGCGGGCCGCTGACGAGGTCGAACTCTTTGAAACGGCCTGGAACTTTGACCATTTCTACCCGCTTCAAGGGGATAAGAACGGCCCCTGTCTGGAGGCTTGGGTTACCCTGTCGGCCCTGGCTCAGGCGACGTCCCGCATTCGGATCGGCTGCATGGTGAATGGGGTGCCTTATCGTCACCCCGCGTTGGTCGCCAATATGGCCGCTTCGCTCGATATTGTTTCTGGTGGCCGCTTGGAATTAGGCTTGGGCGCCGGCTGGAATGAACAGGAGACCAAAGCTTACGGCATTGACCTGCTTCCCATGGGGCAACGCATGGACCGCTTCGAAGAGGCTGTGGAGGTGATTGACAGTCTGCTCGTTCATGAAATCACGACATTCCAGGGGAAATATTTTCAATTGGAGCAAGCCCGCTGCGAGCCGAAGGGCCCCCAGCAGCCCAGGCCGCCTATTGTGATTGGCGGGGGCGGCGAGAAACGAACCCTGCGGATTGCTGCCAGATTTGCACAGCACTGGAATCTTCCTTTCGCGACACCAGAGGTATTTCACAAAAAAAATGAGATTCTATTGGCCCATTGTGAGGCGGTCGGTCGAGACTCCTCTCTGATTATGCGCTCAGTGCAGATCGAATCGACGGCAGATCAGGACCCGGCCGAAGTTGCGGACAGCGCAGCCGCACTCTTCGCGGCGGGCGTGGATCAGGTGATTTTGACTCTGCGCACCCCCTATCGCGCCGAGCGGGTGGCAGCCCTGGCCAAATCCCTCGAGGCGATCGGGCCGTAAAGTCAGTGGTTGTGGAGAGAGGTTGCTGGGGCGGAGGGGAACGATCAGGCGCCGGAGAGAGTTAGAGAATGCAATTTAAGGCTGTATTCTGCACGTAAAAGCTCTGTAATCACGACATAACTAAGCTTTGTGCCGCTGTGTTTGGAGCCATTACAGGATTAGACCTTCTTTGAATCAAGTACATAGTCTCTATACAGTACAAGTAGTTCTGTGTGCTTCAAGTATGTGCGTGCGCACAAATCCAAAACGAACCCCATTCCATGGTCATCCCTAAGAAAACCTATGATTACATCGTTGTGGGTGCAGGTTCAGCTGGCTGTGTACTCGCAAATCGACTGTCCGAAGACTCCGAGATTTCTGTGCTGCTTGTTGAAGCGGGTCCGGAAGATAGAAGTGTGTTTCTCAAGATGCCTTCGGCATTCGCCCATGCAATGAATAGCTGGAAATATGATTGGAACTACATTGGTGACCCTGAGCCCTATCTAGAAAATCGACAGCTGTCTTGCCCCCGTGGAAGAGTCTTGGGTGGATCGTCTTCAATCAACGCGATGTGCTTTGTACGAGGGCATCGACTTGATTTTGACTGCTGGGCCAAGGCAACTGGATTTAAGAACTGGTCTTACAAGAATTGCTTGCCGTATTTTAAGAAACTCGAAACATTTAGTGGCGGCGCCAGTGAATTTAGAGGTGGAAGTGGTCCGGTTTCAGTAATTGCCCCACATTTTTCGAATCCTTTGTGTGAGGTGTTTGCTCATGCCAGCTCTGAAGCCGGGTATCCCTGGAATAGGGATACTAATGGTGAACAACAGGAAGGGTTCGGATTGATGGATCAGATGATTCGAGATGGTGCGAGAGAAAGTGGTTCAACCGCTTACCTCGAGCCAGTTCGGCAACGAAACAATCTAACCATTGCTTGCGGCTCTACGATTATAAGAGTGTCGATGAAGGGTAAATGTGCGCAGGGTGTGGAACTGAGAATAAATGGCAGCATTCAGTTCATTCGTTCGATTCGAGAAACCATTTTGTGCGCCGGCTCAATCAATTCCCCGAAACTCTTAATGCTTTCCGGAATTGGCCCTGCCCAGCACGTGAATCAACTCGATATAGAGATGATCCACGATTTGCCCGGTGTTGGAAAAAATTTACAAGACCATATAAATGTTAACGTCAGATACGAGTCACTTCAGCCGATAACCACAACGAGTGCCCTGAAGCTGCATAGAAAGGCGCTGATCGGTCTTCAATGGTTAGCCACAAATAGAGGATTGGGTGCTACAAATCATTTTGAGATTGCAGGATACATTAAGTCAAAACAAGGCCTCACTCACCCAGATCTACAACTGCTTTTTATGCCGCTTCTAGTTGATGAAGACGGAAATGCGCCGGAACAAGATCATGGTTTTCAGGTTGCGCTGAGTTACCTCCGTTCAAATAGTCGTGGACATATCAAACTAAAAAGCAAAGACCCAGACACGCCGCCTTCGATAGTCTTTAATTACCTGGAGGCCCAACAGGATTACACAGCATTGCGTGCAGGAATAGAAAAAACTCGTGAAATCTTTAACACTGCTGCTTTTGGGTCTTACCTCGGGAAAGAGCTGGCTCCAGGCGAATCGGTTACAGATGCGAACCAGTTCGATCATTTCATCAAGAATACGCTACGGTCTACCAAACATCCCTGTGGGACGTGCAAAATGGGATCAGACACAGAATCCGTGGTAGACGACCAAGGCAAAGTTCATGGAGTTGATCAACTTCGGGTGGTCGACGCATCAATCATGCCGCACATCACGACCGGTAATACCAACGCGCCTACGATAATGCTTGCTGAAAAAATTGCAGACATGGTTCGCGGGAGGTCGCCGCTGAATTCGGAAAACATAGTTCCATAAATTGGCTATGACCAATAAATATGATGTCGTTGTTATTGGGGCCGGTCACAACGGCTTAACCTGCGCTGGGTATCTTGCTCGAGCAGGGCTAAAGGTGCTCGTTCTAGAACGACGCGATCGTGTTGGTGGGTTATGTACAGAATACGAATTCATGCCCGGATTTACGGCGTCTATGCCGAACTCCCCAGGCTCGCTAGAGCCGAAAGTCGTGTCTGATCTCGAGTTGAAGAAATTCGGGCTTGAGTTTAGGTCGCCCGATCCCTCTTTGGTTGTACCGTTCCCCGATGGCCGCGCTATGGTCGCCTGGAGAGACCCACAACAGACAGCCGAGGAAATTGGAAAATTTTCTGTAAAAGATGTAACGGCCTATGCAAATTTTTTTGAATATTTGAATGACTTCGCTAGAAAAACAGGGGTGTCGCTGTTTAAACCACCACCTACGATTAAGGAACTTGCCCAACGACTAGGAACATCGGAAGACGAGCAAGCATTTTCAAAGATTATTCTTGGCAGCTTAAAAGATTTATTAGACGATTGGTTTGAATCCGAAGAGCTTAAATCGGTCATTGCGGCCATCAGTGCAACCTCAAATCTGGTCGGTCCCTACACGCCTGGGACCGCATACATACTGCTTATGCGGCCGTTGTCACTTGCGTCTTCAAGTATTGGTGCGGGACACGACCCGCGCAGGCAGTATTTGAGAGGGTCTACTGGGCTGCCAATCGGTGGCATGGGTGCGGTTACCCGGGCTATGCAGAAAAGTATTGAAGCGTCGGGTGGAACAATACGTGTCGGTGCAGGTGTTAAGCAAATTGCTGCCGGCATGACTGGGATAGAAGGTGTAGAACTGGATAACGGTGAATTTATCCAGGCGACAACTGTAGCTTCCAATCTACATCCAAGGACGACACTTGTAGATCTTTTGTCGGATCCACTGCAAGAGCCGCGGTTTAAGCAGAATGTGCACCAACTGCCCCAACGAGGCTCGGTCTTCAAGTTAGCGCTGGCTCTAGACGGAGTACCAACGTTCACGGCAGCTCCCACCGGGCTTGAACGGGCTTACGCGAGTTGCCAGTTTAGGTTGGCTCCAAGCCTGGATTACATGGAGCGTGCATACGATGATGCTAAGTATGGTCGACCGTCAGAAGAGCCTATCATCCTCGGACTGATCCCGTCGTTGACCAGTCCCGATATGGCTCCAGAGGGCAAACACATCATGAGTTGTAATGTTTGGCACGCCCCTGTTGAGCTGACTCAAGGGAGTTGGGAGGTCGAACGAGGGGAAATGGCTTCTCGCTGTATAGAGATTATCAGCCGATCAATACCTGACATTAAAGATAGGATAATAGACTATCGCGCGCTCAGTCCTTTGGATTTAGAGAGCGAGTTTGGTCTGCGTGACGGTAACATCATGCATCTGGAGATGATGCCCACCCAAATGTTTGGGTTACGTCCATTGGCAGATTGTTCGGATTACAAGACTCCAACCAAAGGTTTGTATCTATGTGGTTCAGGCACTTGGCCTGGTGGAACGGTGAGCGGCATCCCGGGTCATAACGCTGCGCAGACAATCCTCAATCACGTTAAGCAGTCACGCTGAAAAGGCCGGTTGATGGGTATTAGATGCAGCCGACCTTCGTGTTATGAGACTAAAGAGGTTGTCCCCAGCTCAGTTTAAAATTCCAAAAGGTCTTCTATATTGTCAATTCCGGTCTGTGCGCAAATATCATCGAGATGTGGTCCGGGTGCGCCTGATACGCCAATTCCGCCGACCAGAGAACCCGCTGCTTCGATGAACATGCCACCTCCGATTACGATGACACCGGGCAGGTTGCGAATTTCGGCTTGGGGTGTTCCTTCGGCAGTAACTGACACCATGTCAGTCGTGTTCGTCCTGAAGCCAGCTGCAGTCCGGGCTTTCCCAACCGCTGTATCCACAGTACGTGGTGCGGCAAGCTGATCACGCAATACCACCTGGATACCGCCGAAACGGTCTACGACCGCGACGGCTACCTGATAACCCGATGCCCTGCAGTTCTCCAGTGCTGCTCGAGCCGCTTGCAGTGCAGTCTCTGGCGTGAGAACTTCAAAAGTGACGGTTCCTTCGCTGGCTTGAGCCGATGTGAAAGTGAATAAACTAAGGCCGATTGCAATAGTTCTAAGAATAGAGTGTTTCAATAGCGGGTTACCTGTTTCGGCAAAGATCCTAGTGTCACTATTATGGTTCATCACAATCCCCTTAGTTTAGCCTGAAGTAAACTCGACTGAAGGTGGCTCATATAGACAGCTTCTGGCAGGTACCGGTAACGTTGTGAGTCGGGCAGCCCACCCCCGTCTATACTTTCTACAGACACTTAGGTAGTGTCGCTGTAAGACTCGGTATGCCCAAAGGGAGGGAATAAATGAAGCTACTTAATTCGATGGGTCCCAATCCACGTATGGTACGCATGTTCATGATCGAAAAGGGGATCGAGTTGGAAGGGCTTGAACACGATATCCTGGGCGCAGAGAACCGCAAATCTCCGTATACAGACAAGAATCCCGGTGGACAGATGCCGGCCCTGGAGCTCGATGATGGCTCGGTTTTGGCAGAGACGGTAGTGATTTGCGAGTACTTGGAGGAAGTACATCCCAGCCCTGCCTTGATAGGTGCCACTGCCCAGGAGAGGGCGGAAACGCGAATGTGGACACGTCGAATTGAACAGAAAATTACGGAAAACATGTACAACGGATTCCGTTACTCCGAGGGGCTGGAACGGTTCAAAGACCGGATGCGCTGTCTGCCGGAGGCCGCCGATGGTTTGAAAGCAACTGCCCAGGACGGTCTCGCCTGGTTGGATGTGCTGATGGAAGGTAGGGAATACGTATGTGGTGATCGCCTCACGATTGC
>Ga0315336_1005347_pt1 | contig 14120 bp, 14 predicted proteins | sample ASW5metaG_FD_204512 | JGI IMG/M metagenome (GOLD analysis project Ga0315336, IMG submission 204512) | Ammonia-oxidizing marine archaeal communities from Monterey Bay, California, United States - ASW #5 | ecosystem: Environmental > Aquatic > Marine > Intertidal zone | place: USA: California...
AGGAGTATCTTAGGCTTTACTGATGAAAGTATTTTATTTATTTTAAATTATAAAAATAATGGATGATAGATATTATTAAATAATAAAAATATGATTTTTTCACCAGAGGGGAACTATAGGGGCTATCTACAAAACCACGCTCCTAAAATAGATGAGATTATTTCTCGTATTGAACCCAAAACTCCTTGTGGAGAATTTTTTCGCCGTTATTGGCATCCAGTGGCCCTTACCTCTGAAGTTGGAGAACAACCATTACCAGTTCGAATCCTTGGAGAAAATTTAGTCTTATTTCGAACTACAAATGGGAGGTTTGGTCTCGTTCATCGACAATGTCCTCACAGAAATGCCTCTTTAATTTTTGGCAAGTGTGAAGCAGAAGGCATTAGATGTTGTTACCATGGTTGGTTATTTGCGCCAGATGGGGAGATATTGGAAACACCAGGAGAGGCAAATGATTCAACCGCTGCTAAAAATATAAGGAATCGCCTTAGACTGGGCGCGTATCCAGTTATAGAATTTAATGGATTGGTTTTTGCCTATATGGGACCACCCAATGAGATGCCGGACTTTCCTCTGTATGATTCTTTTTCTTTGCCTAGCATTAAAACCCGTCCCTATAGCATTTATTACAACTGTAATTGGTTACAGATTCTTGATGCCATTATGGATCCCATACACACTTCTTTTTTGCACAGTACAATTTCTGGTGCACAATTTTCAGAAGGTCTCGGAGAAATTGGCGAGTTAGAAATACATGAAAGAGGAATTCAGTTTCTGGGAAGCAACACGAGAAGGGTGAACGATCATGTATGGGTTCGTGTTAATGAACTTATTTTACCAAACTTTACCCAAGCCGGTGCTGCGTTTGCGGCTGATGGAACCAAAACACGTTTTTTTGGCCGAAGCTCATTCACCAGATGGGTCGTTCCCATTGATGATACACATTCAATGGCCTTGGCCTGGGGAAATTTTGGGGAACGTGGAGATCCTTTAGAATATAATAATAAAGAAGGATGCGAGTTGATTGAGCAGGGTGAAGTTATTGATCGATCTTGGGAAGAAAGACAATTGCACCCCTCCGATGCAGAAGCTGTTGAAGGAATGGGGCCTATTAGCCATCACAAAAATGAACATCTCATGCCAACCGATCAGGGTATTTTACTATATCGACGTCAGATCAGAAAGCTTATTAATGATTTAAAAAATGGTAAAAAAATGCCACAACCCCAGCAAGTTCCTGATGAGGCCGTTCGAACAAATGGGCAGGATACTGTTTTATATATGCCACAAAAGAATAAAAATGATCGCAAATTCCTGAGGTCAGTTGGATCTAATGTGTTAAAAATACAATTTGAAGCAGAAAAAATGCCACTGGACAAACGTGATCAATATATCTTTGATAAGCTTGAGGAGATGGAAAAAAATCATATACATTAATGACTATAGAAAAGAATATTAAGATACATATAAAGAACAATAGATGGAGAGAAGGTTCTTTCCCTAATACATCTGAAGGGGAGGAAGTATTTACCATAACAGAAGAGCAAGTCAAATCAGCTCTTATTAATTTTCCTCATCTTGAAGGCCGTTTTGAAACTTTCATAGATTGGGATGAGGATAATTTTGCTAAATCAATAGCAACTTCCGATATTTTACTCACCTGGAACTTACCAACCTCGAATATTAATGAATTAGCTCCCAACCTTCGCTGGATACACTGCATAGGAGCGGGTGTTGAACATCTCTCACCGTTTGATTGGCTTCCAGATAATGTGGCCCTTACTAATAACAAAGGAATACATGCCAAAAAAGCTGGGGAGTATGGCTTGATGGTAATTTTGATGATGCATAACCATTTTCCAAGAATGTTAACCAATCAGAAAAACAAAACATATAAATCAATTTACAGCACTCCTATTGCAGGAAAAACAATAGTCATTTTGGGAACAGGAAATCTTGGTGGTTCCGTGGCGCAGTTATTAGAACCCCATGGAGCCAATGTTATTGGTGTAAATCGACAAGGTAAGTCGGTTAAAGGATGTACAAAAATTGCAACATTTGACAAATTAGATGGCATCTTGCCTCATGCTGACATTCTTTATATTGCTTTGCCTGAGACGCCTGACACAATAAATATAATTGATAGCCGCCGACTAAGTCTTCTAAAGCAATCTTGTGGTGTTATCAATGTTGGTAGGCAATCTGCAGTTGATTATGATACACTTTCGGAGATGTTGGAAACAAAAAAATTAGCGGGAGCAATACTTGACGTTTTTTCATCGGAACCCATCGCCTCCCATTCTCATTTATGGAAAATACCAAATCTTATCATCACTCCACATGTATCGGCCGATAACGGTGAGAATTATGTTTCACAGACACTTGAGTTATTTTTCTACAACCTTGAGTATTTTCTTTCGGGAAAACCACTTCTTAATTTAGTCAATAAAGACCTTGGTTACTAAAATATCTTATGAATAAAATAACAATGGATTATGAAATTTTTGATTTGGGAAATATCAAACTTTTATCTGGAGATGTTATTGAATCAGCTAGATTAGCTTACAAGACTTACGGTACATTGAATGCCAATTGTGACAATGTTGTACTACTCCCAACTTTTTATACAGGCACACACAAAAGGAACGAGGGCTATTTTGGATCAGGTAGGGCTATTGATCCTAGTACTCATTTTATTGTATCAATCAATATGTTTGGAAATGGCCTTTCATCATCACCCAGCAATACTCCATCTCCTCAAGATGGGCCGCATTTTCCTTTAATTACATTATGGGACAATGTCGCTTGCCAACACAAATTATTAACAGAACACTTGGGAGTAAAACGCATAGCTCTTGTTACAGGCTGGTCCATGGCAGGCTGCCAAGCTTACCAATGGGGTGCGCAATATCCCGATATGATCAATGCAATCCTGCCTTTTTGCTCTTCTGCCAAAACGTCTCCACATAATTTTGTTTTTTTGGAAGGGGCAAAGACCGCTCTTTGCGCTGATCAAAATTGGCAGAATGGGAACTATTCATCACCCCCGATAAAGGGGCTTAAGGCTTTCGCACGTGTATATGCGGGATGGGCATTTTCACAAACTTTCTACCGTGAGGAACTTTATGAAAAACTTGGTTTTAATACAATCGAGGACTTGCTTGTGGACTGGGAAAACGATCATATAGAAAATTGGGACGCAAACAATCTGCTAACCAAGCTTGCAACCTGGCAGGCAAACGATATAAGTTTTGGTCCTCTCTATAAAAATGACATCAAAAAAGCACTTCAATCAATACGTGCACGAACAATAATCATTCCTTGCACCCAAGATCTATATTTTCCTCCCGAAGATAATTTTATTGAAGCTCAATATATTCCAAGTGTAGAAATTCGCCCTTATGATTCCCCTTGGGGACATTGCGCTGCTAATCCAGGCAATGATCACGGTTTTGAAGTTGAATTGGATAAAGGCATTAAGGATCTGTTGAATTAAATTTATTCCAAGTAGAATTTGTTGGCATGCCATGATAAAATTCTACTTAAAAAGAATAGGATTATTTACTTATAGCAAAAAAGCGCTGAAATTAGGTCTTGTGGTGAAATGGATATCACATTGGTCTTCGGAACCAAGATTCGGGGTTCGAATCCCTGCAAGACCGCCAGAAATTTTTTAACTAAATTTTCTTTCCGTAAACATTGAATATTTCATCGTCTATTTTAGCATTAAAAGAAATGGATCTTCGTTCTCCAACACCTCTAAAAGGATTAACTGAATGAAATAAATAATTAGGAAAAATATAAAAATCTCCAACTTTAGGTTTTATAGAAAGACTGCCGTCGGATAAAAATTGGTGTGTACCATGAATAAAATTGATATTACCGTGAACATTTTCTTTGTTTTCTTGAATAGTTTCCCCAAAACTGTCTGGTAATTTTAAATAACCTACCCCTGAAATATGTCCCCCATGAAAATGAATTGGATTATATTCATTTTCAAATTGTCTTACAATCCATGAGGCAATTAATTTAAAGTTTGATATTTCCTTATTGCAGGATAATTTTATGTATGTTTTTGTAACTGCTCCTAAAAATTCTAACAATTTACCTTCAACAATTTCTTGAGGAAGTTTAATTTCTTGTGTAACTTGACCAGCAAGTTTCGATCCATGGTCTATCAAAGTTGATTTTTTTTTATCATCTTCAATCTTCTCATCTATAAAAATATTAATTTTATTAATTAACTCCTCAGGGATGCTTACTGATCCTATACTTGGACCAAAAGGTCTAGAAATTTTTAAATACGTTTCATCTTTCATAATAAATAATAATAGGCATATTTTATAAAAATAAATTATTAATATAAATATATTAGATAAATTTTAATTCAATAATATCATTGTAAAATACTACTTATTTCTTTGTAATTTTTTTACAAATTAACATTTTTCACATCAGTTAATTTTTTTTATCAATTTTCAACAACACTGCACCACTCAATTTAGCGCAATTATTTTTTGACTACTAATATTCGTTGTATTAGAACAATTCTTAGGATAATCGTATATCTTCGGAAATGAAATCCGGAGTTCGTGTCCCTGCGAAACTACCAAAGATTTGTTAATGAATGATTATAAAAAAATTTTTTGGATATCCTCATATCCCAAAAGCGGAAATACATGGTTAAGATTAATACTCTGTGGACTTTTTTTTACTGAAGATGGAAACATCAACAATTTGGATATTCTAAAAAACATTCCTAAGCTAGATTTATTAAATAACTTTGAGTTTATTAAAGAGATATCGATCAATGATTACAACTTGATTTTTAAAGCCGGTGAATATGACGAGGAAGCCCTGACTACAATCTCCAAATACTGGATAGAGGCTCAAAAAAAAATTAATATTAATAATGGAACATTTGCATTTGTTAAAACCCACAATGCAAGAATAAAATTAAATGAAAACCACTATACTAATGAGACAACAACTCTTGGCTTTGTATACATTTCCCGTGATCCAAGAGACATTGTATTATCATATTCCAAACACACAAATGAGGACATAAATTCTACAATTGATCTTTTAAATAACGATAAAATAATGGGAAAACAAAAAACAAACAGCAGAATGCCAGAAGTTGTATTGAATTGGAGAGACCACTACAGTTCATGGAAAAAATTTACCGCTGTTCCTAGTTTATTTTTAAAATATGAGGATTTGTTAGATGATGTTGAAATGGAAATAAACAAAATCATAAATTTTTTTTATTCAAATTTTCATCTTGAAATAATTAATAAAAATGAAAAAATTAAGAATGTGATTAAATCTACAAATTTTGAAAACCTAAAAAATATTGAGGAGAAAAATGGTTTTGTTGAAAAATCAGAATTTTCAAATCTTTTTTTTAGAAGTGGGAAAAAAAAACAATGGGAGAATGAACTTAATCAGGATCAAAAAAATTTAGTTGAACAATCATGTAAAAACCAAATGATTGAATTAAAATACCTTTGAAAATATTTAGATAAAATTTCTCAACAAACAATTTCTTTACAAAATTTTAATTTTCTTAGTTAAAAATTACTTAAAATATTAACTCTGATCTTCCCATGAAATAGTAAGCAAATATGCCAATCCACTCATGGCTTGCCTGATTAAATTCTGAAAAATTTGACAACAAATTTAAAGAAGGTTGCCATGAAAAAATTTTTGATTTTTTAAAGTCAGTTGCATATGGAATAAAAGTCCATTCAATTTTTTCAGATATTCCTAAAGATCGATTTAAATGGTATGCGGAAGTAACCAATAACCATATTTCATTTTTTTTCGGTTCTGCAATTTTTTTAGAAAATAAGATATTTTCATATGTATTTAGGGATTTGCTTTCGTAATAAATCTTATTAGAATCAATGCCCATATTGCTAAAAAATTTTTTAGCTACAGATGCATGGTCTAAACCAGGATATATAAACCCGCCAGAAAAAATTATTTTAGCGTTAGGATATTTTTTAATTAAATTAATTGATTCTGTCAATCTTTCGGCAGCACCATTGATAACAATTTGATCATGTTCTTTTGTTAAGTATGGATTAGTGGCTCCTGATAAAATTAATATTCCATCAATTCTCTCTGGTAAATCATTTTGTGAATGAAAATTTTTTTCAAGTAAATAATTTAAATATGATCCCGATGGCATCACTCCCGATATAAAAAAAATAAATAATGCAAAAAAATACAAGGATTTTGATAAAAATTTCAAATTAAATAAATTGATAAAATAACCAACTAGAAAAAAAATAACGATTAAGTTAAAAGGATTAAAAATTGACCAAAGAAACTTAGTTAGATAAACTGTCATATTAAAAAGTTACAAAATAAACTATTTACTTTACTTAACTAAATTATAAACTCAAATAATCAGGAAATTTTTTGCAGATTATTTCAGCTATTTGAATAGCATTTAAAGCTGCGCCTTTTCGCAAATTATCAGAGACAACCCATATATTAAGGCCGTTTTCTACAGTATTGTCTTTACGAATCCTACTTACAAAGACCTTGTCTTCCCCTGCTGCCTCAACTTGGGTAACGTACCCTTCATCCTTCCGGTAATCAATAACAGAAATGTTTTCAAAATTAGACAAAATTTCTGTTGCTTGTTTATCGGATAAAGGGGAGTCCATTTCAACATTGATGGATTCCGCATGTCCAATAAAAACTGGTACACGTACGCATGTAGCTGAGACTTTAATTCCTATATCAAGAATTTTTTTTGTTTCATCGATCATTTTTTCTTCTTCACTGGTATTGCCATTTTCAACAAATGAACCGATGTGTGGTATAGTATTAAACGCAATTTGTTTTGTAAATTTATTTTTTTCTACCGGCTTATTGGCATAGATGTGCTGTGTTTGGTTAAACAATTCATCCATAGCTTCCTTTCCCGCACCAGATACAGACTGATAAGTGGATACAACAACCCTATTAATAATAGCAACGTCATGCAGAGGTTTTAAAGCCATAACCATCTGAATGGTAGAGCAGTTCGGGTTGGCAATTATGTTTGATCGGTTTTCATCATTAAAAAATTCCAGAAGTGCTTCAGCGTTGACCTCTGGTACAACAAGAGGAACATTTTTTTTCATGCGAAAGCGGGAAGTATTGTCAATTACAATACATCCGTCTGCAGCCGCTTTTGGCGCAAACTCTGCTGATACAGCTCCACCAGGCGAAAATAATCCAATATGAGCTTTAGAGAAATCAAATTCCGCCAAATCTTCAACTAACAAGTTTTCATCACGAAAATTAATTTTTTTTCCTTTTGAGCGAGAAGAGGCTAGAACATATAAATTATCAATTGGAAAATCACGCTGTTCAAGAATGCTGATGATTTCTCTTCCCACATTACCTGTAGCCCCTGCAACAGCTACATTATATTTTTTGCTCATTTATTTACCTGACAAGTTGGCCAATTCAGCAATGACTGCTCGACCCATTTCTTGCGTTGATATTGCACTTGCACTTTCATTAGCTATATCCACCGTACGCAGACCTTTTGATAAGACATGCTGTACCGATTGCTCAATTAAGGCACTATCCTCGTTCATGTCAAAACTGTATTTAAGCATCATTGCAAAACTCATAATCATAGCAAGAGGATTTGCCAACCCTTTACCCGCAATATCTGGAGCACTGCCATGAACAGGTTCATACATTGCAGCTCTTTTTCCATTTTCATCAATTGATCCGAGAGAAGCAGATGGCAACATACCAAGAGATCCGGTTAGCATCGCAGCTATATCGCTTAATAAGTCACCAAATAAATTATCAGTTAAAATTACATCAAACTGTTTTGGATTACGAACAAGTTGCATAGCACAGTTATCTGCCAGCATATGATCTAAATCCACATCACTAAATTCGTTTTTATGTAAAGCCGTAATAATATTACGCCAAAATATTCCAGTTTCCATAACATTAGATTTTTCTACGGAAGTGACTTTGTTAGATCTTTTTATTGCCAAATCAAAAGCAACTCTTCCAATTCTTTTTACCTCTGATGTTGTGTAGCTTTGGGTATCAACTGCCTTTTCTTCATCGTCACTTATTTTTTCAACACCTCTTGGTTGACCAAAATATACTCCGCTCGTTAATTCTCGCAGAATTAATATATCTAAACCTTCTACAACATCTAATTTTAAAGAAGATGAATTAGCCAAAGCATCAAAAACAACGGCAGGACGTAAATTGGCAAACAAATCCAATTCTTTTCTTAGTCGAAGCAATGCAGCTTCTGGTCGTTTTGATCTCTTTACATCGTCCCATTTAGATCCGCCTACAGCCCCAAATAACACAGCATCTGCCTGTAAAGCTTCGTCCATTGTTGCATCGCTTATTGAATCCCCCTCCTGATCATAAGCCGTACCTCCAACTAAACGTTCAGAAATATCAAAGGATAGTGATTTATTTTTCGCCATCCAATCAATGATATTTAAAACTTCATTCATTACTTCAACTCCAATACCGTCACCTGGTAAAATTAAAATTTTTTTATTACTAGACATTAATTAAATAATCCAAGGAAACGATTGATGGGTGCTTGTTTCAAAAGATTTAATTTTGTCATCTTTTTTTAAAGTAAGGGCAATATCATCAAGACCTTCCAACAAACACTTTTTTCTAAAAGGTTCTATATCAAAACCTGTAGACTTATCTTCCTCATTTATAATTGTTTGGTCTTCTAGGTTGACAGAAAGTAATTTTTTGTTTTCAGCTTCAACCATTAAATGATCAACATCATTTTGATCCAATCGTATTGGTAAAATGCCATTCTTAAAACAATTGTTATAAAAAATATCAGCAAAACTAGGAGCAATAATGCATCTAAATCCAAAATCCAGCAATGACCATGGGGCGTGCTCTCGGCTAGATCCACATCCAAAGTTTTCTCCAGTAATGAGAATGGTTGCTGATTTATAGGGATCCCAATTCAGAACAAAATCATTTTTTACATTACCCTGTAAATCATATCGTAATTCATGAAAAAGATTTTTCCCTAAACCTGATCGTTTAATTGTTTTTAGAAACTGCTTAGGAATGATCATGTCTGTATCAACATTGATCATGCGTAAGGGGGCTGCGATACTTTTTATTGGAATAAATTTATCCATTTTATATATCCTCCACCAAACTCAATGATCCTTTAATAGCTGAAGCCGCTGCGACGACAGGGCTTACTAAATGCGTCCTGCCTTCCCTTCCCTGCCGACCTTCAAAATTTCTATTAGAAGTTGAAGCACATCTTTCCTTCGGTTTTAATTGATCTGGATTCATTGCTAGACACATGGAACATCCAGGCTCTCTCCAATCAAATCCAGCCTCAATGAGAATTTTATCCAATCCTTCTTTTTCTGCTTGCTCCTTAACCAATCCGGATCCGGGAACAATCATGGCATCAACTATTATTTTTTTTCCGTCTACAACTTTTGCTACCGCCCGCAAATCTTCAATTCTTCCGTTTGTACATGAACCAATAAACACTTTGTCAATTTTAATATCCTGAATATTTTGATTAGCCTCCAAACCCATGTAATCTAGAGACCGTTCGACTGCTTTGCGCCTATTCACATCTTCAATCTGACTTGGATCAGGTACTTTGCCATTGATGGGAGAAACATCCTGGGGGCTGGTGCCCCACGTTACTTGAGGGAAAATATTTTTCCCTTCTATAACTATTTCTTTATCATAGTGCGCATTCTCATCAGAGGGAAGGGATTTCCAGAAAGAAACTGCTTTATCCCAATCCTCTCCTTGAGGAGCAAATGGTCTGCCCTTAATATATTCAAAAGTTTTTTCATCGGGCGCAATTAATCCTGCTCGAGCTCCTGCTTCAATACTCATATTACAAATTGTCATACGTCCTTCCATACTTAATTCATGAATCGCTTCGCCGGCATATTCAATCACATAACCTGTTCCACCCGCTGTACCAATCTGGCCTATAATATGAAGAATGATATCTTTTGATGTAACTCCATTAGGGACATTGCCATCAATTGTAATACGCATATTTTTCGCTGAATTTTGAATAAGTGTTTGTGTTGCAAGAACATGTTCTACTTCACTTGTTCCAATCCCAAAAGCCAATGATCCGAAAGCACCATGAGTAGCTGTGTGACTATCGCCACATACAATTGTCATCCCAGGCTGGGTAATGCCTTGTTCTGGGCCAACAATATGAACAATGCCCTGGCGTTTATCTAATAATGGGAAAAGTGTAATATTAAAATCTTTACAATTTTGCTCTAAAGTTTCTACCTGTATACGACTTTCAACATTTTCAATACCTTTTGAACGATCCGATGTTGGCACATTGTGATCAGCAACAGCAAAAGTAGTTTGAGGACATCTAACTTTTCTATTTGCATCGCGCAGACCTTCAAAAGCTTGAGGACTTGTTACTTCATGAACTAAATGCCGATCAATATAAATTAAACAAGTTCCATCCTCTTGTTGATCAACGAGATGATTGGACCAAATTTTATCGAAAAGTGTACGGGTTTTATGATTTTGTTTCATCTTCTGTGTTTTCTGCCTCAGAAGCAGTCGACTCAGATTTTTCTTCAACAGACGGCTCTTCTTCCGCTACCTCTTTTTGATTTGTTTCACTTAAAACTTCTTCAGATGTACTTTGCTCATTTTTAGCTTTAGGTTCTAAAGATATATTATTTTCTTCTTCCGCGGCTTCAGACAATGAATATTGATCAACCTCATCTCTTCTACCACTATCAGCAATACGGGCTCTTTTTCCTGTACGATCGCGAAGGTAATATAGTTTTGCTCTTCTAACATCTCCTTTTCTAACGACTTCAATTTTATCAATGTTAGGGCTGAACAAAGGGAAAACTCTCTCTACTCCTTCACCGTGAGATATTTTTCTAACTGTAAATTTTGAATTTACTGAATTATTTTTTCTTGCAATACAAATCCCTTCATATATCTGAAAACGCGAGCGCTCTCCTTCAACAATTTTTAAAGTCACCTTAACAGTATCACCAGGTCGAAAAGCAGGAATTCGCTTTTTAGATGTTAATTTTTCAATTTGTGCATTTTCAAATTTTTGCATTAAGTTCGTCATGTTTTATTCCTGTTTCTTTTTCTGTTCTAGCAAATCTGGTCTAACCAACCGAGTTTTTTTAATAGATTTATCTTTTCTCCATTCTTTAATCTTTTCATGATGGCCTGATAGAAGCACTTCAGGAACAGCATGGTCTTTATTTTGAACATCCTTCCAAACTTGTGGTCTGGTGTAGTGTGGATACTCCAAAAGATTACTAGAAAAACTCTCCTCTAATAAACTTTCCGGCTGACCTAATACTCCAGGAAGCAACCGAATACAACCTTCAACTAACACTTGTGAAGCAATCTCTCCTCCAGCTAAAACATAATCCCCTATACTTAATTCCATAAAATTCAAGATTTTGATAGCTCTTTCATCTACACCCTCAAAACGACCACAAAGAATAATTAACTGATTAAATTCTATGAATCCTGCTAGATTTGATTGTTTTAGTGGTTTGCCCGAAGGAGTAAGGTAGATCAATTGCCTTTTTAGATCTTTGGGATAATCAATTGAAAGGAGAGCATTTTCAACAACATCGGGTCTAATAACCATCCCGGGACCTCCTCCAAATGGTTCATCATCAATGTTTTTTCTCTCATCAATTCCAAAATCATGCAAATTAACAATATCTAGCGACCATTTTTTTTCATCTAAAGCTTTTCCTAATATGGAGTAACCAAGCGTTCCTGGAAAAATTTCAGGATAAGCTGTTAAAATTTTTATCTCTAACACTAATCCAATACTCCCAATATGGGATCAACAATAATTATTTTTTTTCTGATATCCACATTTACTATATTGTCATCATGTATGGGGATGTAAATTTTTTTTTGTAAATTATTTTCAATTTCTATCAAATCACTTGCTCCAAAATTTTCAATATTTACAACGATGCCCAAATTCTGATTTTTAATATTTATTACTTCACAACCAATTAAATCAATAACATAATATTCATTGTTCTTAGTTTTAGGAAAATTCTTTCGAGAAGAATAAATTTTTTTACCCTTTAATGCTAGAGCTGCATCTCTATCTTTATAACCTTCTAACATCGCAATTAATTTATTTCCGACATGACGAAATTTTACAAAATGCCATTCACTTTCTGCATCTTCCTTAAGATACTGTCGCAAATTCTTGAATGATTCAAGACTTGAAATGAACATAATAATTTTTATTTCACCTTTCAGTCCCTGAGGTTGGCCAAAAGTTCCTATGTGGACTATATTTTTTTTATTCACACTTGTTACTCAGAAGTTTTAACCTCTACTTTATCTGCAATTGCTTCAGGCTTTGTGTCTTCGGTTTTTGCTTCAGGCTTTGTGTCTTCGGTTTTCGCAGTTTCCTCTGTCGCCGCTTCTGTTGCTGCCTCCGCTGCTTCAGGCTTTGTGTCTTCGGTTTTTGCTTCAGGCTTTGTGTCTTCGGTTTTCGCAGTTTCCTCTGTCGCCGCTTCTGTTGCTGCCTCCGCTGCTTCAGGCTTTGTGTCTTCGGTTTTTGCTTCAGGCTTTGTGTCTTCGGTTTTCGCAGTTTCCTTAGCTTTTTTTGCTGCAGCTAGTTTTTCTAGTGTTTTTTTCTTAGGAAGATGTTTTTTTGTTTTTTCTGTAATAATTGGCTTCTCTCCAACGCCCATCGTGCTTAAAAATAATTTAACACGATCACTTGGTTGAGCTCCTTTGCTAATCCACTCTTTTGCTTTCTCTAAATCCATCTTAACTCTCTCTGGATTATCTTTATTTAGCATAGGATTATATGTTCCTACTTGATCAATAAATTTTCCATCTCTAGATCGTCTTGAGTCAGCAACAACGATACGGTAAAATGGTCGTTTTTTAGCTCCTTTTCTTGATAATCTAATTCTAACGGGCATAGCGTTTCCTTTTTTGTTGTTAATGAATATTTGGCGGCAGTTTTCCCTGAAGTTTTCGCATAAAATCATTAGGTAAACCACCTTGGCCCATTGATTTCATTTTTTTCATCATCTTTTGTGATTGAAGAAACTGTTTTAACAATTTGTTAACATCCTGAACTTTCGTTCCTGAACCTTTAGAAATTCTAATTTTTCGTGAAGCTTTAACTAAGTCGGGATTTGCCCGTTCTTTTTTTGTCATGGAGTTAATAATAGCAATCTGATGATTAATAAGGTCATCTGAAATTTTATTTTCTGCCATTAATTTTTGAGCTTTAGAAATTCCAGGAAGCATGGACATAATGCCTGACACTCCGCCCATTTGTCCCATTTGTTTTAGTTGCTTTGCAAAATCTTCTAAATCAAATGTTCCTTTGGATATTTTTTTTGTTAAACTTTCTATTTCTGCTTTATCAATGCTTTCAGATGCTTTCTCAACTAAGGAAACAATATCTCCCATGCCCAAAATACGATTAGCAATACGATCTGGATAAAAAGGTTCTAATTGTTCTATTTTTTCCCCTGTTCCAATGAATTTTATGGGGGAACCTGTGATAGATTTAATTGATAACGCAGCACCTCCCCTTCCATCACCATCAACACGGGTTAAAATAGACCCAGTAATAGTGACGGCCTCATTAAAACTTTTAGCAATATTGGCTGCATCTTGACCGGTTAAAGAATCGGCAACTAAAATTGTTTCTTGGGGCTGTAATTGTTTGTGTATTTTTTTTAATTCTAACATCATAATATCATCAATAACTTGGCGACCTGCTGTATCAAACAAAATGATATCAAATAAATTTTTTTCAGCAAATAACAGGGAATCACTTGTAATAATTTCTACTGATTGTGAATTCTGATGATTAAAAAATTCCACATTTACTTGTTCACTCAAAATCTTCAATTGATCTTGGGCAGCGGGCCGGTAAATATCAGAGGATACTAGTAAAATTTTTTTCTTAGATTGTTTTTGAATGTAATAAGCGAGCTTTGCCACTGATGTTGTTTTTCCTGATCCTTGCAATCCACAAAATAAGATTTTTGTTAAGCCATTTTTTTCAATCTTAAGAGGCTGGTTGTTTGCTCCCAGAA
>Ga0315336_1005348_pt1 | contig 14119 bp, 13 predicted proteins | sample ASW5metaG_FD_204512 | JGI IMG/M metagenome (GOLD analysis project Ga0315336, IMG submission 204512) | Ammonia-oxidizing marine archaeal communities from Monterey Bay, California, United States - ASW #5 | ecosystem: Environmental > Aquatic > Marine > Intertidal zone | place: USA: California...
TGATGTGCCTGTATCCATTGTTATCGGCGGGCACCCTTTGTTTAGTTTCGGCAGCGGTTTGTGGAAAGGCAGCATCGAAGCGGATGAATATGCCGTCGCTGGCGGCTTCATGGGCCGTCCGCTTGATCTGGTCAATGGCGTCACGGTGCCGATAGCGGCGCCGGCATACGCCGAATTCGTGATCGAGGGCAAAATCCTCTGCGGCGTGCGCGAGCCCGAAGGACCCTTCGCCGAATTTACAGGATATGCTTCCGACCGCTCGACGGAACACGTGGTCGAGGTTTCGGCGATTTTGCATCGCAAGGACGCGATCTACCAAGACATCGTCTCGGGAATCTCCGATGAGCACACCAGCCTGCTGGCGGTTCCCATGGAAGCCCGTTTGCTCCGCGTTTTGCGACAAAATTATCCGAATGTCACCGGCGTCGCCATGCCGAAATCCGGGACGTCGCGCATGCATGTCTATATCGCGATCAAAAACCCGGCGCCCGGCCAGTCGAAGAATGCGGCGGCGACGGCGCTGGGTGAGGATCTCAGCCTGAAGCTCGCCGTTGTCGTCGATGATGACGTCGATATCACCAGCGACCAGGACGTCATGTGGGCGATCTGTACGCGCATGCAGGCGGATCGGGATGTGGATATTTTAAAAAACTGCATGGGGGCAATTCTTGATCCATCCAACGATGACGGACTGACAGCGAAGATGATGATCGATGCGACCCGGCCCAAGGAAGATTTCCCGCCGCGCCACACCTTGCCGGCAGAGGCGATTGAACGGGCGCAGGCGTTGATTAAGAAGTATTGGACCTAAGTGTCCGGCGAGTCCGCTCCAGGCCGTTAAAACGGGGGGCCTACATTCGCCAACCAAGGAGACCTTCGATGAGCAACGAGAATATTGACCGCGAGGGTAATGAGAACTAGGAGAAAACCTGGGGGCCAAATAATTCCCTGGTTCGGCGTTATGTTTGCGCCGGCGCCATCGTGCTCGGCTTCGCCTTGTTTATATACGCCGCCGTGAGCATCGACCCCGACGTGGTTCTGACGAAATAGAGTTAAATCCAAAACCCTCATCCGGCCCGGCCCCAACGGACGGTGCCCCAGATATTCTCGTGCAGGCGGAAGAAGACGAAGCCGCTGGCCGATGAATTGAAGGCGATGGACAGCGAACCGGCGAGCGATCCTGTATGCACATAGCTGAGCGCCGTCATCGTGAAGATGCCCAGCGCTTGCCAGGTGACGGCCTTGATAATCATGCGGTAAGTTTTGTCCATTTGTCGTCGACCGCCCGGCGCCCGTTTGCTTGTTGAGGTGGCGCGCAGTATGCCGATGGCGGCGGACACCCGATAGTGAGCTTCGGGTGCGGCTGTCGAAGTTATTTAAAACGTTTCAAATTAAATAGTTATGTGTTCTTTCATGGGAAGGGCCGATGGCCCGTGTGATAAAACTTGACCGCTGGTATAGTGCCCATAGCCTTGGCATTCATGCTGCGGTGTGCATTGATCCGGACGTCGTATTGACGAAATAAATGCAAACCGCTGTCGCCGTCAGGCGTCGGCGCCTTCCATTTCCAATCCCCGTATGGATCGTGCCACATTGGCCAGGTGTTCACTCATGGCGAGACGGGCGCCGGCCGGGTCGCGGTTGGCCAGGGCATCGGTGATTGCCGCCAGTTCGGCGCGACTTGGCGACAGGCGGGCTTGAGAGCTGACCGAGGCATGTTGGATTCGGTTGATGATACCCCGGTAGCCGATCAGGATGCCCCTGATCTCCGCATTGCCGCAATTCCGCCAGACCAATTCGTGGATGAAGCCGTCGACCTCGGTGTTGGCCGCGGCTTCCGCTTCCGGCGATAGACCGGCATCGGCGAGCCTATCGATCTGGCGTCGAAGCTCGGCAATATCGCCGTCGCTGATCCGCGCCGCCGCCATCTCCGCCGCCGCCGGCTCGAGCAGGCGGCGGACTTCCAAGACCTCGAGCGCACGGGCCAGCGAAATGGGCGAGATGATGGTGCCGATTTGCGGTTTGACGATGACCAGATCTTCGGCGCGTAACCGTTCGATGACGCTGCGGATCGGCGCGCGGCTAACGCAGAAGCGTTCCGCCAGTTTCGCCTCGGAGACCTTTTCGCCCGGCGCCATGCGCAGACAGATGATATCGTCGCGGAGCTTTTCGTAGACGTCCTCGGTAAGGGTTTTTGCCATGTCTCCCTATCCCCAGCGCACCGCACCCATGTCCTCGGCCCGTTCCGACGCTGGCCAGTCGGGATCGATGACGCGGGTTTCGAATTTCGGCGCGTCGCCGTCGCGGTTGACGACGATGACCCGGTTCCAATTGACATCGTCGCGGTCCGGATAATCGATACGGAACAGATCACCCCGGCTTTCCTTACGCATTTCCGTCGCCTTGGCCACCAACTCGCCGCCGCAGAGCATGTTGCGCAGTTCCAGAGCCTGGACCAGGTCTTTCGGCGTCTCCACGTCCATGTTTCGCGCTTCACCCGACGCCAGATCGGCGATGCCGCCGATGGCTTCTTCGATAAGTTCCTGGTTAATGTGGACGAGCAGATTGTTCCAGGTCAGTTGCTTGAAGTCCGTGGCCACCGCCAAGGGCTTCGCGCCGTTATTCATGGAGCGAAGTTCCTCGACCATATCCAATGCAGCCTTGACGCTGGCCGCACTCGGCGCCGGTTTTGAGCGGCCCGCCGTGGTGCCGGCGGCGTGCCTGCCGCCGATGGCGCCGAAGATTTGCGAGGCGCCGAGCATGTGGCCGGCCATGCGGTTGGCGCCGTGCATACCGCCGGCCGTCTCGCCGCCGGCATAGAGGCCGGGTACCGTCGACTCGGCGTTTTCATCGACGTAGATGCCGCCGTTCGAGCAATGGAAACAGATATTGTATTCCATGGGTTCTTCGAGATAACGGATGCCCCGGTAGTAGAAGTATTCGCCGCGGGCCTGTTTCAAGGGGTCTTTGACGCGCGGGTCGGTGAGATCGATATAGAGCGCGCCGTGTTTGTTGGCGCGGCCGGCTTTGGTCTCCATGACGGTGGCCAGATCGAAATAGCGCGAAGCCGAATCGCGGACGCTGAAGGGGCCGTGTTTGCCGCGCTGTTTGTAGACCATGTCGAGCGTGATGCCGTCGGGAAGGTACTTTTCGATGAATTCCTCGCCTTCGGAATTGTAGATCTTCACGTGCGGCACGAACCACCAGGCACTGAAGTGGTTGATGGTCGGGTAGATGGTGCCGGGGAAAATCTGTTTGAACTCGATGTTGATCATCTCCGCGCCGGCCCGGTAGGCCATGGCGTGGCCGTCGCCGGTGCATTCGGGCGCCGCCGTGGTGTGCTTGAACAGGCCGGCCATGCCGCCTGTCCCTAAGAACACGGCGCCGCATTCGATGATGATGGTCTTGCCCGTTTGCTCATTGACGGCAACGGCGCCGGCGACCCGGCCGTCTTCCAAAATCACATCGACGACCATGGTTTGCTCCATGACCTCGACGCCGGTTTTCCTGAGGATCCGTGTCAGGCCGAAGATGATGGGGACGCCGTGACTTTTCATGCCCCATTGGCGGGGAAAGATTTCGCCCGACCACTCGACCAACGGCGTCATGATGCCGTAGGCGCGATCGGCCATGATCCGGGCCAGTTTTTTGTCCGTCATGCCGAGGCCGCATTGGACGATATTGGCGAAGTCCTGATCGGGTTTGTGCGGCGGTGCGCCCTTCGGGTCGAAACCCTGGATACCGGGCATGCCGGGGAACTGGATGCCGCCCCGGTCGGAAACGCCGCCGGCGGTGGAGCCGGCGCCGCGGATCGCGCCGATGGCGCCGAAAGTACCTTTCACGGCCAGGATAACACTGGCGCCGCCCCACGACGCCTCGATGGCGGCCCGGCAGGCTGCGCCGCCCGCGCCAACGACCAAAACATCAGTTCGGATTGTGTCGATATCGTCACTCATGCCGGATGCTCCTTGATCAGCTCGTTTCATGTCCCGCTCTGCCGAGGGTGCGTGGTGCGGGGGCGCGAGTCAAATCTGACATACTGGTATGTTAGTTGTCAAATGAGACTCGTGGGATGCCTGTTTTCTGCGGATGAAGGGAACTCAGGCGGCCGTGAAGGCGGTGACGATGGCATCTGTGTCGATGCCGTAGGTGCCGTAGAGATCACCAAAATCGCCGCACTGTCCGAAACCATCGACGCCGAGCGGCCGAACCCTGTGACCGGCGACGCCGCCGAGCCACGACAGCGTTGCCGGATGGCCGTCGAGAACGGTGACCATGGGCGCGTCGCGGTCGACGGCGGCGAGCAAGCCACCGATCGCCGAGCCGGCGCCGGCCCGGCGCCAGTCCTGATAAAGCTGGTCCGATGAGGTGATCGCCAACAGGCCGAGGCCGGCACGGGCCGCCGAGAGTTCGGCATGGGCGGCCTCCGCCTCCGGCGCGATGGCACCGGTGTAAACGATGGCGCCGGCTTTCGGATCACTGGGTTTGATCCGCCAATAGCCGCCATTGAGGACGCCGCCGTTGAGTGTCTCTTCCATCTCGCGGCCGGGCTGTTTCAGCTGCCGGGTCGAAAGGCGCAGATAGACCGAGCCGCCGTCGTCGCTCTGCATATGCTCGAATCCCCAGCGCATGATCGCCGCCAACTCATCGGCGTAGGCCGGCTCGAAGCTGGCGAGGCCGGGTTGGCCCATGCCGATCAGCGGCGTCGAGACGGATTGATGGGCGCCGCCTTCCGGCGCCAGAGTGATGCCCGACGGTGTCGCCACGACCATGAAGCGCGCATCCTGGTAGCAGGCATAGTTGAGCGCATCGAGACCGCGCGCGATGAACGGGTCATAGAGGGTGCCGATGGGGAACAGGCGTTTGCCGAAGACTTCATGGCTGAGGCCCAGCGCGGCGAGCAGGATAAACAAATTGTTTTCGGCGATGCCCAGTTCCAGATGCTGGCCGGCATCGGAAAAGTCCCATTTCTGCGCCGACGGCACCTGTTCGGCCCTAAAGGCGTCTTTCTTCTCGTCGCGGGCGAAAATGCCGCGCCGGTTGACCCAACCGCCCAAGTTCGTCGACTGGGTGACATCCGGCGACGTGGTGACGATCTTGTCGGCCAGGTCGCTGCGCGAACCGGCGATATCGTAGAGAATCTTGCCAAAAGCCTCCTGCGTGCTCATGAGCTCAGCCGGCGGCACCGGCAGGATGTCGGGCAGGGTGACCGCCGCCACGCCATGGCGGCGCGGCGCCGGGAACGCATTGAAGGGGACGCGGGCGAGGAATTCGGAAAGCGCCGCCTCGCGGTGTTCCATGCCGGCGAAGGGCGCCCATTCGTCGCCCTCGGTGATATCCAGGGACGCCTGATAGCCGGCCAATTGCTCTGGCGTCATGATACCGGCGTGGTTGTCCTTGTGGCCCTGTAACGGAAGACCCCAGCCCTTTACCGTATAGGCGATGAAACAGGTCGGCGTGTCGTCCTGGGCGGCAGTCTCGAAAGCATCGAGCACGGTTTCCAGGCAATGCCCGCCCAAATTCGTCATCAAGGCCTGCAACGCCTCGTCCGTATGTCCGGTGATCAACCGCGCCGCCTCGCTGTCATGACCCAGATCGGCCATTAGGTGTTCACGCCAGGCGCTCCCGCCCTGGAAGGTCAGGGCCGAGTAGAGATCGTTGGGACAATCGTTGATCCATTTTTTCAGCAGCTTGCCGCCCGGTTGGGTGAAGGCGGCCATCATGCGCTTGCCGTACTTCAGCGTCAGCACCCGCCAGCCCGTGGTTCGGAAAACCCGGTCGATGAGCCGAAACAGATGGTCGGTGACGACGCCATCGAGGCTCTGGCGGTTGTAGTCGACGATCCACCAGCAATTACGGAGATCGTGTTTCCAGCCTTCCCAAAGGGCCTCGTATATATTGCCCTCGTCCATTTCCGCGTCGCCGACAATGGCGATCATCCGGCCCGGGTCGTCTTCGCGAATATCTTCATGATGGCGGCGCAGGTAGTCCTGGACGATGGAGGCGAATATGGTCATCGCCGGCCCAAGGCCGACGGAGCCGGTGGAGAAGTCGACATCGTCATCATCCTTGGTCCGGGACGGATAGCTTTGCGCACCGCCGAATGCGCGGAAGTTCTGTAGATTGTCCAGGCTCTGATTGCCGAGCAGATACTGGATCGCATGGAAGACCGGACTGGCATGCGGCTTCACCGCGACCCTGTCGTGCGGCCTGAGCGCGTGCATGTAGAGCGCCGTCATCATCGTCACAGCCGAGGCGCACGACGCCTGATGGCCGCCGACCTTCAAGCCGTCTGTTTTCGGGCGAATGTGATTGGCATGATGGACGGTCCAGCTTGAGAGCCAGCGGATCTTATTTTCCAGATCGCTGAGACAAGTCAGGTCGCCGGCGCTGAGGCCATGCGGCACGGCTTCGGGGATGATCATTTCGGGGGCCGGTGCGGTGGTGGTCATGGCGGGTTCGTCGCGAGGGGACATGAAGGAAACTCCAATACGGACAGCAACGCGCAATTATAACGAATCACCGGCGATAAATCCTTGCGAATTGACCTGTATGATCTTACATTCTAGCAATTAGCGTAATAAAAACAGGCTTATATTAGCATTTTATGCCAAATTATACTTTGGATGAGATAGATCGGCATATCCTGGCGGCCCTGCAAGCCAATGCCCGGCTGCGCAACGTCGAGTTGGCGGAGGAGGTCGGGCTGTCGGCCTCGCCCTGTCTCAGACGGGTGCGGCAATTGGAACAGGCCGGCGTCATCAACGGCTACGCCACCTTGGTTGATCAACAGGCCGTCGGCCTGCCGGTGAGTGTTTTCATCCAGGTCACTTTGGAGAAACAGATCGAGCCAGCGCTCGAAACCTTCGAAGCGGAAATCCGGTCTTGGCCGGAGGTCATGGAATGTTATCTGATGACCGGTGACGCGGATTATCACCTGCGCGTCGTCACCGCCGACCTGGCGGGTTACGAGCGTTTTCTCATGGATAAACTGACCCGGGTGCCGGGCGTCGCCTCGATCAAGTCGAGCTTTTCGTTGAAACAGGTCGTTTATCGGACGGCTTTGCCCGTTGCCGCCTCTTCGGATGCATAGGTTATTAAAATCATGAACGTTCGGCGGCTCATTCGGACCATTTTAATCGCCTTGCCGCTTGTCTTTTCCCTGGCCGGCTTCACCGCACTGGAAAGCCTGTTCGCACCCAGCGCCGATCTCTGGCCGCGCTGGCAAACCCACGACCCGGCGTCAAAAACCGAGGTTGATCACGGCGCCTGGTCGGCGTTTCTCAAGACCTATGTCCGCACCGATCAGACGGGCCTGAACCGGGTTGCCTATGGCGGCGTATCGGAGGCGAACAAGAAAAGCCTACATGGATATCTTGGGCGAATGCGCCGGGTCGGCGTTTCCGGCCTCAGTCGCAACGAACAGCTGGCTTATTGGATCAATCTCTACAATGCCCTGACTGTCCGCTTGATCCTCGACTTCTATCCGATCGGGAGTATCCGCGATATCGATCTTTCGTCAGGATTATTCAGCAGTGGCCCGTGGGACAAGAAATTGATCAAGATCGAAGGTGAAATGATCTCGCTCAACGATATCGAGCACCGCATACTCAGACCGATCTGGAATGATCCACGCATTCATTACGCCGTCAATTGTGCTTCGGTCGGATGCCCCAATTTGGCGACCCAGCCTTATACGGCGGCGCGGATGAATGCCATGCTTGATGCCGGCGCGGAGGCCTATATCAACAGTCCGCGCGGCGTAAACCTGACCGACGACGGTTTGATCGTGTCAAAGATTTATTCATGGTTCAGCCGTGATTTCGGCAATTCCGAACCGCAAATCCTTGAACATCTTCTCGGCTTTGCAAACCGGGAAACCAAATTGAAAATTCTCCGGGCCGCCAGCATCGACGGATACGCTTATGACTGGGCCCTGAACGGTACCAAACGGTGAACTGCGCCGTGGCGCGGTAAAAAATGTTTCGGCCCATCAATTCACGCGATGTTTAGGCACGTTTTGAATTGTACCACCGGGCCAACCGGTCCGGCGCAACACCCAAGTGGAAAAGTCCGTGGATGATAATCCAGCCCATGACAATGGCACCGGGTCGCCGATTGCGAAAACGCCTCGACGATGAGGTCAAAACCGGATCTTCGATACAAACGGTTTCGCCGTATCGTTCCATGCGGCGGTTGAAGTCGTAATCCTCCATCAGTGCAATGGGACGGATGCCGCCAATGTGGTCGTAGACTTGGCGGCGGACGAATACGCCTGAATCGCCGTAATAAAAACCGCGCGCCCGTATCCAGGCGTAAAACCCGTTGAGCCAACGGCTGAAATCATCATCGCCATCGAAGACCAGCTTGAAATTGCCGCCCGGCGCCGCCGGATGGGTCCGCAGGGCATTCTCAATGGCGGCCAGGGCGCCGTCCGGCAATTGACTGTCAGCATGCAGAAACAGCAAGATATCTCCATTGGCCGCTTCCGCGCCGACACGAAGTTGCCGCCCGCGGCCGGCGGATGTCGTTAGGGTTTTATAGCCTGCGTTGCGGGCGAGTTGAACCGTCTCGTCATCGCTGCCGCCATCCACGAGGATCACCTCATGCGCCGTGTTCTGGCGCGCCAGCCCAGCAGCCAGCCCGGGTATGCGCCGAGCCTCGTTAAGCGCCGGAATGATCACCGACAAAGTCATGCGGCGCGCCATTCGATCCGGCGCATTTCCGTCATATTGAGCAGTCCCACATCGGCGAAATTGCGGCGGTGGTATTCCCACCCTTCAGCCAGCCAGCGCCGCCGTAAATGGCGGGTAAAGAACCGAGGAATTCGAATGCCGGACAGGATGCCGTCGCCCACTTGGTCCCAGAGATTTCGAAGGCGCAAGAATATCAGCTGCTGTTCGGCTGCGGGCAGGGCCGCGAGGGTGTCGGTCAGGAACAATTTACCGAAGGCCACATGCCGAGCTTCGTCGCGGCTGATCCGGGTGTTCAATTTCTTGAACACCGGGCACGGCCATTCGGACTGAAAATCGGATAGCGTTCTGAGCGCTTCGCCTTCGATGAGGATATGAAACCCCAGAATGGAAGCCTGCGGTGGGCCGTCCCAGGTAAGTACGGTCTCGAAGGCGGCTTGGAGAAGGGGGTCAATGGGCGATGGCCCGCCGATCCGATCAAGGTATTGCCCATAAGCCCGGGCGTGACGATCTTCATCGTCCGCCTGCGTCGCCAAAAATTGGCAAACGACTGGATCGTCGATCACCTTGATCAGGTTCCTGCACAGTTGGGCGGTTGCGATCTCGCCGTGGAGAAACTGACTGATCAATGCCGCATAAAGACGGCGCGGAACGAGCGCCGGGATCGATATGCCTGCCGTTCCATTGAAAATATCGTCAGGACTCCACGTCTGCCGATGCGCCTTGGCCGTGAGGGCGGCGATCTTTTCGCGGGTGGTTCCCTGAATATCCATCGTCCGGCTCTACACAATCCGCCACCGGAGAAAAAATCACAAATTTGTTAAGTTTAACGATGACGCGTTGGTTGCCGATTAGACGTCAATGACCACGTCGGATTTTGGCCGGGCGCTGCAGATCAATACCTCGTCGTCCCCCATGGGCGGCACGACGGTATCGACCACGTAGGCCGTTTCACCGTCCAGCAATGTGCTAAGGCAGGTGTGGCACATGCCGGCCCGGCAGATGAAATCCGGATCAACGCCGTTCGCTTCGGCCAAATCCAGGAGTGTTCCTGCTTCGGCTGTCCAGGTGGCGGTAACGCCGGATTGACGGAATTCCACCTGGTGGGTTTCACCCGGCGTGACGCCCATCTCGGCGGCCTTGTCGGCCGCCGACTTCTCACGCAATTCCGAAGCGGTACCGAAAAATTCGTAGACGATTTGAAACTCATCGACACCCCAGTCAATTAACCCGTTGTATATGGATTTCATGAACGGCGTAGAGCCGCAAAGAAAGAACTGCGGGTCCGTTTCCACCGACAACTCTTTCAGCAAATCGATACTCACGTGGCCTTGGCTGTCATAGTCCTTGCCCAGTTCGTCACTTGGATCGGGGCGGCTGTAACAGATATGGGCGCGAATGTTGTCATGGGTGGCAGCAAGTTCCCGCACGTGCGATCCGAAGGCGTGCTCACTACCGCTACGCACGCCGTGGATAAACCACACGTCCCGTGTCGCGCCGGCATCGGCGATGGCGTTCAGCATGGAAATCATCGGGGTACAGCCGACACCACCGGATAACAGAACCACCGGGCCCTTGCCATCCGGGCGCAGGGCGAAGTCTCCAGTCGGCGCGCGAACCTGGAGTTTCGAGCCGACATCGACATGGTCGTGAAAAAAGTTGGATGAGACACCGGGCGGCACATCGGGTTGATCGGCTGGCGACGGCTCGCGTTTGATGGATAGGCGGTAATGGCTGCCGTCGGCGGGACTGTCGGAAATGGTGTAGGTGCGGATCACTGGCGTCATGCGGCCGGGCACGTCCAATGAAAAGCCTAAGAACTGGCCGGGCCTGTATGCGGGTAAGGCACCGCCGTCTTCAGGTGCCAAATAAAACGACGTAATCGTCTCGCTTTCGGGAGTTTTTCGCTCGACAACGAACGTCCGGTACCCTTCCCAGGCTCTATTTTCAGCCATGCATGCCTCCTTGGCTCAATTTGTTCTTTCATATGTGGCGTGCTTCTAGGGCCCTGACAAGGTGCAGATCGACTGCCTTGGGGTTTGACCGGGGAGACGCGCTTGCTATCTTGTCTGGTTCGCGGGCGAGAGCAGAGACATAAATGGCTGAGATCACCAACAAGGCCTGGGAAGAATTCGTGCGGTGGTGCCAATCCCGCAATCTTCGGGCCGTGCCCGCCAATCCCTGGACCCTGGCGGCCTACATCCGTTCATGCGAAGAGCGTTACAGCTTTAAAGCAATCGAGAAGCGTGTCGAGGGAATCAACAAAGTGCATGCGGCGAAGACTCGGAAGCGCCTCGACCACCACCCATTAGTCCTGCGAACCTTGAAGATGATCGAAAACCGGGGTCAGTCGCGCCAACAGAATGCTGGATTGTTTGAAGATGATGATTTCGTGGCAGACCAGCCGCGGGTGAAGAAAACTCGGCAACCGGCGAAATCTCGGAAAGCCTCGAAACCGAAAACCGGACTTGTTTTGGGGAGTACGCCGCGTCTGGTCACGCGGCGTCGGCTAAAACGCTAGGACAAACGCGCCGCGAACAAATCGTTATGTTCGAAACCAAATATTACCTACGCGGTTCCATCGCCATCGATAAGCCCGACAACACCGTTCCAGCATGTCATCAAATTTTCCGCAGCTTTCGAGGACGTCGGGTCATCACGTGATTGCCGGCATGCTAGTTCAAGAGCCTCCGCGGCGATGCCCAATTCCTTGTGTCCGAAGATTGCGCCCGAGCCCGAAATTTGATGCGCGATATTTTCCAAATTTAGCAACGCCTTTTCACGCGTTGCGGCGTCGACGGCTTCGGAAATATCTTCCACGCCTGCTGCCATCGTCGCGCGCCGCTCGATGAGTTTATCCTCGAAAGCCTGGCGTAGTACCTCGATCTTAGATGTCAGTTCTGATTCCATCTCTTTCAACTCGAGCCAAATCTAACCTGTCGCCATAATCTTATATGCCGAACATGTATACAATCCATGTTTAGTACCGAAGCGAGTGTGATGTTTTCAGCCCCGATTTATCCCGCAATGCAAAAAGATTTTCTTACATCTATTGTGAAACCCTTGGAATATTAGTATATTTTGCGTTGCAATAATGCTGTTGCGCCGCAATAATATTGCACTGATTGATTATAAGGACACACAGATGGACCAGCTCACCAACGTTCACGATATGCTGCACGGTTATTATTTCGAAGATCTTGAAGAAGGTATGACCGACGTTTTCGCGAAAACGATCACGGATGCGGATATTATCGCTTTCGCTGGTGTTTCCGGGGATACCAACCCTGTTCATCTGAACCATGAGTTCGCCAGTGAGACCATGTTCAAGGGTCGCATCGCCCATGGCATGCTGACATCGAGCTTCATTTCGACGGTCATCGGCACCAAACTGCCGGGACCGGGCTGCATCTATGTCAGTCAGAATTTGCGTTTCAAGGCACCGGTTAAATGTGGTGACACGGTTCGCGCCACCTGCACGGTGACCAAGCTAATTTCGGAAAAGCGATTTGCCGAGTTTAAAACCGTCTGCTCGGTCGGCGATAAAGTCGTCGTTGACGGCGAAGCAACCATTATGGTGCCGACGCGCGTCCGCTGAAGTTTCCCGAGCGTTCCCGTTCGGTTGGGCGTCCCGGAATTGGGGCGCCCTTTTTGTTGGGTTTATCCCGTGGTCTTGACCCTGCCGAAGCACGAAGGCACTTTGATCCGCCATGCGTATTTACCGACACTATGAAACCCTACCAAACGAAGCCCGCGGCGCCGCAATCGCCGTTGGTAATTTCGACGGCGTACACTTGGGCCATCAGGCCGTCATTGGCGAGGCCGGACGCATTGCGCGAGGGCTCGGCGCACCATGGGCCGTTCTGACTTTCGAGCCACATCCCCGGCGCGTCTTTAAGCCCGACCAGCCGCCGTTCCGGTTGACGCCGTTCCAGGCGAAGGCCAGGGCGCTGGAGGCGCTGGGTGTCGATTTGATGATTGTGCAGCGGTTCAATAGGACGTTTTCCCAACGTCCGGCGGAGGATTTCATCCGCGACGTCCTGGTCGATGGTTTCGGTGCGCGGCATGTGGTCGCCGGCTACGATTTTGTTTTTGGGCATAACCGGGGCGGCAACTGCGAACTGCTTTTGGCCATGGGCCAGGATATGGGTTTCGGTTTTACGGCCGTCAGCGCCGTCGAGGATGCCGGCGGCGTCGTCTATTCCTCGACCCGCGTTCGCGATTGCCTGCGGGCAGGTGACGTGCAGGGCGCGGCGGCGATCCTGGGCCGGCCGTTCAGCATTCAGGGCAGGGTCGCCGGCGGTGATCAGCGGGGGCGAACCATCGGGTTCCCCACCCTCAATTTGCACCTGGGTTCCGTGGTCAGGCCGTCGCTGGGCGTTTATGCGGTCCGCGTCGGCGTCGCGGATGACGGCCGATTGGACTGGAAGGACGGCGTCGCCAATATTGGCAAGCGGCCGACCTTTGGCGGCGAAGATGTCATTCTGGAAGCACATTTGATGGATTTTGACGGAGATCTCTACGGGCGTCGCATCGTCGTGCAGTTGATCGAACACATTCGCGCCGAAAAGAAGTTTGACGGATTGGATGCTTTAAGTGCACAAATCGCCGCCGATACGGATCAAGCGCGGGAAATTCTCGCCGAGAAAGCCAACTGAGAAACGATAATCATGACCCAGGAATACAAATCCACCGTCTATCTGCCGAAGACGGATTTCCCCATGAAGGCGGGCCTGCCCAGGCGCGAGCCGGAAATGCTGAAACGCTGGCAGGAAAACGACCTCTACCGCCGCCAGCGCGAAGCCAGCAAAGGCCGAGAGAAATTTATCCTCCACGATGGCCCACCCTACGCCAATGGTCATCTGCATATTGGTCATGCGCTGAATAAAATTCTCAAGGACATCGTCTCGCGCTGTCAGCAGATGACGGGTAAGGACTCCAATTACGTGCCGGGCTGGGACTGTCACGGTCTGCCCATCGAATGGAAAATCGAAGAGAAGTACCGCAAGAAAAAGAAAGACAAGGATGCCGTACCCGTCGTCGAGTTTCGCCGCGAATGCCGCGAGTTCGCCGAGGAATGGATCGACGTGCAGCGCGACGAATTCAAGCGTATGGGTGTCATCGGTGATTGGGACAATCCCTACACCACCATGAGCTATGCCGCCGAGGCGCGGATCGCCGGCGAACTGAGCAAGTTCCTGATGGACGGCTCGCTTTACCGGGGTTCGAAACCGGTCATGTGGTCACCGGTGGAAAAAACCGCCCTGGCCGAGGCCGAGGTCGATTATCACGATCACACCTCGACCACCATCTATGTGCGTTTTCCAGTGACCACCGCATCGACGCCGGCCATTGAGGGCGCCGCCATCGTTATCTGGACAACGACGCCCTGGACCATGCCCGGAAACCGCGCCGTCGCCTATGGC
>Ga0315336_1005349_pt1 | contig 14118 bp, 8 predicted proteins | sample ASW5metaG_FD_204512 | JGI IMG/M metagenome (GOLD analysis project Ga0315336, IMG submission 204512) | Ammonia-oxidizing marine archaeal communities from Monterey Bay, California, United States - ASW #5 | ecosystem: Environmental > Aquatic > Marine > Intertidal zone | place: USA: California...
ATCAAGCAAACTTCTTCTGGACCTCTGCCGACACGGTGGCCGGCGCTTCAGCGTAGTGATCGAATTGCATCGTGAAGGTCGCGCGACCCTGGCTCATCGAGCGAAGGTTGTTCACGTAACCGAACATGTTCATGAGCGGCACCATCGCGTTGATGACGTTGGCGTTGCCGCGCATGTCCTGGCCCTGAATCTGACCGCGACGTGAGTTCAAGTCGCCGATCACAGAACCCGTGTAATCTTCAGGCGTGACGCACTCGACCTTCATGATCGGCTCGAGCAGGACAGACTTGCCCTTCTGCAAAGCTTCACGGAAGGCAGCGCGCGCGGCGATTTCGAAGGCGAGTGCCGACGAGTCGACGTCGTGATACTTGCCGTCCACGAGAGAGACCTTGACGTCAACCACCGGGAAGCCGGCAACGACGCCCGACCCCATCACGCTGTTAAGGCCCTTTTCGACGCCCGGGATGTATTCCTTCGGAACCGCACCGCCGACGATCTTGGATTCGAACTCGTAACCAGCACCCGGCTCGTTCGGCTCGACAACGATCGAAACTTCGGCGAACTGACCCGTACCGCCGGTCTGCTTCTTGTGGGTGTACTTGACCTCGGCTTTCTTGGTGATCTTCTCGCGGAACGCAACCTGTGGCGCGCCAATGTTGGCGTCGACCTTGTAGGTACGGCGGAGAATGTCGACCTTGATGTCGAGATGGAGTTCGCCCATGCCCTTAAGGATGGTCTGGCCGGATTCCTGATCGGTGGAAACGCGGAATGAAGGATCTTCAGCGGCGAGCTTTGCGAGAGCAACGCCCAGCTTTTCCTGATCGGCCTTCGACTTCGGCTCGATCGCGATTTCGATGACCGGCTCAGGGAATTCCATCTTTTCCAGGATGACCGGATGATCCGGATCGCACAGCGTATCGCCGGTGCGAGTTTCCTTCAAACCAGCAAGAGCGACGATGTCGCCGGCAAATGCTTCCTTGATGTCTTCGCGGTTGTTCGCATGCATCAACAGCATACGGCCGATGCGCTCTTTGCGCTCTTTGGTCGAATTGATCGCGCCGGTGCCGCTCACGAGCGTGCCCGAATAGATACGGCAGAACGTGATGGTGCCGACGAACGGATCGTCCATGATCTTGAAGGCGAGCAGCGACATCGGCGCGCCGTCCTTCGGCTCGCGAATGATCTCTGCGTTGCCATTCTCAGGGTCCATACCCTTGATCGCAGGCACGTCGAGAGGCGACGGAAGATAATCAACAACCGCGTCGAGCAGAGGCTGCACGCCCTTGTTCTTGAACGCCGAGCCGCAGAGCACGGGATAAAACGCGCTGGTCAGAACCGCCTTGCGGATCATGCGCTTCAGGGTCGCCTCATCAGGCTCCTTGCCATCGAGATAGGCGGCCAGAACGTCGTCGTCGAGCTCGACGGCGGCTTCCAGCATCTTCTCGCGATATTCCTTCGCCTTGTCGACGAGGTCGGCCGGGATATCGACGGTCTCGAACTTCGCGCCGAGTGCTTCGTTGTTCCAGATGTACGCCTTCATGATCACGAGATCGACCATGCCGACGAAGTTGCTTTCTTCGCCGATCGGAAGCTGGATCGCGATTGGCTTTGCGCCGAGACGCTTCACGATGTCATCGAGGCACTTGTAGAAGTCAGCGCCGGTCTTATCCATCTTGTTCGCGAAAACGATGCGCGGAACCTTGTACTTGTCGCCCTGACGCCAGACGGTCTCGGTCTGCGGCTCAACGCCCTGGTTACCGTCGAGAACGACAACAGCGCCGTCGAGCACGCGCAGCGAACGCTCGACTTCAATGGTGAAATCCACGTGGCCGGGAGTGTCGATGATGTTCAGACGCTTGCCTTCCCAGAAAGCAGTCGTCGCGGCCGAGGTGATCGTGATGCCACGCTCCTGCTCCTGCTCCATCCAATCCATCGTCGCGGCACCTTCGTGCACTTCGCCGATTTTGTGGCTCTTGCCGGTATAATAGAGGATGCGCTCAGTCGTCGTCGTTTTACCGGCGTCGATGTGCGCCATGATACCGAAGTTTCGGTAATCCTCGATGGCATGAAGGCGGGGCATGGGCTGTCCTTAATTTCCGTTCGTTTCGCCGTTACCAGCGATAGTGCGAGAAGGCACGGTTGGCTTCCGCCATCTTGTGCACGTCTTCACGCTTCTTGACCGCGTTGCCACGATTGTTCGACGCATCGAGCAGCTCCGCGGAGAGCCGTTCAGTCATCGTCTTCTCGTTGCGGCCACGCGCGGCCGTAATGATCCAGCGGATGCCCAGCGCCTGACGGCGCACGGAGCGAACTTCAACAGGCACCTGATAGGTGGCGCCACCGACGCGGCGCGAGCGCACTTCGATGGTCGGCATGACGTTTTCCAGCGCCTGCTCGAAAACCGGCAGCGGGCCTTGCTTGGTCTTGTTCTCGATCATCTCGAGCGCACCGTAGACGATGCTTTCGGCGGCAGACTTCTTGCCGTCGTACATAATCGAATTCATGAACTTCGTGATGATGATGTTCCCGAACTTCGGGTCCGGGTTCACTTCACGCTTTTCAGCAGAATGGCGACGCGACATCGTAAATGCTCCCGCTTACTTCGGACGCTTCGCGCCGTACTTCGAACGGCGCTGCTTGCGGTTCTTGACGCCCTGCGTATCGAGGACGCCGCGGAGAATGTGGTAACGCACGCCGGGCAAATCCTTGACGCGGCCGCCGCGGATCATGACCACCGAGTGCTCTTGAAGGTTGTGGCCTTCACCCGGAATGTAACCGATGACTTCGAAGCCGTTGGTCAAGCGCACCTTGGCGACCTTACGAAGCGCGGAGTTCGGCTTCTTCGGAGTCGTCGTATAGACACGCGTGCAAACGCCGCGCTTCTGCGGCGACTGCTGCAAAGCCGGCACCTTCTTACGGGCCTTCTGCGATTCGCGTGGCTTTGCGATCAGCTGGTTGATCGTCGGCATCGTTCACCCTTGTTCGCGCGAAACCTTACCGGTCTCGCAAATTCATTCGGAGCTAACCGCCCCACTCACTTCACTCCGACACCATCGATCCCGCGCCGCACGTGTCATCGCGCAAAACGAAATCGCGCCACCCATTCATCGCTGAATGGAAAGCGCTTGAACGCCACAGAGGACCACAATCGAAACCGTGGTCATGCATCCGAGACTGAACTCATAAGGCGTGCGCGAAAGCGCGGTGGCCCGAGAGGTCAAGCTTGTCCTGGCATTGCCTGGCTAGTGCCGACAGCGTTTGAGCGACATTCGTCGAGGTTGGTGCCGTTTCATGCCAGACTGAAAGAAGTCCGGGACTGAAATGGTGGTCCGTTCCGACGTAAAAGAAGCTCACCGCCTGTCGTGAAGTGGCCGGGTTTTATAAGCCATGCACACTCAAGTCAAGGCTAAACGACACTGCAAAAGCGCAAGTGGCAGAGCCACTTCTTGCGTACCGGAGGAAGCGGGCCACGCACAGATTGTAGCTCTCGCCGCGAATCTTTCGCCACACCGAATCTGCCCGATTCTGAGCCACCGGCACCCCGCTTTGGCCGCCGGTCGAGGCCGCTGCATGGGCCACAGACACCTGCTCCCGGTCCATGGCAAGGCCGAAATCGCCCCGCAGACTCAAGTAATATCGTTTTATTTCAATATCTTAGATTGAATTCCGGACATGACGGATTCACTGAGTCGGCGCGAGCCGCCGCTTGGCCGGGATCAGCGAGGTCGATCGCAGCCAGTCCCGCAGGTCGCGCAGCCGCTCGTAGCCGTATTGCCGGGCCGCCTCCAGGCTGAACACCAGCGAGCGGGTGGAGCCGACATCCACCACCATGTCGACCATGGTTTTCCGTCCGGTCCAGAGCTGGGCCATGAAGCTACCCTCCGCCGAGCACGAATCGATGACCTGAACGTCGGTCGTCGTGAAAAGCTGTTCGGTCAATTTGTCGATGAGAACCGCACCCGGCGAGTATTTGGCGAATTCGGTATCAAACGCGATCTTCCACGTATAGGCCGTGGTTCCGCAGTACATCAGCACCTGGGCGGCAATGGCCCGCCCGTCGAGGCGCAACACGGCCACGGAGGCGTAACCAGCCGCCGCCAGATCGCCGATCAGACGCCGGGTAAACTCCGTATCCCGCTCGCTGCAAAGGATGGCGGTGCCCTCGGCGCCCTTCCAGCTTCGCTTTTCGAGATCGAGGAACTGCTCGAATGCGACTTGCGTTGCATCCGCGGTGCGCTCGTTGACGATCTCCAGCGTGCCCAGACCGGACAGCCTGTTCCAGTCCTGCCGCAGCTTCTTGCGGGTCGAGCCTGAATTCTTGACGCCCTTTTCGCGCGACACCGACGGACGCAAGGTCCGGGTGAGCGTCAGATGCGCATGGTCTTCGTCCGCGATTGTCTTCTGGATGGCGGCATAGGCCTGCGAGTCCGCATCCATTTCCTTCAGGCTGACCACATTGGGCAACGCAGGATTGTTGCGGATCGCGGCAAAGAATGCGGGCATCACCTCGCCTGCGAAAGCGGGATCGATCACCGGCGTGGACAGAAATGCGTAATTGTACGGACGGGCTTCAAGCAGCGCCGGCCAAAACATCATGATATTGCGGTGCTGCAAGGCCCAAAGCCCGACCAGCCGCGCGGACTCGACGCCCTCTTCCCACGCCAGCAGCACATAAACCGCCGCGAACATGGTGTCGAAAGCCGCCTTGAGCGCGACCGGATTCATGAATGCGTTGCCGGGCGCGCGGCGAATGAGATCATCCCACTGCGCGCTAAGGTCCTGGCCCGGCGATGCGACCGTAACTGAAATCATGAAGGCCAAACCTGCGAAGCGTATCTAAGCCGCATTCTCGCGGTGCCGGATTGCGGGCGCATGACTGAAATCCAAGTACTAAAAACGCCCCCCGGAACATTAATGCTGCGACCGCCCGACGCAGGCAAGTCGCAACCATTTAAATCGTTAATACCAGCGTTTTCGCAGCATTAACCTCACCGGCCGTTCACCATGTTTCATTCAAGCTTTAGTCGAGTTTGCAGCCGTAATGCTAAGTAGCTGAAACAGAGGCGCAACATGCGGCAGACGGACATCGCCATCATTGGCGGCGGACTTGCGGGATCGACCGCAGCCGCCATGCTCGGCCGCGCCGGCATCTCCGCGATCCTGATCGACCCGCACAAAATCTATCCGCCTGACTTCCGCTGCGAAAAGCTTGGCGGTTATCAGCTCGATCTGTTGCGAAAAACAGGCATCGCCGATGCAGTGCTTGCCGCCACCACTCTCGATCAAAGCGCATGGACCGCGCGGCTGGGACGCCTGCTCGACAAAAAGCCGAGCGATCAGCACGGCATCATCTACGACGATCTGGTCAACACCGTCCGCCGCCAGATCCCCGGCAGCGTCGATTTCATCGAAGCCAAGGTTACGGCGGTTACGACGAGTTCGGATCGCCAGACGCTGACATTGTCGAACGGCGAAGAAATTTCCGCGCGGCTGATCGTGCTGGCCAACGGCCTGAACATCGGCCTGCGCCACACCCTCGGCATTGAGCGCGAAGTGATCAGCCCGTGCCACTCCATCACCGTCGGTTTCAATGTGGTGCCGGTCGGCCGCGACAAGTTTGAATTTCCGGCGCTGACCTATTTCACCGAGAACGCCGCAGCGCAGATGTCTTACCTGACGCTGTTTCCAATCGGCTCGGCGATGCGCGCCAACCTCATGGTCTATCGCGGCATGGAAGATCCCTGGCTGCGCCGTATGCGCCAGACGCCCGAACAGGCCATGCATGAACTGATGCCGAACCTTCGCGCCCTCTCCGGCGAGTTCAAGGTCGACGGCATGATCAAGATTCGCCCGGCCGACCTGTACATCACCAAAGGACACCGGCAGGCCGGCATCGTTCTGGTCGGCGATGCGTTCTGCACATCATGCCCCGCAGCGGGCACAGGCACAGGCAAGGTCTTCATGGACGTGCAGCGGCTGTGCAACGTCTACATTCCGGCGTGGCTCACCAGCGACGGCATGGACGCGGCGAAGATTTCGCAGTTCTACGACGATCCGGACAAGTGCGCCAACGACGCCTCATCACAACGACAGGCTTACGACCTGCGTTCGATTTCCATCGATACCGGATTGTCGTGGCACGTCCGCCGCTGGGTCCGCTTCCTGCATCGCTTTGGCGTCGGCGCGTTGCGTCATACGCGCGAGACCCTGACCGTCCGGCGGACAGCGCAGCCCTAACATTCTTGTGCATCCCGGCTCGCGTTCACTTCGCTCACCTGGCCGGGAGGATAAAAATATCAATCCTCGTCATCATCATCATCGTCGTCATCTTCCTCGGGAAGATGCGACTTGTGAAGCTGGTCGTCCCATAGTTTCCGGTACATGCCGTCAGCCTTGAGAAGTTCGGCATGCGGGCCGCGCTCGATGGCCTTGCCGTTGCTGATGACGATGATTTCGTCCATGTCGACCACCGACGTCAGCCGGTGGGTCGAGAAGATCATGGTGCGGCCCTTGGCGACCTTGAGCAGCGTGCGGTTGATCGCCGCTTCCGTGGTCTGGTCGAGCGCCGATGTGGCTTCGTCGAGCAGCAGCACCGACGGATTGCGAACGATGGCGCGGGCAATCGCGATGCGCTGGCGCTGGCCGCCGGACAGTGTGTCGCCGCGCTCGCCGACCACCGTGTCGTACTTCTGCGGCAGCGTCATGATGTAGCGATGAATCTCGGCCTTCTTGGCCGCCTCCATCACCTCGGCGTCGGTCGCGCCTTCCTTGCCGAGGCGGATGTTTTCGCGGATTGACATGTTGAACAGCATGTTCTCCTGGAACACCACCGCCATGCTGTTGCGCAACGAGTCCCGCGTGACTTTGCGTATATCGACGCCGTCAATGGTCACCCTGCCCTCATTCGGCACGTAGAGACGCAGAATAAGGTTGAGCAGCGTGCTCTTGCCGGAACCGCTCGGGCCGACGATAGCGATGTTCTTGCCGACACCGATCTTGAGCGAGAGACTATCGAGCACAGTGGAGTCGCTGCCTTCGTATTTGAAGACAACGCGATCGAAAGTGATGTTGTCGGTGATGCGTGGAAGATCCGGTGCGCCGGGCCGGTCGGCGCCGCGGGTCGGCTCGTCGAGTAGTTCTTCCATGTGACGAACGGCAGCGGACGCCGTGATCGCGACCGGAATGAAATGCATCAGATGGGCGATGTTGTAGGAGATTTCCCAGAACGCGCTCTCGAAGGTGACGAAGGTGCCGATGGAAATCTTGCCGATGGTCGCCAGATAAGCACCGATCGCCAGCACGATCAGATGCAGCAGCAACACCGACACGGTGACGGTGCGCTCGACCATGGTCGACAGAAATGTTGCGTCCGCCATCGAGCGGCGCGCGGCATTGTTGCGGAATGAGAACCAGCCGAACGCCTTGCGCTGCAAGCCGAACGCTTTCACCACCATCTGCGCCGCGACGTTTTCCTGCACCACGCCGAGGATCGCGGATTCGTTGACCTTCTGCTCGTAATTGGCCTGCACGGCCTTCGGGGTCAGGATGCGCGGACCGATCAGCGTGATCGGGAAGATCAGCAGCGCCACGGCAGCCAGCTGCCAGTTTAGCCAGATCATCAGCCCGATGCCGGCGATCAATTCGAGGAACGGCAGCATCGCGCTATTGGCGAAGTGCTTGATCGAGGATTCATAGCCGGCCATGTCGACGGAAAACCGCGACAGGATTTCGCCGCGCTTGGTGCGACCAAAGAACGCAGCCGGCAGGTTCTGCACATGCTCGAACAGCCGCCCGCGAACGTCGGAAATGACGGCGGCAGCCAGCCGCGCATCCCAGCGCTCGTACCAGATCGCCACAATGGATGTGATGATGCCGGCGGCGGCCAGCACAGTCAGGATGGTGTAGAGCGCCTGGAAGTCTTCCTCACCGAGCGCGTCGTCGATCAGGAACTTCAGGCTGAGCGGCATGATGACGTTGAACAACGTCTCTATGAAAAGGCCGATTGCAACGAAGCTGAGCCATGTCTTGTAGTTGCGCAGCTGCGGCCAGGTGAAGCGCCACAGCGTCGCAAACGCGCCTGCCGCCTCGCTTGCGGTATAGACGACGAGATCTTCGTCCTCATCGTCTTCGTCGTCCAGTTCCGGCGGCGCGGGAAGATCGGCCGCGGCGGCAAGACGCGCAGCCTCATCGTCGAGCGGCTTGCCCGGCTCCGGCTTGTCGGTATTCGAGGTGGGCGGCTTGGCCATCTAAAACCGTCGCTGAACGGCCAAACGGCCGCAATCACTCACCGCAGCGGCCGGATGGCCGGTGCGTCTAAAGCGATTAATCGTCGTCGGCAATCTTGTCAAAGAACGAGTAGCGCAGGCTGTCCGCGTCAGCGTACCAGTCGCCCGGTCCCTTGTTGGCCGCCAGCGTCGCGTCCCACACCGCGTCAGTGGTATCGCGGCGATTCATGGACAGGTCGAAGCCGTTGCCGAAAAACAGTTCGGACCATTCCCACCAGGTGCCCAGTTTTTTGACACCGCGCAGCAGGTCGTAGCGGTCGATCAATGCCGGCATCATGTCGCTGGTGATCGAACCGAAGACGAATCCGGTTTTCACCACGCGATTGAGCTCGCGGACGGCACGTTTCACCTGCTTTTCCGACACATGGCAGAGGCTGGTTTCGAACACGAAGTCGAATTCACCGGCCTTGAACGGCAGCTTGGTGAGCGAGCCGAGCTTGTTGTACTTGCGCAGCGCCTTCGGCGTCTTGCCGTGAATGTAGCGGTTGTTCTCGACACCCCAGGCATCGATGCCGCGTTCGCGCAGCGCACCGACCAGCTCGCCGCTCGCCGAACCGGCGACCAGCAGCTTGTAACCCCGTGCGCGGTTCCAGACGATCTTGATGAGGTTCATCAGATAGTCCGGATCGGTGAACTTGTTCCAGACCTCGCCGTAAGGACCGGCGTTGCGGTAGTTGTCGAAATAAGCGCGGTCAATCTTGTCGGACGGGACGTTGCCGCTTTCGCCACGTTCATAACGCAGCTTGATCATCTGCGTCAGGATGATGTCGGTCGCAGCATCCGACGAATCCAGCAGGCCGTTCAGCGTCGAATCGAACAGATAGTCGCCAACGACGACAAAGCCCGGATGCTCATGCGGCTCGGGGTGATGGTTGGTCATCACATCGCGCGCCGGCAATCCGCCCGGAATGGCATTCACCGATGACAACCAGCGATGGGTCTTGCCTTCGAGGAAATGCGCGCGGGAATCGCCAAACGACTTCGGCAGCGACTTGATCGCCGCGTCGATCAATTCCTTGTCGCTGAGATTGGCAAAGGCCAGTGCATCGGAGCCGGGGATCAGCCAGTTCAGCACGCCGTGACGGCCGACATCGTGGCGCGCGCCTTCGACATAAACGCAGCAGCCGCCGAACGCTTCGGACATCCACCATGCGCCCGGAACCTTGTCGCCCCAGAACGGCTCGTCGAACAGGATCGAGACCCGCAGGTAATGCGCCGGGCGGTCGAAATAGGCGATGTGCTTGACCATCGAATGGCGCAGCAATTCGCCGTCCCAGCGCATGGTGGTCAGCCACGAATGCGGCAGGCACATCACGACGAGGTCGTGCTCTTTGGTCACCGGGCCCTTGCCGTTCATCATGTTGATGGCGTAGCGGCCGGAATCAGCCTTGCCGACTTTCAGAACCCGATGGTTCAGCTGAATGTCGGCCTCGATCTCACCTTGCAGGCTATGGATCAACTGCTCGTTGCCGTTCTGGATCGAGTAGAGGCCGATATAGCCTTCCACATCCATCACGAAATTTTTCAGCGCATTGAGGCCGTTGGTGTTGTGCGGTTCGGTGGCGATGTCCGAACGCGCCATGACTTTCAGGAAGCGCTTCGCGACCGGATCGGCCACGGCCTGATCCAGCAGTTCCTCCGCGCTCATGTAGGCCCACGGATGTTCGTTGTCGTGGGCGCCGACGCCTTCATAATATTCGAGCGGCGTCACCATGCCGGCGCAGAGCTTGCGGAAATCCTCGATCGCCTTCGCGGTCGCAGCACCATACTTGCGGCGCATACCGGGGACGTCGTCGAGCAATTCGCCGTCGAGTTGGACCTGTTCGGCATCCATCGGGATCGTCTGCAGGCCAAAATGCTGGATCAGCTCCCGCAGCGGGTCCGGACCGGTCATCGAGTAATCGTAGATCTCGGCGACGCCGGCTTCGTACATGGCCGGCGCTGTGTCGAAGGTCTTGGTCAGGATCTTGCCGCCAACCCGATCGGAGGCCTCATAGATCGTGATGCGGCAGAGCGCCCCAAGCTTCTTCTTGAGGTACCACGCACTCATCAGCCCGCCCGGGCCACCGCCGACTATCGCCAGATCGAGCATATTGTCCTTCGCCCCTCGCTGGCGTTTTGGGAATTACCGCCAGTCTAACTCTTCCTAAACAAATGCGTTTTTCATCTGAAGGGAAGATGAACAAACCACGATCCGGAGCGAAAAAGGCGGAAAGGACCGAAAGCGGGATACTTTCCGGCCGTTATTCCACTTTTTCGAGGCTCGGGGAGCCTCCGGTTCCGGTAGTTCGGGCAAATAACTCAGCGGCAGGAAAGCCCGCCGGAAAAGAAAATGGGCCGGCAAAAGCCGACCCACCAAAGGTGTTCCTCACTATCGGGAGCCACGGACACCAAAATAATCACCGCGAGGCGATCATGTCCTATGGCTTCAAACTATTGCTTCGTTGGAATAGCCCAGCCCCAAATTTTTGCGCGTCTTGGTTGGTCACAGAATAAGCACACACTAGGAACGCGATGAGATTATGCATCCCCCAAATGGGTGAAACCTGAGATGGCTACCGCCAATTAAGCCAGTTATTCTGCCAACTTAGGTCTATTCTCCGGCGTGTCTCTTTAGAGGCACGCACCCTGCTTGGTGATAAGGCTCTCCTGGATCGTGAGCCTCTATTTAATAACGAGTCTTGCCATCATGGCCGCGAGTTCGCTCTGACGCGATACGCCGACCTTTGAAAACACCCGCTTCAAAACCGATCGCGCGGTTTCCTCGGCGATCCCGAGCCGCTCCGCCGCGTCCTTCGGTGACAGGCCGGAACCGACCAGCGCGGCAATGCGGGCCTCGCCCAGCGTCACCCCCAGAACATCGCGAATGAGTGTCGGATCGGGAACGCCGTCAGCCGATGGATTCATCAAAAGAACGATGGCGCGCGCCCGCGTCAAAAAGCCATTTCCGGTGATCTTCGAGGGGATCGGCAGCACATACAGCGCCAATGGCCGGCTGGCGTGCTGGCGATGGACCAGAATAGGCTTGGTCTCCTGCGTCAGGATGATCCGGTTCCCGTCGAGCGCATTCCGGATCGCGGCCACCGCCTCCCCGCTCGCCGCCGGGTTTGCCAGCAACAGCCGATCATTCACGATGTTCAAGCCGTCACCGAGCAGCGCCTGGGACGCAGCATTGGAGGACACCACGCGGCCCATCGAATCCAGCGCGAAGACGCCGATACCGATACGCGCCATCGCGGTGCCCATGCCGGAATTCATTGCCTGGGCATCCATCAAATGAATGCTCAGGCGCAGTGATGATTCGATATGGGGAGCAAGCTGCTCCAGCATCTTCAATTCATCTTCCGAATATTCGGGGCGGCCGATCGCGCGCTGCACGCTCAAGGCAACTTCAATATGAGGGTCTGGAGAAACGGTGGCGGCAGCGAAATACTTCAAACCATGCCGCCGAAGAAGATCGCTGTAGAATGGAAAAGTCTCCATTTCCTCGGGCGTCAGGAGATCGCGATCGGTGATAATGTCACGCTTAAAGAAGTAGCCGCGCTCGCGCGCACGGATCGCCCGAATGTCGCGATCGCTCCAGCTCTGCGCATACTCGGCGCTCACCGCCTTGAGAGAGGGAGATTCGATAACGCCGAAGCTGCCATCGTCCCTGCCATAAATCAGGATAGCTCCCACATCGTCGAAGCATTTCGTGATGATCTCAAGAGCGTCCGGCCAGCGCGATGGATCAGCAGCGGCTGCATATATCGCTTCAATCGCCGCAATCAGGCGTTCGTGGTGTTGCAATGGTCCCTCGCGGCGTCGCGAAAAATCTAATCGAAAACTTCATCGTTCAGCACCGGCGAAAAGCCCGATGACAGTCACATAAATGTTAGACACTCGGATCGCTGAAATAGTCCGTCATCATAACGAAAAGGCCGCCCAAAGGCGGCCTTTTTATTCATGGCTGACACGCCAACTGGCGTGAAACTATTCCGCAGGTGGCAGCGCCAGCGGTTCCGCTTCCGGAGCCGTCGGCACGATCGCTGCCTGCTTCTCGCGTTCGTCGAGGATCAGCTTGTCGCGCTTGGTTGCGACTTCGCGGATCTTCGCCATCGAGGCGCCAGTACCGGCCGGGATCAGGCGGCCGACGATGACGTTTTCCTTGAGGCCTTCGAGCGGGTCCACCTTGCCGTTGACGGCAGCTTCGGTGAGCACGCGCGTGGTCTCCTGGAACGACGCCGCCGAGAAGAATGACCGCGTCTGCAGGCTCGCCTTGGTGATGCCGAGCAGAACCGGGTTTCCGGTTGCGATCTTCTTGCCTTCGTCCTTCGCCTTGGCATTGAGCTGGTCGAACTCGATCTTGTCGATCTGTTCGCCCGAGATCATGTCGGTCTCGCCCTGATCGGTGATCTCGACCTTCTGCAGCATCTGACGGACAATCACTTCGATGTGCTTGTCGTTGATGAGCACGCCCTGAAGCCGGTAAACTTCCTGGATTTCGTTGACCAGATAGGCAGCGAGTTCCTCGATGCCCTTGATCGCCAGAATGTCGTGCGGCGCGGGATTGCCTTCGACGATGAAATCGCCCTTTTCGACGATGTCGCCGTCCTGCAGATGGATCTGCTTGCCCTTCGGAATGAGGTACTCGCGAGTCTCCTCGTTCTTATCGATAGGCTCGATCGAAATGCGGCGCTTGTTCTTGTAGTCGCGTCCGAAGCGGATCGTGCCGCTGATTTCCGCAATGATTGCGGCATCCTTCGGCTTGCGAGCTTCGAACAGTTCGGCAACACGCGGCAGACCGCCGGTGATGTCGCGGGTTTTGGCGCCTTCCGTGGAAAAACGTGCAAGAATGTCGCCCGCCTTTACCTTGGCACCGACGTCGACCGACAGAATGCCATCCACCGAAAGCATGTAACGGGCGTCACCGCCGCGTGCCAGCTTCAGCACCTTGCCATCCTTGCCCTTGACCACGATGGCCGGACGCAGGTCCGCGCCACGTCCAGTCGTGCGCCAATCGATAACCACACGCTTTGCGATACCGGTGGATTCGTCGAGCGTTTCCGAGATCGACTGGCCTTCGACCAGATCCTCGAAGCCGATCGTGCCTTCCACTTCGGTCAGAATAGGACGTGAGTAAGGGTCCCACTCCGCGATGCGCTGGCCGCGCTTGATCATATCGCCTTCCTCGACGCGCATACGCGCGCCGTACTGAATGCGATGCGTCGCACGCTCGGTGCCGTCCGGATCGACAACCGCAACAACCATGTTGCGGACCATCGCGGCATTGAAGCCTTCGCTGTTGGTTGCGATCGCCCGGTTCTTGATGACGATCTTACCGTCGAAGTTCGACTCGATGAACGACTGCTCGTTGATCTGCGCCGCGCCACCGATGTGGAACGTGCGCATGGTGAGCTGCGTGCCCGGCTCGCCGATCGACTGCGCGGCGATAACGCCGACAGCCTCGCCGTGGTTGACGGGCGTACCGCGGGCGAGATCGCGCCCGTAGCACTTGCCGCAGATGCCGTTGACCAGTTCGCAGGTCAGCGCCGAGCGGATCTTCACTTCCTGGATGCCGGCCTGCTGGATGGCGTCGACGTGTGTCTCCTCCATCAGCGTGCCGCGCTTGACCACCACCTTGTTGGTGGCGGCATCGCGCAGATCCTCGCCCGCGGTGCGGCCGAGAATACGCGACGCAAGCGAAGCGACAACCGTGCCAGCGTCGATGATGGCGCGCATCTTGATGCCGAGCTTGGTGCCGCAATCGTCCTGCGTAATGATGCAGTCCTGCGCCACGTCGACCAGACGACGGGTGAGATAGCCCGAGTTCGCAGTCTTCAACGCCGTATCC
>Ga0315336_1005350_pt1 | contig 14118 bp, 9 predicted proteins | sample ASW5metaG_FD_204512 | JGI IMG/M metagenome (GOLD analysis project Ga0315336, IMG submission 204512) | Ammonia-oxidizing marine archaeal communities from Monterey Bay, California, United States - ASW #5 | ecosystem: Environmental > Aquatic > Marine > Intertidal zone | place: USA: California...
GGGTAGCCGCGAACCTGGAATTCTTCGGGAACACCGTGGTTGAGGCCGGGATCGTTGTGGTAGGGACGCCCGATCATGACGATTGCGAGCTTGTTGTCGCGCTCGACTTGATCGAGGATCTCTCTACCCTTCTGCTGCAACGTCTCGTCGTATACGTCGAGCGCCTTGAAGCCCTGGTCTACGGCGAAGTCGCTCTCGTCTTCGGTGATCCCGAGGCGATGCTCCCAGGTGGCGAACATCGCCTTCTTGAGGAGGTTGCGCTCGCTGAACGTCAGTGCCGGGTCGACCCATTCCAGGCCCGCCCGCTCGAAGAAGTCGACCTCCTTGGTGAATGCCGCTTTGGCGACATTGGGGCTGCCGGCGACGATGGTGCAGCTGGTCGTGTCCATGGTGTTCGTGAGCCATGACGGGACGTGGGTGATGCACGGGTAGAAGATGTAGTCGAGGGGGCCACGACGACGCTTCGGATCGGTGTTGGCGTGGAAGAGGAGTTCGTGTACGTGTGCCTGGATTACTTTGCTCGGGAAGCAAGGATCGATCGAGCCGTACCGACCGCCTTCGATCCACATCTCCTCGTCGGTCGGGATGGAGAAGACGACATTGTTTCGGGGCACGCCCAGGGCCTCGAAGTAGGTCCTGAAGAACGGCGCGACCGAGTACATGTTGAGGACACGCGGCATACCGATCTTGATCTTCGTGAGGTCGGTGCCCGACCGCATGAAACCACGCTTGAACGCCCGACGCGCGACACGGAAGAATCGGCGTTTTCGAACTTCGACGTCCTGCTTGCTCGAGCCGGCTGCGGGCATGGGATCCGGTTCGTAGAAGTGCTTGAAGCACAGCTTTGCTTCGAGCTCGACCATGTTCGGATACTGCTTGCGGGTGATGTTCCGCTCCCGATTCAGCTCTTTGAGGGCCTCTTTGCTCTCCACCGTTCCCTTTTCACAAGAGAAACCGGAGATATAGCGGCTCTTGCGGCCGTCAGGTGTGACGGTGTCGACGAAGGTGCGCGAACAGTGGTTCGGGCAGAAGTGGCAGACGGTGGACTCGTCGTTGATCGTCGTGTACTCGAGATCGATCGCCTGCTGCATTCCGATGAATGTAGATTTGCCGTTTCGGCGCACTACGCGCCGCGTCTCCATCGCGGCACCGATAGCTCCGGCCTCGCCACAATGTGGATGCACCACCACCCGCACACCCGGTACCCGTGCCTTGATGTAGTCGACCTGCGCCTTGACCGCGGCCATGTTCCGCTGGGTTCCGCCCTGGAGGACGAAGACCTTCCCGAACTCGGCGAGACGCGGGACGTTGACCACGTACTGCCAGACGTTCTTCGGCAACACCTGGGCGAGTCCGGCCAGCATCTGGGTGGCCGTGAAGCCCTCCTTCTGGAAGTTCACCCGGTCGGCGTCGAGGAAGACGGCGCAACCATAGCTGAATTTCGGCGCAAGATCGGCAGAGAAGGCGGTATCTGCGTATTCCGTGAGCTCGACGCCGAATTGATCGGCCATCGCCTGGAGCAGCATGCCATTGCCCGCGGAGCACTGATTGGAGAGCTTGAAGTCGACCACATCGCGGCCGCCGCCCTTGGCTTCGCGCAGGAACAGCACCTTGATGTCCTGCCCACCGATGTCACAGACCACGTCGGCGTCTGGAACAAAACGAACGGCGGACATCATGTGGGCCACCGTCTCGACGATGTTCACGTCGGCGCGAACGGACTCCTCGAGCACGTTCGCGGCGTAGCCTGTCGCCCCGAATCCCATGCACTCGAAGGTCGCTCCGAAACTCTCTACATACTGCTGGATCTCCTTGAGGATCTCCTTTGTGTCTCGAATGGGGTTGCCCTTGGAGAGCGTGTACGCCTTGTAGAGGATGTCGCCGCTGACGTAGTCGACGAGCACCGCTTTGCTGGAAGTCGAACCTCCATCGAGACCGATCACGCCCCTGACGTGTTGACCCTCCTCGAAGGGCACCGAATTGAAGATCGGAAGCGTGTAATCCGCGAGAAACTCATCGAGCTCGACATTGTCCTCGACCAGCGGTCCACCGGCAGACGCTCCGAGTGATGCAGAGCGCCCGACCTCGATGTATTGCTCCAATGCCGAGAGACCCGCGTAGATCCCCTCTTGCGTCTCGATCTGATCTGCGAGCCCGTACAGAACCGCTCCGAGGGCCGCGTAGTACTCGGCATCGTCGGGCGGGAAGATCAGCTCCTGAATCGGCACATCTTTGGGGTAGTCGTAGCCTCGCGATTCCCAGGTCTCGGGGATTCGCATTCGCCAGCACTCGATGAGGAACGGCAGGTATTTGTTGGGTCCTCCGAGGAGCAGGACCTTGTGATTCAGAGTGTTCCCGCGGGTCAGAACGGACAAGTTCTGATGAACGATGGCGTCGGCCAATGAGTTCATGATCTCGTCGGAAGGAATGCCGGACTTGATCAGGTTGACGATGTCGGTTTCGGCGAAGACGCCACACTTTGCGGCGACGTGGTGGAGCTTCGTCGGATCGAACTTCAGGTTGCCCATCGCCTCCTGGGGCATGCCCACCTTGAGCATGCACTTGTCGATGGTCGCCCCGGTGCCGGACGCGCACTTGTCGTTCATGGACGTGAGCGCGGTCTTCTCGGTCTCGCCATCCTCGTTCTCCGCCGAACGGAACATGATGATCTTGGCATCCTGTCCGCCGAGCTCGATCACAGAGCCCACGTCCGGATGCAGCTTCTCGACGCAGACCGTGACCGCATTCACCTCTTGAACGAAGCGGGCGTTCAAAGGCTTGAGCAGGGGTCCGCTGCCCGATCCGGTCGCGAAAATCTGAATCTGTTCGGCCTTGGGAAAGGCGTTGCCGATGCGGACCATGAAATCGCGAACCATTTCTGGCTGCCGAGTCTCGTGCCGCTTGTAGTCGCGCCACAGAATCTCGGCATTTTCAGCGTTGCACACAACCGCCTTGACGGTCGTAGAGCCCACATCAATTCCGATCGCAAGGTTGGTGGGCAGCTTTGGGGCGTTCATGATTGGCGGCGTCCGCGGGTGACTGACACGTCAGTCTACTAATAACCGAGGATTGACCGGGTTGGCGTTGTTACCGAAGACCAATTGGCGTCAAGGACCGGATGTCGCGGATGCTCTCCCCCCGCGGCGACCGCATCGAATAAGCTAGTCGAGCCATGACCGACTCCCACATCAAAGACGCCCTCAAAGCGCTAGGCATGGACCGCTCGAGCTTCCGTGCGCTGCCGCTTCTCCCCCTCATCCAAGTGGCCTGGGCCGATGGCGAGGTTCAGGACGAAGAGCGCAACCTGATCCTCAAGATCGCCGAGGAAAAGTACAAGCTCGAAGAAGAGGGCATGCTCCTCCTCCGCAACTGGCTTCATCACCGACCTTCCAAGGAATATGTCGAGCGCGGACAGGAAGCCCTGGTGGGCCTTTGCACCCGAGATCGCGGCGTCAACCTCGACAAAGACGTGCTCTCGGACGTGGTCTCTCTGTCCCAGAAGGTCGCGGGCGCCGCCGGCGGCCTGTTCGGGTTCGGTGCCGTGAAGCGGTCGGAGTCGAACGCGCTCAAACAGATCGCCGATGCCCTGGCCATTCCGGAGCAGGTGCCCTGGGTCGCACCAGCGGATCAGACGGTGATCAGCCACAAAGGCGTCGACAAATCTCGCGTCACCGTCGAGTTCCACACCGCAACCCTCGACGGCATCAAGAGCGACGGCATACTCATTCAGGAGGACCACTTCGTCGGCCGCCAGACGTGCCCCGTCACTCGCGAGGGCATCGTCATCGGGCGCTGGAAGGCCAGCGACATCCAGATCAGCTACGACGGCACCGTGAGCCGGCGCCACTGCCGCGTATTCGAGCGCGACCGGAAGTTCTACATCGAGGATGCCGGAAGCTCGCAGGGAACCTGGGTCAACGGTGAGAGAGTCATGGAGAGACGGCTCCTTGGCGGCGAGGAAGTCCGCGTCGGCTCCACCGTCTTCACGTTCAAGCTCGGATAGGCGAGAGCCATGGCCCGGGCTCCAGCGATGCCGCCAGACGACCGGCGAGCACAGTTGCTCGCAGCCGCCGGCCGCGCCTTCGCTGCCAAGGGATACCACCGGACCGGAGTCGCTGACATCGTCGCGGAGGCCGGTGTCGCAAGGGGTACCTTCTACCGCCACTTCGAGGGCAAGCGAGATGCATTCAAGGCGGTCCTGAAGGTCATGATGGCCGATGTCGTCAGCGTGGTTGTACCCATCGACGTCTCGGCGCCCATACCCGATCAGGTGTGGGCGAATCTGGAGCGACTGGTCCGTGCGATCATGGTCGAGGATGTGGCCCGCGTCCTGTTCTCCGAAGCGGTGGGGATCGACGAAGAGGGCGACGAGGCGTTGCGCGAGTTCTACGGTGCGGCACTTCAGCGGATCGAGACAGCGCTACAAACCGGCCAACAGCTCGGCGTCGTCTACGAGGGGGACGTGAAGCTCAAGGCCAGGGTGCTGCTCGGCGTCATCAAAGAACCGGTGGTACAAGCCAAGCTCTACGGGGAAACCGTCGACGCTGGCGCTCTCGTTCGCGAGCTCACACTCCTCCTCCGCAGAGGCGTGCTGAAGTGACGCCACTGCTGATGGTTGGCGTCGCCCTAGCCTCCAACGCCGTCCTCACGCCGACCCGCACAGCCACTCCCATCCTCATCGACGGGTTTCTGGATGAGGAAGCCTGGGCGAGCGCCGGAGTCATCGACGAGCTGATCAGCTACGAACCCAAGGAGGCACCGCCGCACCTCCGACCGAGATCCGCAACCTCTACGACGACGAGAACCTGTACATCGGGGTCACTGCGGAGCGAGTCGCCGGACATCAGCTCAAGGCACCCATCATGCCCCGCGACGAGACGATGGGGCACGACTGGGTGGGCATCACATTGGACACCTATCGAGATGGAAAGCGCGGAATGACCTTTCGCGTCACCGCGCGAGGCGTGCAAGGCCGACGGCATCTACACCGAGGACGGCGAGCTGTGGATGCAGGACCTGTCCTGGGATGCGGTCTTTGCCAGCCAGGGTCGCGCCACCGAGAATGGGTACGTCACGGAGTTCGCCATTCCGTTTCGCAGCCTCCGATATCCCAAGGGTGAGGTTCAAAACTGGCAGATCTTCGTAAGTCGGTTCACCCCGAACCCATGGACGATGTAGACCTTGACTGGAACATGGTCTCCGCGAACCTCTTCAACCGGGTGAACATCGACTACAACTTCATCTGCAATCCGTTCGCCCGTGACGCCCTTGCCGAGCCGGAGTTCACGACTTTCATCCACCGAACCAAGGTGAACACGAACTTCACCAGGGCGTTCAGCTTGCGCGTGATCGAGGAGCTGAACAGCTTCGACGAGAGACTCGAGCGCTCCGCTCGCCTACGAGGTCAACTACGGAACGGTCGCTTTCCTGGGATATAACGAGCGTTATCTACTGAACGACCAGCTGTGGGAGTCCCGCACGATCTTTGCGAAAATCAGCTACCTCTGGCAGCCGTGAGGCTCACGGCTCACGGCTCACGGCTCACGGCTCACGGCTCACGGCTCACGGCACTGAGGCCGAACGCTTCGTTGTCGGTATCAGATCCTCGACGAGTTCACGGATATGGTCGAGGCGAAATGGCTTCTCTAGAACGGGAGCACGCGTCTCGTCCAGGAAGGCCCTGGCCTTGGCCGTGTAGGCGCCGCCGGTCACAAAGACGAAGTGTCCCTCAAGCTCGGGATGGCGGGCGATGGCTTCGGCGTGCAGATCCATTCCGGTCTTCACCGGCATCATCAGGTCGCAGACCACGGCCGAAAAGCTCTCGCCTTCGAGGGCGGCCATAGCCTTGTCGACGGACGTTGCAGTGACCACTCGGTGGTTCGAGAGCGCGGCCTGGATGAGGTCACAGATGTCGGGTTCGTCGTCGACGACCAGGATGTTTGCGGGGGCGAGGTCGCGACCGGGCGCGTAGATGGGCGTGGCGGTCGATGGCGACGAGAGCATTCCCGGCGGCAATACGACTCGCATGGTGGTTCCCAAACCGGGAGTGCTCTCTACCTCGAGCCGGCCGCCCAGATCTTCGGTGATGGAGCGTGTGATCGACAATCCGAGCCCTGTACCCTGCTCTTTCGTCGTGTAAAACGGGTCGAAGATGCGGCGCTCAACGGTTGGGGACATGCCCTTTCCGTTGTCGGCGACCTCGAGAACGGCGTTTCCATGGCTGTCCGTGAACAGACGCAGATAGACGTGATTGCGAGTCCGCTCGGACGGATCGAGAGCCTCCAGTGCGTTGACCAGCAGGTTGAGGCAGATCTGCCCGACACGGGTTTCATCGGCATCCACTGTCGGGACCGCGCCGTAGTCCTCGATGACCTGGCCTCGATCGCGGAGCCGGTGTCGCACCATATTCGCCGCAGAGTGCGCTGAGCGCCACAGGTCTACCCCTTGTGGCTGCGGCTCCCGCACGCGAGAAAAGGTCTGGAGGTCCTTGACGATTCTCTCGACCCGGCGCGCGCCATCTTTGGCTTTCTGCACCAGCATCGTCGACTTGTCGTCGAGCTCGCTCCCCTCGAGCAGGGCGAGGTTGCCTACGACCCAGGCGAGCGGGTTGTTGATCTCGTGGGCAACGCCAGCGGCGAGTTGGCCCATTGTGGCCATGCGATCCGTCTGATGAAGACGGGCCTGGAGTTCCCTTCGATCGCGCAAGTCCTGGACCGCGAGCACCCGGTAGCTGCCATCGGACGTTTCGTAGGGTCTCGACACCACGGTGACCGGAAAGATCAGGCCGCCGCGATGCTGGGCGTCCCTCTCGCCAAGCAGCGGACCGTCCTGCGGTGAACCCGCGAAGAGTTCGTCGACCTGCCGGCCGATAACCTCGTGGGGAGCGTACCCAAAAAGGGCGGCAAAGCCATCGTTACACTCGATGATTTCCTCGAATCGCAGGACTGCCATGCCACCGAATGCGGCCCCCAGGATCGCGTTGCTGCGCTGCTCTTTCGCCTCGAGCTCTGTGCGTTTGTCCCACTCCACACCGCGCCGATGCTGCGCGCCGAGGAGGATCATCACGAAGAGGACGACCAACATGATCACCGCACTGAAGCCGTGAACTCCCATCACATCGGAATAGAACACAGCCATCGAAGCCGCGATCCCGAGGTTGACGGCCGCGACAGCAGCAGCGACCCGCATTTTCAGCGCGGCGCTGGCGAGTACCACCGGCATCGCGAAGTACCCGAACACCACCACATCCTCGGGAACCTCGGTGATGCTGCGCACGCTCACGGCTGTCGCGGCGAAGAGGGTGACCCAGGTGGCCCACCTATACCTGGGACTCCGGGCGAAGATGTAGGTCAGGAACAGCAAGGCCGTTGCCGGGACGACGGCCATGGCCGACCAGAAACGTTCGGGCTGCACGGCGATCTGGAGCATCAACGTAGCGACCGTCAAGGGGACCATCACCAAGGCCAGGGTTGCCATGAACCGGGCTTCCCGACGCGCCTCCGACAGGCGAACGCTCGGGTGAGGTGCGGTCAGTTGGTCGAACGGGCCTGGCTCAGAGGTACTCACGGTTCTACGTCATCTAATCCGTTGAACTGGCGGTCTCCATCCAGTGGTCCACGGCAGCCCACAAGGGTCGGCAACGCGGATCGGCGCCAAGACCGATGTGGTCGGGGTCGATCTGGAGCGCGTGGTCGCCGCGACCAACCAGCCAAAACGTCAGGCTGGGGAAATTCTCCGCCCAGCGTCGGGCGCCGGCGTGGTGGGCCATGATCTCATCTCCCTTGCCAATGATGGCCAGGACCGGCTTCTCGTAGGACTGCAGGCCACGGAGCCAATCGACACCCTCCCGCGATCGCCAGGCGTCTCGGCGCCAGAAACGGTGCAGGTCTTTCACATATTCACCGGACTCGTCGGCGGGACCCATGCGCAGCCGGCGGCTCGGAAAGTAGCCGCGCAGTCGAGTGACCCCTCCGAACAACGTCAGTCGCACACCCTTTTTACGACCCATTTTCCGCGAGGGTTCGAGTCTCGGCATCCACACGTTTGCGGACAACAGCACCAGTCCGTCGGGATCGCAGGCACCGACACCCGCCGATGCCGCCGAGACATGGCCTCCGAGCGACAGCCCCATCACAAACACCGGCCCGCCACTTTCACGCGCGGCGGCGACGAGCGCCGGCACGTCCTTGTAGACCAGATCGTCGTATGACCACTTGCCGCCACGTTTCGGATCGGGACCCGACTGGCCATGCCCACGAAAGTCGGCGAGATAGACTTCCCACCCAGCGTTGGACAGAAACGAAGCCAGTCCCTGCCCTCTCGGGCGATCCATTGACCGGCGATCAACCATCATCGCGTGTAGGAGCACGATGGCACCCTTGCGAGATCCTCGCGGTTCTCGACGATCGACATCGAGTATCCAACCGTCGCTGGTCTCCACCTTCATCCGCGCAACAACCTCGCAACTCCGCGTATCCCGATGGACGAGAGCGGTGCGTGGCCCGAGTTCACGGCGAGCACTCTGGAAAACAGCTCCGGGTTGGCAGCGAGGCTCGACACCACCCGGCGTGCGAGGCGATCGTGGCGGATTCCCCAGAGGATGATCTCGGTCAACCAGGTCAGATCCCGCGCTGTCCGGCGGCGGCGGTCGTGGTAGGGGCGAAGATCCCGAGCGCTGAGCCTCCCCCTCCTCAAGCCGTCAGAGAGAACGTCGGCGGCGATCTCTGCGGACAGAAGGGTCAGGCTCATGCCCTCTCCGGTGATGGCGTCGACGAAACCCGCGGCGTCACCCACCAACACCGCTCCGGCGGCAACGGATGATCTGGAGTCCTGACGCAGCGGACCACACAGGGTGGGTTCCGTGAGCCTGTCAGCCGTATCCACCAAACGGCTCACGCGCTCGGAGCGCAGGACCAAGGCCTTGAACCCCCCTTGGAGATCGCCGCCAAAGGAGCGTGTGACCTCCCGCTCACAGAGCACTGCGACGTTGACGACACCGTCGCCAACCGGGGTCAAGTACAGCTCGGCGCCAGGCACCACGTGCACCTCCACGAAGTCGAGGTCTTCCCCGATGTCGAAGTGCGCGCGCGCGCCGTAGCGAAGTCTGCCGGTCGGTTCGATCGCAAGTCCGAGCTGGCGTCGTACGCCCGAGTGCAAGCCATCCGCACCGACCACAGCGCGACACGTCCAACGATCTCCATCGGTTCGGACCTCCATCCAGCCGGGAACCCCGGCCACGGAGCGGACTCGTGTTCCGGTGTGCACCTCGATCTTGGGATGTCGCCGGCAAGCCTCGAGCAGGGCGGCGTCGAGTGCACTTCTCCGCACCCCCAGACCGACGGCGCCACCTGGAAATCGACCGACTGCAGTGGCGCCTGGAACCGTATATGCGATGCCAAAAAATGGATGTGCGATGCCCCGAATCAGCGCATCGAGCCCGAGACGTTCCAGCGCCTCCAGACCATGGGGCATGAGCCCTTCACCACACACCTTCTCTCTCGGAAATCGAGCGCGCTCCACGACGAGAACGTCGTGTCCGCGAGCGGCGAGGTGTAGCGCAGTAGCGCAGCCGGCGACGCTCCCACCCACCGCGATGACCTCGGCCCGATGCACGCGGCAGCCCTCCGTTCGCCGGATGTATCGCAGGCGTGCTAGATGAGACAGCCGCCCGGAGTCGACATGCCCGCGACCTTGACCCTGCACGCCGATCCCCGCGACCTCCTCAATGGCGTGACGTTGCTCGTGATCGGGCGAAAGTCCCAGCTCCTGTCCGCACAGGTGCGGGCCCTCTTGCCCGAGTCGCTTCCCGATCGCGTGTGGAAGAAGATGATCGATCGCAATGACCCCGGAGATTCCGGGCGCGCAGTCGTCACCCACGTCGACGGAAAGCCATCGAAGATCGTCGCCGGCATCCTCCCCGAGGTTTGTTCTCGACACAACTCACCCAGCCGGGCCTGGGCCATTCCAGGCCTCATAGGATCGGCAGGATTGAAGGGTAATGTCGGCATCATCTTCGCGATGACTGCGACGGCACATGCCCTCGCCTGCGCCACCGGTGCCGCTCGGGCACATCCAACCTGGAGCGGCACTTCGGGCCGCATCGAGCGCGAAGTGCGGGTGGCGTTCCTAGGAAAGACCCGTCCCGTAAGCGAGCTCGACGACCTCCGCGCAGCCGTAGACGCCGTGCGTCTCGCCGGCGACCTCGTCGACCAACCACCCGCCCTGCTCAATCCAACCGCATTCGTCGCCGCGGCCAAAGAGGTTGCCAAGCGAACCCGAGCTGAAATCCGGGTGTTCTCGGGCACCGAGCTCGTCGAAGAAGGTCTAGGAGGAATCTGGGGAGTCGGCCGCGCCGCGACTTCCAAACCGGCGATGGTCGTGCTCGACCACAACAGAAAGGGCCGCGGGAAACGGGTCGTCTGGGTCGGCAAAGGCATTACCTACGACACCGGCGGCCTGTCCATCAAGAGCAAGACGGGCATGCCGAATATGAAGACCGATATGGCTGGAGCCGCGGCTTGTCTGGCCGCGTTCGAGGCGGCCACCCGGATCGGCGTCGATCATCCTCTGACGACGATTCTCTGCATCGCAGAGAATGCGGTGGGACCCGATTCGACCCGTCCCGACGACATCCTGAAGATGTACTCCGGTCGGACCGTAGAGGTGAACAACACCGATGCCGAAGGTCGGCTGGTGCTCGCCGACGGCGTCGCCTGGGCCGTCAAGAATCGCCAGCCCGACATCCTCGTCGACATGGCCACGTTGACGGGGGCACAGTCGATGTCCACCGGTAAGAAGACCGCCGCCCTGTATTGCAACGACGACGACCTCGAGCTCCAGGCGGTACGCGCAGGGCGTGCATGCGGCGATTTGGCGCATCCCCTGCCCTATATACCCGAGTTTTTTAAGCGAGAGTTCACCTCGCAGGTGGCCGACATGAAGAACTCGGTCAAGGACCGCAGCAACGGCCAGGCGAGCTGTGCGGGCCAGTTCATCAACAACCACCTCGCCGGCGTGAAGTACGACAAGCCGTGGCTGCACATCGACATGGCTGGCCCCGCCGTCAGTGGCGGTCGCGGGACCGGATACGGCGTCGCCCTGCTACTGCAGCTTTTCGTGGTGTGACCGCGATCAACTGCCGTGTCAGGTCGCTCGTAAGAAGCCGTCGGACTCCCGCAGGTTGACCCTGCCCCACCGCGTCGCGATTTCGGTCAGTCTGGGGATCCGTTGGTGCCGCTGCCCTCCGGCATCGATCTCGTTGAGCAAAGCGACATTGCCGACGAACCAGAGCACGATTCCACGCCGGAACAGGTAGTCCTCGGGCTCGGAGTCCACGACGGTGGGCACGAGCAGCTTGGTGACGAGGATGTCGATATTATCGACGTTGGAGACGATGAATGCGAGTGCCCAGCTGTGGTACAGGGCTACCCATCCGGGCGGAAGAACCTGTTTGACCGCCCGGTTCTCTCCCTCGACGCGCAGCTCTTGCACCCCCCGCTGCGTGAGCTTGAAGCCGACGTGGGCGTTCGCGAAGTCGCCCTCGGTGGTATCGCTGAGCACTGCCTCCATGATGTTCAGCTTCAAACCTGCATTCTTCCGGAACCTGTCGCGCTCGGGCGCCGGGCCGGGTTCGAGTTCACGCAGGCTCAAATACTGGTTGATGACCAGATCGAGCGTGCGAATCTTTGCGGCCTCGAAGGCGCTGTCTGTGGTCTGCCTGACCTCCCGCACGAAACCGAGGAAGTCTTCGGGTAGATCGAGCTTGGCGCGCTTATCGCCAATCCAGGCGTGAAGTTCGATCATGAAGGCGGGGCTGCACACCATCTGCTGGGCGACGAGCTCGACCAGGAAGGTGAGATGGAGAACCCAGCGCACGGTCTCGACATCGTCGACGGGCGCCAGATCGTCGAGCTCTGCCAGCGTCGCGACCAGGGCTGGATAGCGCTTGCGGATGGCGGCCTTCACCGTCTCGATCAGTGGATCGAGAGGGACTGGGGCCTCGAAATACGGAGCCACCAGGTCGACCATGGGCGCAAAGCCATCGAGTCGCATGGTGTTGATGTAGATATCGCGCAGAAGGACGGGATCAGTCGACATTCCACCGGTGAGGCCGAGTTTCGCGGCAGCGGAATCGACCAGGTCGACGGTGTTCATGACTCTCCCAAGGTGACGATGTCCTGTACCTCCGTGGCGAGCCCGTTGTTGCCCGCCATCTGCCAGATCATGACCGCCACGCCGAGAGTACGCTCACCTCGGTCCTTTTCGCCGGCACGAAGCGCGAGTTCGCCAGCGATCGTACCCAACCAGGCGACCACACCAGGGCCCATGCCGGTCTGCGGCATGTTCTGCGCGCCTTCCGCGAACGTCTGGTCAAAACCGCTCCAGTCGTTGTCCAGGGCGGCCCGAACCAACTGGAACCCGAGCGAAGACGAGACACGACCTGCGTGATCGACCATGGAGAGGGCCGTTCGAGCGGGTTCCACCGACTTCCAGACCTCGCCGGGATCGGCACCGTCCCGGAGCGTCGCCTGGGTCATCCGCATCCGGCACGCGAATTGTCGAGGACTACCCAGCGCGTCGTATTGTGCTAAAGCCCTCCCAAATCCAGATCTAGCATCGCCGTATTCACGCCGGTCGAGGTGGATGCGGGACAGGCGATCGCGGCACTCGGCAGCGCCGCCCGTAGCGCCGAGCTTCGTGTAGTGGTCGAGGGCGCGTAGGAACAGCTCCACTGCGCGATCGATATCGCCACCTCCGACCGCCGCCACGCCCATCTGCCTCCAGCAATCGGCAATGCCCATCTCCCATCGCTCGGAGCGTCGGCCGCCGCTCAGGTCCACCGCCCGCTCAAAGCTGACGACCGCCCGCTCCAGCCGAACCTTGGCTAGATCGTAGTTGCCTTGCTTCCTGGAGATGCCAGCCAAGCCCACCAGTGCCGACCCCTCGAGTCCGGCGTTCATGTGCTCGGTCGCGAGCTCGAGAATGTGCTGGTATTGACCCTCGGCCATGTTGAGCTTTCGCCGCGCCATGAGCACGTCGCCGCGGACGAGCATCGCCGCCATCTCGACCTCGACCCAACCGTGCCCAGCGGCCTCGTCGAGAAGGTCGTCCACCAGATCGAGTGCCCCGCGACGGTTGCCCAATTCTTGCTCGATCCTGGCACGCAACAGCGCCAGCTCGCCCCACCACGGGTGCTCGGCGGGGACCTTCCCCAGCTGCAGAGCCCGCTCACACTCCTTGAGGAGAACCGCAGCTTGCCGTGGACCGGGACTGACGATCCGCTGCTCCACCCCGACCAGGAGGGGCTCGACGGCTTCGGCGGGCCGCCCGCCGGCGAGCAGATGCCTTCCGCGACGCTCGTCCACGTTTCCGACGAGCGTCCCCCTGAGCATGGTCGCGCACGCAACGTGATGCTCGGCGAGCCGGCCGTTCTCGAGGGCGGTCCTCTCAAGGCTCTCGCGAAGCATGCCGTGCACGAAGGAGAACGAGTCACGCGTGCCAACAGCGAGGCGATGCAGAAAGAGGTGGTCGATGACAGAGGCGCGGATCGCGTCGTCTCCAGGGAATCGGTCGCCAAATAGACCTTCGGGATCGTCGCAGGCACGCTTCCACTCGGCCCAGCTGACCTCGTGCCCGAGGATCGCGGCTATCTCCAGATAGCGCTCGACTCGTGGATCGAAGAGCTCGAGAACGCGGCGAACGTGATCGCGCCACACCGCGTGCAGATCGTCGGGCAGCTGTGGTTCCACGCCCGGTCTCAGCTCAAAGCCGGTGTCGCCGATTCTGAGTAGGCCCTCCTGCACCCAGTTTCCGACAAGTTGCACGGCGAAGAGCGGGTTGCCGCCGGTGCGTTCCTCCACCTGAGCGGCCAGAGATCCCTCGAGTCCCAGGAGCCCGCGAACCAGCTCGACGCGGCTGTGGTCGGATAGCGGTCCGAGTCGGATCTCGACCACATCGTCGTGCTCGACGAAGCGCTCGATGGCTTCGGCTTCGTAGGTGTCCGGCAGCAGGGCTTCGTCCCGAACCGTGAGGACCAACAAGACCGGGAACGGGGCTTCGTCCTGCGTATTGAGAATCTGATGCGCGCAGGCGGTCCCGGTCGACCCCCATTGCACATCG
>Ga0315336_1005351_pt1 | contig 14113 bp, 13 predicted proteins | sample ASW5metaG_FD_204512 | JGI IMG/M metagenome (GOLD analysis project Ga0315336, IMG submission 204512) | Ammonia-oxidizing marine archaeal communities from Monterey Bay, California, United States - ASW #5 | ecosystem: Environmental > Aquatic > Marine > Intertidal zone | place: USA: California...
TGGCGGACAGAGTCGACCGGCCAGCTGCGCGACGGTGATTTTCCCGTTCGCCACGGCACTGGTCGACATATCCAGAACCACAGGCGTCTCGGCCGACGGAATGCCGATGGCAATCGGGTTGGTACTGATCCGCGGCTCCAGGCCTCCGGGTGGAGCGACGCACTTGAGGACTCCGTTGTCGTTGACCGTCACCAGCGAGGCCAGTCCCCGGTGGGCCGTACGTTCCACCCATTCGCCCAAGCGGCCGACGTGGCCGCAACGGCGGAGCACACCGCAAGCGATGCCCAGCCTCTGCGCTCGGGGGCACACGGCATCGATCAGATGGCCCATTTGCACCTGACCGAACCCGGATTGCGCATCACCCAGCAGCAGCGCATCGGTTTCCACCAGGGTCCGGATCCCGACTCCGGTCACCAGACTGCCCTCGGCCAATTGTTCGACGTAATCGTTGACGCGCACCACTCCATGCGAATCGTGTCCGACGAGATTGGCTTCGACCAGGCTGTCCGCAACCGTGTGCGCCTCGTCCGCCGGCACATCCACGGCTCGAAATATCTGCTCCACGAATTGCCGCAAATCTTCTGCGGCGATGGTCCGGCTGCCTGCGTCTGTCAACTGCACACTCCGATCTGTTGTCGTCACCCACGACACACCCCCACCCCCCCGCGGCCCGGGGTGCACTGCACCACCGGCCGGGACGTAGCCAACATGGGGTCGGTCGGCCGCGGCACGGCTTTCCATTCATTCAGGGAGCGGGACGCGCGCCGGGCAGGAACCAGCCCCCGTTGAAGATCTCGGCCCAGACCACGGTTTCCTGAAAACTGCCGGCTGCATCTGCAACAAACTTCTGAACGGCCACGTCTCCCAGACGGGGAAACAGCCAGGAGTTGGAAGCCTGGAAGTCCGGTTCGTGAAACGTGTGCCCCGAATTGAGCACGACATATTTCCGAGGATTCAGCGGATTCGGAAAGATGAGGGCCAGTCCGTGGTCTGCCGTCCCGTAGCGTTTCCCATCGATTGTCAGCGACGACTCGTCCCACTTCAGCGGCAAGTCGTTGACCAGCCGAGCCAGCACCTGGTTGGAGCCAGGATCGCCGAACAGCACCAGGTGTTTGTCCTGGATCATCTGCGGGGAGACCTGGGTGTCATCAACGACGGGAACGCGACCGCGTAACCACTTGTCAAATTCCCTTTCGAAGCGGGCCAGCGTCCAGTTGCTCCACTGCTGATGCGCCGCCGACCAGGGCTTGCCGGTACCCCGGACGCAGACGAAGGGTCCCATAAACGCATCGTCGATCGGACCTTGCAAATCGCGCCGCTTGCGACGATCGCGATTGTCTGGAAACAGCTTGGACTGCATGTAGTCCATCACATACCACTGTTTCTCACCCCGTTCGTAGTACACTCCGGGCAACAAACCGTCAGCGGCGTTTTCCAGCGGCAGCAGATCCCCGTCGATTTCAACGCGATGCGAGACGCCCCGGGCCAATTGCAGCGTGGCCACGTTGGCGGTCGTCAGTTGGAGCACGCCATCGTCGCCAACGCGTGATTCGACAGACGCCGGCACGTACTGCTCGAGCATCTCTTCGATGGTCAGCCAGCCGCATGTATTGTATTTCAACGTGCGGGTCACGAATCTCAAATCGCGGCGACCGGGAGACCGCGGACGACCCCGAACTGACGCATCCGCGTGGAATTTCATGAATTCACGCAAACTGTCCGGATGGAATTTGTGGCCCATTTTGGGTCCGATCAGCAACGTGATCGGCACCTTGAGCTTGCGGGCCGCGTCCACCATGGAGGTACTGGCCACAAGTTGTTTGTCCAGTTCCCCGCCGTAGGTGCAGACCGGAACATTGTGCGCGTTGAGTGCGTAATCGAGGGCGTCATAGATGCCCAGTGTCCGGTGCTGATAGGGGGGCCGCTTTTGTGTCTGATTCTGGTATTTGTAGAAGTCGACAAATCCGGCACCAGGCCCCACCGAAGACCACCGCGTCGGATGGTGCAATCCCAGGTGCCACGCTCCGGCGCCTCCCATCGAAAACCCGTGCAACGTGACCCGGCGACCATCGATGCGGAACCGCCGTTCCACATCCGCAAGCGCCTCAAACACGTCCGTTTCTCCGCTCCAACGGTACGCATTATTCGTCCGGCCGAACACGTCGAGTTGAATCCAGGTCTGGCCTGACGGCAGCGGTTTGCCGTCGTGCCGCGCGATGAAATTGACCTCGTTCATCTGCCCGGCCCGGCCGTGCAGCTTGACGTACAGCGGCCAGCGTTTCCCGGACTTGGGATCGACGTTTGCGGGAAGCGTCAAGGCGTAGGGCTGCACCGAACCATCGACGCGCGACAGATAGCCCCGAATGCTGGTTCCCGTCTGGAGATTCCAGGGGTGTTCACCGGCCTGCAACAGGTGTGCGCGGGCGATTCCGGTTTTCAGCGCGGCCTGGGCCTGTTTGACGTAAACAGGTTTGTAGAACTCATCGTGCCGCAGGATCCAGGACACCGCCTTGGAATAGACGGCCACGTCGGCTACCCAGCGTTGCGCGTGCCGATCACGGGACTTCTCGGCGGCGGCCCGCAGTTGATCCACACGGCGATCCAATTCCCTCAGCTGTGACCGGAGTCGCTCGGCGTCGGGCGGCGCCGCGGGTTGTGCCGAGACGCCTCGCAGCGAGCACAGACAGACCGTCGCCGCCACCAGACCCGCCAAACAGCTGTTGCCTCGCATCGCACCCCCAAATCCCTGCGCTGACGCGCACACTGAGCCGACAGTCGGCTTCCCGGGACGGCCGTTCATTCCCCGCCGGCCCGCTCGGCGGCGCTGAATCCACAGGAGTTATGCTTTCCGTCGCAGAAGGGACGCTTTGCCGATTCCCCACAGCGGCACAGAGCGATCGTTTCCTTGCCTCCCAAATCGAACGTACCGCCCTCATGGTCGGTCACGGTCACCGGTCCGCTCACTAGAATCGGCCCGTTATCTCGCACGGAAATCTTGACGTCAGACATTCTTGGCATCCTTTTGTTCGGGCACGTTCTCCATGTTCGCCTCTGGGCCGTTCCACCCACCGTGATATTGCGTAGAACTTAAACCCGCACCGGACCAAACGCAAACCAGTGCCCACCGGGAGATCGGACACCACAGTCCGCCGCGAACAGCCGGCCTGCGGTGTGTTGCATGTCGGAATCCTGCAAGCCAGAATCCGGTAAGCAAACCGTCAGATGAGGATCGGCGGAAAAACAGGAGGAGATTGCATGCGTGAATACCGCGTGGGAATCATCGGCGCCGGTGGCATCGCCGCGAAACTGCACCTGCCCGAGATGCAGACGGTGGAAGCGGCCGCGGTGACTCTGATCGCCGGTCGTCGCAGGTCACGGCTGGAGACGCTGAGCCGCAAGTTCCAGATCCCACACTGGACGCAAGACTACGACGCGGTGATCTCGGACGAGTCGCTGGACGCCGTCATTGTCGCCTTGCCGCATCCGCTGCATGTCCACTGGGGTCTGAAAGCTCTGGCGGCTGGCAAACACGTGCTGATGCAAAAACCGCTCAGCACATCGCTGGACGAAGCCGACCAATTTGTACGGGCCGCCGCGGCCGGTGACCGTTGCGTGTTGGCTTTGCCCTATGTTGCTCGCCCATCCGTCCTGGCGGCCCGCGCAGCGGTGGCTCGCGGCGCGTTGGGGCGGGTATCCGCTTTGCATGCCCGCCACAGCCATGGCGGACCGGAAGTGTACTATGCCGGGATCCAGCAAATCCTGGAAGAGGCTCCGGACGACGATCTGTGGTTTTTCGACGCGGATCAGGCCGACGTGGGCGCCCTGTTCGATATGGGCGTCTACTCCGTCGCCACATTGGTGACCATCGGCGGCTCGGTCACCAGCGTCACTGCCCGCTGCGCGACAGTCGACAAGCCGACCCGGTTGGAAGACACGGCGATTGTGATTCTGGAATTCGAAAACGGGGCGTTGGGCACCGCAGAGACCGGCTGGTGCGATGCGGCTCGAACCAGCCGGTTTTCCGTGCACGGCACGCAAGGCAAATTGACGTCGCCCGGCCACGATTGCGAATTGACGCTGTTTCGCCCGAGTTCACAGACGGACGAGGACGCGCCGGCTCTGGAAAACCCGGTGTCTCTGGACGACTACCCGCAACGCAACGCGCACCAACACTGGGTGGATTGCATTCGTTCGGGATCACAACCACCATTGAGCAACGCGTCCACGGCCAGACACATCACGGAGATCCTGCTGGCCGCCCTGAATTCGTCGCGGCAGAACGTCACCGTGGAGGTCCAATCGCGACTGGAAGACACAACCGCATGATCCAGCGCGTCGGGGCAGCCGCAGCCGAAACAGTCAGCCACTGTTGCACCCACAAGCTGAGGATACGTTGAATGACCGTCCCGAATCCTGACGAGCTACCGGCAGCCAACGCCCGCCCTGCGCAGCACCCACATTGGAAACACTGACCCCCATTTGTTGCTCGTCGCTGGCGGATGCGCAGGCCGCCGCGCACCGTTTCACGATCACGACAAAACGAAAGGCGCCATCCGGTAGCATTCATGGTTGATTCCATCCACATCGACTGTTCGGCCTGCGAGGCCTTTGAAACCGCACCCCACATCACGGAACTGGAACCTCAATTGCAGCGGGCGCGTGACATCGTTTGCCAGAATGTCGAGCAGATGACGTCCGGCCTGGCTATTCCGATTGAGCAGAGGCCACTCGACGCCGGTTTCATTGATCTGCCGAGTCAGTTGTTGCAGGAATTGTCCGACTGTGGCGACGAGAGCTTGCTGGGTCGGATCGACGAGGCCTCGGCGATGCTCGCGGAGCAGATCGACCGCCTGGTGATCCTGGGAATCGGTGGCTCGTACATGGGAGCTCGAGCGCTGTTCGAAGCGTTGTGTCACCCCTGCCACAATGAACAATCGCGTGAGGATCGTGGCCAGCGGCCGCGAATCCTGTTTTCGGGACACAATGTCGACAACGATGTCTTACGGGGCACCTTGGAACTGCTGTGCAGCGGCAACCCGGATCCGGATCAGATCGACGGACGCTGGGCGGTGATCGTCATCAGCAAGTCCGGCGGCACCCTGGAAACCGCCGTTTCGTTCCGCCTGTTCCGTCAAGCCTTGGAGGATTTCTACCCGTCGGACAGCCCCCGGTCGCGGGACCTGGTCATCCCGATTACGGGGACAACGGGCAAGTTACGCGCCCTGGCGCTGGCCTCGGAATACCCCCGCGTATTCGATATTCCAGAGGGCATTGGCGGTCGGTTTTCGGTGCTGACCTCGGTGGGCCTGCTGCCGGCGGCGGCGATGGGCCTGGATGTGCAGCGATTGCTCGCGGGTGCGGCCGACATGACGCGCCGCTTTCGCGATCAACCTCCGGGCGACAACCCCGTGTTGGACTACACAGCCGTGTGCCACGTGATGGAATCGCAGTTTGGCAAGACAACCCGCGTGCTCTCCACCTGGGGATCGCGACTGGAAGCGTTGGGTCTGTGGTACGATCAACTGCTGTCGGAAAGCCTGGGCAAACAGCAGCGCGGCGCCACTCCGATCACCGCAGTCAACACGCGCGACCTGCACAGCCGCGGTCAGCAACACCAACAAGGGACACGGGACAAGCTGATTACCAATCTGATCGTCGAACGGCCCACAACGCCGCCCCTGCAGGTGCCGACCTCCGAGCGTGACCAGGATCTACTGAATCGTTTGTCAGACAAGACGGTTCCCGATATTCTCGACGCAGCACTGCGGGGAACCAACCAGGCTTATGCCGGGGATGAGCGGCCGACGGTGGATATCGTGCTACCCCAATTGGATGAATACGTTCTGGGCCAACTGCTGCAAATGCTGATGCTGTGCACCGTGCTCGAAGGCCGGCTGATCGAGATCAATCCCTACGGTCAGCCCGGAGTCGAAGACTACAAGAACAACATGGAGAAAATTCTCTTCCGCTAACCACTGGCGACATGACCAACAGGATCCCGCGATGACCACAACCATTACATTTCTGGGACATGCCACTCTGCAGATCACGACGGCCGGCCAGACGATCCTGGTCGATCCGTTCCTGACGGATAACCCCGCCGCATCCACAACGGCGGATGCGGTCACGCCCGACGTGATCGTCGTCACCCACGGCCACGGCGACCATGTCGGCGACACGGTCGATATCGCCCGCCGCACCGGAGCCCTGGTGATTTCCAACTTCGAAATCTCCGAATGGCTGGGCCAACAGGGCATCGAAAACCGGCATCCTCAACACATTGGCGGAGGCTACCAGCACGCGTTTGGCCGACTGAAACTCACCATCGCCCATCACGGTTCGATGCTGCCCGATGGCTCCAACGGCGGCAATCCCTGCGGACTGTTGTTCACACTGGAAGACGGCACGATCTACCACGCTGCCGACACGGGGCTGTTTTACGATATGAAACTGATCGGTGAAGCCGGCATCGATCTGGCCATTCTGCCCATTGGTGACAATTTCACCATGGGCCCCGATGACTCCATCCGTGCCATCAAGCTGATCGAGCCTCGACGGGTGATGCCCGTGCACTTCAATACCTGGCCTCTGATTGCCCAGGATGCAGACGCGTGGGCCGCCCGCGTTCACGGCGAAACATCGGCTCAGCCCGAACTGCTGGCGTCGGGCGATTCGTGTGCCCTGTCCTGAATGCGGGGTGGCACATGCACCTGGATATCGTCTCCCACCAAACGCACTTCATAGCTGTCCGTCTTCAGTTCGGACTGGGGATTATCCAACCAGGTTCCGTCTTTGACACAAAACCTCCAGGCGTGCCAGGGACACATCACGGACCCGTCTTCCACATACCCTGGGGCCAGTGAGGCTCCCATATGGGGGCAGGAATCATTGATGGCGTAGTACTCACCGTCAACATGAAACACGCCGACCATGGTTCCGTCCACAGCATATGAGCGGCCCTCGCCCGGAGGGATGTCGCCAACTTTGGCCACGCTGCGGAAGTCCGTCATCAGCACAACACTCCGCTGTTGTCGGTGTCTGTAAAACACGCGATGCCGGCCAGGCCTTGCGTCAGGCCCGGCCGGCCACATGTTGCAGGCGCTGCGCGACGAATTCCACCACCGCCGGCGCCATCTGATTGAAGTAGTCCCAACTGTGACCGCCGCCGCGCGTCTCGAGATCCGATTCAAATGCGATGCCGGAAGATGACAGTTTCATCGACAATCGGTCCACACCCTCAAACCAATCCGTGTCCTGGGGATCGCAAACCAACAACTGGTGCGGCGGCCAGTTCAGCGGATGCAGTTGCAGCGTGGCTGTCTCCTGACGCGCCGCTTCACGGTTTTCAAATATACTGTCCAACGGCAATCCCTGGCCGTGCCAGTTGTGAAAATCCACCGCGGGCGCAATGGCGGCCACGACGGGAAACAGGCGGGGGTGGCGATAGGCCAATTGCAGCACACCCTGCCCGCCCATGCTGATGCCCATCAGGCCGATCTGCGGGGGCCGGCAATCCCAGAGTTCCGCAACCTTCGCCACAATGCGGGCCCGCACATGATCCAACGGTGTCTGCACCGCGTCAAATTCCGTACACACCCGGTCCAGCCACCAGGAACGCTGTCCGTGAGGACAAATCACGGACAATCCCCAGCGATCGAACTCGGCACTGAAGACCGGATTGTCCTTCAAAGTCGTCAAACCGTGACCATGCAAATGGATCACGGCATGGCCACCGGCTTCGTCCGGATCGAACACATCGGCCGACTTTCCGTCGATCAGGATTTGCCGCCATTGGCCCATGTCAAGAAGCTCGTATCACAAGACGGTTCAAACAGCAGCATCGACTCCCCAAGCGACGGCACGGACACGGCCAGATCAGGTGCCGGTTGCGACACGACCTGGACAACCGCTGGACGCGGACCGTAATCTACGTGTCCTCGGGCAACGTTGCAACGCGACATGGTGGCGTGGCAACACGGGTCCAAACCCTGGCCGGACAAACCGACAACGGACTTCGACAACCAGAGCGCATGGTCAACGAGCAGACAGTGATCGGCTACACCACCGCCGCGTTTTGCGTGGTGGGACTGGTCAAATCCAGCTGGCTTCTCCAGCATTCACGACACGGCCAGCGCCTGATTCGCTGGTTTGGCGCCGACCGCGCGCCCTACGTGTTGAAACTCCTGCTCCTGCTGGGATGCGTGTTCGGGATCCTGCTGGGCAGCGACCGGATCCAGCCCATGCGCTGGTGAGCGTCCCGGGTGAGCGTCCCGGAGGTCGACCGGTGGCGTTCTCCGGCGCTAGCGCCGGAGAACACCTGGGTCTCACCTGTCTTAGTTGCGGCGCGTGCCGGCTGCCGGAGCGGCTGAGCTGGTTCTGCGAACGGTCGGAGACGGCGTTCGAATGGACCGGGCCTCCGTGGTCGGCGAAGTGGCCGTATTCTGCTTCCAATTGGTCACCGACCAATAGGGATACGTCTGAGCGACGCTGTTGCCCAGATCCTGCAGTGCGGTACGCATCGCAGAGGCGGATTGATTCCGATTGACCAGCGTGCGTTGCAGAACGAACCGACGGTTGCCAGCGATGTAGGCAAAGAACTTGCCTTTTCCCAACTTGTCATTGTGCGACAGCAGTCGCAGCAAGGCCGTCCGTGGCACATCGGCCGCTGAACGGGGCAGTTCATCCAGCCAGGCCATGATCCAGATCGCCTGGCCATCCTGACTCAATACGGCGGACATCGACAGATTCCACTCTTCGTCGTTGTACTTGGATTTGAATTTGAAGTCGTAACGCTTGTCGGACTTTTGTGGTTTCAGTCCCAGAGCGACCAGCAGATTGCCCAAGCCACGTTCACTGACTTGTCCGACCTGCGTTGTCGCCGGTTGCGCGGAACCGATCCCGGGAGCCGCGAACACAACGATCGCTGTCACAACACAACTGCAGACACCAACCAGCAACCATCCCCGCAAAGAAACTCTCATGGTTTGACACTCCTTTGTCTCAACCTGCGCCTGTCTCAACCTGCCGATTCCGCAAACCGGGCCAAAACGACGCCCTGACCCGATCACAGCCTCCACGAGACCAGCCGAAGCGGGCCTCGATGGCTGCCATCACAGGCCAGCGGATCGCATCCTGCGCATCCGCCGGGCCACAGATCATTCCACGCGGGCTCGACCCGCCCAACCAGAGTCAACCTTGCGAACACAGGTAATCCAGGCAAATTTGAGACCAGGTCTCAAACTGTTCACCATCGGATCTCAGCTGCGCCGGTTCGGCAAACCCCGTCTCTATGATCGACTCTTCGCGGGGTCGAACTTGCGGCGCGTCCAGTTCAAATACGTGAACGATCCCCAAATGGACCTTTCCCACATCGGTCAGATCATCGTTGATCAAACCCACGCAGCGGTCGGTGAATCCACAATCCACGTGCACTTCTTCGTCGATTTCGCGTCGCATACCTTCGCGATAGGTAGAACCCGTTTCGGTATGGTCTACGGACGAAATGTGTCCACCGATGCCGATCGAACGCTTGCTGTGCAGGCGACCTTCGCCCTGCAGGGTGCCGCGTTTGTAGTGAAACACGCGCCCTGCGTGGCGAAAGACACAATAGGGAATCAACTGTTTGTAGCTGGGATCGTATTCCACCTGATCTCGCGGCCGGTAACTGGTGTAAGACGGATCGAGCAGGGTATCCAGATAGGATGTGCTTTGGCTGCAAAACCCTTGAAAGTGCCCCAGTTCGTGAAACAACAGGGTGGGCACGACCAGAACATGTTCGACCTGCTGTTGATCGGTGGTGGTCACGTGCGACTCCTTGCAGACGAGTGATACGAGCGTCTCAATTCAACTCCATTGGGAGCACGATGCGCCATTGGCAATCCAAAATCAAGAAGCTTGTCGCGGCCAAACGGCGACACGACCGGGCGGGGGAGTCCGCGGCGCCTGTTTCGGCCTGCCGGGGACTGCTACAATCGGTTGGGAACGGTAGCTCGGTTTGCGACACGCTGGGGCGTGCATCGCTCGAACGGGCACGATTTTACCAGCGAAGCAGCCGCCCATGCGCAGCGAATCCGAGATTCCGTACGAGGATCAGCCGTTCAAGATCCCGGTTTCCGATCGCGTCAAACGGCTGCCCCCGTACCTGTTCGGCACGATCAACAAACTGAAGTACGAGAAACGCGTCGCCGGGGTGGACGTGATCGACCTGGGCATGGGCAACCCCACGGACGCTCCCGACCCGTTGATTGCCGGTAAACTGTCCGAGTCGCTCGGCGACCCCCGCAACCATCGCTACTCCGTCTCGAACGGAATCGCCAATTTGCGGAAGGAAGTGGCCGCGCGATACTGGAAAAAGTACGGAGTGCGTTTGTGTCCGGACACGGAGACCATCGCCTGCATTGGGTCCAAGGAAGGGTTCAGTCACATGTGTCTGAGCTTGATGGGTCCTGGGGACACGGCCATCGTCCCGGCGCCTTCGTTTCCGATTCACATCTACGGAGTGATGTTGGCGGCCGGCAATGTCATCGGACTGGATGTCCGCGATCCGGACAAGTTCCTGTCCAACATTGCCTACACCTGCGAGCACATGTGCCCGCGCCCCAAAGTGGTGATTGTCAACTTTCCGCACAACCCGAGTGCGACCGTGGTTGAAGCGGATTTTTACACCGAACTGGTCCAGCTGGCCAAGCGGTATGGCTTTCTGGTGATCAGCGATTTCGCATACGCCGATATCTGCTTCGACGACTACCAGGCTCCCAGTTTTCTGGCAACGGCGGGTGCGAGAGATGTGGGCGTCGAGTTCACGAGCATGAGCAAAAGCTACAGCATGGCGGGCTGGCGGATCGGATTCTGCAGCGGCAACTCGGAAATGATCCGCGCGCTGGCAACCATCAAAGGCTATTACGACTACGGGATCTTTCAGCCCGTCCAGATCGCCGCCATCGTGGCCATGCGGCACTGTGACGCGGCGGTGCAGAGCGTGGCGGCCGAATATCAGCAGCGGCGGGACGCACTGTGCGACGGATTGCTGCGATTGGGCTGGGAACTGGAGCGTCCGAAAGCGGGGATGTTCGTGTGGGCCAAGATCCCCGAACCCTGGAACGCGATGGGATCGATCGATTTTGCCATGAAACTACTGGACGAGGGTGGCGTGGCCGTCAGCCCAGGACGAGGATTTGGCGAGGAAGGCGAGGGGTTCTTGCGTTTGGCGATCGTGGAAAACTCGCAGCGACTGCGACAAGCGGTCCGGCAGATCGACCGTTGCCTGAAACCCGAGGCTTCGGACGCGTCCGCCTGAACACATCCGACCCAGCGACACACAACCCAGCGACATCCAACCCAGTGCTTTGAGTGGGGGGCGGCGGTGCAACGAAGGGAACTTGGCGAATGCGAGCTCCGTGCTGCCGACGCGCTGATCGCCTTGGCGCTCAGCGAAGACCTGGGAGCCAACGGTGACCGGACCTGCCACGCTCTGATCGACAGCCAGGAAACCGGAGCGGTGCAGATTGCCAGTCGATCCGCCGGAGTGCTCGCCGGTTTGCCCGTGGTCCGACAGGTCTTTGCTCAGCTCGACAACCACGTCGCGCTGGACGCGGAACTATCCGACGGGGCGCGGCTGCAACCGGGAACCTGCGTGGCGACGCTGACTGGCCCGTTGCGGTCACTGCTGATCGGTGAACGCACGGCCTTGAACTTTCTGAGCCATCTGAGCGGCGTGGCCACGTTGACAGCGGAATATGTTCAGCGGTTGGCCGGCACAGAGTGCCGCCTGCTGGACACGCGCAAGACGCTGCCGGGCTACCGTCTGCTGCAAAAGTACGCCGTCCGCTGCGGTGGCGGCACCAACCATCGCCTGGGACTGCACGACGGAATTCTGATCAAGGACAATCATCTGGCGGCCTGCCGCGGAGGCAGTGGTCCGTCGAGCGTTGCCGATGCCATCCGACGCGTCCGGGCAGCGGACGGGCAAACCGCGCTGGAGGTGGAAGTGGATTCGCTCGACCAGCTGCACGAGGCTCTGGACGCCCTTCCGGACATCGTCCTGCTGGACAACATGTCACTGGAATCCCTCACCGCGGCCGTCGCCGCCCGGAATCAGCGGGCGCCCCAGGTGCAGCTGGAAGCCTCCGGCGGGATCACCCTGGACACCATCGCTTCGGTCGCCGGCACCGGTGTCGAGCGGATCAGTGTCGGCGGCATCACCCACTCGGCCCCCGCCCTCGATCTGGGTTTCGACTGGGCCGGCGCAGCGTAAGCCGTGGTGGCCGCCGGCCAGGACCATTGTGGAACCCGACACGGTCCGCCCAACGGTCTCCTGTTGATATTGACCCCCGTCGCCACAATCCCCTATATGCCACCTGCAAACAGAGTTACGGCTACAGTTGCGATTGCGGCCGCGGGCCGTTCTGGAACCCGCATGGCCGCGACGAACCTGGGGACACCATCCATCCTATGCGGTTGCTTCAGCGATACATTCTGAGCGAATTGCTGAAAGTGTACGTGTTCGTGCTCAGCGTCCTGACGGTTCTGCTGGTCTTCGTCGGCGTGTTTCGTGAGGCTCAGGAAAGCGGGCTGGGGCCGCTGCAGATCCTGGAGATTCTGCCGTTTGTGGTTCCCAGCTTATTGCCGTTCACGATACCCGCGACCCTGTTGCTGACGGTGTGCGTGGTGTACGGCCGCATCGCGGGCGACCTGGAAGTCACCGCGGCCAAGGCGGCGGGCATCAGCGTGATGTCGATGCTGTGGCCCGCGTTTCTGCTGGGACTGTGCATGACCGTTTGCTCGTTTGTGCTCACCGATCGCGTCATTCCCTGGGCCGTGGCCAACATCCAGCATCGTGTGACCATGGCCATGGAAGACATTTTTCTCGACATGCTGCGGACGCAACTCAACGTCACCGATCCCGACCGCGGCTACTCGGTGACCGTCACCGGGGTGCAAGGCAAGAAACTGATTCGCCCCACGTTCCATTACACGCCTCCCGGACATTCCCGGTCCGTGACCATGCAGGCTCAGGAAGCAACTCTGAGCTTTGATATTCAGAAAGAACGCGTCAATCTGCACCTGATCCGAGGCTACATCGACATCGCCGGCCAACGCCGGCTGTGGTTTCACGAAGAGAAAGAACCCTTTCCCCTGCCCATGTCGATCCGACTGCCCAAGCCCCGTCATTTGAGCGTGGGACACATCACGCGGCAAACCCGGGAAATTCAGCAGCGCGTGGATCGCATGGGGGACCTGCGGGCCATGGAAATGGCACTCTCGCTGTCGATTGGCGACTTCGACTGCTTGAGCATCAGTGCCCAGCGACAACACGAGTCCGCAATGCACTACGATACGCGTGACCTGAGAAAACTGACCACCGAGGTGCACAGCCGTTACGCGATGGCGGCCAGTTGCCTGTTTTTCACATTGCTGGGCGGACCGTTTTCCATCCTGCAAGGTCGACGGCAGTTTTTGACCAGCTTCTTTTTCTGCTTTGCGCCCATCCTGATCATCTATTATCCCACCGTTCTGCTGATGATGAACCTATCCAAGAGTGGAACGGTCGACCCCTGCTGGGCGATGTGGATCGGCAACTTGCTGGTCTTCGCGGTCGCCGGATTGATGCTGCGACACGTCCTGCGACACTGAATCCCCGCTGCCGGCCACACATCCGCTGTCGCCACAGAATTCCCGCTCTCACGGGCCGCGAATCCCGCCAGGCCTTTTCGTAGGCCCGACGCTGCCGTAAACTTCCCCGTGACATTCCATCATGGGCTGCTCCAGACGCGACCGGATTCCAGCCGGACGTCTGGCCCGACGCCCGCATCACCGGAGTTCCCTGCGATGACAAAGCGACCGCGCCTGACCCGCTGTGCAGCCACCCGTTCCTTGGCCGTCCGCGGCATCGCCGCCCTGCTGACCATCGGCCTGTTCGGCGCCGGCCTGACGGCCAGCGGAGCGCAAGACGAACCCCCGAAAAAACAACCCGCCACCCAGGCCAAGCCGGATAAGGCCAAGCCGGATGCGAAGAAACCCGATGCGAAGAAACCCGATGCGACCAAGCCGGATGCGACCAAGCCGGATGCGACCAAGCCGGATGCGACCAAGCCGGATGCCGAGAAACCCGATG
>Ga0315336_1005352_pt1 | contig 14103 bp, 9 predicted proteins | sample ASW5metaG_FD_204512 | JGI IMG/M metagenome (GOLD analysis project Ga0315336, IMG submission 204512) | Ammonia-oxidizing marine archaeal communities from Monterey Bay, California, United States - ASW #5 | ecosystem: Environmental > Aquatic > Marine > Intertidal zone | place: USA: California...
TGGGCTACGAGCAGCTCTACAGCCACCAGGCAGAATCCTGGACGCAGCTCGCCAAGGGAAACAACGCAGTCGTCGTCACTGGTACAGCCAGCGGCAAAACGCTCTGCTACAACCTCCCCGTGCTGGATGCGCTTTTGCGCGATCCAGACGCCCGCGCCCTTTACTTATTCCCCACCAAAGCCTTAGCCCACGACCAGGGAAATGAATTGCAGCAATGGCTATTAGCTATGCAAGCGGGTGAGGAGATACCTCATTCCAGCTACGATGGCGATACACCCAAAGGCCAACGTCCTGCCATCCGCAAACGCGCCCGCATACTCTTTAGCAACCCCGATATGCTCCACCTAGGCATCATGCCCTATCACACCCGTTGGGCAGAGTTCTTTAGCAATTTGCGCTATCTCGTTATTGATGAAATGCACTCCTATCGCGGCGTCTTTGGCTCACACGTTGCCAACATCCTGCGTCGCCTCAAACGCATTGCCCGCTTTTACGGAGCGTCTCCCCAATTTGTGCTCAGTTCAGCCACAATTGCCAATCCGCAAGAACTGGCCCAATCCCTCATCGAAGACGACGTTGCTCTCATCGATCAGGATGGTTCACCACGCGGTCCACGCAATTTCCTTATCTACAACCCTCCGGTGGTCAATCCCGATCTGGGCCTGCGCGCCAGCCTCATTCAAGAGAGCGTGCGCTTATCCAGCGATTTGATCGCCTACGATACTCAGAGCATCATCTTCGCCCGAACTCGCCGCTCAGTCGAAATCATGCTGGCCACCCTGCGTAATTCCAGCTCGCTGGACAAGAAGCAGTTACGCGGTTACCGCAGCGGCTACCTGGCCGCAGAGCGCCGCCAAATTGAATCGGGTCTACGCAGCGGTGAAGTGCGCGCGGTTGTCGCAACCAATGCCCTCGAGCTTGGTGTCGATATCGGTGGCATGAGCGCCGCCATCCTAACTGGCTACCCGGGCACTGTGGCTGCCACTGTTCAGCAAGCAGGCCGCGCCGGGCGCGGTGCAGAATCCTCCCTGTCTGTGCTGCTCACTTCCGCCAATCCTCTGGACCAATTCCTTGCCCGTCATCCTGAATACCTCCTTTCCCGCTCTCCCGAGCAAGCTCTGATCAACCCAGATAATTTACTCATACTCTTAAGCCATATTCGCTGTGCTGCCTATGAACTGGCCTTCAATCGCGGCGAATCCTTCGGCAAAGTAGATTCAGATGAAGTTCAGGAGCTGCTCGAATTGCTGGTTGAAGATGGCCAGGTACACGCGTCGGGGGATAAATACTTTTGGATGTCAGACGACTATCCCGCGGATGGCATCAGTTTGCGCGGCGCCTCCTCAGATATGGTGCTGCTCCAGGCACATGAAAACGGTGAGCAGCGCGTGATTGGGCAGATCGACCTCCTTGGCGCTCATTGGATGGTGCACCCTGAGGCTATCTACATCCATGAGGGCCGCTCTTACTATGTAGAAGAACTGGATTTGGAGCAAAAGATTGCTCACTTGGTTCCCAGCGATGCGGATTACTACACATCCCCACAAAGCCGCTCCACCGTTTCACTCATCAATCAGCATGCTCAGGCTGATGTAGCCGGTGCCCAAAAGTTCTTCGGTGATTTGGCGGTAGCCACGCAGGTTGTCGGCTATCAAAAACTGCAGTGGTTCACCAATGAGGTCCCCGGCTCTGGCCTGGTGGATTTGCCTCCTATCGAATTGCGCACAGCCGGATACTGGCTGGCCCTCAACGACGAAACCGTGAATTCTTTGCGCGACCGTGGGCTCTGGAGCAACGATCCCAATCAATATGGCCCCAACTGGAAAGAGCAGAAAGAACGCGCCCGTGAACGTGACGATTTCACTTGCCAAATCTGCGGTCTGCGCGAAGACGGCCGCGCCCACGATGTGCATCACATTACTCCCTTCCGCCAATTTGCATCCCATAAGGAAGCAAATCGATTGCAGAATCTCGTCACTCTTTGCCCTGCCGATCACCGCCGAGCAGAATCCGCAGTTCGCATTCGCAGTGGCTTAGCGGGCCTTTCCTTCACCCTGCGCCATCTCGCACCGCTCTTCTTAATGTGCGACATCCACGATATCGGTGTCGAAGCTGATCCCAAGTCCGATTTGGCTGAGGGCAAGCCAGTAGTGGTGATTTTCGATCACGCTCAAGATGCTATGGGTTTCAGCAAACGGCTCTTCGACCTACACACTGAATTGATCTCTAATGCCCACGATTTGGTGGCCGCCTGTGAATGCAACGATGGCTGTCCATCATGCGTGGGCCCAGGTGGGGAGCTGGGGCAGGGGAGCAAACAGGAAACGCTGGCTATCCTGGAAGCCCTTACCCGCAGCTAGTCTACTAAAACGGCTATCGCTATAATAATTAAATGGCATCCATTTCTGAACGCCTAAAATCACTGGGAGTTAACCTGGGTGGCCAGAGCCTGTCATCTCAGTCCAAACGCGTTGATTTCCCCATTGAGAAGATCATTGAGGGCCATACGCAAAACACGCCCTTTGGTGAAGCCTTTGTGGTTGAAGAATTTTTCGACGCTGATCACAATCACGGAAAGGGACCTCTTCGATTTCCTGCTCAATTAGATCGCGTCGCTGCCTGGGCCCGAGATGCCCGCCTGGCCTCCATTGAATCCGGAGCTTTCCTCTTCCTCGATACCGAAACAACAGGTTTGGCCGGGGGCAGCGGTACCTACGCGTTCTTAGTAGGCGTTGGCCGCTTTGAAGAGAGTGGTTTTCGCCAGATACAGTTCTTCCTGCGTGATCCGATTGAAGAGCCAGCCCTCCTCTCCGCACTAGAAAGCTTCGCGGCTCCCTCCGATGCCATAGTCAGCTTCAATGGCAAATCCTTCGACATTCCACTCCTCAATACCCGCTACCTGACCAATTCAGCGCCCACGCCCTTCGCCGAGTTGGCACATCTGGATCTCTTACATCTAGCCCGCCGCCTTTGGCGCGATGTTCTCCCCAGCAGAGCGTTGGGAGATCTTGAAACGCATATCCTCGGAATCAAACGTACAGAGGAAGATACCCCCGGCTGGATGATCCCAGAAATGTATACAGACTATTTGCGCACTGGTGATGCACGTCCCCTCCACGGAATTTTCTATCACAACACCATGGATATCCTCAGCATGGCCTCCCTCTTGGAACTGATGGCACAAAAACTGGATGCCCCCCTGGATGGCAACAAAGAGCAACCTGAAGAGCTCTTTGCTATTGGGCGGCTATTCGCCGATTTAGGCTTTTCGGAAGAAGCCATTGAGGTCTATGAAGGCACACTGGATTTAAAGCTGAAGGCGGAAACAAAATTTCGCTTGGTAGAAAATTTAGCCTGGCTGCACCGCCGCCGCGGTGATTTCGAATCAGCCGTGAAACTCTGGGAATCGGCTGTCCAGGATGGACAGATTTATGCTCATGTGGAAATTGCCAAGTACTACGAGCATCGCAGCAAAGAATTTGATCATGCGCTGAGCTATACCCAGGCTGCAATAAAAATCATTGAATCACCCTCTACCGCCCGCTACGAACGTATCCACTGGACACCACTCCTCGAACATCGCCTCGCCCGACTGGAACGTAAGCTAGCCCGAATTGCGCAGTAATCTTAGCTCGCGCGTAGAGTCATTTCCGAGTACCCAGTCAACTTTCTGAAATTCAAAGATTCGTAAATGTGCATGGCTGCCTGGTTATCCGCATGCACATTTAGACCGATCGTCTCCACCTTTTCACTCAGTATCTGGCAGAGTTTTGCGCTAACCAGCCTGCCCAAGCCTTCTCCCCTCCGCTCTGGCACTGTGACGATGTTTCCCAGCGTGGCCACGCCAAAATCTAGTGAGTAAACATGTGCTCCCCCTGCGCTAACGATTTCCCCTGAGGAGGCACGCACACCTGCATAGGGTCCGGTCTCCAGCATGTTCCTCCGGAACCAGTGCCCGGGATAAGAGGCCTCATAGAGTGTTTCCAGCGCGTCAAAATCTGCTATCTGCAGCAATGCCACTTTGCTGGTATCAATTCCACGAATCACGTCATCAGAAATCAATTCCATTATCTGGTGCGGGCCGTGATCTTCAACCTGGTAACGGGGAGTCAGGTTATCTAGCAATCCTGAGCTGAGATGGGCATAAATTTGCTTGGGCAGCTGCTCTCTCAATTCCTCAAGTAACTTGCCCATCCACACGCCGGAATTGTTTTGCACCGCTATCAAAATAGCTGGGCTCATGCCGTGGTAGAGAAGGGCTACTTCCTGAATTTCGTCCCCATCACTGATCGCCCAATACTCTGTTTGTCCCCACTGGGCGTCATCCAAATCACCAATTAGATAAGCATTCAGCCCTCGTTGTCGGCCTAGAAAATTCGCCAACAAATCCCTGTCCTTTATTCTTGCAACCTGCAATCTAGCCTTCCTCAGCGGGGGCGAAAAAAACCAGGACTTGCAGGTCCTCCTGGATGTCCACGAATTGGTGTGCTTGTTCAGCTTCAACGTATAGTATCGACCCCTCGCTTGCTTCCAATTCTTTATCACCCATCAGCAATGTTGCTCGTCCGCTCAGCACATAATAAACTTCATCTTGCAGATGGGGATTTTGTGGGTCTTTCTCTCCCGCCTTCAAATGATACAAACCCACGCTCAATGCTGGCACACGCAGAAATTCATGGAAGCGATCCCCAGCTTCAGCGGCACTCTGAATGATTTTCTCGATGTCGTAGCTTTTCATCAAATTATTCGCTTGGCCTGCTATTGCATATAACTCTCGGCAAGAATGCTTTGTCCCTGCTCATCCTGCAGGCAGGCAATAATCGCCCGAGCTTCTCCAGAAAGGTCTCCCCCAGTTATCGTTAACACGGGCAATGTAATGTTGCTGTCAACACTCCGTACCGAGGAATCTACCCAAGCTCTGGGCAATAATCCGACAGCGTTTACATCAGCACTTACAACATTCAACATGTGCTGAGGAGAGGAAGCCAACATCGCATTGCCGCTCACTGGGCTGCCGGCCAATATCTCTCTTTCCACTGCCCCGCGGCCTTCGTCCTTTTCCAGGCCAATCCATAGAGCCACATCGGCCTCATTCCCGTCAAGAAGTCTCCAATTGTCGATCCTGCCGCTAAACAAATCCGCAATCTGTTCGTTATTAATACTGCGCACAGGGTTGCTGGCATGCAGGATGATAATGAGTTTCTCCTCACTGATTTCAGCAATCACTTGTTCATCATCAGACCATCCGCCAAGCTGAATAGCAAAATCGAAACTGTCCAAGTTGATTGGATCAACATTAAGAGATTCAATCACTAATCGCTGCTTCTCTGCCAACGCGCCTGCTGCGCAAACTTGCACAGCCTCATTAACTGGGTACGCCGCAGGGCTTATTCCAATTCGCATCCCACTGTCCGAATCCTCTATTTGCCCTGCGGAACTGCAAGCGTTTAGCAGCGCTGCAATGGCTAGCAGCAAAAGTAAAGCTAAGGGCCGTGTTTTACTCATTTTCTTTCTCATTGCCTAACTAGTAAAAACTGCTAACAGACCGATCAATGTACAGTAAACTGCGAAAGGAAATAGAGAACGCGTCGAGAGATAATTAAGCAGCCAGCGAATTGAGAAATAGCCAACAATTGTGGAAACAATGAAACCGATTACAACAGTAGATGCAAAATCTAATGTGTTTTCGAGTTGCTTCAGATCGACTAATGCCAATATGCCTGCCCCGACCATCACCGGAATAGCCATTAGAAAGGAAAAGCGGGCTGCTGCTCGTCTGCGCATTTGAGAAATCATGCCCCCCGTAATCGTGGCTCCCGATCTGGAAACACCGGGGAAAAGGGAAAGTACCTGAAACATACCGATCAACACAGCTTCCTTGTTGGCTACTTCCTCAATCCCTTTTTGCTGCTTTCCAAGAAATTCTGCCAGAATTAAAAGTAGGGCTGTCCCTAACAGAAAGAAACCTGTAGCTGTAAAACTGTTAAAGCTCGCCTCAATTTGATCCTTAATCAGCCATCCTATAGCAACCGCGGGCAGAGTAGCCAACAAAACCATCCAACCGATTTTGGCATCTGCCGAAACTTTTGTGCGATCCAGTAGGCTGCTCAACATAGCCTTTCCGATTCCCAGCAATTCCTTCCAAAAATAGGCAAACACGGCGAGTAGCGTGCCCCATTGAACCAGCACAAAAAAGATAAATGCTTCATCATTTTCAAGTTCCCAGCCCAATAAATGTGGCACAAGTACTAGGTGACCAGAACTAGAAATTGGAAGAAATTCGGTGAGGCCTTGCACAAGGCCAAGTACGATAGCTTGAATGACTGTCATGATTGAATAAGCTTACCTTCAAATTGACCGCGCTGTACTTAATCGTATTAGCGCGCTGCTTGCTCTTTCATTTCGAGGGAATCGGCAAATGCCGAAAACCTGCCTTCCAAAATCGCTTCACGCATATCTTTGGACAATTGGATAAGCGTGTGAAGATTATGAATCGAAAGCAAAGTAGCTGAAAGCATTTCCTTTGCTATGATCAAATGGCGCAAATAGGCTCGTGTGAACGTTGAGCAGGTGTAACAGTCGCAGCCCTCATCGATCGGTCCTTGATCCTTGGCAAAAACTGCGTTCTTCATGTTGAGCCTTCCTCCATCCCGCAGGAAGACAGCGTTGTTCCGCCCCAAACGCGTAGGCAGCACACAATCAAATATATCCACACCGCGGCGAACACCCTCAATGAGATCTTCTGGAGTTCCCACGCCCATCAAATAGCGCGGTTTATCTTCTGGAAGAATAGCATTGACCACATCTAACATTTCGTGCATTTCTTCCTTGCTCTCGCCGACAGATAATCCGCCTATCGCATTACCCGGAAAATTAAGACTGGCAATATGTTCTGCAGATTGAGCTCTTAAGTCAGGGAAAATCCCACCTTGCACGATCCCGAATAAGGCCTGATCTTTCCGTTTTTGTGCGCCAAGGCAGCGCTCCGCCCACGCATGTGTTCGCCTAAGCGCCTCTTCGTTATAAGCTCGCTCGTAGGGTTCAGGGCATTCATCGAAGGCCATGATAATGTCCGCACCAAGATTTTCCTGGATCGCAATTGCCGATTCTGGAGTGAAGCGGTGAGAAGAGCCATCCAAATGACTGCGAAAGTTGACCCCATCCTCATCCACCTCGCGGCGCTCAGCTAGTGAAAATACCTGAAAGCCGCCAGAATCAGTAAGTATTGGTTGCCCCCACTGCATAAATTCGTGTAATCCGCCCATTTCAGCTACTAGTTGATCTCCAGGGCGCAGGTAGAGGTGATAAGTATTGGCAAGAACCAGGCTCGCTCCCATCTCATCCAATTGTGCAGGGGTAATCGCCTTCACGCAGGCCTGCGTGCCTACTGGGGCAAATACAGGGGTCTCCAGAGCACCATGCGGCGTGCTAAAGCGCCCGGCGCGTGCCTGCGCGTCTTTGCCCTCTAATTCGAATGTGAATGCCTTAGTCATTTCAGGGGAGTAGCGGCCAAAAATAGGGGAGCACCACTAATACCGTGGCCATCACTAGCAGGGTTAATGGCAGGCCCACTTTGGCGAAATCACCAAAGCGGTAACCTCCAGGCCCCATCACTAGCACATTGGCGGGATGTCCTACCGGAGTGAGGAATGTGGTCGAAGCCCCCAATGCCACTAGCATAGCCAGCGACTGAGCCGAATAGCCCATATCTCCAGCGGTATTAATTGCAATGGGAACCATCAGTACCGCTACAACTGGATTCGGCATGATTTGCGCAGCCAGGGTTGTAAGCAGGAAAAGTGAGGCCATCAATGCCAGCGGCCCCCAGGCCTCGACGGCCCCGATCACCTGGCTCGCCAGGAAACTGGCGGTTCCGCTGTTTTGCATCGCGATGCCCAAAGGCAGCATCCCAGCAATCAGGAAGATAGCCTGCCATTGGATGGCGCGGTAAGCTTCGTCCATTTTCAGGCAATCTGTCAGGATCATCAAAGCCGCCCCAGTAATCGCCGCCAACGATATCGTCAGCCATCCCAATCCCGCACTAAGTACCACCCCTGCCATAATCACGCTAGCCAGCTTGGCCTTTTCGCGCCTGGGAGCAGCCTGAACTTCTGCGGAAAGCACCAGGAATTCCTCCTCACTAGCCATCAAACGAATTTGATTTCGGTGACCATAAACCAACAGGGCATCTCCATAATTCAACGAAAGTGAATGCAGGTTAGAACGATGTGCCCTGCCACCCCGCCAAATGGCCAATACACTTAAGCCGAATTTTTCCCGAAAATTGAGATCTGTCAGCGTCCTGCCCCCCAGATTTGAATGGGGCGAAATAACAACTTCCACCATCCCAACCTCCTCCGATTCGAGTTCGCTGAGTGCAGGAGCAGAGCTGGGCAGCACTTCCAGTTCCTTCAAAGCCTTTAGCACATCAACATCTTGAAAATTGCCCTCGACAACCAGTCTGTCACCGATGGCTAACTTTTCATCAGGGTCCGGCATAAGCTGAGTGTTTCCATTACGCACAATAGCCAAGACAGACAATCCAAATGCATCAGCTAGTCGGCTGTCTAGTAGGCTGGTCTCAGCAAGCTTTGATTCTTTAGGAATGCTTATCTCAAAAAGTCGCTTTTCCAGGCCATATGTATCTATGCTGTCTAAGTCGGCGATCTCGAGCCGTCCGGATTCGCTCAACTCATTGAGTTGGGATCGTGTCGCTTGGATTAACAATCTGTCTCCCCCGTGGAGCACAATGTGCTGCAACGCCGTCCGCAATGGAACTTCTCCTTGCCAAATGGCTAACACATTCGCCAGATACTTATTTCGGAATTTGCTCTGGGCAAGATTTTGCCCAACCAGAGGGGAATCTGCAGGGATACTCGCCTCAACAATTGAGATCTTCTTTGAGACTAAATCTTCTATTTCCAGGTCATTACCATCCCCATTGGTACTTTCTACCCTGAATTGTGGCGTATTTGAGAACTCTTCGTGCCAATCCGCGCGACCCAGCACTAACAACTCGTCACCGCCTTCCAGGGTTTCACTTGCCTCGGGTGCCAATCTGGTACTTCCTCCGCGCTGAATGCGAATCACAGTAAGCCGCAGCGCTGAACCCAGACGGCTCTCTGCAAGAGTTTTTCCGATCAATGCACTTTCCATGGGCACCTTGAGCGTAAAAAAGCGCTCGGCCAAATCAAAATGCTGTCCCAAGTCCCCAATCTGAAAATCCTTCGTCAGGTCTCTTGTCGGCAGTAATCTCTTCCCAAAAAGTGCCATGAAAACGATTCCAACCAGCATCACTGGGAGCCCAACTTTGGCATAATCAAAGAAGCCGAAGGCTGCAAATCCAAAATCCTGCATGGCATCGCTCACTAATATATTTGGTGGTGTCCCAATCATCGTCGTCATCCCCCCAAGCAAGCTGCCGAAAGCCAGCGGCATCAGTAACCTTGAGGCGGCATGTCCGGTTTTGCGAGACACATGATTGATCACTGGCAATAGCATCGCTGCTACTCCTACATTGTTCATAAATGCGGATAGTCCCCCCGCGATCAGCATGATCACCATAAGCATTCGCGCTTCGGTATTGCCGCCCAAGCGCAATATATATTTCCCAACCACGTTTGCTACCCCTGTGCGGGCCAATCCGGCGCTAAGAATAAATACTGCCCATACTGTCACAACAGCGGGGTTGCTGAATCCCGATAGCGCCTCGTCTGTTGTCACTTGCCCGCTGAGTGCCAGAGCAACTAGCACCAGCAGGGCCACCAAATCCACACGCAGCCGCTCCCACATCAATAGCAGCACGGCAGCTAGCAAGATAGCCAACGTAAGCGCGATTTCGGGAGTCATGCCTGCCTCCAAATCTGCTTAGCAAATACTTTTACTTCGTTGGGGAGCTGAAAAGCCATATGGAATCGCATTATACCCTCGGCTTTTGATCCCCTCTGAATGTTATAATCCTCTGTCGCAGAGACTGAAATCCCCCTTGGAGATGGTAATGAAAGTAGATCAGGTTCACAAGCAACTTGGAAAGCATATGCCGGTAGGTTCAGAACCTATCGTAGTCGATATTGAAAACTCGCAGGGCCCGTATTTGCGCGATGCGCTTACAGGCAAAGATTACATTGATTTTTACACCTATTTTGCCTCTGCACCAATCGCCCATAATCATCCCAAAATGCGCGATTCCGATTTCATTGAACGCCTGCTCTCAGTTGCGCTCACCAAGCCATCGTCCTCCGATTTCTACACTACCTATATGGCAGATTTTGTCGACACCTTTGCGAAGACCGTCATGCCAAAGGGTATGGAACATCTCTTTCTGATTAGTGGCGGTGCTTTGGCTGTTGAAAACGCGCTTAAGGCAGCCTTCGATTGGAAAGTTCGCAAGAATTTCGGCCATATCGCTGCCGCCAATGGAAATCAATACGAGCAAAGAGTAGATGGCATGGGCGGCAAAGTCATCCATTTCCAGGAAGCCTTCCACGGTCGTTCAGGATACACCATGTCCCTGACCAACACTGCAGACGCCCGCAAATACCTGTATTTCCCCAAATTCGATTGGCCGCGTGTCATTAATCCCAAGTTACGCTTCCCAATTGATGATCAGGTGCTGGGCGAAGTAAAACGAGTCGAAGAAATTGCCATCACCCAGATCGAAGCAGCCGTAAATCAATACCCTGGCGACATTGCTGCACTCATCATTGAGCCCATTCAAGGAGAGGGTGGCGATAACCATTTCCGCCCCGAATTTTTCCAGGAACTTCGACGTCTAGCCGACGAGCATGAGTTCATGTTTATCGTGGACGAAATTCAAAGCGGAATGGGCCTCACTGGCAAGACCTGGGCAGTTGAGCATATGGGCGTTGAACCAGACATGATCGTGTTTGGCAAGAAGTCCCAAATTTGTGGCTTCATTTCCGGCCCTCGCATCGACGAAGTGGAAGGCAATGTCTTTGCGGAAGAAAGCCGCATCAATTCCACCTTTGGTGGTGACCTCACTGATATGACTCGCTCCACCCGCTTCCTTGAAATCATAAAGGAAGATAATCTGATTGAGCACACGGCAGAAATGGGCGAACGCATGTTGGCAGGCCTTTGGACGCTGGCAAACAACTCCAAAGCTGTTATGACCAATGTCCGCGGCCGTGGCTTGATGATTGCCTTCGATCTGCCCGATCAAGCTCAGCGCGATGCCAGTATCGATCGTTTGAAAGAAAATGGCTTGTATGCGCTTAAATCGGGTGATCGCTCCATCCGTTTCCGCGGTATGCTAGATTTGCCCGTTGAGATTATTGATAAGTCCCTGAATATTGTCGAAAGCAGTTTGCCCTCCGCTTAATGTCTTAGCGTCGGAGGGGGAGCTTAGCCATGTTGCCTGATTTCCGAGTTCGCCAACGCGATTACCTGCTCGAAATTGCGCGTGCCCTTACCCAGGAATTGGACCTGGATAAAGTCTTGGCGCGTATTTTGGCTCACGTCGCAGATCTATTGGCTGGTCAGGCTGGCCTTGTCGCCCTAAGAGCAGAAAATGGCGGTTGGCAGCTGGCTGCTTCCCACGGTATTCCCAAAACTTTGCGAAGCTATTTAGATCCCATCCTAGCCGCTGTTCCGGACAATGAAGACCCGGCTCGCTTCGAAATCCCCAAGATTAACAGCGTGCTCCAGCGCATCGCCCGCCAGGTAAGCCTCGGATTACTTACAGGAGTGGGCCTACCCCTCATTGCTCAAAATCGCGTCATAGGTGTGATCTTCGTATTCCGAAATTATCGCGGCGCATTCTCGGCCAACGATCGCTCTCTACTCCAGAGCTTTGCCGATCAGGCCGCCGTGGCCGTCCAAAACGCCCAGCTCTATGCGCAGACACGCCGCGAGAAGCAGCGCATGGATGCCCTGCTAGACTCCTTAGCAGACGGCATCCTCATCCTCAACCAGGACCACACTATCGAGCGCTGTAACCCTGCCTTTGAACGCCTCTGGGGTAAGAAAAGCCAGAGCATCATTGGCCAAAAACATGAGCAGGTCATCCGCTGGGAAGATCTCGCACACGGCCCAGCCCTGGAAGAAGCTGAAGCAGGCGGGTGGCCGCTTACCCAGCACGCTACCCTATACGTCGAAGGTGATCTTCTTCTCGCCGATGGAAGCAAATTGCCGGTTGGCGTAACCTATGCTCCGCTGCACACACCAGAGAATCAACTCCTTAATCTGATAGCCTCAGTGCGCGACGTCACTCACTTCCGCCAGGCCGAAGAACTGCAAAGCACATTTATGTCCGTCATTAGCCACGAACTCAAAACGCCCGTTGCCCTCATCAAGGGCTATGTGGGCACCCTGCGCCGCGAGGATGTTTCCTGGGATAGAAAAATAGCAGAAGACAGCCTCGAAGTGATCGAAGAAGAAGCCGATCGCTTGGCCGAATTGATCGACAACCTTTTGGATGCTTCTCGTTTAGAGGCCGGCATTTTGGCGATCAACGCTAGTGATGTATCGCTCAGCCGTCTCTCAGAACGAATTGCAGAGCGCTTCAGCACGCAAACAGAAAAACACGAGTTCGTGCTTGATTTTCCCGATGATTTTCCCGTGATTTTGGCCGATGAAAAACGCATCGACCAGGTTCTCCTTAACCTTCTCTCCAACGCAGTAAAATATTCTCCTGATGGTGGAGAGATTCGCATCAGCGGAGAAGCCCGCACTGAACAAGTCATTGTATGTGTCGAAGATCAAGGCCCAGGAATAGCCCCAAACGATATTCCTCATATCTTCGATCGCTTCTATCGCGCCGATAAAGCCCAACGCAATACGAAGGGTGCTGGGCTGGGCCTCTACCTCACCAGAGCCATCTTGGAGGCTCACGAAGGATCTATTTGGGTGGATCCACGACCAAATTCCGGCGCACGAATTTGTTTTTCCTTACCTCGCCAATAACCAATAAAAGAGAGCTACATGCCCCAAACTCAAATTCAATGTCCCAATTGCAAGCAACCTGTCCAGGCTGACGTAGAACAACTTTTTGACGTCAACGTCGACCCGCGCGCCAAAGAGCTCCTCTTGGGTGGTTCGGTAAACGTGGTTCGTTGCCCCCACTGTGCTTACCAGGGCAGTCTGTCTACCCCCGTCGTTTATCACGACCCAGAAAAAGAACTCCTCTTGACCTACTTTCCTCAAGAACTCAACCTGGCTATGGAAGAACAGGAAAAAACCATAGGTCCGCTAATCACCCGAGTCGTCGACGGCTTAAAACAGGAAGATCGCAAAGGGTACCTCTTCAAACCTCAACAGATGTTCACCTTCCAAAGCCTCATGGAGAAGGTGCTGGAGGGGGAGGGTGTCACCAAAGAAATGATCGACGCTCAGAAAAAACGCATGGATTTGCTGCAACGCCTTTTAACAGTTTCAGCTGATTCGCTCCCTGATGTCATCAAGCAGGAAGAAGAATTGATTGATGGAGAATTGTTCACTTTGTTGAACCGCTTGCATCAAGGGAGCTTGGCAGCCAACGACGAAGCTTCTGTCTCCAAATTGAGTGAATTGCAGAAGAGCCTGCTCGAGAATTCAACTTTCGGACGCGAGATCAAGGAGCAAGCAGACGAAATTGAAGCGGCTCGCAAGAGTTTAGAAGATGCAGGCGAAGAACTCACCCGCGAGAAACTGCTCGAAATACTTGAAGAGGCTGCCGATAAAGAAATCCGCCTAAATGCGCTGGTCAGCCTCTCTCGCCCAGGCCTGGATTATGTCTTCTTCCAAACCTTGAGCGAAAAGATTGATTCTGCCGAAGAAAAGGACAAAGTTAAATTAACCAAATTGCGTGAAAGTCTTTTGGAGATTACGGAAAAAATAGATGCCGAACTACAGGTTAGGCTGAGCGCTGCCCAGCAGAATTTGGAATCTCTACTCGAAGAAGCAGATCCTGCAGAGGCCTTCAGACAAAACCCCAGCATGCTCGATGACCTCTTTATTCAAGTGCTAAACCAATCCCTAGCCCAGGCTCAGGAGCAAAACGATACAGCCCGCCAGGCAAAACTGCAAACGCTCCTGGATGTAATTCAGCAGCTCATCACGCCCGGCTACAATCCGGCTTTGCTCCAGGAATTAATCGAAGCCCCA
>Ga0315336_1005353_pt1 | contig 14101 bp, 3 predicted proteins | sample ASW5metaG_FD_204512 | JGI IMG/M metagenome (GOLD analysis project Ga0315336, IMG submission 204512) | Ammonia-oxidizing marine archaeal communities from Monterey Bay, California, United States - ASW #5 | ecosystem: Environmental > Aquatic > Marine > Intertidal zone | place: USA: California...
ACAGCCATCGGTTTTGCCTCGGCGCGCGCCGACGGCACCTTGTTCACCGGCGATTGGAACAGCGAGATCCGACTCTGGCATCCGGGAGCGTTCGAGCCCTACAAGGTGCTCCGACTCGGCGGGGGCAAGCGTGACGCCATCCGCGGCGGCTTCGTCGATGACGGGATTTGGGCCGTTTGGCGTGATCAGTTCGCCACCTGGCCCGGGGGAGACGAGCCGTTCACCTCTCTGACACTTGAAAATCAGAAAGGCAGAGCAACAGTCCGCCAGGGTCGAATGGCGACCACACGCGAAGACGGTGCCACTTTGTGGGACTTCCCACCCACGGGCTTCGCTGGACGCATCCGGACACAGGAAGACGTCTGGGCGCTGAGCTTCGCCCCCGACGGCAAGTGGCTCGCCCTTGGAGCGGGAGCGAGCGTTCAGCTCTGGGAGAACGAAACGAAACGCTGGAGCCGCGAAGACCTGTTCGACAAGATCATCCGCGATGTGAGCTGGTCGTCTACCGGCGATACGCTCGCCGTCGCGAACGGCGACGGCACCGTGGCCCTGCTGGACTCGGCTGACGGGTCCGAAGTCCGCCGGCTCTTCGGTCACACGGGAGTGGTCCAATCCGTTGCCTTTCTCCCTGGCGACGAGCGGCTACTCACGTCGTCCGATGACGGAACGGCACGTCTGTGGGACCGGGCATCCGGGGAGCAAGTCGCCTTGTTGATCCCCGTTGGCGCAGCCGACTACGCCATCGTCACCGCAGACGGCTACTACACGATCACCCCGGCCGCGATGCAGCGCGTTCACTTCGTTCGTGGCATCGAGGTGTTCACGTTCGACAACTTCGACCTGCGCTACAACCGTCCCGACCACGTCATCCAGACCCTGGGCTTCGCCGAGCCCGCGATGGTGAGGGCCTATCGGGGGGCCTGGCATCGTCGGGTCGAGAAGATGGGCTTCTCGGAGCAGGACCTCGTCGGCGACGTGAGCGTCCCGACCGTCAATGTGCACAGCAGTCTCCCCCTCGAGACGACCGAGCGAGTGGTCGAGGTCGAGGTCGAGGTCGAAGACCGGGTTCATTCCCTCGACCGACTCAACGCCTACGTCAACGGTGTCCCTGTGTTTGGCATCGCGGGCATTCCGCTGGAGGAGAACAAGTCAAGGAGATCCCTCGAGATACCCCTTTCCACAGGCGTAAATCACATTCAGATCTCGGCCCACAACAGTCGCGGTCTCGAGAGTCTTCGACACACCCTCGAGGTCACGCTGCGGGCGCCGGACGCCAAACCCGTGGTCCATCTGGTCGCGGTCGGGGTGTCCGACTATCGGGGAGAGGACTTCGACCTCACCTACGCAGCCAAAGACGCACGCGACGTCATCGACGCGCTGGCGAAGCACACCAGCGGCCCGGTCACCACCCACATCCTCACCGACGCCAACGCCACACGGGACAACGTGCTCGCTCTCCGCAGCGTGCTCGAGGCCACCCATGTCGACGACATGGTCGTGGTCTTTTTCGCCGGCCACGGCATGCTCGATGCGTCACTGAACTACGTGTTCGCCACCCATGAGACCGACTTCGCAGCACCAGCGGGAACCGGCCTGACCTACGAGGACATCGACGGCCTCCTGGACGGTATCCCAGCGCGTCAGCGGCTCCTGCTCCTCGACACTTGTCACAGCGGCGAAGTGGAGGCGGACGTCGCCGTCTTTGCCCCCGTCGGGGAGGCAGCGGGTGGCATGGTGAAGAGCCGCGGTCTCTCCGTGGTTCAGAAGCAACCTGGGCCGTCGCCGTCCGAGGTGGGAAAGGAGCTGTTCGCGGACCTCCGTCGAGGAACGGGAGCGGTGGTCATCGCCTCGGCCAGCGGGCTTGAGCTCGCCTTCGAATCTCCGGCCTGGAACAACGGGGTGTTCACCTACGCAATGCTGGAGGGGCTGGCGTCCGGCTCCGCAGACCTGAACGCGGACAACGCGATCGCGGTGTCGGAGCTGCGGAGCTACGTTTTGGGGCAGGTGCCGCTGCTGACAGGTGGGCTGCAGGCCCCCAACGTTCGGCAAGACAACCTGGAACACGACTTCGTCCTGGTCAGGTAGTGGCGCCCCAGCTGTTCTACCTCAAATGCGATCGATGAGTGGGCCGACATCGAGGGACCAGCAGCCCCCGGTGAACGTGCGGTCGCCGCTGTTGCCAGCTAGCACCAACCGACGGTTGTTCGGGTCCCAAGCCATGGCGCCCACCAGTGAATACCTCTCCGGCGGATCCTCTGATATGGGTGGGAGTTCAGCGACTTTTCGCCAAACACCGCCCCCGTCGTAGGTGGTGAGCACCCGCCCGTCAGGACCGTATTGCCAGACTGCAAGGAACTGTTCGGTGCCCGGGTCGAAGGCTACAATGACCAAGCTGTCGGTTCCGGCCCGCGGGCTCTCGTGGCGGGTCCATTTGTTGCCGACCAACTCCCAGGTCGATGGCGCCTTCTTGAAGCTCATCTTCGCGCCGCCCGTCACCACAAAGGTATCCAAACCAGGGTGATAGGCCGCTCTGGCGTTGGAGCACGCCGGTCCTCGTCCCTTGGTCTTCAGCTCCGCCCACCCTTCGGATGGGCGCCAGGTCCAGGTTCCCTTCGCGGACTTGTGGTTCGGGTCGGCCCCTGAGGTGAGCACGATGGCATCCAATCCGTCGTGGTAGGCGATGGCGAACCACGTTCTGGGTGGAACCCCGCCGGCCGGGGTGAGGGTCGCCAGCTGGTCGTCGAGGACCTCCCCGTCGCCGCGAACCACCCGCAGCCCCCACGGGGTCCGCACAAAGAACGACCAACTGCCAAGCCCGACGAAGTCGACACCCTCCTCGTCGATGGCGTAGATCTGACCGAGCGATTGGCCATTGCCCTGCACCCACATGCGGCCTTTGACCCACGCCGCGCTTCCTGGGTGTACGTGGGGCGCTACGGGCCCGTCGTAGTCGAGGCCCGTGGGACCCAGTGTGGCCCAGACGCGCAGTGGGGCGCCTTTCTCCCGCTGCACGCCAAGGAGACGGGTCTTGCCGTCGACCCGAACCGCCCCCTCCCACGTGTACGGTTTCGGCCCCGGCAATGGGCCCCAGGCACCGCGGTTTCCCGGCGTCAGCCACCGACCGGGTTTGCTACGAGGATGGGCGGAGTTCTGATAAATGCGGGAGCGGTCGCAGGTGCGCCCCTTCAGGTCCGAGGCTTCGGGGAACAAGAGCCCGGATTTGCCGTCCGGGGTCTCCAAAACGGTGTGGGCCCCCGCCGCGCTGTGGGTCCGACAAGACACCAAACCCGGCACGGATCCAGACCCGGTCCACTGATTCCCGTCCCATGCCCACGCCAGCCCGTGGGCAGAGATCCAGAGGACCCGCTCACTGACGGCATCGTAGCCCGCCACCAGGAAGCGCGAACTGTCCTGCCCGGGAGGGCCCGGGAGCGGTCCTTTGGGCACCCACTTTCCGCCTTCGAACTCTCGAACCTCGGACTCGTACCAGGCGCTCTTGTCCCAGGCGCCCGGCGCACCGCCCCGGGCTTTCAAGTGCACGGCCACACCCCGGGACGCGTCCCAGACCACGCGATCTGGCGAACGCAGGTCTTCGAATCCGGTGTCGGTTCTCTCCACCCAGCTGCCGTTCTCCAAGGCAAACAGCTTGGCATCAGAGCGGTAGCGGCCAACAGCCAGCATGGGCAGCCCGTCTTCGAACCACAGGGCAACGCCATCCACCGGTCTGTTCGGGTCCTCCGCCATGCGGAGTACGCACTCGAATTTCCCGCCTTCTTCCTTCCAGACGACGGCGAGCGAATCGGCCCGGATGACCCACCACATCGAGCCATCGACGGGGTTGACTGTAGCGTGAGATGCCCCGGTCAGCTGAGGCCAGAGCGGTGAGATCGAGGTCCAGTTCGGCATCGGAGGAGTGTCGCACAGGGCACGGCGGAGGCGAGTGATGCGTGCTACATCAGCGCCAGTCGCCGGCGACAATCCAGCCAGCCCACGCGCCAGCATGGACCGCCCCTGCCGCCCGCTGGCGCTCCAGGACTCCCAACTGTGCCAGACGCAGCGCCCCCGCCGCCCCCACTGGCCGGCGCCGCCGAACATGAAGCCTGTACATCTCAGCCATCAGCATCTCGGTCTCGGAGTCCCCTACAGACCACAAAGTCATCACCAAAGTGCTGGCCCCGGCTATCCGAAATGCCCGCCGAAGCCCAAGCACACCCTCACCCGATCGCACCTCTCCAAGACCCGTTTCGCACGCCGAAAGCACGACTAGACCGGTCCCCGAAAGATCGAGGCCGGCAACCTCAGCCGCCGTCAGGATCCCGTCGTCCGACGCCATCGGATCCGCGGGCCGATTCGCACCGGCCAGTACCAGTCCAGACAGAACCATAGGATCAAAGCCGATTGTCCCATCGCTGTCCAGGGCGGACTTGCAGTCCCCGGTCGCGAAGAATCCATGGGTTGCAAGGTGCACGATCGCCTTCCCACGAAGCGCCTCAACGACAGCGGACTCCGTCGCCTCGGCCCCGGAGAGCTTTGTCACTGCCTGCTTCTTGTGAACCGCGCGCCACCGTTGAACGAGCGTGTCGGACTCCACGGCGGCCCCCGGGAGGGCAGGGAAGTCCGCGTCATTGCACGGAGCCAGGGCGCCCTGCCCGTCGGACACTCCAATGGTGGTCGCGTCGTAATCGACGTTTCCAACTACCAGGGCGCCCGCCGCCTCCGAAGACGATGGAAGAAGTAGATCGCTGGCCCGGTCGAGCCACGTAACGGCACGATCCTCGATGAGATACCGGCCGTCTCCGATGGGCAGTGCCGACAACGGGGCACCTGCGAAAGCGCTGTCGGGAACCACAAACAGGTGTGTGGCCTGTCCCACCGAAGGGGCCAGGGGAGTCCAGACCAACCCGGCCACCCGAGACCCTCGGGCGTCGACTCGGGAGCGCGGAGCCGACTGATCGGCGATAACCGAGCGCCAATCGGCAATGGCATCGTCGATGGCCGCGGCCGGTCCAAGCTCCACACGCTCGATCTCGCAGGCGCCGGACATCAGGGTAAAGGCGACGTATTGGGATTTTCCGGCGCGGCGGTAGCGCAGCACATCGACCAACGCGGACGACTTCGGAAGGGCTTCGCAGAGCTCCGATGGGCGCGCCTCGGCCAGGTCCTGGGCGTTGCGGAACGATGCGCTGCGCTGCATGAGGCTTCGCTCCAGGTCATCTCGCTGCTCGGTGAGGGCGGCGAGGCGTTCGGCTCGGTCGTCTACATTGGCACCCAACGACAGGCGCGACATCTTCCGCCGAACGTCGGTGAGTTCTTCCGCAATGGCTGCGGCTTCTCCGTCCGCGTGCCCGGCTGTCCGTGCGGCGCTCAATCGAGCTGCGATAGCACCTTTGAAGCGCAAAATGTGCGTCCAGGCTTCACTGTCGTATTCCGGCGTCTCGAAGGAGGTGAGCCAGCCATCCAATATGCTCCGGAGTGTAGGTAGATACGCCAGGGCCTCCCGCTCGGACAGGGCGTCCAGCAGAGAAATGCGGGACGCGAAGATGGCGATGGCCTCAGCGCGTAGCGCCCTCGCCCCGTCGGGGTCACCCAACTTGTCGAGCATTAATGCCAGGTTACCCAGGTTGATGGCGACGTCGGGATGGTTTGGCCCCTGGGAGGCTCGTCGTATGTCGAGGCTCTCCTGGTACAGCTCGCGAGCGCCGTGGAGGTCGCCTTCGGCCTGCCGAAGCGAGGCAAGATTGGTGAGGCTCGTCGCGACGCCGGGATGAGACTCGCCCAATCTGTTTCGCAGGAGTTCGAGGCTTCGCTCGTACAACGGGAGTGCTGCGCCATAGTCCCCTTGGTTCTTGAGCAGCCGGGCGAGGTTGTTCAGGCTCGCCGCGACGTGGGGGTGCTCTTCGCCCTGGGCGTCGATGCGGATGGCGAGGCTCTCCTCGAACATGGGCAGGGCGTCGTCGTATTGCCCTTGGAGCTGGAGGACCGTCGCCAGATTATTCAGGCCCGTGCCCACGCGAGGGTGCCGATTTCCGAGAGAGACCCTCCACATGGCGATGCTCTCTTCGTAGAGCGGGCGGGCGACCTCAAAGTCCCCCTGTGCTTTCAGGAGGGTGCCAAGGTTGTTCAGGCTTACTGCGACGGATGCGTGGTCTTTACCGAGGGTGGCGCGTCGGATTTCGAGGCTTCGTTCGTAGAGCGGGCGGGCCGCTGCGTAGTCGCCTTGGGTCTGGAACAGGGTCGCAAGGTTGTTCAGTGTGGTCGCAATCTGTGGATGCTGATCGCCATAGGCCTTCCGAAGGATAGCGAGGTTCTGGGCGAATAGGGGCCGCGCACCGGCATGGTCTCCCTGGGTGGACAGCAGCAGAGCCAGGTTGTTCAAGCCGGTGGCTACCTTGGGATGGTCCGGTCCAAGCGCCGCCCGCCAGATCGCCAGACTCTCTTCGAAGAACGGGCGCGCTTCGTCGTATCGTCCTTGGGTTCGATACAGCCTCCCCAGGTTGTTCAGGCTATCCGCGACTTCGGGGTGTTGATCTCCGTATGTGGCGCGTCGAATGGCCAGGCCCTGCTCGAACAAGGTCTGTGCGGTGTCGTACTCCCCCTGAATCCGCAGCAGCTTCGCCAGGTTGTTCATGAGCGTCGCTACCCAGGGATGTTCATCGCCTTTCTCGCGCCGATAGATGGCGAGGCTGCGCTCGTACAACGGTCGTGCTGCATCGTACTCGCCTTGTCGCTCAAAGAGCGCTGCGAGATCGTTCATGGGGCGCGCCACGTCGAGATGGTCGTCGCCAAGCTGTGCGCGTTGACGCTCCAGGGCCTGCTCGTAGAGCGGACGGGCAGCATCGTATTCCCCAAGATCGAGGAGCACACTGGCGAGGAATTGTATGCTGTGCCCTACGTCGGGATGGTCATCGCCAAGGGTGGTCCGTCGCATCTCGAGACTCTGCTCGTAGAGCCGTCGCGCGGCGCGGAGATCTCCCTGCATCTGCATGAGCACCGCGAGATTGCTCATGCTCGTCGCGACGTCGGGATGGGTGTCTCCGCGCGCGGTGCGCATGACAGCGAGGCTCTCCTCGTAGAGCGGTCGCGCCGCCGCGTACTCGTCCTGCGCTTTCAGCGCCCTCCCCAGGACAAACAGACTGATCGCTACGTCGTAGTGGTCATCGCCGAGAACCCTGCGCCGCACGGCGAGGCTTTCTTTGGCGACTTCGGCGGCCTCGGCGTATTTGCCTTCGCCGTGCAATCGAACCACCTCATCGTGGAGAGTGTCTGTTCCGGCTGCCGGATCGGCCGCCCAAGTTGGGGTGGTGGCGAGCGATAGCACCGCGCAAAGACCCGCGAAGCCCATGGCCAATCGCACCTCCGCCCTCAACATACCTCCGTGCCCTGACGCTGGGGATTGGCAATGACAACACCCACTGCCGGACACCGCCGACAGATCTCAAGATGGCGAATCCCCGCTCCAGGATCCCAGTGTCGAAGTCCCTCGATGGCTCGATACAGCAGATCGGGTCAATCGCACCGGCCCGCCCAAACAGTCCGAAGCATCCCCAGCACGGGTATGATGCCCCATGCTCGTCTGGTTCCTCGCGTCCACCGTTTTCGCTCAAGACTTCCACATGGTCCGGGTCGTCGATTCGCTGGGCCAACCCCATCCCTGTGCGGATCTAGAGACGATCAATCACATCCACTACACCACCGACCAGGATGGCTACGCCGCCATCTACGAGCCCGGCCTGATGGACGAGGACGTGTGGCTCACTCCCACCAGCGTCGGAATCGACACTCCGACGGACTGGCTCGGGCTGGACGGTCTGCTGGTCACCCTCACAAGCGGTGGGTTTACAGAGGTCGAATTGCTCCGGGCCGGGCCAGATCCGGTCTGCAATCGCGGCGACGTCGCCCAGCGACAATATGTTGAGGGAGTGCCCTCCCAGTGGGACTATCACGAGATTCAGGTCATCGATCGCGCGACGGGAAATCCGGTCCCCAACATCCGCGTGGAGGCGTATGGCGAGGGGCACTGGACCGATAGTGGCGGTCGGGTTGCGTGGTACGACCTGGACCACATGGACGAGGAGGTCACCTTCCAGATCAGCGGTCACGGCTACCAGCACGCCACCGGGGTGGAACTCCTCCAGACAACCCCCTTCACGGTGTCCATGGTCGAGGTCGATCGAGTCAACATCGCCGAACGCCTGGTGCGGCTCACGGGGGGTGGAACCTGGCGTGACAGCGCCTTGCTTGGGTACGCACTGTCTATTGAAGAGCCCTACCTGGACAGCAAGGTTCTTGGCCAGGACACGGCCCAGGTGGTGGCGTGGCGCGGCATGTTGTTTCAGCTCTGGGGCGACACCAACAAGCCGTCGTATCCCCTGGGTGTGTTCAATGCGACGGGGGCTACCCTACCGTTCGACCGGCCCGAAGACGGCGTCAACTACAACTACGCAACCGGCAACGATGGCTTCGCGCGAGGCATTGCCCCAACCTATGCCGAGGGCGCCGTCTGGCTCGGCGGTCTGGTTGCCCTGGACGACAACGAGCTGTGGGCCACGTTCCTGAACATCTCTCCCGCCTGGGTCTACCTGCGTGAGGGCATGCTTCGGTGGGACGATGCAATCGGTGAGTTCGTCGAGGTCGTGCACTGGCCTGCCGATCAAGAACCCAGGCCCAACGGGCACACCATCCGCTACGACGGGCCCGACGGCGACTGGGTGATGTACCGCGACATGGAGCGCATTCCAGCCACGACCGCCGCCCTCGCAGACCCCACGACCTACGAGGCCTGGACGCCCCTGCAGGACAACGGCCTTGGCGGGTGGGAATTCGCGCGTACGAACGACAATCTCATGGATTGGCAGTGGCGCACGGGCACACCCAACATCGCCATGGAGTCCGTGGACGATGGCTGGATCGACGAAGACGACTCGCCCTGGCACAACACCTGGGAACCCGAGACCGCCGAGCGTCCCCTCATCCACAATGGCGCCATCATGTGGAGTCGGGCGCGGCAGCGCTGGATACACGTCTTCACCCAGAATGTCGGTACGACCTCGTGGATCGGGGAGATCTGGTATGCCGAGGGCGATACTCCGGTCGGCCCGTGGAGCTACGGCAGGAAGATCATCACCCACGACGACTACAGCTTCTACAACCCCGCCTTCCACCCCTGGTGGACCGATCGAGCGGGTCTGCGCGTGTACTTCGAGGGCACCTACACCAGCTGGTTGGGAGCCCAGGGTCCCACTCCGCGCCACGACTACAATCAGGTGCTGTACGCATTGGATCTGGACGCACCGGACCTGAACACGCCGGTGAACGTCTACAACCCCACCCAACCCAGGACCCGGCTGCATCAGACTCAGGACGCGTCGGTGGCATTCGCGGCCCTTGACCGGCAAGCCAACAACACCCACCCCGTGTATTGGACGGGCCCGGAATGTGACCCCAACCGACGATTGAGCCTGTCGGGCGATGGCGAGATCGCCTTCTGGGCGTTGCCAGCCGGCACCGTAGGTAATCTGCCCTTGGCAGATCTGGTCACCTGGACCCATCTGGATGGCCATCTCGAGTGGTCGATCGACGACCTGTCAGACCAGGGCGCTGTGGCGGGAGATGTCTTGGGCACGGTGTGGCCCCCCATGTGGGATCCGCTGGTCCCACTGTCGCTCTACCCGCCTCCCGACTTTGCCGATGCCGGTTCAGATCAGTGCGACGTAATCTCTTCTGTTTCGTTGAGTGCCTCGGGCTCACATCTCACCGAAGGCGTCGATTCGTACCTTTGGTCCTGGGCTGGTGGGGCATCCAGCAGCGCAGATATCCAGGTAGACCTGGCGCCCGGCACACACGTCTTCGCACTCACGGCCAGCGGTGCCGACGGCGATGTCCACGACACGGTTGTCGTTCACGTGGCCGGCGAACTGTGTGACCCAACCGACATCGAGATGGCCGACGGCGTGGACAACAACTGCAACGGAATCGTGGACGAGGGCACGGTCTGGTTCGACGACGACGGAGACGGCTATGCCGAAGTGGGCGGCGACTGTGCCGACGCAGACCCGAACATCCACCCGGGAGTGGTCGAGACCTGCGACAGCATCGATCAGGACTGCGACGGAACCGTGGATGAGGGCACCTCCTGCTACGACGACGACGGCGACGGCGTGACCGAAGACGGTGGCGACTGCAACGACAACAACCCCGCGATCAACCCCGGCGAAGCAGAGGATCCACTCAACGGTCTCGATGACGACTGCGACGGTGTCGTCGATGTCGGTACCAACGACCCGGACGGCGACGGCGTCAGTGTCGCGGGCGGGGACTGCGTCGAGGGTGATTCGACGATCTACCCCGGTGCACCCGAGCTTCTGGACGGCCTGGACAACGACTGTGACGGCGAGATCGACGAGGGCACCGACGCGTACGACGACGACGGTGACGGATACAGCGAAGCCGATGGCGACTGCAACGACGACGACCCGGCCATCCATCCCGGCGCCGCGGAAGTTCGGAATGGGATCGACGACGACTGCGACGGAGACCTCTACCAACACGGCTCGTTTGTCTTCGATGGAGACGACGACGGTGACGGGTACACCGTGGACGCCGGTGACTGCGATGACGACGACTTCGACGTGCACCCGGGCGCGGTCGAGCTCGAAAATGGTGTCGACGACGACTGTGATGGGTCGATCGATGAGGACTTCCTGGACATCGACGGCGACGGGTTCACTGTCGACGGGGGCGATTGTGACGACGCAGACGGGTGGGCAAACCCCGACGCCGAAGAGGTCTGCGACGAGGTCGACAACAACTGCGACGGCATTGTCGATGAGGACTGCAACCCGATCGACAAGAAAGACAGGAAGGAGGACGCCTCTACCGGGTGCTCATGCGCCACCACGTCCAGTGGCACCTTGTGGATGTGGCCGGGACTGCTGACATTGCTGGCTGGATTCCAGCGGCGCCGTAGGCCTTAGCGGCGCCGTCGTCTGACCAACAACGCAGCCGCAATCAACAACGCCGGCCAGGTGGGTGACGAACCCGTCCCGTCGCAAGCGCAGCCCTCCGACGGATCCTTCTGACCGCCGCCGGTGTCGTCCGCCGGGCAGGACTCGTCCACCTCACCATCGCAGTTGTCATCCACTCCGTTGCACGCCTCGAGGGCATCCGGCGAGATCTCCCCATCGTTGTCATCACAGTCATCGTCGCAGATCGAGAGCCCATCCCCATCGGCGTCGACTTCCTCATCCGGCACACTCCCGGCGCAAGCATTGTCGAGCCCGTCACAGAGCTCTGGCGCCCCCGGGTAGACATCGGCCATGGCGGGCTCACAGTCGCACTCATCCCCAAACCCATCGCCGTCCAGATCCTCCTGCGACAAGTTCTCCAGCTCAGGACAATTGTCACAGTCGTCGGGCACGCCATCGAGGTCGTCGTCGAGCCCATCATCCCCACCCGGGCAGGCATCGATATCGTCGCAGACCAGGTCGCCGTCTGTGTCACCCGCAGTGTCGTCCCCGACGCAAAGGTCGAGGTCCTCGCAGATGCCATCCAGGTCCGCATCGCCGGCCCCGTCGTCCCCAACGCACAGGTCGTCCGAGTCACAGATCCCATCGCCGTCGCTGTCGTCCAGCGCATCGAGCGGGCAGGGGTCATCGCTGTCACAGACACCATCGCCGTCGGCATCGCCCGTGGCGTCGTCGCCGATACACAGGTCGTCGGAGTCGCAGATGCCGTCGCCGTCACTGTCGTCCAGCGCATCCAGCGGGCACGGGTCGTCGCCGTCACAGACACCATCGCCGTCGCTGTCGTCCAGCGCATCCAGCGGGCACGGGTCCGCACCGTCGAGCACGCCATCGCCGTCGCTGTCCGCGTCGTTCGGGTCAGTGCCCGTGGTGTTGAGCTCCGCGTGGTCCGTCAGGCCGTCTCCATCGCTGTCCACCTCCGAGCAGGCGGCCTGGTTCTCATACCAGGCGATGCGGTCGTCGAAATAGGACGCTGAGAGCACGTCGGCGTCCCCGTCTCCGTCGAGGTCCGTCGCATACACCGATTGCGCTCCCATCGCGTTGGTGGTGAGGGTCTGCTGCGCGCCAAAGACGCCTCCGCCCAGGTTCTCGTACCAGGCGATGCGGTAGTCGTACTGGGAGGCGGAGAGCACATCGGCATCCCCGTCCCCGTCAAGGTCCACCGCGTACGCCGCGGCCGCTGAGTCCACCGCGTCTGTGATGGTCTGATGGGCGCCAAACTGAGCCCCGCCCAGGTTCTCGTACCAGCCGATCTCGAGACCCACGGAGAGCAGGTCAGCGTCGCCATCGCCGTCGAGGTCTGCGGCGAATGCAGAGATGGAGCCCGCGAAGACCAGGGGCGCCTGCGCCGCGAAGACACCGCCGCCCAGGTTTTCGTGCCAGGCGATCTGGAGGCCGTCCGCGGAGAGCACGTCGGTGTCCCCATCGCCGTCGACATCCGTGGCGTACACGGACAGGAGGGAGAGGATACCCACGCTGAGGGTCTGCTGCGCCGCGAAGACACCCCCGCCCAGGTTCTCGTACCAGGCGACGCGACCGTCACCAGTGGACGCAGAGACCACGTCGGCGTCTCCGTCGTTGTCCAGGTCCGTGGCGTACACGACGAGTGCCCCGTCCGCCGCGGTGGTGAGGTCTTGCTGCGCCCCGAAGACGCCGCCGCCCAGGTTCTCGTACCAGGCGATACGGTCATCGTCGAAGGACGCGGAGAGCACGTCGGCATCCCCGTCGCCATCCAGGTCCGTGGCGTATACCGATTGCGCGCCGGCCGCGGCGGTGGTGATGGTCTGCGGCGCCCCGAACAGGCCGGCGCCGAGGTTCTCGTACCAGGCGATGGTGTCGTCCTCTCGGGACGCGGAGAGCACGTCGGCGTCACCATCTCCGTCCAGGTCCGTCGCGTACACCGAGCGCGCTCCGCTCGCAGCAGCGTTCAGCGTCTCCTGGGGACCGAAGCTCGTGGGTTGCCCGTCGCTGCACACATCGCACGCGTCTCCGAGCCCGTCGTTGTCCACGTCGACCTGGGCGGCGTTCGACACCAGGACGCAGTTGTCCGCGTCGTCACACAGGCCGTCGCCGTCGAAATCGCCCGTCGCGTCGTCGCCAAGGCAGAGTCCCTCGCCATCGCACAGCCCATCGCCGTCGAAATCGCCTGCGGCATCGTCGCCCAGACACAAGTCCAGGTCGTCACACAGTCCATCGCCGTCGACGTCCCCGGTACTGTTGTCGCCGAAACAGAGGTCGTCCCCGTCACAGATGCCATCGATGTCGAAGTCCCCGGACGCGTCGTCGCCCAAGCACAGGTCCAGGTCCTCACACACCCCGTCGCCGTCGGCGTCGCCGGTGCCATTGTCGCCAAAACAGAGGTCGTCGCTGTCACAGACGCCGTCCCCATCGTCGTCCCCGGAGGCGTCGTCGCCCATGCACTGGTCGTCGCTGTCACACACGCCATCGAAGTCGAAGTCCCCGGTGGCGTTGTCGCCAAAACAAAGGTCGTATGCCTCACAGATGCCATCGGAGTCGAGATCGAGGTCCAGGGGGTCGAGTGGGCAGATGTCGGCCCCGTCGAGTGCACCGTCACCATCGGTGTCGGCTAGCAGCGGGTCGGTTCCGAGCAGGGTCACCTCCGCATCGTCGAGCGCTCCATCGCCGTCTGTGTCCGCGTCGTTGGGGTCGGTGCCCCACGTGTTCAGCTCCTGGTGGTCCGACAGGCCGTCGGAGTCGCTGTCCACGTCGGAGCAAGTGGCGAGGTTTTCGTAGGCGAGGATGCCGGTCTGGTACGTGGAGAGCACGTCGGCGTCTCCGTCGCCGTCCAGGTCCGTCGCGTACACCGAGCGCGTCCCGACCGCTGCGGTGGTGACGCTCTGCTGGGCCCCGAAGACACCCCCGCCCAGGTTTTCGTACCAGGCGATCTGGTTGTCCGCCCAGGAAGCGGAGAGCACGTCGGCGTCTCCGTCGCCGTCCAGGTCCGCCGCGTACACGCCATACGCTGCAAGCGCGTTGGTGGTGAGTGTCTGCTGGGCGCCGAACAGCCCGCCGCCCAGGTTCTCGTACCAGGCGATTCGGTCGTCGTTCACCGACGCGGA
>Ga0315336_1005354_pt1 | contig 14101 bp, 10 predicted proteins | sample ASW5metaG_FD_204512 | JGI IMG/M metagenome (GOLD analysis project Ga0315336, IMG submission 204512) | Ammonia-oxidizing marine archaeal communities from Monterey Bay, California, United States - ASW #5 | ecosystem: Environmental > Aquatic > Marine > Intertidal zone | place: USA: California...
CTCGACCCGTCCAGTGGATGACATCAGTTGAAGATAATCGATGACGATCATATCTAGACCATGCTGCGCGGCGTGCTTGCGCGCCTTGGACCGAAGATCGAGCACGCTGATGTTCGAGGTGTCGTCAATAAAAAGCGGTGCCGTGCTGAGTGTGTCGGCCGCTCGCTGCAACTTTGGAAATTCGGATCCGGATAGGAAGCCGGTGCGAAGCCGCTTTGAATCCACCTTGCCCTCCATCATGAGCAAACGTTGGACCAATTGCTCCTTCGCCATTTCCAAGCTGAAAATCAGGACGCTTTTATTATGGTGGAGTGCGGCATGGGCGGCCATATTCAGGGAGAATGCCGTCTTCCCGACCGAAGGTCGGGCCGCGAGGATAATCATGTCCGATTTCTGAAATCCTGAGGTCAATTCATCGAGGCTGGGAAATCCGCTGGGGAGTCCAGTAATTCCGCCGGAGGCGGCTTGGGCCTCGATGCGCAGCATGCTTTCTTCAATCAGATCGCTGACCTTAAACACGGGGTTGAGCTGACGCTTCTCCGCGATTTGAAAGATTTCGGATTCCGCGCGATCAAGCAGGTTGTCCACCTCGCCGGTGACATCGTAGGCTTGACCCGTTAATCCCGTGCAGGTTCGAATCAGGCGTCTAAGAATCGACGCATCCAGCACGATCTTCGCGTAGTAATCCACGTTGGCCGCGGTTGGCACGGCGCCGGACAACTCTGATATATACGCCAGGCCTCCGACGGTATCGAGGGTGCCATCGCGACCGAGTTGTTCGCGCAACGTAACGACGTCTACCGGGATCGTATTGCGATAGAGTTGAAGGAGTGCGCCGTAAATATGTTGATGCGCTTCGGAATAAAAAATGTCGGTGGGATTGTCGTGAAGAATTTCGATGGCGCCGCCGACCGCATCAGAACTGATCAGCATGGCCCCTAACACGGAACGTTCCGCCTCAAGGTTCTGCGGCGGAACGCGATCGAAAACGTGTTGTGTGTTAGGTTGTGTTGCCACGTGCGGTCATCTCCCTCGCGATCGATTGTCGAAATCGAAACGCTTTCCAGCGATCTACAGTACCTAAATCGCGAAGGCGATGCACGCACTTTCTTCAATTAGATCGGCGCGGACTTATCCCCTTTTTGTCCACACTAATTCACAGGAATGAAACGCGATTTACGCGTCATCCCCCTCGGGTGCTTCGGTCGGCTCAGTCGCTTCGGGCGCCTCGACAGCTTCGGTCGGCTCAGCCGCCTCGGTCGCTTCGGGCTTCTCTTCTTCCGCTACCGCCTCAGCGTTAATCGTCACCGAGATCGACGCCTCTACTGCCCGCGAAAAACGAACCGTAACCGCATGCTCGCCAAGCGTCTTCAGGGGTTCGGCAAGTGTGATCCGCTTACGATCCACATCATGACCCGCCTCTTTCAGCTTGTCCGCGATGTGGTGGTTTGTGATCGACCCAAACAGCTTGCCCTCTGAACCCGCTTTGGCGGTAAACTCAAGCTTAATCCCATTGAGGGTGTTCGCTACCTTGGCCAGCTCAGCATCTTGCTTCGCCTCGCGCTTGCGAATGATCCGCATCTCATGCTCGATCTGCTTCGCACTCGCCGAATCCGCCACCACGGCAAGCCGCCGCGGCAACAAGAAGTTCCGCGCATAACCCGGGGCCACATTGACCGTGTCGCCAATGGGTCCGAGATTTTCTACATCTTCACACAGGATGACCTTCATGTCATCGACTCCCTTCGTACTGTATCGATTACCGCCACTAACGCCCGGGGGCGAACTTTAGCTGGCGGAATACGGTAAAAGCGCAATCGACCGGGCCAATTTGATGGCGCGGGTTAGCATTCGCTGGTGTTTCGCAGTGGCTCCGGTAATACGGCGCGGGATAATCTTCCCCCGCTCGGTCACGTAGTGCTTCAAGAGGCCGACGTCTTTGTAGTCAATCCAAACAACCCGATCGACCGTCAGCCGACAGACCTTTCGGAGCTGCTTCCTCTTCTTCTTTTTCTTTTTTGCTGCGCCTCGTGCTGATTTCTTCATTTATTTCCATCTCCCTTTGGAGGGTGCAATCGTAATCGTCAACGTGTTACTAAAACGGGATATCGTCCTCGGGAACCGGCTCCTCGATGGGGCGCGGGGCGGGTGTGCTTGCGCGTCCGCCACGGTCTTCCCACGAAATCTGCTGGATTCGGTCCGCACTTACCTTGATCGCAGTGCGTTTTTGGCCCGAGGTCTTGTCTTCCCAACTATCCATCTTGAGACGGCCTTCGACAATAATGGGCGCGCCTTTCTTAAGGTTCTCGCCGCAATACTCAGCGGTCTTCGCCCATGCCTCGACATTGATGAACGCGGTCTCTTCGCGTAGCTCACCGTCCTTAGACCGGTATTTCCTAGACACGGCAATCCCCAGTTTGCATACCGCCGTACCCGACGGGATGTATTTCAACTCGGGGTCGCGCGTAAGATTTCCTGCAAGGAAAACCTTATTGAGATCTGGCATCCGAAGATCGGCCATCGTCTGTTCCTCTCCGCGTTAGGCTTCCACAGGTTTCGTAGGCTCGGCGGCCTCTTCGTCACTTGCTCCGTCGTCCGTCTTGGCAACGGGGGCCACATCTTCCTTCGGTGCAGCGGCTGCCCGTGGCGCTGGGCGTGGCCGGCGTTCACCGCGATCATCATCATCATCATCATCGTCGCGGCCGCCCCGGCTATCTCGACCTTGGAGGGACAGGGCCCGTGCCTCGGCCTGGGCCTCACTGCGTTTCTGCTGTTCGATTTCGAGACGTAGCGTCTTCGGGTTAAACGATACCACCAGGAACCGAATTACGGATTCATCCAGCCTAAACGCACCTTTAAGCTGATCAATTAGGGTGGGGTTGCTTTCAAACCGCACCAACACATAGACACCTTCGGCAAAGCCATTGACCTCATAGGCCAATCGGCGTTTACCCCAGATCTCCGAGCGCACGATAGCACCACCGTCATCGGTGATGAGTTTTTCAACTCCAGCGGCTAGCGTTTGGATATCATCCTCGCCCAATTCGGGCTGGATGATGTATAGCGCTTCGTAAGTTCTCAACGTGTCTCACCTCCTTTCGATTGTGGTCGCGTTTCCACATCGGGGCGCACACCGCCCCAGACGCGTGTCCATTGGTACACGGGAAAAACGCGACAAGACAGGGAAGAATAGCAAATAGGGCCTACCTACCTCAAGTGTCATTCTGGAACGTGACCCGGTAGAATTTTGCCATAAGCAGCTGAGATTGTACGGGTTTACCCATCGGAAGCACTCTAATCATGAGCGAAAGCCCTATAAACAGCATATCCACCATTGACGGCCATTATCTGCACCCTGAACGGGCGGCCGTATATTTGATCAAGGAGGGGGCTGAGGCGGCCTTCATAGACAATGCGACCCGATTCTCGGTGCCCAATCTGCTTAAGGGCCTGGCCCAGCAGGGGCTGGCCCCGAAGCAGGTCCGCTATCTCATCGTGACCCACGTCCACCTCGACCATAGCGGGGGGACTGCAGAGCTGCTCAAACACTGCCCAAACGCGACCGTAATCGCCCACCCGCGGGCGGGCCGCCACATCGTCGAGCCGGTGAAACTCGTGGAGGGCGCGCGCGCGCTGTACGGCGGCGATTTCTTCGACGAGCACTACGGCGAAATCGAGCCTGTTGACGCCGCCCGGGTCCAGATCGTCGAGGAGGGGGAGACGCTCATGCTGGAAGACCGCACATTGACGATTCTGGATACCCCCGGCCACGCCCCCCACCACATCAGCATTTTGGACACGGGGACGAATTCGATGTTCACGGGCGATGCGTTCGGATTGCACTACCACCAGCTTCAGCACGGCGACCACCCATTTTTCACCTACGTGTGCGCGCCGCCGCGATTCGAGCCTCCCGAAGCAAAGGAAACCGTCCGCCGGATCGCGAAGAGCGGCGTTGACCGGGTTTACCTGACGCACTATGGCATGACCGAGGAAGTCGACCGCGGCGCGGAAAATCTTCTCCACAGTCTTGATGCTTATGACGCCGCTGTGAATCGGGCAGCATCGACCGGTCTCGAAGGGAAGGAACTTGTCGGCTATTGCACCGAGTGTACCGAGGAAATCACCAAGGACGACATTCGGCGGGCGGGGCTGGATCCGGACGACGACGAAGTCACTCGCTGGGCGCTGTCGGAATTGGCTACGACGAGCCACGGGCTGGCGGCCCTCGCCGAGCGCCGCCGAAGCGGATCCTGACGGACCCTACTTCTTCTTCCGCTTGGGTTTGTAGATGTGGGTGGATTTACCGTAGATCATTTCGGCCGCTTCCATGATCGTCTCGCTCAGCGTGGGGTGCGGATGTATGGTCAGGTGAAGGTCCTGCGCCGTCGCGCCCATTTCAATCGCCAACGCCGCTTCGGCAATCAAGTCGCCCGCGTTGGTCCCGGTAATGCCCACGCCCAGAATCCGCTCGGTCTCCGCATCGGTGATGATTTTCGTTAGCCCGTCGTTCCGATTAAGCGTTGTTGCGCGGCCCGATGCGCCCCATGGAAAGGTCGCCACGTTTACATTCAGGCCCTGCGCTTTCGTTTCCGTTTGGGTTAGGCCCACCCACGCCACTTCAGGGTCGGTAAACACGACGGCGGGAATCGCCTGCGCGTTGAACGCGACTGGATGGCCCGCGATTACTTCTGCCGCCACGTGGCCCTCGTGTGTGGCCTTGTGCGCGAGCATCGGTTCGCCTGCTACGTCGCCAATGGCGAAAATGCCCGGGTCTGCGGTGCGCATCTGGTCGTCAACGACGATAAATCCCTGCTCGTCCGTCTCGACTTTCGTGCAGTCCAACCTGATCCCGCTCGAATTGGGCTTTCGCCCCACGCACATGAGCACTTTGTCAAAGGTCTGCTTTGAGTCCTTGATCTTCTTGCCCTTTAGCGTCGCCTGAATCCCGTTCTTTACTTCTTCCAGCCCGTCAACGCTCGATTCGAGGTAGACCGCTTCGCACATCTCCTCCATCCGCTTGGCAACAGGCTTGACCAGATCAGCGTCCGCACCTGGCAATAGGTTCGGCGCAAGCTCAACTACGGTTACCTTTGTGCCGAGGGCCGCGTACACGGTCGTCAGTTCGAGCCCTATGTATCCCCCACCAATCACCAGCATCGTTTCGGGCACGTCATCCAACTTTAACGCGTCCGTCGAATTCATCACCCGAGGCGATTCGAGCATCAGCTTCGGCAACATGGCCGGACGCGAACCGGTCGCGATGATCGCGTTCTCGAACGCCAACGTTTCGATCGAGCCGTCCAAATGGTTGATCGAAACATCCGTCGAATCGCGAAACGATGCACGGCCTTGGACCAGTCTAATCTTTCGCGCCTTGCACAACTGGCCCAACCCGCCGGTCATCTTCGCAACGACGCCTTCCGTGGCTGCGCGCAAGCGCGCGATGTCGATCTTCGGTTCCGGGAACGTAATACCCCAGTGCTCGGCTTCCTTGGCCTCGGTAAGAATCCGGGCCGCGTGCAGCAAGGCTTTCGAGGGAATACACCCGCGAAAGAGACACGTGCCGCCGGGATTGGCCTCCAGATCGATTAGGGTGACGTCCAGGCCGAGGTCCGCCGCACTGAATGCGGCCGCATAGCCTCCCGGCCCGCCGCCGATAACCGCAAGTTGAGTCGATGATGTTTTCTTTCCCATGAGCTAGGTCCATACCCTTCTGAATTGTTGCGAAATATCTTGAGATTCTAGGAACGAATGACGCCAGCGCGTCATGAAAAATACAATACGGGTTGTTCGATGGCCTCGCAGATCCAACGCGTGAACCGCGCCGCGTCTGCGCCATCGATAATGCGATGGTCATAGGAGAGCGACAACGGCATGGTCATGCGCGGCACAAAGTCACCGTCCTGATACACCGGCTGCATGCCGCCACGCGATACGCCGAGGATCGCCACCTCCGGCGCATTCACAATCGGAGTGAAAGAGGTCCCGCCGATGCCGCCGAGGTTCGTGATTGTGAAGGTCCCGCCCTGCATGTCTGCAATCGTCAGTTTGCGTGCTCGTGCTTTCTCCGCCAGTTCCGACAACTCGATGGCGAGGTCTACAATGTTCTTCTCGTCCGCGTTTTTGATTACCGGAACGAGCAGTCCGTTTTCCGTATCAACGGCCACGCCGATGTTCACGAATTTCTTGTGAATGATCTCTTTCGTGTCCATATTGATGCTGCAATTGAACTGCGGAAATTTCACCAGACCCGACGCCACCAATTTTACCAGCACGGCGGTCGGTGTGAGCTTCGCCCCTTTTTCTTTCACGGCAGGCCCATGCTTTTTGCGAAGTTTTTCGAATTCGGTGCTGTCCGCCGTATCGTTCTGTGTGACATGCGGAACCGTGGCCCAAGCCGCCGCCATCCGATCTGCCGTCATCTGACGAATCTTCGACATGGGCTCGCGATCGATCTCGCCCCATTTTGAAAAGTCTGGCAACGGCACGCGTGGCGCTGCGGTGGTCGGCGCCACTGCAGCTGGACGCGCGGAAGCGGGCTTGGGTGGTGAATAATTTCTGACGTCGTCAGCTGTAACGCGGTCGCCGCCACCTGTCGGTGTCACGAAATTGATATCGATCCCGAGCTGCCGCGCAAGTCGGCGTACCGACGGCGATGCCACCCGCGGTTTGCCATCCGGCTCAACCGGTGGAGCCACGGGTGCGGCAGGTGCCGCTATTGGGGTTGCCACTGGTGCTGCCACCGCAACCGGGGCTTCGGGTGCCTTCGCTATCGTCGGAGCAGCGGGCGTGGGCGCTGCCGCACTGCCGTCATCAATCACCACGACCAATTGGCCCACGCTTAGCGTTGATCCTTCGCTGATGGCTACTTCGGAAATCGTGCCGCTAACGGGCGATGGTATTTCGACAACTGCCTTATCGGTTTCCAGATCGAGCAGCGTCTGATCCTTGCTGACCGAATCCCCGACGGCCACGTGTACGGCGGTCACCGTGCCCGACTCGATATTTTCGCCGAGTTCCGGAAGATTGAATGTTGTTGCCATGCTGATCCCTATGGTTACCCCGATATACGCGGGCTTCGTTTGAGTTTTTGCCGACTATAACCCTGCGGGGTCGACCTTTTCCGAATCGATCCCCAAGGCCTTGATGGCGTTTTTAACCACATCCGCCTTGATTTTCCCCTCCCGCTCCAATGCGGAAAGCGTGGCCAATACAACAAAACGCGCATCCACCTCGAAATAATCGCGTAGTGCCTCGCGGCTCTCACTGCGCCCATACCCGTCTGTACCGAGTGACGAGAGCCGCTGTGGAATGAACCGTGCAATCGAATCCGGGAGTGTCTTCACATAGTCCGAAGCCGCGACGACCACGCCGGGTTTGTCTGCCAAGCATTGTGTCACATAAGCCTTTTTCGGTTTACTTGCAGGGTGGAGCATGTTGTTCCGCTCGATGGCGACCGCGTCCCTATGAAGCTCAGAATAACTCGTCACGCTCCACACATCCGCCGCAACGCCATAGTCATCCGCCAGAATCTGCTGGGCCTTGACCACTTCGTTCAGTATTGCCCCGCTTCCCAACAGTTGCGCGTGCGCTTTCGGTTTCTGCAGGTCCGAGGTCAGATAGGGGTACATCCCTTTGAGAATGCCCTCCTCGACGCCCTCCGGCATCGGTGGCATCGGATAATTTTCATTTTCGACCGTCAGGTAGTAGAACACCGTCTCACCATCTACATACATTCTGCGAATACCGTCCTTGATTATCACCGCGAGTTCGTATGCGAAGGCCGGGTCGTAGGCGATAAGGTTCGGCACCGCGTGCGCGTTCAAGAGGCTGTGTCCGTCCTGGTGCTGGAGGCCTTCGCCGTTCAATGTCGTACGCCCGGCCGTCGCCCCTACGAGAAAACCCCTGCATTGGGCATCGCCCGCGAGCCAAACCAGGTCGCCGATCCGTTGCATCCCAAACATCGAGTAATAAATGAAGAACGGAATGGTGTTGATTCCGTGGTTCGCATACGCGGTGCCCGCAGCGATGAATGAAGACATCGAACCGGCCTCGGTGATACCTTCCTCAAGAATCTGGCCGTCTTCGGCCTCCTTATAATAAAGAAGATTGTCCGAATCCACCGGTTCGTACAGTTGTCCGACGTGCGAGTAGATGCCCACTTGACGGAACAGAGCCTCCATGCCAAAGGTCCGTGCTTCGTCCGGCACAATGGGGACGATCAGTTTGCCGATTTCCTCGTCCGATAGCAATTTCGTTAAAATCCGAACAAAGGCCATCGTCGTCGAAACATCCCGGCCACCCGTTCCTTCTTTAAACTCGTCGAATAAATCGACCTTTGGCCCTGCAAGGGGCGAAAAATGCGTTCGGCGGCTCGGCACGCCGCCGCCCAACGCCTTACGCCGCTCGCGCAGGTACGCCATTTCGGGCGTATCGTCGTCTGGTGTATAGAAGGGGGCGAAGGCGACTTCCTCGTCCGAAATCGGAATCCCGAACCGTGTCCGAAATTCGCGCAGCTCGTCCTCGTTGAGTTTCTTCTGCTGGTGGCTGATGTTCTTCCCCTCGCCACTCTCGCCAAGGCCGTACCCCTTCACCGTCTTGGCAAGGATCACCGTAGGGGACCCCTTGTGCTGTGTGGCCGCGGTGTATGCCGCGAATACCTTATCCGGGTCATGGCCGCCACGCCGCATACGGCGGATTTGCTCGTCCGTCAGGTGGCTCATGAGATTCTTGATGCGCTGGTCGCCGCCCGAAAAGTTTTCCCGAGTGAATGCGCCCGACTCGACCGTGTATTTTTGGTATTCCCCGTCGACAACGTCGCCCATCCGCTGCACCAGGGCGCCGTCCGTGTCGCGAGCGAGAATTGGGTCCCAACCGCCACCCCAAAGAACCTTGAGCACATTCCAACCTGCGCCCCGAAAAGCCGACTCCAGTTCCTGGATGATCTTGCCGTTGCCGCGAACCGGTCCATCGAGCCGCTGTAGATTGCAGTTGATCACAAAAATAAGGTTGTCCAACTTCGCACGCGAAGCCAGTGTTATCGCCCCCAACGATTCCGGCTCATCCGTTTCCCCATCGCCAAGAAAGGCCCATACCTTCGCGTCGGTCGGTTCTTTCAAGCCGCGGTCTTCGAGGTATCGGTTGAATCTTGCCATATAGATGGCGGTAATCGGCCCGAGCCCCATCGAGACCGTCGGAAATTGCCAGAAATCCGGCATAAGCCGCGGGTGCGGGTAGGACGATAACCCACCGCCATCGGCCAACTCGCGCCGGAAATTTTCCAGCTTCTCCTCCCCAAGCCGACCCTCTAGAAAGGCCCGCGCATAAATTCCCGGTGCGGCGTGTCCCTGAAAGTAGACGAAATCGCCTCCGCAGGCGTGGTTTTGGCCCCTGAAGAAGTGGTTGAACCCCACCTCATAGAGCGTGGCTGCGGATGCGTAGGTTGAAATATGTCCGCCGATACCGTCGGACTGCTTGTTCCCGCGCACCACCATCGCCATTGCGTTCCAGCGAATGATGCTCTTAATCCGGCGTTCGATTTCGCGGTTGCCGGGGTAAGGCGGCTGTTCTTCGAGCGGAATGCTATTGATGTAGGGCGTATTGGCCGAAAACGGGATGCGAATTCCCGCCGTATGGGCGCGCGTTTGAAGCTGGCGCAGCAACGTGCGGACCCGTTCGGGCGTTTCACGCCCGATAATGTCGTCGAGCGCCTCGCGCCACTCGCGCAGTTCCCTCTCCTGTTCGCCGGTAATTTTATATTCTTGTGTCAATTGGACTGGCTCCACGAAATCGGCAAGGTCAGCAACAAGCCTGGGTTAGGTACTCAGAATGCCCCGCGCGTCTGGCGCTGCTGCCGGGTGGCGTAGCAGGTCAACACGCCCCCATTGTAAGCTGTTTACGCCCACCGCTGCAAGAAACCACTGAGCGAGTACACCTATCTCATATGGTAAACTGGTGAATATCATTCACGCGTTGCCGGTTGTCTACGCGGGTATAACCGGACATCGATCCAGAACATCATCCGCGCTGGAGGAGATTCTTTATCATGGCGTACGTCTTTCATGAAACCACCGCATCACCCACGACCCCCTCAAGGGGGATGGTTGCGTCAGTGGCGGTCATCACCGTGGCGGCTGCAATTGGTATGACGCTGTTCAAGTGGGCCGAAGAGATCCTATTTCCCGACATCACAGGGTGGCAATCCCACGATATGACCATTGTCTTCGCAGCGCTGACAGCCGGCACGGCTGCTGCGCTCGTTCGGGTACGAACTAACCGCACTACAACACGGCTCGTGAACGAGGCGATCGCCCAACGATCCCACGTGGAAGAAGAGTTCAATCATGTACTGGATGAAATGGACGACCTCGTTTGGGCGACAGCGGGCGATGGGGGAAGAAGATTCTACGCCAATCCCGCCGTCGAAAAAATACTTGGGTATGACCATAAACGGTTTGACAATAACCTCGGGTTTTGGCTTGAGTGCATCCACCCAGATGATCGAGAAATCATTCTTGATTCAAAAGATGAGCTATTTGAGACGGGGTTCACCGAAATAGAATTTCGATTTGTCCGGTCGGACGGACAGATACGCTGGCTGCACGCACGCTCGCGCCTTCTTCGCGATGAAGAAGGCGCGATTGTCCACGGTGGTGGCATCATGACCGACATCACCGAGCGCAAGGAGGCCGAACAGCGGTTGCGTGAAAGTGAGGAAAGACATCGGGCCTTGTTCGAAACGATGGCACAGGGCGTTGTGCATCAGGATGCCGTCGGCAACATTCTTTCCGTCAACCCTGCTGCGGAGGGCGTCCTCGGGCTGGCCCAGGACAAACTCATTGGGCAGTCCTCGATAGACCCCCGATGGAAAGCCGTCCACGAAGACGGCTCAGAATATCCGGCGGGAACCCATCCCGCAATGGTGGCCCTGCGGACGGGCAAGAAAGTGCTCGACGCTGTTATCGGCATACCCCGCCCGGGCGAGAAGAAATACCGTTGGCTCAGTGTAAACGCTGTTCCTCTGTTTCGCGAAAGTGAGGAGAATCCTTATCAGGTTTACACCACGCTCCAAGACATCACCGAACGCCGTGACGGGGAACTGGCGATTAAGAGAGCGCATATGGAACTTGAGAAGCGTGTCGATGATCGCACGGCGGAGCTGGTCGCGGCAAATAGGCAACTCGAGCGCGAAATCGCGATGCGCGAGGAAACCGAAGAGGCGCTACGCATCAAAGATATGGCCCTGGCCAGCTCAAATAGCGCTATTGCTTTTTCCGATCTGGAAGAGCGCATTACCTACGTGAACCAAGCCTTTCTCGATATGTGGGGCTACGACAGCACAGCCGAAGTCCTCGGCAGAAGCGCATGGGAATTTACCGCCGAAAAGCAAGCCGACAAATGCGTTCTGAATAGTCTCATGAAAGAGAAGAGCCGCACTCGTGAGTTTACCGTCACAAAGCGCGACGGAACCAACTTCGACGTCCAGCAACTCGCAAGCGTCGTGACCGATAAGGCAGGCACGCCGATATGCTTCATGGGCGCATTCATCGACATTACCGAAAGGAAACGAACTGAAGAAGAACTGCGGCGAAGCAATGACCTCCTCCAGGCCCTCATAGATAGCAGCCCCGCTGCAACCTTCATCAAAGATCTCGAAGGCCGTTACATCGCGCTGAACGACTTTGTTGCAGAAGTTGCGGGGCGACCCAGAGAGGAACTCATCGGCCTCACCGACCATGAGATCTTCCCAAAAGATATGGCGGACCTGTTTCAGCGCGAAGACCGCGAATTGCTAGAGGCAGATCAAACAATGGAGATGTTGCAAAACATTCTCATCGACGGAGTGGGGCGGAGCTACCTGACACGCAAGACACTGTTGCGCGACAGCCATGGGAAACCATACGGCATCTGTGGCTTTGCGACTGATATTACCTCCCATGTGCCCCCCAAAGAAGACAAAAACTAAGTGCGATACCCTTCACATTTCCGCAGCATCCTCGCTGAGTTAATACCCTATTCCAAATTCACGCGCATTCGTAATCGCGCATGCCCTTCTGCTATACCGTCCGGCACAATGGATTGGCTCAGGTGGATAACCGGAACCGTGGGGTGTGTGTATGGTGAGTTGTTCAGCGGGTACCACCGGGATGCTCCGCGCAAATGTCCAGGTGATAGCCCACCGGGGCGCCAGCGCGGACGCGCCAGAAAACACTCTCGCCGCCTTCGAGCGCGCCATCGACCTCGGAGCACATTGGTTCGAACTGGATTGTAGCCTCACCGCCGACGGCGAGGTCGTGGCAATCCATGACGATACCGTCGACAGAACCACCTCCGGCAGCGGCCAGGTGGACGAAATGGACCTCGCGGAGCTGAAGCAACTCGACGCTGGATCCTGGTTCGATCCGTCGTTCGCAGCCGAGCGTATACCGACCCTCGGCGAATCTCTTGAATGTGCGGGCGACCGCATCGGTGTATACATCGAAATCAAAGACAGCGACGATGACGGCGCGCTAACCGCTGACCTGTTGGCGCTCGCACACGACCACGGGACGCTGTTGCCCGATCTGAGCAAGGATACTCTCAAGAGGATCGAGAACAGCGGCTCCAAGAATCTGGTGCTCACGCGCAAGGTGATCGCCGAAGTGCGCCAACGGGGCATGGAGAAAAAGGTCGTGATTCAATCCTTCTCCCCCATCGTCTGTGCGGTTGCCCTGATCGAGGCCCCTGAAATCCGCACCGAACTCCTCGCCCAATCGAGCCACAGCGACGACGCCCAATGGGCCTGGTTCATGCACTGGCTCGAACTTCTCGACCCCCAGGGCTTGAACATTCACCGAAGAGATGTCACCCCGGAGTTGATCAAAGACCTACATCAAAACGAAAAAACCGCCGCCGTGTGGACAGTGAACACTCGCCGCCAAATGAAGAGGCTCGCACAACTCGGCGTCGACGCTATCATTACCGATCACCCGGGCGTGTGCTTGGAGGTGTTGGCCGAACTCAAGTAGTACCGGTGAGGAACGGCTAACCGATGATGTCCGGAACAACCTTGCCCGCAACATCGGTAAGCCGGAAATCCCGCCCCTCGAAACGATACGTAAGCCGCTCGTGGTCAAATCCCATCAGGTGCAGTATCGTCGCTTGCAAATCGTGGATATGGACCGGTTGCTCAGTGATCGTGTGCCCCAATTCATCCGTAGTCCCAACCGTCGTGCCCGCGTTGACCCCGCCGCCCGCCATCCAGATTGAGAAACAGTGGGGGTGATGATCGCGGCCAAGATACTTCGACCCATCGCGTTCTTCGTTCATCGCCGTGCGCCCAAACTCCCCGCTCCAAATAACCAGCGTCTCGTCGAGCAACCCCCGTTGCTTGAGGTCCTTCAGCAGCGCAGTAATCGGTCGGTCGGTTGCAGCACATTTCTTGGGAAGATGCGAGATGATGTCCTCATCCTTATTCGAACCGTGAACGTCCCATCCCCAGTCGAACAGTTGCACAAAACGCACGCCCCGCTCTACCAAGCGCCGCGCCAGCAAACAATTATTCGCGAAAGAAGCCTCCCCAGGCTCCACGCCATACGCCTCGCGCACCGTCTCGGGTTCCTTCTCGATATCCATCGCTTCCGGCACCGACATCTGCATTCGGAACGCCAACTCATACTGCGCGATCCGCGTTCGCGTCTCAGGGTCTGCGTCGCGTTCGTACTGCATCTCGTTAAGATCGTTCAGCGCGTCCAGTGAACGGCGCCGCACCGTGCGATCCATCCCGCCAGGATCCGAAAGATACAGCACCGGATCGCCCCCACTACGGCACTGAATGCCCTGATGGACCGTCGGCAAAAAACCACTGCCCCAAACACTCGTGCCCGCCGAAGGTTTTTTGTTGCCGGACACCAGCACCACATACGAAGGAAGGTTCTCGTTGTCGGTGCCCAGTCCATACGTCAGCCACGAACCCATCGAAGGACGCCCAATACGCGGCGACCCCGTATACAGCAGCAGTTGCGCCGGTGCGTGGTTAAACTGTTCCGTGTACATCGAACGCACAACGGTCAGATCATCCGCAACCGTCCGAAGACCGGGCATCAGCTCCGAAATCTCG
>Ga0315336_1005355_pt1 | contig 14100 bp, 13 predicted proteins | sample ASW5metaG_FD_204512 | JGI IMG/M metagenome (GOLD analysis project Ga0315336, IMG submission 204512) | Ammonia-oxidizing marine archaeal communities from Monterey Bay, California, United States - ASW #5 | ecosystem: Environmental > Aquatic > Marine > Intertidal zone | place: USA: California...
CCGTCAATTCGATGACGCCGAGCGACGCGCCTAAGTGCCCGCCGGTGATGGAAACCGAGCGCACCGTATCGTCGCGCAACTCGGCCGCCAGTTGCTTCAATTGCGCGGTCGAAAAATCGCGAATATCCGCAGGATCCCGGACTTTATCCAGGAGCGGTGTATCGTCTTTCGTGGCCACTGACTTCGTCCTTCCCTGGAAAATGTTTTCCGATCGTTTCCGCTATCGTCAAAAACTCGGAAAATCGTCTTTTTTAAGATGAGGATATCCAGACTATCCCAAAAAATTGAGTATATTCTATCTTTATTTCCGCGTCAGAAAAACGCATTTTCACGTCAGTCGTCAATGCTCGGAATTACCGTTTTTCCATTTTTACGGTATCGGAAGGTTTTTTCCCAGGCGATTGTCTTATTCATTCCAATCCAATATCGACACTTTTTTTTAGCTCACCACCTCAGTGTCTCGCCGTCGACGCCGAGCAGGGCAGGAGTGTAGCCCCAGGCCGGTCTCGATCCCGCGCGACAACAAAAGGCCGCCGTCAGACGACAACCGGCCACCGTCGAACCGGGCGTGGAGTTAATCATCTTGGGTGGCTGGGTTCATGATGGCACGATCTTGCTGAGCCTTCTCGATAGCCCCGGACAACGCCTCGATTGACAAGGAACGGGGTTCATCCTATGTCAAAACGCTCGGATTCACAGGGGAACAGGGATGCCCATCGTATCCATCGAGAGCGTCCGAATCGCCGTCATCGGCCTGGGTTATGTCGGGCTGCCGCTGGCGTTGGCCTTCTCCGCGCACCATTCCGTTGTGGGCTTCGACGTCTCGAAGTTGCGGGTAGCGGAACTCAAGGAAGGGCATGATCAGACCGGTGAAATTCAGCCATCCGTTCTCAGGGCGGCGACGCTTGAAATTTCCGATGACCCTGGTCTAATTGACGGCGCCGATTACTTCATCATTACCGTCCCGACGCCGGTGGATGCCGACAACCGGCCCGATCTGACGCACGTGGTTGAGGCCTGCCGCACCGTCGGCGAGGCGATGAAGAAAGGTGCGGTCGTGGTCTTGGAGAGCACCGTCTATCCGGGCGTCACTGAGGATGTCTGTGGCCCAGAGTTGGAACAGGCGTCCGGCTTGGTCTCGGGTAAGGACTTCTTTCTCGGCTACTCGCCCGAACGGATCAATCCCGGCGATCGGGATCACACCATCGATAAGATCACCAAAGTTGTTGCCGGGCAAACGCCGGAAACCACCGATTCAGTATCGGAACTCTACGGCGCCATTACGTCGGGCGGCGTGTTCGTGGCCAAGAACATCAAAACCGCCGAAGCCGCGAAGGTCATCGAAAACGCGCAACGCGATATCAACATCGCGTTCATCAACGAAGTGGCGATGATTTTCAACCGGCTCGGCCTTTCGACCCACGACGTGCTCGCCGCTGCGCGGTCGAAATGGAACTTCTTGCCGTTCGAGCCGGGCCTCGTCGGCGGGCATTGCATCGGCGTCGATCCGTTCTACCTGGCATATCTGGCGGGCGAGCTGGGGCACGACCCGGAAGTCATCCTCGCCGGCCGGCGAATCAATGACGGCATGTCTTTGTTTACGGCGGAGCGGATCGACAAGTGGTTGCGTCAAACGCTATCCGACGGGAGGCGAGGACGCATCCTCGTGCTCGGACTAACGTACAAGGAGAACGTGTCCGACCTTCGCAACACCAAGGCCGTCGATATAATCGAGGCGTTGAAGGAAAAAGGATACGATGTCGAGGTTCACGACGCCATGGCCGATGCCGAGGAGGCCGAGAGCCTCTACGGCCTGAAGCTTTTGGGGAGGCTCGAAAAGAGCCATGCCTATGACTGCGTCGTCGGCCTCGTCCCCCATGCCGCCTACATCGCGTTCAGCGGCAACACGCTAACGTCATTGGTCAAGCCCGGCGGTCTGATCGTTGATCTCAAGGGTATGTGGCGGCACGCGCAGTTGGGGAACGATGTCAGGCGCATGGAAATCTAACCCCCATGACGTGGAATCGCGCCGCCGCCTAGTCGCGCCCGTAAACGTCTTCGAAGCGGACGATATCGTCCTCGCCCAGGTAACTCCCCGATTGTACCTCGATAACGCTCAGCGGCTTCTTCGTCGTATTTTCCAGCCGGTGTTTGATGCCTGCCGGAAGGTAGGTGGATTCATCCTCGTTCAGTGTGATGATCTCTTCGTCCCGGGTCACTCGTGCCGTTCCGGTAACTACCACCCAATGTTCGGCGCGATGCTCATGGGCCTGCAACGACAACCCCTGCCCCGCTTTGACCATGAGATGCTTGACCCGGAAACGCTCACCCAGGTCGAGGGTCTGGTACCACCCCCACGGCCGATAGACTCTCGGATGCGCCAAATGCTCGGTCCGGCCTTGGGTCTTTAATTTCTCGACCACGTCCCGAACCCGCTCGACGGCGTTCTTGGAGACCACAAGGACGGCGTCCATGGTGGCGATGACGAGAATATCCTCGACACCGACGGCAGCCACGAGCGGCCCCTCGCTCCGGAGATATGAGCCCTTAACGTCTTCGGTGATCACATCGCCGATTTGCACGTTGCCGTTGGCGTCCTTCTCGGAGATCCGCCACATCGCTGTCCATGAGCCGAGGTCGTTCCAACCCATGTCGACGGGGACGACCGCGCCCGCCGTGGTTGATTCCATGATCGCAAAATCAATGGAATCAGCAGGACAAGACTCGAACGCGCCGTCGTCGGGACGGAAGAAATCCAGATCGTCACGGCCGTCCGCCATCGCCAGGCGGCACGCGGAAATGATATCAGGCTGAATGTCATCCAGGATTTCCAGGTAACGGGCGGCGGCGAATACGAAGATTCCGCTGTTCCATGAATAATCCCCGGTGACCAAGTATTTTGTCGCGGTTTCGGCGTCGGGTTTCTCGGTGAATTGGTCTATGGCGAAACATCCCTCGACGTCATCAAGAGGGCCGCCCTGTTTGATGTATCCATAACCGGTCGCCGGATGGTCCGGCGCGACGCCGAATGTCACGAGCATGCCGCGTTCGGCGGCGGTGGCGGCGATATCGACGGCATCGAGAAAATGATCTTTATCGTCGATGGCATGGTCGGACGGTGCCACCAGCATGATCGCGTCTGGATCTCTGTCCACAATCATCAGCGCCGCCAACGCTGCCGCCGGCGCCGTGTTCCGACCGACGGGCTCAAGGATGATGGCTTGTGGCGTTACGCCGATCTCGCGCAGTTGCTCGGCGATGATGAACCGGTGTTCGTCGTTACAGACCACCAAAGGATCGCCGAACCGATCATCATGCAACCGCGCCACCGTTTCCTGAAGCATGCTTCGCTCGGAAACGAGGTTAATGAGCTGCTTCGGATATTGCTCCCGCGACACCGGCCAGAGCCGTTGCCCCGACCCACCGGAAAAAATGACTGGAACGATTGTTGTCGGGTCCATGGCTAATCCAACTCGAAGGCGTCCTTGTAGTCTCGTTTGAGCGCCGGGTCCTGGTCTTCTTTGCGTAAGTAGCAGTTCCCCGTCACCAAAACTTCAATTTCGGTGCCCATGAAGCACCGGAATGCGTCCTCGGGCGTGCAAACGATCGGCTCGCCACGAACGTTGAAGCTGGTGTTGACGATCACGGGGCAGCCGCTGATCTCCTTGAATCGCTTGATCAATGCATGATAGCGCGGGTCGGTCTCGACGTGCACGGTCTGGATGCGGGCTGAATAATCAACGTGGGTGACGGCCGGAATGTCGGACCGGGGTACATTCAGCTTGTCGATGCCAAATAGCACCTCCTCGCCGTCAGTCATCGGCTTCTGGCGGCCTTCAATCACGTCGGCGACCATCAGCATATAAGGGCTGTCGGCGTCCATCTCAAACCACTCGGCCATATCCTCGCGCAGAACCGATGGCGCAAAGGGGCGGAAGGACTCCCGGTACTTGACGCGCAGGTTCAACGTCTTCTGCATACTCGGCGAACGGGCATCGCCGAGAATCGAGCGGTTGCCGAGCGCCCGAGGCCCAAATTCCATGCGGCCCTGGAACCAGCCGATGGCCTTTCCGTCAGCCAGGTCCCGGGCGGTATCGGCGATCACGGCCTCGTCGTCGAGAACGGCGAATTTCGCGCCGGCGGCGGTCAGTCGCCTCTCTATCTCTGATTGCTCGAATGCTGGCCCAAGATAGGCGCCCGCCATCGCATCCAGGGTACCGTTCGCGGTGCGGGGCTGATCCTGATAGAGGTGATAGGCGGTCAATGCCGCGCCCAACGCGCCACCGGCGTCACCGGCCGCCGGCTGTACCCAGACGCTTTCGAACGACCCATCGCGCAGCACCTTGCCGTTGGCGACGCAGTTGAGCGCGACGCCGCCGGCGAGGCAAAGGTTCTTGGCACCGGTTTCTTGGGCGAGGTCCCGGGTCAGCCGCAACACTACTTCCTCGGTGACCGCCTGGACGGACGCGGCCAGATCCATATGGCGCTGGGTCAGCAGCTCATCGGCGCCGCGGGGCGGGGCGCCGAACAGCGCGTCGAATTTCTCATTGGTCATCCTGAGGCCGGTGCAGTAATCGAAATAAGACTGATCGAGCCGAAACGTCCCATCGCCCTTCAGGTCCATCAGGTTGTCCAAAATTAGATCCATGTACTTGGGTTCGCCGTAGGGGGCCAGCCCCATGACCTTGTATTCGCCGGAGTTGACCTTGAATCCGGTGTAATAGGTAAAAGCGGAATAGAGAAGGCCAAGGGAATGGGGGAAGTGGATTTCCTTGGTCATTTCCAGGCGGTTTCCCTGGCCCCGGGCGACCGAGGTCGTTGCCCATTCGCCGACCCCGTCCATGGTCAGGATCGCCGCCTCTTCGAACGGAGAGGGAAAAAACGCCGACGCCGCGTGGCTCTGGTGATGTTCGGCGAAAAGAAGTTTATTCTTCCAGTCGAATTCGGGGTCGAACGCCTTGAATTTCTTGCGCAGCAGATCCTTTTGGAAAAGCTTTTCGCGCAGCCATATGGGCATCGCCATGTTGAAGGATTGAAACCCCTTGGGCGCGAACGCCAGATAGGTTTCCAGAAGCCGTTCGAACTTCAGGAACGGCTTGTCGTAAAAAGCGACGAAATCGACACCTTCGAGACCGCAGCCGACATGGTCGAGGCAGTAGCGGATGGCATGGGCCGGGAAAACAGCGTCGTGTTTCTTGCGGGTAAATCGTTCTTCCTGGGCGGCGGCAGCGATACGGCCGTCCTCGATCAGCGCCGCAGCGCTGTCGTGATAAAAAGCCGAGATCCCAAGGATGCGCAACGCTAAGATCCCGATCAGAAAATCGTGTAGATAAACGGCGCTACTGCCGAACCCTGGCTGAGAACGACCAATCCCCCGAACACGGCCATCATGACGAAAATTGGCAGCAGCCAGAATTTCTTGCAAACTTTCAGGAACGCCCAAAGCTCGGTTAAAAAATCCATCAGCGTTCCTTAAAACTGGCGGCGCATGGATTTGGGCTCCGGCCCGGCCGGGCGACGCTCGATCCAATATGATTTCGCTTGCGGTTCGAACCGCCGCCGGAGGGGATCCTTTCCCATCAGCCGCATGACTAAGGCCATCGGGGTGATGGTGGCATAAAACAGCAGCCCCATAACCAGCGGGTTCACCACCTTGTGGAGAACCATCCCGAACAGGAACCAAACCCGGTTCAAGGGCCTAAGGAGGGCCGGCGTGAACAACCCCGCAGCGGCGAAGACGCCAGCCGCGATCAGCGCCCAAAGGTGAATACCGTCTTCGTTCCACAAGGGCCATAATCCGATGACGGCGAAAACAAAGGCGAAAACCATGCCGAAGCCGCGTTCGCCGCCGGCTTTCGGCTCGTCCCCACGTCCGAAGTCTTCGTGAAAGGCTTTTGTATCCGTCATCTTTAGCAATGTCCTCAGCCGCAGGTGTTTACCCCTTGAACGCCGGGAAAGTAAAGGCCAGCGTAATCGAGGGCTCAGGCTTTTATCAGCCGCGCAGCGTAAAAGCCGTCCATGCCGCCTTGTTCCGGTAAGTGACAAGGCAAGGTGCGGAGGTCGCCGTCAGCGGAAATCAGCTCTTTCATACCGCCGACCTCGGTGGGCTTAACGGGCTCCCGCCTGGCCGCTCCCCCGGCACCGATAAGGGGCTCGATCCTTTCGGGCCCTTCCTGCGGCAGCAAAGAACAGGAACAATAAACCACCGTTCCTCCAGGGGCGGTCATTTCCAGGGCCGCCGTCAATAGCCGATCCTGAACGCCGGCCAGCTTGGCCACGTCGTCCGGTTTTTTGAGCCGTGCCACGTCGGGGTGGCGGCGGATGGTTCCGGTGGCCGAACAAGGGGCGTCCACCAGCACCATTTCAGCCAATTGGGAGGGGCGCCAGGTAACGGCGTCGGCGGCAATGAGTTCCGCCGTGAGGCCGAGACGGCGGAGATTTTCACTCAACCTCGCCAGCCGCTTCTCGGACCGGTCGACGGCGGTGACAACCGCACCCCGGTTCGCCAACTGCGCCGTCTTGCCGCCCGGGGCGGCGCACAGGTCGATGATGCTCCGCCTCTTGATGTCCCCCAACAGGTTGACCGGCAAGGCGGAGGCGGCATCCTGCACCCACCAGGCGCCTTCACCGAAACCGGGATGGTCGGTGACGGTCCCGCCGGGCGGCCGGCGCAGGCTGCCCGTCGGCAATATCCGGGCGCCCAGCTTTTTTGCCCATCTGGCAGCGTCTTCCTTGACGGTGATGTCGAGTGGCGCCTCCGACAGATGAGCCTCGGCGATGCGGCGGCAGGTAGGCTCTCCATAGGCCTTGACCCAGGCCTCCCACAGCCAGTCCGGTGTGTTCAGCCGGGCCGCGTCCTGGGCTTGGGCCAACGCCCGACCCTCGCGGCCGAGGCGGCGCAGCACGGCGTTGACGAGTTTCTTGTGGGGGCCGTGCCGGCGTTCCTGGGCCAGGTCCACCGCCGTGGCGACGGCGGCATGGGGGGGCGTGTCGAGGAACAGGAGCTGCACCGTACCGAGCCTGAGAATGTCCCGGACACCTTGGGTCTTCCTGAGCAAGGGCTGCTCCAGGGCGGCATCGATCATGGCGTCGATCTGGCCCAGGCGCCGTAACGTCGTTGCCGTCAACAACCGGGCGAAGGCGCGGTCGCGGACTTGCAGGCTGGCGAAGCCAGGATGATCGGGAATGGCGTCGTCCAGGGGCCGGCCCCGCCGGAGAACGGCCTCCAACAGGTCGAGCGCCACCCAGCGCGGTGATAAGGATCCGGGGTCTCGGTCCGACATGCGCCAGTCATGACCCAGCAGCCCGATCCTGGCAACCCGGTTGGCTTCTCCGCGGGAAAGGCCTAGGCTTCAAGGTTCTTTTTACGGGCGTTTGCCATGACCGATAAATCCCAGCAACGTTTCCCGGCCATCCACGCTTTATGGGCCCAGGCGCTCACCCGTTTCGGGCATTCGCGGTCCGATCCCGCCGAAGAGCCCCCTTCGGAGCCGGCGCCGCAGGAAATCGGCGGTCCCAAGGGGCCGGAGCCGACCCGCTACGGTGATTGGGAAAATAAGGGCCGCGCCATCGATTTTTAGGCACGGCGCCTAAATCTCCCTTAGGATTTAATTTAATCAATTCATCTTTTAGTTGATGGCTGGTGGCGGTCATGAACAAAGTTTCTTTTTTAATTGTTCTTTTTATGTTCTTTGCCTTCGCTGGCCGAAAACAAAACCTTTCTGTTGGTTATAATAAATACCGGCGGCTCCGGCTTCCCTGGCCATTTAATGAACGGCCCGGTGCTAGAAAATCCTGACGGGGAGTATAGAAAGGACCTTAATTTCAATCAAAAGTAGTTTTTTGTAAATCGATGCGGCTTTTAAAACTTCCAGCGGCCCTGGTCCTTCTCACGGGGGTTGTTCTCCCCACGGGGGAGGTAAGGGGTGTCCGAGACCATTCTCGGGCCCATTCCGGCAACGGTCCTGCATATCATTGACGGCGATACCATCGTCCTCCACGCCCGCATCTGGTTAGACCAGGACCTTGACACGCTAGTGTGCCTTGATGGAGTGGACGCACCGGAATTGAAAGGGAGATGCTCCTACGAAAACCGTCTTGCTCTCAAGGCCCGCGCCTTCATCCAAACCCGGACTACCGACGGCAAGGTGGTTCTTCACAATATTCATTACGGCAAATACGCCGGGGGCGTCGTCGCCCGGGTCCAGACGCCCGGTGGCGAGGATTTGTCAGACGCCCTTTTGCGGGCCGGCCTGGGCCGGGGTTACCAAGGGCGCCGCCGGGCATCCTGGTGTCAGGCGCCTGCGCCCTAAGCCATTCATACGAATTCGGCAATATTCATTGGCATCGGCACGGCCGATCCGAAAAGCCATTGCCCAAAAACATGTTCTACGGCATCCTTTGGGTGGATTTTCAATTTACGCGAACCTCCGCCGTCTTTGTTCCAGCGGCGGACGGACGCGGCAAAAGGGCCAAAAAAAGGCTCCTACCGTGACGGGGAGTTCGATGTCGCTATTTGGGTGGTTGACTTCTCTTAAATTCAAGAAAAAAAAGGGGTCCACGAAGAGGCTATCGGAAAAAACTTTTATCCCTTCCGGCACGGCCGCGGCAACGACGCCGAAGATCATTCTGGCCGGGCTGAACGGCGACAAGGGCAGCCAAATCACCGAGCGCCTGGGCGATCTGTTGATAAGCATCAGCGGTGTCGAGGTTTTCTGCCACAAAAAAACGCTGAAGTTACCTGATGCCATTGAGAACTTGGGTGATCGGCTGATCCTCGCCGCTGAGGAAGGCCGCGCCTTGCTGAAGGACGATGACGCCGACCTTCTGGTTTGGGGTGAAGTCGGCCAAAACGGAGAAGATCTGTCGCTGCGGCTGTTGCCGGCGCCCGCCGCCGACGGTGATCAGGCCGAGCATTATGGCATCGGCGAGACACTCGAAATTCCCGCCGCCTTCGATGAGAAATTCGAGCCTCTGCTCTGCGCCGCCGTAATCGGCACCATTGGCTCTTCCTTCAAAGGCGCCCGGACCCGTTTGGGGGAATCGCTTAGCGGTTATCTGGAAAAGGCGGGAGAACAGGTCAAATCCCTTCCAACGGAGTTGAGCGACATCCAAGCGGCATCGGTGTTGATCGTCATCGGCAACGCCTTCGTCGCCTATTCGCGCCTCGGCGGTGGCTCTGAGCAGTATGATCGCGCCGTCGAAGCCTACCAGGAGGCGGAAAAGAAGGTTTCCAAGGAAACCCAGCCGCTCCTATGGGCGCGGATCGAGAACCACCTGGCGGCGGTGCTGCAAATGCAAGGGCAGATAAAAAAGGACCCCAAGGCGCTTCGCGCCGCCGCCTTGATCTACAGCACCGTCACCGCCACCCTCAGCAAAAGCGCCCATGCCAACGACTGGGGCCTAGCGCAGATTCACCTCGGCAAATCGCTTTATATCCTGGCCGGCCTAAAAGGAAAGCCCGAGTACCTGCAACGGGCCGCCGACGCCTATGAAGAGGCGCTAAGCGTTTACGACAAGAACGGCGCCCCCGCCCGCTGGGCTGAAGTGACCAACCAATACGGCGTCGTACTTCTGGAGCTGGGCGAGGAAATGAACGCCGACGCGATGCTCGAAAAAGCGGTTTCAAGTTTCCGCACCGCCATGAAGATGCGCCACAAGGACAAGACGCCGCTTCTATGGGCTCAGACCGCTAACAACCTGGGCGCCGCGTGCTTCGCCCTGGCTAAGCGCAATTCCCAAAATGCGCTGTTGCGCGAGGCGTCGGACTGCTTCGAGGGGGCGACGGAAATCTACCGCCAACAGGGCGTCACCAAACAGGCCCAGGTGATCGAAAAAAACCTGCAACGGGTCAGGCGACTGCTCCCAACCCGGGGCGGTTGAACCAGAGCCGCCGCAGCGGATGATTCGTTATCAGGCTGGCGCCGCCGTCAAGGCGGTTCCGTTTAGCCATCATCGCCGAAGCGTTCGATGTCTTCCGGCCCTTTCTTGGTTGCCACCTTATCCTTTCCTTGAACGAGCACGCGGATTTCCTCGACGATGTCGGGGTTGGCCAACGTCATGACGTCGCCAATATCGAGTGTGTTCGAAATCGCCGCCAACACCCGGCGCATGATCTTGCCCGACCGGGTCTTTGGCATGTCGGGGACGACATAGACGTTCTTCGGCCGGGCGATCTTGCCGATCTCGGTTTCGATCGCTTTGACGACTTTCGCCTGCACGGCTTTGCCATCCTTAATGCCCGGCTTGAGGGAGATGTAGATATCCGGCACGCGGCCCTTTAGCTCGTCGACGACGGGAACCACGGCAGCTTCGGCGATCTCGCCGATGGTCAGGGCGGAGGATTCGAGCTCCTTGGTGCCTAAGCGGTGGCCGGCGACGTTGATGACATCGTCGATGCGGCCCAGAATCCGGTAATAACCGTCTTCGGACAGAAGGGCGGCATCGCCCGTGAGATAAGGCCAATCCCGCCAGTCTTTGCTCTTGGGGTCTTTGCAGTACTTGGCATAGTAGGTGTCGACGTAGCGCTCGCGGTCGCCCCAGATGGTCTGGAAGACGCCGGGCCACGGGTTTTGGATGCAGATATTCCCGGCCTTGCCCGCCCCGGCGCCGAGCTCATTTCTATCCTCGTCAAAGATGACCGGGTGAATGCCTGGCACGGCGGGGCCCGCGCTGCCGGGCTTCATGGGTTGCAGCGCCGGCATGGTGGAGCACAGGAAACCTCCGGTCTCCGTCTGCCAATAGGTATCGACAATGATCGCCTCACCCTTGCCGACCTCCTTGTGGTACCACCGCCACACTTCCGGCTCGATGGGTTCGCCGACCGTCGTCATGTGCTTGAAGTGGTAATTGTATTTTTTTGGCTCGTCTGGGCCGGCCTTGCGGAGCATGCGGACGGTCGTCGGTGCGGTGTGAAAAATATTGACGTCGAGCCGCTCGGCGATCCGCCACGGGCGCCCAGGGTCAGGATAAACGGGCACGCCCTCGTAGAGGACACTGGATGCCGCCAGCGCCAAGGGGCCATAGACGATATAGGAATGGCCGGTAATCCAGCCGATGTCGGCCATGCACCAATAAACGTCCTCGGGATGGATGTCCTGGATGTATTTTGACGTTCCGGCGACATAGGCCAGATAGCCGCCGATAGAATGCTGGCACCCCTTCGGCTTGCCGGTAGTGCCGCTGGTATACATGAGGAACAGCGGGTCCTCGGCCGGCAACTTGACCGGATCGATACGTTTTCCGACATAGTCCTTGAGCACGTCGTTGACAATGTAATCGCGGCCCTTGACCGGCTTTGATTCGGATTGGTATTGCCCGGGATAGCGTTGCCAGATCAAAATTTTGTCAACTTTCTGTCCTTGCTTCTTGGCGTGTTCGAAGGCGATGTCGGCATTGACCTTGTGGTCGATCATGTTGCCGCCCCGGTAATAGCCGTCCATGGTGATCAGGATGTTGCTTCCCGAATCGACGATGCGGTCGGCGGCGGCCATGCCTGAGAACCCGCCGAACACCTCCGAATGGATAACGCCCAGCCTAGCACAGGCAAGCATGGTCACCGGCAATTCCGGCGTCATCGGCATGTGTAGAGTGACCCGGTCGCCCTTCTTCAACCCGGCGAAGTCGCGAAGCAGTGCCGCAAACTCATTTACCCGGACGTAGAGCTCCTGATAGGAAATCGCCGCCGGCGGCTCTTCCTCGGGCTCGGGGACGAAATGAATAGCAGCCTTGTTTTTGTATTTCGGAAGGTGCCGGTCGACGCAGTTGTAGCTGGCGTTGATTTTGCCGCCGACGAACCACTTCCAGCAGGGCGCGTCGCTGGTATCGAGCGTGGTGTGCCAATACTCATACCAATCCAGGAGATCGGCGTATTCCTTGAAGCACTCCGGAAAGTTGTCGAGGCTGAACCGGTCATAAATCCCAGGATCGGTCATGTTCGCCTGGGCGATGAATTCCGGCGAAGGATGGACAATGTCCTCCTCCTTCCAGTGAACCGCAATCTGCGCCTCGGTAAGCTTTTTATCTTTGCTGGTTTTTTTCTTGGCCATGGCCAAACCTCCCCATTTTGAAAATTGTTTAATTCTACGAAGGACCAGGCGGAACCGAACGCAAGCAACTTTCCCAGCGTTCTTCAGCAGCAAGCCCAAATAGCCCGTAGCTTTGTTGAATTATGGCAAGAATCCATTTCGTGACAAGGGGGCGCGGGCAAAATCGCCGGACACGCCCGAACGGCATTCGCCGCCGGGCCTTATGCCAACCGCCTCACGCAACCACAAACACCCGACCGTTACGAATTTCCGTTTTCACGGCTTTAAGACTATCGCCCTCGCACGGCCCGGAAACGCAGAATCCGTCTTTGATCCGGAACAGCGCCCCATGATTGGAACACTGGATCAAAGTGCCGTCGGCGGTCAAAAACCGCCCCGGTTGGAAATCCAAGGGCAGGCCTGTATGGGGGCACCTGTTTACATAGACGAAAACCTCATTCCCCCGCCTGATTACCATATGAAGAAGCCGCCCGTCCGCTTCGTTGGTATAGAACCCGTTGGAACCGCGGTCCGGGATATCGTCGAGACGACAAAGCAGCGCCGGATCGCTCATTCCTTCGGGTACACCTTTTTCCACGACTTGATAGAAACGCTTTCGAAGACACCGGCCTTGGCGTAAGGGTCATTATCGGCAAAAGCCTGGGCCTGGGCCCTATCGTCGAATTCCATCACCAGCACGCTGCCGTTCGGCGCATTGTCCTCGCCGAGGGTCGGGCCGGCGGCAACGATCCGCTCGGCGTGGCTTCCCAGGTAATCGAGGTGACCGGGGCGATTGTCTTGGCGCAGCCCGGGCTGGCCCGGTTTGTCGACGCACGAAATGACGAAATACATGATTTTGGCTCCTGAGATTTGGCGATGGATAAGTTTATTGCTCGGCCCCGACCGGCCGCGCCAGCAGGCCCTCGATGGTGGCGTCGATGTCGGCGAAGTGATTGAGGATTCCGTCAACGGCCACGGACAGCGGCATGTCGATGCTTAAACTCCCCGCCAGCTCGCTTACCGATGCGGCGCTAAAAACACCCTCGGCCACCGAAGTGCGGGCGGCAAGGATACCGTTGAGATCCTCTCCTTGGCCCAATGCAACGCCGAGGGAAAAATTGCGCGACTGCATGGCGTTGCACGTCAGCACCAGATCGCCGATGCCCGACAGCCCCATCAGGGTTTCGGTCTTAGCGCCCTTGGCCAGGCCGAGGCGAACAATTTCCGCCAGCCCGCGGGTCATCAGAGCCGCCTTAGTATTGTCGCCGAGGCCGCGCCCTTCAACGATGCCGCAGCCAATGGCGAGCACGTTCTTCACCGCGCCGCCGACCTGGGCGCCGACGATATCGTCGGATCGGTAGATGCGGAACTGGGGCGTGCCCAGGGCTTTCGAAAGACCGACGCCAAGCGCCTCGTCGGCGGATGCCAGCGTTACCGCCGTCGGCTGGTCCAGGGCGACCTCGGCGGCGAAAGTCGGCCCGGACAGGACAGCGACGGGCGCTTGGGAAACGACCTCTTCGCAAACCTCGCTCATCAGGGCCAGGGTCCCCTGCTCGATCCCCTTGCCGCAGATCACCACCGGCGCCGCGGACGGCAGGTACCCTAAGAGACCGGTGAGGCCGGTGCGCAGGAACTGCGTCGGGACGGCCAGAAAAACCGCGTCCGCGTCCGCCACCGCCTCGGCCGGATCGTTTGTCGCCCTAATTTCGGGGTCCAGCGCCATGCCCGGCAGGAACAGAGAATTTTCGTGACTCCCATTGATGGCGGCGGCGACTTCCGGTTCATGGGCCTGAAGGACCACGTTCCGCCCGGCCCGCCGGGCGACCATGGCAAGCGCCGTTCCCCAGGCGCCGGCGCCGATGATGGCGATGTTTTTCATGCCTTCCCCCAGTTTCCTCTCAGGCCTTGACCCCGGCGCCGAGCGCTGGCGGCGCGTCCGGGTCCAGGGGCCAGCGCGGCCGCGCCTTGAAGTCAAAATCGTCGGTCATGCCCAGTTTCAGCCGCTCGACCCCGGCCCAGGCGATCATGGCGGCGTTGTCGGTGCAAAGATTGGGTGGCGGGGCGTGGAATTGAT
>Ga0315336_1005356_pt1 | contig 14099 bp, 8 predicted proteins | sample ASW5metaG_FD_204512 | JGI IMG/M metagenome (GOLD analysis project Ga0315336, IMG submission 204512) | Ammonia-oxidizing marine archaeal communities from Monterey Bay, California, United States - ASW #5 | ecosystem: Environmental > Aquatic > Marine > Intertidal zone | place: USA: California...
GCCATGCGCGCGGCGCCCAGACCCAGTCCGCTCAGCAGCGTGAGACAGTCACGTCGTGAAAGTTCGCTGTGATGCATCGTGCTTCCCCCGCCGCCTGGTGGATCGCTCCCTCTGCGCTGGCCGGCAGCACAAAATCGCACCGCCAGCTGTCCCGCGGAAACCTGGATACGCGGCCGGCTTCATCCGTGGAACCACTGGGGTAGCGGCAATCGATAGGATCGCTGGCCGCCGAACCCCTGGATGGCCAGCTTGTCGGCGATTGTGATCGTGGCAAAGCTGCACTTCCAATGCGTCGCCGCCATGGTGATATAGTGCGTACCGTCGTAAACCGTCCAGCGGTTACGGTGCTTGTGACCGAAGAAGCAGGCCAGAACCCGTCCGTCCTCGGCAAACAGCTTGCGAATTTCCCAGCCATTGTCGATGTACGAACCCGGCTTGCCCACGGCGACAAATGGCGCGTCGCCCCCCTGTCCGGAACCAGGCGTCGGCGTGTGGTGCAATTCCTCGTGACAGAAGACAATCTTCGGCTGCTGCCGATGACGGGCCAAGTCGTCCGCCAGCCACTTTTTCTGCGTGACATCAATCGAGTATCCGCCGGCCACGCCATCGTGGCCCGAAGGCGGAGCCGCATTGTCTGCTGCGTTGTTTCCGTCCAGCACAATGCAGTGCACGCCTCGGGTCGAGAATGAGTAATAGCGGTGCGGCGTTCCGGTCACGTCCAAAAATTCCTGCTTCGTGATGTCTTCGCCCGCGTGCCCCCGTCCGATCAGATCGCCGGGAGTGATCTTCTCGTCGCCGCCCTTCAGCCAGCCCACGTCGTGATTTCCCAGCACATGATAACGGGGGCATTTCAGTTGTCCGAAGACGCGTACGTGATGTTTCAGCGCCTCCAACTGTCCGTCGTGCATCTCCCGCGTGGTCTGGCCCTCGGAGATCTGGCAGCCGAAGTCCCCCAGATCGATCGCAAAGTCCGGCTGAAACTCCTGCATCTGATCGACAAACGTCTTGAAGTTCGCTTCGTTACCCGGACTGCGGCGTCCCAACAGATGTGGATCCGCATTCAAACCAATCCGCAGCGTCGACCGTTTCCTAGCGGCGTTCAGAGCGGGCGGCATTCCAGCCGCGGCCACGCCGGCGGTGCCCAATTTCAGGAAGTCACGTCGATCCATTTCGTGATAAGCCGATCGAAAAGACGTCATGGCGAGCTGGTCCTTAGGTTCGATTCCACATGCATCCGCGGATCAACGATACCAACCGGTTTTGCCAGCCACCGCGACCGTGATACACCTCGAGTTGAACACACTTATGCACTCGACAATACAAAACGCCGGGGTCGCTGTACATCAGAAGGGGCGATTGGTGAGACGCGCGAGCCGATGCGCCCGCGGCCCGGTGATCGCTCCAGCACGGCCGGCAGGCACAGCGCACAGGCGTCGCATCGATTCCGCGGCCGCCGCGAAAAAGTGCCCCCGTCCATTCCAATCAGCCGCCGGCTGTGGACTATCAACCAAACGCAAATAGGCTTCGTGCACCAACGCCGTTGCCTGCAGAGTGTGATCCCGACGCTCCGCCGCCATCCGGTGCGTCGCCAGTGTGTGCAACTCGGTGTAGACGAGTTGCAGGAGTGCGTCGGCGGCGGCTGGATCACCCTGCTCCACCTGAGCCAGAATCTGTGTCAATTCTGTGATACAGTCCAGGATAGCACGGCGATTCGCTCCGCCGAGCCCAATCCCAACCGGTTTGTGGCGATGCGACGGTGCATTGGTCATCAATTGGTCGCTCGCGTCGCGGTCCCCTCGTGCTTTTCGAGTGCACAGTCGAGGAGTTCCAGAGCTATCGAAGCAAACCCGGGATGGGACATCAGGAAAGCGCGCACAAACGAAATCGAGCTGGTTCTTTATTCGGTCCCAGGCTCTTCATAGAATCGTTGGTGATCGAACGCCGAGCCGTTCCGCGTCCGTCACGCGTCTGGGGGTAAGCCGGCTGGGGTGAGCCGGCTGGGCTGAACGCATCTGAAAAGAAGACAAGAGCATGAACTCCGTCAAGATCCCCGTTCGCGTTGCGCGACTTGTTTTGACCTGTGCGTTCGTCGTATTGCTTCCCTGTCCCGCCGCCATGGCCCAGAAACCCAAACTGCCGCCTCGGGAGAAGCTCCCCCAAGTGCCCGCGGGATTTGAGATCTCGGTATTCGCGGGCGAGCCGCTGATCTACAAACCGACGTCCCTGTGTTTCGATGCCCGCGGCCGAGCAATGGTTGGGCAAGGGCCGCAATACCACCTGAGTGAATCGATCAGCGACACCGACAGCGTGGTGTTGCTCCTCGATTCCGACAACGACGGCGTAGCGGACCGCCGACGGATATTCGCCACCGGTTTCAACAGCATCCAGGGTCTGGCCTGGAAAGGCAACGACCTGTACGTGGCCAACGCGCCGGAACTGACTGTGGTCCGGGATCTTGATGGGGACGATGTCGCGGACGAATACGTGGTGGTCTATACCGATCTGGGCAACCATGAACACGCGCTGCACGGACTGGTCTGGGGCCCCGACGGCCGGCTGTATATGTCCAAAGGAAATTCCAAAGGCCACAACCAGCCCGAAAAGTACGGGCGCGTCGCGCCCCGCGCGTTTCGCGAACTGTGGGATGTCGCTCACCCCACAGGCGCCGCCGACATCCCAGCTCCCCGGACATTCCCCGCCGCAACCTACCGGAAAACCTACCACGATCCGCACGACGACTGGGGACGTCAGGGAGGAGTTCTGAGGTGTGAACCACTGGGTTCCGGACTGGAAATCGTCTCGCGCGGCATGCGCAATCCCTGGGACATCGCCATCGACAGCGGTTTCAATCTGCTGGGAACCGATAACGACCAGACACAAGGCGACCGGATCATCATGCCCTTTTTCGGCGCCCACTTCGGCTGGGGGCACCGCTACAGCAGCCATTGGACCGGGGCTGGCAATTTGCCCACGGTACCGGTCAGCGGCCCGATGACATCCGGATCCTGGGCGGGCATCACCTGGTACGATCACGGCCAGTTCCCCGCGGCCTACCAGAACGTGTTCTTTATCAACGACTGGATGTTCGGTACCTACGTTTACCGCCCCGAATGGAATGGAGCATTGCTCACCGCGGCGGAAGGCAGGCTGGAACCATTTATCCGCCGCCGGAACGGGGGCATGATCTATCGCCCCACCGATATTGCCTGCGGACCCGACGGTGCGATCTACACGCTGGGTTGGGGCGGCAACTACCATTACGAACCGGGACAGGAAGGCAGCTGGCTGTTTCGCGTCAGTCATCGCGACGCTCGACCAAACCAGCAGCCGGCACAGCAGACTCCGCTGGCGACACAGAGCGTCCCACAGTTGCTGGCGGAACTTGGACCGGGAGTCATCCCGTCACGGCGGGTGAACGCACAAGATGAACTGGTTCGCCGAGGAGCCAGCATTCGCCAGACTCTGCTGACCGCGATTCGATCCGGCCGTCTGAGTCGGGGACAGGAGACATGGGCCGCGTGGGCGGTGGGACGCATGACGGATGACGCACCGCGTCACACCGACACGATTCGCCAATGGGCGCAACCCGCCAAGGGCACCCGGATCTCACGCAATCTGCGAATACAGGCTCTGCGGATCCTCGGATTTCGTGCACACCGCAGCGGAGCAGCTCAGCAGCTACGCTCGTTGGCCCCGGCGATTCTCAGCGACCCCGATCCACGCATGCGGTTTGAAGCCATACAAGCGTTCCATCAGGCGCAACTCACCACGGCCACCGCCGCCATCGTCGAGCAACTTGCGCGGGAAACCGACCGCATCGTCTTCTACGCGGGTTGGCAGGCCTTGCGCGTACTGGCCACCCGCGATGCGCGGCGTGCGCTGCTGACGCACCCCCAGCCCGGCGTCCGGCTGGCGGCGCTGCTCGGACTTCAAGGAGATTACGCGGTCACACGGCAAGACGTTCTGAATCTTGTTGATCGAGAGAGCGATCCCCGCGTCCAAAGTTGGGCCTTGACGTTTGCCATGACGGCCCAGCCTCCCGCAAAATTGTCCAACGGCACTCTGCGGATCGAAATGGAACAAACCTGGCCCATTGATCAGATCATCGACCGCGCCCAACAGTCTCCACGCCCGCAACTGCGGCGGCTGTATTTGCAGATGATCGCCCGCGCGTCGGTCCGCGAGGGATCACAGCAACAGCAGTTGCTCACGTTCTATCGCAGCCTGCAGAGCGATCTGGATCGCCGACTGATTCTGCCGGCCGCGGCGACCACCCTGGATGCTCTCCCGGATCTGTGGGCAGCGTTGGGACACGAATCCCTGCGCGACGCGGCGATCAGCGGGATTGCCAATCTGCATCGCAGGCGGGTCAAGCAACTGAGTTCGGACGAAACCGCCATCAGAAACACGATCCCCGGCCTTTCGTCGGTAAACGGTTTCGCGGCGGAAATCGCCAATCGTATTCTGAAAAATCTCAGCGAGGTCGGCCCCGACGACCCGCGGGTGTCCGCAGCGTTGCGGGCGTTGAATGACCTGCCGCTGCCGAAACCCTGGTCCATCGACAACAAGGCCTTGAATCGACTGCTCGACATCCTGGGCAATCGCAAGGAACCCGCCGTGCGCCGTCATGCACTGCGTCTGATCGGCAAACTTGGCAGTTCCGCCGTGGCCGACAACCCGCGTCTGACCTCTGTGCTGCGCGACTTGTGCCGGGTACCCGACGCACACCTGTATCGAGATCTGCAGGCCGTCAGCCGCCAACTCGAACTGGAGATCCCGGTCCCCAAGCCACGGGCGGCGACCATCACTACCGTTCTGGGCCGCCTGGAACGTGGCGACGTCCAACGCGGCCAACGTCTGTTCTTCGATCGCATCGCAGGCGCCGGCTGCGTCAGCTGCCACCGTGTCCGAGGACGCGGTACCGCATTGGGTCCCGATCTTTCCGGAGTCGGTGTTCGGCTCACTCCGGAAAACATGGTCAAGGCGATCATCCAACCCGACGCTGCCATCACCGAGGGCTTCGCCATGCAACTGTTTCTTGGCGTCGATGGCCGAACACATATCGGAGCCGTGATCCGAGAAACCGACGCTTCCGTGACTCTGTTGCAGACAGATGGAAGCCTGCGGACGATTGCCATCGAGAGCATCGAATCACGCAAACGACTCAAGCAATCCGTGATGCCCACCGGTTATGCTCTGCTGGGCCCCGAACAATTGGCCGACCTCACGGCCTGGCTGCTCACATTGCGCGACGCTCCCACAGTGGTTCCGTCGGAATCATCCAACTGAGATGTGAGACGCGTGATGTCTGAGAATGCCATGAGAATGTACCACGGGCAAACAGCGTGAAACGCAGTCTGATCGTTCGTCACGATGTCACCGCCGTCACAAGCCGGGGCCAGCGCGCTTGCAACGTCACCTGGCGGAATCCGTCAGCGCCGCGCTGAGATCGCGGTGCTTCCAGTTTCCGTCGCAACTCAGTTCGTGCAGATGGCCATCCTGGCCGACGTACACATAGTATCGCGCGTCGGTCACGTTCGAGACCAGTCCTGTGGGATCACCGGCGGCGAGCGGCGCTTGGGACAGCGCCGTCATGTCGCTCAATTGCCAGCCGTCGTCGTGCAAGGTTGCTTCGTGCAGCTGTCCGACGCGATCGCGGTAGGCCAGATAGAATTGATCCCCTTGGTCAGTTTGGATCGCGCTGGGCGAACCCGCGACCGGATTGGCCGGCTGGCCAACCGATTCCCGCCGCCAGAATCGCCCACCATCGTTCTGGACGTGCACCAATGCGCTGGGCGGAAACTGATCCTTTGGTCCACGAAACACAAACGGCATGCCGAACGGCCATTTCTCGGCGGGTTGAAAAACGATGCGCTGCTTGCCGCGGGCACGGAAACCGACGGGACGTCCGGCAGCCGGGAGATTGTGAATCAGGCGGGGCGACCACGGACGTTTGCGGTCATCGGCCGCCGCCACATCCAGCGTCTGTTGGCACACGCTCCCGAACATCGTCCGATACGTGACGTGCAACGCCCCGGCCGACCGTGAAATGACGGCTGCAGCGGCGGCGCGGGGAGCGGCGAGCAATGGATGCTGCCGCCAGATGCCGTCAAACCAGACTTCCCGGACCCGCGCGGTGGCGTCGACATAGACCATGTGCGGACGGTCCGCAAACACGACCACCGCGGGATCGCAGACCGAGACGGGTATTGCCAACTCGGCAGTCAGGTCTGTGTGCGTCCAGGTTGCATTTTCGCCGCCCGCGGCCGCCATCGACAACAGGTGCAGGTGCCCGGACTGACCACGATAAACCACGTGACGTGCGTCTGCCCCGCGCGCGTAAATGCTGGCACCACCGGCGGCAGGCGGTGATTTGGCCAGCGCACTGATGATCGACTGTCTGCAGTCACTGCCATCGCTGGCACAGCTCAACTCCAGGACCTGGCCGTCCGGCCCTCGCTGAACCATGTACCGGCGGCCGTCGGCGTCTTCCAGCATGGCCACGCGCGACGGCGCACGCGCCCGCGTGTCATCGGCGCGGGCCTGGTACGCGAAGTACCGATCGGTGTGTGTCTGGAACAGGCTTCCCGCAGTCTCAATGAACTTCTCGACCCTGGCCATGTTGGCGTGCCAGCGTTCCTTTCCGTAACCCCGCGTCTCGAATTCGTGTTCGATATCCGACACGATCGCATCGCGGTGTCGCTGGATGTGCCGCATGGCGTTCTTGTGCGACAGCGCTCCTTCCAGATGTCTGCGGACCTGTCCCTGGTAATACTCGCAATAGTCCGGATTGCCCAGCAGAGCACAGAACATGGATCGGGTCAGGCCGTGTCCGTACGCGCCACCGCTGTCGATGAATGCGTAGGGATCGACATCGTGCCGATACGGCCCACCGCCCAGTCCCCATTCGGCATCCCAGCACAAGAAGATCCATTTGCCATCCGGGTTCCGCCGCGCGGCGTACCAGTTGTTGTGCGGCCAGTCCAGATTCAGGGCCCACAGATTCACAATCACATAAGCGGTGAAATTCTCGATGTCGACCCGCCGAGCGAGTTCTGCGAAGTTGTCCGGGTCCGAGAAATCCGTCGTTTTGACGTATTGCTTCAGATCGTCCCAGGCCCGACGCGTGCCGCTCAATACGGTTTCGCCGGTCTTGATCACGTCGTACGATCCGGCTCCAATGTGCGAGGCAAAGAACTCCTCGTCCATCCGCTCCACCACGTTGAACACGCCATGGTTCGCTCCGTTGATCAACACCACATACCAACTGCCGTTTGACGACATTGCGCCCATGTCGCCGTGCAGATCACGAATGACCTGGTCACGGATGAAGGCGCCGTGAGACCGTCCATCGCCGAAATTGGCACGCAGGACCAGCTTGTCGAAATCCGCGATTCCGGCGTCGGGTATGACGTCATATTCGACGCGTCCCGCACCATACGTTCGCCGGAAGTATGCGCGATACGACTTCTTGGTCTCCATGCCACCACGACGCCCCGCCCCTCCATGCAGGCGGAGCCCAAATCCCGTCGCCAGCGACCGCTGTCCACCGGCTTCAAACAACTCCAAGTAGGCTGCGCGTTCACCGCCACGCCCGTTACCGCCCCGCTGCAGGTGCACACCTTCGAAGTCATTGGGTTTCATCGAAATCGACAACACCGGCAGCGCCGGACGGTCACCCACCAGGTAGGTCGCCGACGTGATCCGGCTGACACGTTCCGTCCCCACAAAGGTTGCTGCGCGGAACAGAGATGTGGCGTTCAGCTCCACAGAGCCGGTATACAACGGGCTTGTGCCGACGGGATCCGAACCGTCTGTGGTGAAGCGGATATCGACGTCTGTTGACGATTTGTGTTCGATGGTCACCGCAACACCTGCTGGGCAGGCTCCCGGTTTGGGATCGAACCTCAACTTGGATTTAACCGGCTTCAATTGCCGCGGCCCCGCGTTGGCCCCACCCGGGCTGGGAGTCAGAAAATACCCCCAATCCGCGTCACCGGTTGTGAACCGGCCGTGAGATTGATCGGCGACTTGCCGCGGGTAGACGACTTGATCAGCAATCGACCCATCGGGTGCGACCAGGTACAGGGCGGCTCCGTCCTTTTTCAGTCGAAAGCTGACGTGGCAGACCGGCGGCAGCGTGCCCAACGCCGGTTTGAGCGACATGTCGGAACTCTCGGCGTGCGTATTCACTCCGGCAATCGCCAGGACGTTTTTCCCCGGACGCAGCAGACCCACATGACGCGACAAGTCAAATCGCTCGGCCCCACTGGCCTCGTGACTGCCCCTGGCGATGGTCTGTAACCCCGGTTCGGAGTCTGGACAATTGGCGGCAGCCACGCGCACGCCGTTCAAATAGGCGGCGAACCCGTCGTCATAATCCACCTGCAGCACCAGCGATTCGGACTCCAGCGGTTCCTTGAGCGTGAACTCGTGACGCACTAGAACCGCAGTCGTAGCCGGAGGAAACTCGGTGGCATCATCATCGTCGCCATATCCAAATCCGGCTCGTCCCACCGCAAACGCACTGTCGTCGAAATCAACGGCAGTCCAACCGCTCAGATTCTTAACGGCCTGCGGTGCCTTGTCACGAATCGAACCTCTTAGAAATCTCCATTCGGCGCCGCGGGGAATCAGCGTCCTTTCAAACGGGATCGTCACGGCAGAAGCCTTGAGCGCCGCGGGTGCGAGTCCGCTGCGTGCGACACCGGACATCCACACCAGCAGATATCCCCCGGGTGGAATGTGACTGTTGGGAAAGGACCATTGATCGAGGACGGTCGGGTCATCGGTCAGCCGATAGCCGTCGAGCGACAACGGCTGATTCCCTGGATTGTGGATTTCGACCCAATCGCTGCTCTGCCCCTCGTCGTCCAACCTGCCGGACCGATTGGAGGCCAGCAGTTCGTTCAACAGCGGTCCGGGACCTAAGTGACTCTGCTTGGAATCCGATGCGGTGGCCGCCGATTCGCGGATCTCGGGCGTCCCGTCCTGAGTGTCGGCATCGCCCGGGTTCGCGGTTTTGGATCCTGTGGCAACCTCCGCGTCGGGCGGGATGATCGGCTGCGCATCAAGCTCGGCTGGGGAGCTATCCTCGGCCGTCTGTTGTTCCGCCGTGCAACCATTGACCCCGACGATCAAGAGCAAGACTCCCAAGCATCTCATGCCACATCTCCGAGACCTACGAATGCCCGCGTTCGATCTCAAATCCAGTCTTGATGAAACCGCCTCACGATGCAAGCGACCGCGCGGCAACCGCTGCGACACACGATTCCACTCTCCCGATCCGCGTTCCGCCGCAGACGGTCACGCCTTTGGGAACTTCTTCTTCAGATAATCACTCGCCAGATGTTTCAGGACATTGATCGGTTCGCAGCTGTTGTCGTCACCGTAATCGATATCGTGAGCTTCTTGTTCCGCTTGCCAATTCCCAGCAGTGCTCCCTGCATCGCCTCTCTGACCCACATCGTTTCTCCGTGAATCGTGTCGCGAATGTGCTCAATCCTGCGCAGACAATAGGCATCATCCATCGCCTTGAGGTTGTCCTTGAAAGTTCATGTCGACCTGCCCCCACCGACGGTGCTAGTGTTTGAGTCCGCGTTGTCGTTCGAGCGAAGCGGGTCGAGCAACCGAATGGGATCAGGCAGTCCCTGCTCCCATGGAACGAAGGAACCTGCCGGCCGCTTCTTGACAGTGAATTGCGCTGCGTCCGGCGGTGGTCAGGGACCGATGATGCTGCCCACAGCCTGACGGTAGTGGGCGCGGGGTTTGCTGTTTGAAGCGCCGTTACGCGTGCTGTAGTCGGAGAAATACTGATCGAGAACCGTCATGCCGGTGGGGGCCCGGGCTCCCGAGAGCATGCCGGTGTAGACCTGCAACAACGATTCCGCGGACACGTCGGGCTGGCCGTAGGTTGCGGCGAACGAGAACGGTTTGCCCCAGGTCGGCGGTGACCGGGAGCCGTCCAGCCAGTGTGTGGTGTAGTCCTCGATCAGCAGCGTCGAGCGATTGAATCGCAGGGTACGAAACGACGCATTGTTGCCGTGGTTTCTGCCAATCGAAGGTGCCATCAAGACAAATGACGCCGCCGCGCCGAGCCGGGAGTCGCGGATCAATTTGAATTCCGCGTTGTGTGAATGACCGGCCAGAATTCCCGCGAACCGCTGGCGGTGCTGCAAATAGAACGCGCTGAACGCGTTGACAAACGGACGCTGCTCCGCGGCGTGCGGTACAGGCCGCGACCAGTTCTGAGTCCCGTCGTAGCAGGCCACCCCCGGTGGAATGTGGCACACCATCCACACCCGCTGATCCGTCCGGCAGGCGGCCATGGTCCGGGAGAGCCAGTCCACTTCGTCGACCAGCTCCACGTTCCGCAACGGTCTGCATTGCGAAGTCAGTGGCTTGATGCCCGCGATGCTCCACGACTCCGGATAACCGGACAGAAACGGCACGGAGTTGAGCACCACGACCTTGTGATGGGTTCCAGGAATCTGCGTTGCGTAACAACCGCCGTATTTCACGAAGTCCATCGACAATTCGGGCAGAAAGTATCTGCGAAATGTGCGGTGCGTCGCCGACAGAAATCCGGAATTGCCCCGCACACCGTAGTCGCCACAATATGCATCGTTGTTGCCCAGCGAGGCAATGACGGGAACTCCCGGAAACGTCCTGGCAACCGACAAGGCCAGGTGGGCCAATGTCTGGTCCACAAATCGATTGAACTGAGCGACGCTGACCAGCGAGTCGGGCAGTTGCTGCTTGCTGAAGTACTCGGCGTTGAAATCATGTGCCAGAAAGTCGCCCGTGATCAGGATGCAATCCGGTTTTCGGGAAAATTGTGACGCCGCTCGACCGAGCACCGTTTGAAGCAAGAATGCGTTTGCGTCACGGCCGGCCGGCGAACACGACTGGTTGGCCGGCATGGTTTTGAGGATGGCACCCCACTCGGAATGGTCCCGCCATCCGGTCCGCGTTGCGTTTGCCAGCTTGACCACTTGACCACCCGCGTAGGGGTCGAAGTGAATGTCCGAGATCCACAACAGGGTGCCGCTCGATGCTGCCGGCGTTGCAGCCAGCGACGCGTGACGCTCGACCGAGCTGCTGGCCATCAGCAGCAGACATGGCAGGCCGATTGTAAATTTTAGACGCATGTCGGCAGTCAACCCTCTTGCCGACGTGCGACCAACAGGGCGACACCGGTCAATGACACCAACAGACCGCCTGCCATCATGCCCATCCACATGAATGCGGAACTCGGTTTGCGGCCGTCTTCAAGTATCAACAGTTTGTCAAAGTCCACCTGAGGAAAACCCTCGCGCACCAGGATCTTTTCCTCTTCGTCGAGACCATCGATCCGGTGGATCAACAGTCCGCTCCGTTCGGTCTCGTCAAGGATCCCCTCGGGAAGCGTTCCGACCGTTTTGAAACGTTCCGTCTTGACGAGGACGGAAAACGTCGTCAGTTCCGGAAAGTCCTCGGTCTCAGGCACATCGTCGTAACTGCCATATTTTTCGGCCAATGCATCCCAACGGACGTTGAACGGATGTGTTCTCGAAATGATTGGGTAGTAGGCGTACTTGACACGGGCATTCGGGCTCGAGCCGTCATTGGAATATTCGTCTCCCTCCCACCTATAGACCACCCCGGCGTATACGGCCGAATGCAGGCCGATGCGAATGTGCGTATTGGCCACATCCTGCCCCGCTTCCAGGCCGCTCAAATCAATCGACTCGGGTTCGCTGGTCGCACCGCTGCTGACACGATATTCCTCAAAGCCCATGAAGGCCAGCACTCCACCAAGCACAACCGCAGCTAACTTCACACGGAACACAACAATCTCCTCTCCTGAGCATTCGGTGTCAATTTCGCAGTCTAACCTCGCCCAACCGGCGATTCTATAATCGACTGGAAATTCTGTGGCGCAGGCGGCGCACCTTCCGCACCGGTTGAGACATGTGGCATCTTGGTAGCCGAGGATTCAGCCCGCGCACGCACAGAGCCTCAACGCGGAACACGTGCGTCCCTTAGGAGAGCGCTCGACAAACCGCTGGGATCCCGGACGCTCATTTTCAAAGAAATCGAAGCTGTGTTCGAAAAATGGCCGACAGCCCGACAAACTGCGCCGAAATGACGACTGGCCTCGAAGAGCGGCTGGCCGACAATGGCGATATCTCCGGCCTCGTGTGGATCGCCCAGCCGCGGGACTCGGCGACATTCGACGAACGGATTGACACGACGAATCAGCCGCTGCAACCGACGCCAGACGCGATCCGCAAAGCGCGCATAACACTCCCAGCCGTGTGGACCGAAGAAAAGGAATCTCCTCGACGCTTTGGCCCGCACCGTGTTCTCGGTCCTGCGCGCGGCTGGTTTTCAGCTGGCTGCACGGTCGACTCCGCAGGGGTCGGCGATCTAACCGCCGCGTTGGTCATTGGCGGGTTCCGCTGTCCACTCCACCGTCGCGGAACCGCGGAGGTCCTGCAACCACGTCCTGTCGATCCGTGATCTCACAGTACGTCGATCCACGCCCAGCGCGCGGGCGGCCTGCTCGTAGCTGCCCGCGGCCGCGAACACCTGCGCGTAATAACGGCCGACGAGTTGCGCGGACGTCAGCCGGCTGGAGCAAACATCCTGGGCCAACTGATCAGCGGGTGCTTCCAGAGTCCGCGCGAGCGGCTTGTAGTCATGGCGAACCAACACGTTCCGCACACACTGTTCGAGTTCTCGAATGTTGCCCGGCCAGGCATAATCCGCGCCCAGCGATCGCTCAATCCACTCGGAAATCTCGCCCGATATCTCGTCGGTTTCCCCGCGTACGATCCGCGAGACGATGAAGTGCACCAGCTGCGGCAGTTCGTCGGGGGAGTCACGGATTTGTTCACGCAGCGACGGCGTGACCATCACGTCGGAGCACATCCGGTAATACAAGTCTTCGCGAAATCGGCCGGCCGCAATTTCGGTCGCCAGGTCCTGATTGGTGGCCGCGATGATCCGCCCCGTAAACTGTCGTTCCTGCGTTTCACCCACCCGCTGAAAACGCCGGCTCTGCAACACCCGCAGCAATTTGACCTGCAGCGACACATCAAGTTCGCCGATTTCGTCGAGGAACACCGAATCCAATTCGTGACATTGTTCCAGCCATCCCTGGCGGTCGCTCGTGGCACCGGTGAAGGCGCCGCGGCAATGACCAAACAATTCCGACTCGATCAACGTCTCGGCCCACGCGGACAAATTGACGCCGTGAAACATGGTCCGCCAGTCGTGCACAAAATCTTGCCGCTCGGCGTCAAACCGTACATAGCCCGATAACGCAATCGCCCGCACCACCAGTTCCTTGCCCGTCCCCGTCGGCCCGGTGATCAGCGTGGACACATCCCGCATCGTGCCATACAGCAGACGCCGATAACGCCGCATGTCGTAGGTGAAGATCGACTGCCAGACCGACGATCGCAACCGCGCTGCCGGCATCGAGCCGCCAACGATGTGCGCGTAAATGTTGTGAAACGCACGCCGCAACTGGAACCCGTAAGCAAACATGTGCGCCACATCGAAGCTCTCGCCAGCCAACCAGCGCACCTTCAGTAACGTGTCCGCATCGCGGCAAAAGTCCTTGAAAAACGGGACCCCCGCCTGGCCCTGTCGTCGGACCGGCGCGTCAATCCATTGTTGAAACGCATCCCGATGGCGGTGATACAACACGAACAAGGCCAGTTCGACATACAGCCCACGATCCGTATCCGACACGCGCACCGGCTTCCGGCGACGCACGTCGGCGATCAGTTGTTCGGCCAGCTCGATCAACAGCAGCAGATTCGGACGCTCACCGGCGCGATCCTCGCGGCGGCTCCAGACCGGCAGATCGTCCACATACCGGTCGCCCAGGGCGCGACGCTCCAATTCCATCCGCTGTGGCAAGAACGGATTGCTGTTGGCCAATTCCTTGACCGCTGTCACCAGACGGCGTTCTCCGGCATCCTGGAACATGATCGGACACTTTTTGTTGGGCATATGGACATAATTTGATCACTGACATTGTGATCGCACAGGACGTCGGAATCAATACAAATACACAACCCCTTTAACAGAAATATGTTACGGCA